>Ga0316204_10006813_pt1 | contig 17224 bp, 15 predicted proteins | sample 6monrhotite_MG_2_FD_205661 | JGI IMG/M metagenome (GOLD analysis project Ga0316204, IMG submission 205661) | Microbial mat bacterial communities from mineral coupon in-situ incubated in ocean water Damariscotta River, Maine, United States -... | ecosystem: Environmental > Aquatic > Marine >... | reverse complement strand
TCAGCAGATGCTCGGGCCTTGTGATGCGGTCGAAATAGCGGCTGACGGGGCGGAAACAGTCATTGGCGCTAACGGTGCCGTCGTTGAAATCCTCGACCTGTTGCAGCACCGGATCGGGCGCGCGGGTGCCAAAAACATCGCCGGGGATCAGCAGAACCGGCAGCCGGTTGACATGCGCCAGCGCCGCCGCCGTCACCATATTGGTAGCCCCCGGCCCGATCGAGCTGGTGGCCGCCATCGCCCGCCTGCGCCCCATCTGCTTGGCATAGGCAATCGCGGCATGGGCCATAGATTGCTCGTTATGGCCGCGATAGGTGGGCAGGGTGTCGCGCACGCCGTAAAGCGCCTCGCCCAGACCGGCGACATTGCCATGCCCGAATATGCCCCAGATCCCGGCGATAAAGGTCTCGCCTTCCTCGGTCAGTTGGGCGGTCAGATACCGCGCCAGAGCCTGCGCGGCGGTCAAGCGGATGGTGGTGCTCATGTCTCGTGTCCTTTAAGCGGCGCTCTGCGCCTTGTCCCAGATATTGCAGAGCCGGTCAAAGTTTCCGGCCATATCAGCGATGGCCTCTTCGCCGGTCAGCGTTCCGGCAAAATACCCGCGCGCGGCGGTTTGGAAAATCGTCCGCCCGACCGCAAAGCCCTTGACCAGCGGGAACTGAGCGGCCAGCGCGAAACTGGCGGCCAGCCGGTCCTCGCCCGCGCCAAGCCCCAGAACGACGATGCCACGGGTCTGGGCATCGTTGCGGGTGATCGCGGCGCAGGTTTGCGACCAGGCCCCGGCGGTCTGCATCGGTTCCAGCTTCCACCAATCGGGCATCACGCCCAGATCGTAAAACCGCTGGATGATGGCCGCCGTGGTGCCGTCATCGACCGGGCCCGCCTTGGACGGGATGACCTCCAGCAGAAACTCCAGCCCCTGCGCACGCGCGGCATGGAAGAGCCGCGTCACGACGCCTTCCTGATCGGCCTTCATCGCGGCGTCGTCATCGGGGTGGTAAAAGCACAATACCTTGACGACATGGGTTTTTGGCCAGGCCGCCAAACCACTGTGATCGGGGCGCAATTCAGGCTCCAACCGCAAGGGCCGCGATCCCGGCCATTCCACCGGCCGCCCGATCCACAACCCTTGCCCCGTCGCCTCTGCCAGCGCCTCCGACCCAAGCCGGTGATCGCACAGGATGCCAAAGCCCGCCCGGCCATCCGCGACCTGCCGCGCCGCGCGCAGGGCCAGTTCCTTGAAGGCCGCGATACGGGACCCATCGGCCCCCGGCATCTCCTCCATCTGGCTGCGGTGATCAAAGGCAAAGACCCGCATCTCGGGCCAGGTTCCGGCGCGTGTTGCCACCCAGGCAGCCTGCGCATCGGGCGTGATCCCAGCGGTGGCCGCCCTGTTCACACCGTGCCCCCGAGCGACCCCTCCAACGCGACCAATTCCTGGCCGCCGGCCATCAGATCCTGCAATTCCTCGGGCGTGATCTGACCGCGCTGCGCGGTGCCAAGCGTCTTGCCGCGATTGAGCACGGTAAACCGGTCGCCCACGGCCATGGCATGACGCACATTATGGGTGATGAACACCACGCCGATGCCCTGTTTGCGCACCTTGTCGACCGTGGCCAGAACATTGGCGGTCTGGCGCACGCCAAGGGCACTGGTCGGCTCATCCAGGATCAGCACCTTGGCCCCGAAATGCACCGCGCGCGCAATCGCTACGGTCTGGCGTTCGCCACCCGACAGGGTGCCCACGGCCTGATCCGGACCGCGCAGGTTGATGCCCATCTTGCCCATCTCCTCCATCGTCACCCGGTTGGCATATTCGTGATCGAATAGCTTGAGCGGACCGACCCGGCGAAGCGGCTCATTTCCCATAAAGAAATTGCGGCTGACCGACATCAGCGGGATCATCGCCAGATCCTGATAGACGGTCGCAATCCCCGCCGAAATGGCGTCACGCGGATCGGAAAAATTCAACGGTTTGCCTTCGAACCGGATCTCGCCCGCCGTGGGCTTATGCACCCCGGACATGGTCTTGATAAAGGTCGATTTACCGGCCCCGTTATCGCCCAACAGGCAATGGCATTCGCCGGGAAAGAGGTCGACCGAGACACCGGCCAGCGCAATGACCGATCCGAAATGCTTTTCGATATTGCGCATTTCGATGATGGGGGCGTGTTCGGTTGTCATCTCATTTCTCCCCCGTGATCAGGCGTCGGAAATAGGTGTTCATGATCACCGCAATCAGCAGGATCAAACCCATGAAGACGCGGAACAGAGACCCCTCGACCCCGGCAAAGAACAGCCCCTGCTGAACCACGCCGAAAATGAGCGCCCCAAGCGCCGCGCCCACGACAGAGCCATAGCCGCCGGTCAAAAGCGTGCCGCCGATCACAACCGCGATGATTGCCTCGAACTCCTTGAGGTTGCCGCGATCTGCAGCGGCGGTGCCAAATTCCATCACCTGGATGGCGGCAAAGACCGTGGCGCAAAAGGCCGTGGTCATGAACATCAGGATCTTGACCCGGTTGACCGGCACCCCGACATAGCGCGCCGCCTGCGCATCGCCGCCAGCCGAAAAGATCCAGTTGCCGAACCGGGTCTTGGTCAGAACGAATTGCCCGACGATTACCAGACCGATGGCCCAGATGATCAGCATCGGAATGCCGTCGACCACCGGCTCACCGGCCCGGTTGCCGCGCGAAAAGGTCTCGAGCCAGCCCTGATCGGCCAGAAACTGGAAAAACCAGCCGCCGACCTTGCCGCCGAAAAGGGGGGCCAGCCAATCGCCCTCGGCCGCCTCGGGAATGCCGCCGATGATGGTCCGGTTGCTGATGGTCTGCGGGATGAAAATGGTAAAGCCGCGCAATATGAAAAGCGAGGCCAGCGTGACGATGAAACTGGGCAGCCCGGTGCGGATCACAATGAGCCCATTGAGCGCCCCGATCGACATGCAGATCACGAAAGCCAAAAGGATCGCAATCCACATCGGCCAGCCAAAAGTGACGCCAAAGACCGCGATCAGAATACCGGCAAAGCCGATCATCGACCCGACGCTCAGGTCAAACTCGCCCGCGATCATCAAGAGGCACGCGCCCACCGCGATGATCATGAATTGCGCCGACACGTTCGACCAGTTCAGAACGCCGCGCGAATTGAACATGCCGGTGTCGCCAGCCAGAATGGCAAAGAGGACAAAGACAAGAATCGCGCCGCAGATGCTGGCCAGTTCGGGGCGGTTCAAAAGCCGCCGCCAGAAGGAAACCTCCTTAACGCGTTCGTCCTGCGGATCGGTCGTGTCAGTCATAGCAATACCACATCAGGCCATATGTGAGAAAAGCGGGCGGGGTTGGAAAAAAGACGGGGGGCCGCCCGCAATGCAGCCCCCCGCAGAACTGTCGTATCAGCGGTATTCGCCAGCGAACTCTTCCACCATTTCAAGCGCATCGGCAGTGATGAAACCGGGGCCCGAATTGATGTTGTTGCCGGGCAGAACGCCGTAGCGATGGTAGTTGGCCATGACCACAACCGGCAGATAGGCCTGCAGGAAGGGCTGCTGGTCGATGCCCCACTGGATGACTCCGTCCCGAATGCCCTGCACGATGTTCTCGCCCAGATCGAAGGTGCCGAAATAGATGTCTCCGGCCATGCCGTTCTGCTCAAGCGCCAGGATGGTGGGATCGGCCGAGGTCGGCCCAAGCGTCAGGATCGCATCGGTATCGGGATTGGCGTTGAGATAGGCCAGAACACGGTTCTGGATCTCGGCCGGGTCTTGGCCTGCGTCAATCATGCTATCGCCGAGCTCGACCCCCAGACCATCGGCAAAGCCCGAGCAGCGTTCGGCCACAATCGGGTTCGAGATGACGTGGTTCACGCACAGGAAACTGGACACGCCATCGCCCGCGGCGCGCAGCCCGGCGGCGAAGCCTGCGTCATATTCGGGCTGACCGACATACATCAACGCGCCCACTTCGCGGGCCTGACCGGGGGTGCCGGAATTCATGATGATCACGTCGATCCCGCTATCAACCGCATCCTGGATGGGACCGCGCAGAACCTCGAAATCGGCCAGCGTGGTGATGATGCCATCAGGCCCCGATGCCGCAGCCTGTTCGATCAGACGCGCCATATCGGCGATGTCGCCGGTCGGCGGGTTGCGGTATTCGACCTGAACGTCCATTTGCTCACCCGCCAGGGTCAGCGCGTTACGGATCGTGTTCCACCAGCTGTCGCTGTCAGGCGCGTGGCTGACCAATACATAGCGCAATTCCTGGGCCATTGCAGGTGCGCTCAACCCTGTCACGGCAATCAGGGCTGCGGCTGCCGCCGTCAGTATCTTTTTCATGATGTCCTCCCAGTTAGTCAGAAATCCCCGGAACGTCCGAGATATTCGAAAACGGGGCGCAGCTGTTCCCGCGCCCGTCACGAATGGAATATTCATTCTATTTACACGCATTGCAATACTTAAGTTTCAGATCTGGCCGTGCCCACCGCCACCGCCAGCGTCAAGGCCAACGACAGCGTGGCCGACAGCGCCCGAAACGCCCCAAAATCAACCTCCTGCACCGAAAGCGCGTGGTCCGACAGCTGCCAAAGCGGGCTCATGATGCTGTCGGTGATCGAGATCACGCCGCAATCGCGCGCGCGGAACTGGCGCGCCAGTTCAACGGTTTCGTCGCTATAGGGCGCAAATGAGATCGCCAACAGCACGTCCCCGGACCGAATCGCATGAGCGTGATCGAGGCAGCCGGTGAAATCATGCTGAAAGGCCGGAACCGACATCCGTTCAAGCGCGTAAGTCAGATAACTGGCCACCGCATAGGCCCGGCGCAGCCCGACAATATGAACCATCTGGGCCTCGGCCAATTGCTTGACAGACAGATCCAAAACCCGTGCATCCACAGAAGATGCAAGATTTTCCAAAGAGTTATGCCCAACTTCGACAAATTCCGCCAACAGCGCCGACGGGCTGCCCGCGCCGGATTTGCGAAGGTTGCCAAGCCGGGTGCGGTAATCCAGCGGCGACTGGCCATAGCTGTCACGAAACACCTGCTGCATCTCGGAAAAGCCGGAATAGCCCATCAATTGGCAAAACCGCATCACAGCCGAAGGCTGCACGCCCGCGGCCTCGGCCAGCTGCGCCACTGTCGAGACGGCAATGCGGTCGGTGTGACCCGCCAGATATTCGGCACATTGGCGCAGCCGTTTGGGCAGGCCATCCGAGATTTCGACCAGCCGCGCCTGGAAATTCTCGACGTTCTGCGGGGCGGTTTTTGTCGACATAAGCAGCAGCTCCAACGGATGGCTTGACAGAATGAACCTACGGGATCATAGCGAGAATGGAATATATATTCTATCGTGTTTTGCAAGAGGGAGCATTTCACCATGGTCACAAGGATCGCCATTTTGGGGGCGGGGCGCATTGGACAGGTCCATGCCCGCGCCGTGGCCGGGAACAGGCAGGCGGAGCTGGTCGCGATTGCCGATGCCCTGCCCGAGGCCGCCGCCGCGCTGGCCGCCACCTTTGGCGCGCGGGTTTCTGATATCGGTGCCATCGCCGCCGACGCGGGTGTCGATGCGGTGATCATCTGCACCCCGACAGACACCCATGCCGATCTGATCGAGATGTTCGCCCACGCGGGCAAGGCCATCTTCTGCGAAAAGCCCATCGACCTTGATCGGGCCCGCGTGGCGGCTTGCCTACAAGTGGTTGCCGATACCGGAACGCCGCTGATGGTGGGCTTCAACCGCCGCTTCGATCCGCATTTCCGCGCCGTCCAGCAGGCTGTGGCCGCAGGCCGGATCGGGGCCGTCGAACAGGTGGTCATCACCAGCCGCGACCCCGCCCCGCCACCGCTTTCCTATATCGCCCACTCGGGTGGCATATTCCGCGACATGACAATCCATGACTTTGACATGGCCCGGTTTCTTCTGGGCCAGGAGATTGTGTCGGTGCAGGCCATGGCCTCGGTTCTGGTCGATCCCGATATCGGGGCCGAGGGCGATTTCGACACGGCCTCGGTGCTTATGCAGGCGGCCTCGGGCGCGCAGGTGGTGATCGCCAATTCGCGCCGCGCCACCTATGGCTACGATCAGCGCATCGAGGTGCATGGTGCGGACGGAATGCTTCAGGCCCAGAACCAGCGCGAGGCCGATATCGTGCTGGCCAACGGGCAGGGATTCACCGCGCCGGTGCTGCATGATTTCTTCATGACCCGCTATCTGGCCGCCTATGCCGCCGAAATCGCCGCCTTCATCACCGCCCTGAACGACGGCACCGAAATGCCGGTCACCGGCGCGGACGGGTTGCGCGCGCTAGACATCGCCGAAGCGGCGGTGGCATCGGTGCAAACCGGGTCGGTTGTGCGCCTATAGATCAAACGGGTCGGCCCGGGGGGCGCAAAGCCGCTTCGAAGCGGCTTGTGAACGCGAATTCGAATTCGCGTGCCCAAGGCCATTGCAATGGCCTTTACCCGGCCTCAGCGTTTCACCTTTTCCATCTTCGGGTCGTAAAGCGGGCCCAGATGCACGTCGCAGGGCACCCGCTCCGTGCCGACCTCCAGCTCATAATCCCCTGACAGCACAAAATCGCGGTCAACACCCGCCTCGTTGCGGACATAGCCCATGCCGATGGATTTGCCGATCGTATGGCCGAACCCGGCCGAGGAAAGATAACCGACCCGCATCCCGTTCCGGTAGATCGTCTCGCGCCCCGACAGGATCACATCCGGGTCGGCGGTAAAGCTCGCCATCATCCGCGCCACGCCTGCCCTTTTCTGCGCCTCGACCGCCGCGCGCCCCCGGAAATCCATGTTCTTCTTCAACTTCAGGGCGAAGGACAGCCCGGCCTCGACCGGCGTATAATCGGGGGTGATATCGGACGACCAGGCGCGATAGCCTTTTTCCAGCCGCAGCGTCTCGATGGCCCGGTAGCCCGCATTGCACAGCCCATGCGCGGCTCCGGCCTCATGCAGCGCCTCATAGACCGTCACCGCATATTCGACCGGCAGGTGCAGCTCCCACCCCAATTCACCGACATAGGTGATGCGCAACGCATTCACCGGGCAGCCCGCGATGCCGATGGTCTTGGCGCTGCCAAAGGGAAAACCCGCATGGCTCACGTCATCGCGTGTGACGGCGCTCAGGATATCGCGCGCACTCGGGCCAAAGAGCGACAGCACCGAATAGCCGGATGTCACATCGACGATCTGCGCGTTCATGCCCTTGGGGATCGAGCGCGCGATATGGCTGAAGTCATGCGTCGCAAAACCGGTTCCGGTGACGATGTAATATTCATCCTCGGCCATGCGCACGGCAGTGAGGTCACACTCAATCCCACCATGATCGTTCAGCATCTGCGTATAGGTCAACGCCCCCACCGGCTTTGCCACATCGCCCGCCGCGATCCAGCCAAGGGCGGCCTCCGCATCGGGGCCCTTCAGGATGAACTTGGCAAATGAGGTCTGATCGAACAGCACCGCCGCCTCGCGCGCCGCCTTGTGTTCGCGCGCCACCGCCGCGTGCCAGTTGGGGCGGCCGAATGTATAGATGTCGTGCTGCACCTCGCCCGCGCCGATATCGGCAAACCAGTTCGGCCGCTCCCATCCCAGTTTCTCACCAAAGACCGCGCCATCGGCCTTGAGGATTTCATACAAAGGCGATTTCCGGCAGGGTCGCCCGCTGTCATGCTCCTCGGACGGCCAGGCCATGGTGTAATGTTTGCCATAGGCCTCATAGGTGCGGGCGCGGATCCAATCGGTATCGAAATGCGGGCGGCCAAAACGGCGGATATCGACTGACCACAGATCGTAGGGCGGCTCGCCCTTGGCCACCCATTCCGCCAATGCCATGCCCGCGCCGCCACCCGACGCAATGCCGAAAGCGTTGAAGCCCGCGCCGACGTAAAAATTCCTGAGCTCCGGGGCCTCGCCCAGAATGAAATTGCCATCGGGCGTAAAGCTTTCCGGCCCGTTGACCAATTGCTTGATCCCTGCCGTTTGCAGCGCCGGCACCCGGCCAAGCGACAGCTCCATCAACTGCTCGAAATGGTCGAAATTGCTGTCCAGCAGGGTATAGTGAAAATCCTTGGGGATGCCGTTTTCGGCCCACAGGATCGGATTGGGTTCATAGCCGCCCATCACCAACCCGCCGACCTCTTCCTTGTAATAGGTCAGCCGGTCGGGATCGCGCAAAGTGGGCAGGTCGCGGGGCATGCCGGGGATGGCCTCGGTCACCATGTACTGATGCTCGACCGAGACCAGCGGCACATTCACGCCCACGGATTTCGCAAAATCCCGCGTCCATTGCCCGGCGCAGGCGATCACGACGCCGCAGGCGATATAGCCCTTCTCGGTCTCCACCCCCCGGATCACGCCTTTGTCGATATCGACCGACAACACCTTGGTATCCTCAAAGATCTGCGCCCCGCCCATGCGCGCGCCCTTGGCCAGAGACAGGGTGATATCGGACGGGTTGGCCTGCCCGTCGGTGGGCAGAAACGCCGCCCCCACCACGTCACCGATATCCATCAGCGGCCACAGGTCCTGCGCCTCGGATGGCGTCAAAAGCTGCATGTCGAGGCCGAAGCTATGCGCGGTGGTGGCCTGCCGTTTCACCTCGGTCCAGCGTTCGGGCGTGCAGGCCAACCGCAGCCCGCCATTCATCTTCCACCCCGTGGCCTGCCCGGTCTCGGCCTCCAGCCGGTCATAGAGATCCACCGAATAGCCCAGAAGCTGCGTGATATTGGCGCTGGATCGCAACTGCCCGACCAGACCGGCGGCGTGAAACGTGGTGCCCGAGGTCAGCTTCTTGCGCTCCAGCAGCACCACATCCCACCCGAGCCGTGCCAGATGGTAGGCGGTCGAGCAGCCGACAATGCCCCCGCCCACGATAACGGCCTGGGCGGTGTTCGGAAAATCGCTCATGATGAAAGCTCCCTGGCGGCCAACGCATCGAACGCGGCGCGGTATCGGTCCAAATTTCTGGCTGTGTAATCGGCATAGTCGAAGGCCAGCGTCGAGGTCAATTCCGAGACCATCGACCACATGGTTTCACGCAACAGCGAGGCGCATTTCATGGCCTCATAGTTGCGCATCAACGCGCGCGTCGGGTTGGTGCCAAAATAGGCGCGCAGCATGGCGGCCTCGGCCTCAGGCTCCAGCCCGGCATTCGAGGCCAGCCCGCCCAGATCAAAGAGCGGCGAATTCAAGCCGCCATATTCGAAATCGATCAGCCACAGCCGCCCACCCCCGCGCAGGATATTGGCGGGAAGCAGGTCGTTATGACCCAGAACCAGCATCACCGGCCCGACGCCACGTTCCAGAATTGCGGCCTCATCCAGCAGCCCCTGCAACCGGTCCACATAGCCCGAGCCGCGATCGCTGAGCGTGCCCGCGTAATCGCGTAGAATGTGGAACACCCAGAAACTCAGCACCGGACCGCGCAGGTATTTGGGGCCGTCGCGGTGCAGGCGCGCCACCAGATCGACCGCTTGCAACAGCGTGTCGGCATCGTGCAGATCCGCCTCGGCCAAGGGTTCCGCCTCGACATAGTCCAGCACCAACACGCCGGGTTCGGAATGCACCACGCGCGGGGCCACGCCCGCCCCATGCGCGGCACGGCTGATGGCAAGCTCGTTCCAGCGCAGCACCTGATGCTCCGGAATATCGGCCCCCAGACGCACAACGTAATTCCGCCCGCCATCGCGCAGGCGAATGTTGTGATTGGTGATGCCGCCCTGCAGCGCCTCCGCCGCATCCGGCGCGTCCCAACAGGACAATGACAGGGCCTTTTGAATGGCGTCTTGTGGTGTCATGCCACCCCCAGGTTTTCTTTGGATTTTTGTGCCAGCGCCGACACGATGCGATCGGCCACGATGGCAATAAAGGCCACCGACAGCCCCGCCACGATGCCCTGCCCGGTATCGGCCCGGGTCAGCGCGATATAGACCTCCTGGCCCAGATCGCGGGTACCCACCAGCGCCGTGATCACCAGCATCGACAGTGCCAGCATGATGGTCTGGTTAAGGCCAAGTAGCATTGAGGGCGCAGCCAGCGGCAGCTTGATCCGCCATAATAGCTGCCATTTGGTGCAGCCCGAAACCAGCCCCGCCTCGATCATCTGCGGCTCGATGCTGCGAATGCCATGCGCCGTGTAGCGCACCGCCGGAGCCAGCGCATAGAGCACGACCGCGATCATGGCGGAAAAATCCCCGACCCGGAACAGCATCACAACCGGGATCAGATAGACGAAACTGGGCAGGGTTTGCAGCGTGTCGATGATGCTGCCCAATATGGCATTGGCGCGCGCGTTCTGCCCGGCCCAGATGCCAAACGGCACGCCGATGGCGTAGGCGATCAACACCGAAGTGCCGCACAGGTAGATCGTCGTCATCGCCTCGCGCCAGAGGCCCACGGCGGCCAGAAACCACACCATCAGCGCCGTCATCAGCCCCAGTTTCCAACCGCCCACACGCGCCGCCGCCAACGCCGCCGCCGCCACGCCCCAGGGCCACGGGATGCCCGCGAAGAACCGCTTGATCGGCAGCAACAGCCAGGTCAGGAAAAAGGTCTTGATAGCCTCCAGCGTGTCAAAGAAATTGACGTTGACATATTCCATCGCATCGGCCCAGAAAGCCGAGGTGGTCAGCGTCAAACCCACAGGAAAATCAGTGACATAAGGCAGGAAAAGCCCCGCCACATAGGTCACCCCCATCACCGCCAGCACCGCCACCAGCAACGGGTGACGCTGCATCAGCCCAAGCCCTGCCTCGGGGATCGGATCGGGCAATTTGCGGGCAAAGGCCTGGCTCAGCCGATCCAGCGCCACCGCCATGACGACAATGGCCAGCCCGGCCTCGATGCCACCGCCGATATCGAGCCGCCTGAGCGCGCTGAGAACATCAAAGCCAAGCCCGCCCGCGCCGATCATCGAGGCGATGATGACCATGTTCAGCGTCAGCATGATGACCTGATTGACCCCCACCATCAGGGTCTGCGCGGCCGATGGGATCTGCACTTTCCACAACAGTTGCCGGCGGGTGCAACCGACCATGCGGCCCGCCTCAACCACCTCGACCGGCACGCCCCTCAGCGCCACCGTGGTCACCCGCACCATCGGCGGCATCGCGTAGATGACGGTGGCGACCAGTGCCGCGACCGGGCCAAAGCCGAACATGAACAGGATCGGCACCAGATAGGCAAAAACCGGCACCGTCTGCATCAGATCCAGCACCGGGCGCAGCATCCGATCGACCCACCTGACGCGAAAGGCGAGGATACCCAGAAAGAGCCCGCCCGAAACCCCAAGCGGCACCGCGATCAGGACCGAGGACAGCGTCACCATGGCACTTTCCCATTGGCCGAACACGGCAAGGTAAAGGAAACAGAGCCCCACCAGCAGCGCAAGGCCAAGATCGCGCGCATAGGCTCCAAGCGCCACCAGCGCCACGATGATGGCGACCCAGGACAGTTCCGGCGCGATCTCGACCGCCTGACTGCCCTGCCCGCGCAGGAACCCGTCGGCAATGGCGGCGCGCACCAGATCATAGGGGGCCTCGATCAGCGCCGAAATGGCGCGCGTGACATCGCGGAAACTGATCGGGCCGATCGCCGCCTCCTCCATCAGCCAGGCCAGCGCGGCGCTGATGCCATCCTCAAGCGGCAATTGATACTGCGCCGGGTAACGGATGATCCAGCGTGCATCGAAGGCCCGGTAGATCTGCATGGAATTGGCCGAAACCAGCCAGGTCACCGCGAAAAGAACGCCCCAGAACAGCCATCCGCTGCGCAGAACCCGCGCCCTCCCGCTCTGATCCGCGCCCGCGCCCGCGCCGGTCATTCCCGCGCCCCCTTGGCCATGGCCGCGACAATCGCCTGCGCATCCACCGATCCGACCATGGCACCGCCCGCATCGACAACCGCCAAAGGCTCTGCGCTGGCTGCGACCCGGTCCATCGCATCGGCCAGGATCATGTCCTCGCGCAACGTGCCCGCAACGGCATGTGCAGGCAAAACCGGCCCCATCACCGAATGCAGTTTCAAAACCTTTTCGCGCGGGATGTGGTGGGTGAACTCGGCCACATAGTCGTCGGCGGGGTTCAGCACCAGCTCCTCGGGCGTGGCGGTCTGCACGATCTCGCCATCCTTCATCACCGCGATACGGTCAGCCAGCCGGATCGCCTCCTCGAAATCATGGGTGATAAAGACGATGGTCTTGTGCAGCAGCGATTGCAGGCGCAGAAATTCATCCTGCATCTCACGCCGAATGAGCGGGTCGAGCGCCGAAAACGGCTCATCGAGAAACCACAGTTCGGGGTCGCCGACCAGCGACCGGGCGATGCCGACACGCTGTTGCTGGCCACCCGACAGCTGCCGGGGAAAGGCGTTTTCGCGCCCCTCAAGCCCGACAATCGCGATCATCTCGCGGGCGCGTTCCTCGCGTGCCGCGCGCCCGACCCCCTGCACATCCAGCGGAAAGGCCACGTTTTGCAGCACCGTCAGATGCGGCAGCAGGGCAAAGTTCTGAAACACCATGCCGACCTTTTTGCGGCGCAGATCGATCAACTCCTTTTCGCGCATCTTCAGCAGGTCATCGCCGGCAAACAGGATCGAGCCCGCCGTCGGCTCCACCAGCCGTGACAGGCACCGCACAAGGGTCGATTTGCCGGAGCCGGACAGCCCCATGATGACAAAAATCTCACCTTCATGGATCGTCACATTGGCGTCGCGCACCGCCCCCACAATGCCCGCGCGGTGCAGGATATCGGCCGAAGGTCTGCCGTCATGGGCCTGCAGAACCTCGCCCGCATGCGGGCCATAGAGCTTCCAGACACCCTGGCAATCCAGCTTGACGGTTTTGGTCATGCGCGCATCCTTGTCGGTCGCCGCCAAACATCTGCGGCGACCGGTCCCGGGAATAATGAGGTGGCAGGCAGGCTAGCCCGCATGCCACCCGCAAGATAGGGGCGATGTTACTGGATCCAGCCCTGGATCGCCTCGGCATTGGCCGCGACCCAGGCCGCGGCGGCATCCTCGACCGACACACCCTCCAGATCGATCTGTGCCACCAGCGCACCCATATCCTCATTGCTGATCTGATAGTTGCGGATGACATCGGCGGCACCGGGCCACTGATCTTCGATCCCGGCCCAAGCCACCGTCCAGATCGGGCCGCGCGGCTTGCCGCAATCATAGGCCAGATCGGGGTTTATGCCCCAGGACGGATCGGAATAGCATTCCGGGGTGTAGGCGGGAAACTCGATGAAACTGCCCTCATAGCGCGACGCCGCCCAATGCGGCACATAGACCCACAGCAATACCGGGGCCTGGCGCTGATAGGCCGATTCCAGTTCGGCAAAAAGCGCCGCATCGGTGCCGGCATGGACCACTTCGTAATCCAGCTCCAGCGCCTCGATCCGTTCTTCGTCAAAGCCGCCCCAGGTCACGGGACCGCCCAGGTAGCGGCCAAAGGGGGCGGTTTCGGCGGTGGCGAAATCGGCGGCGCAATCGTTCAACGCTTCCCAATTGGGCAGGCCGGGGCAGATATCTTCCATATAGGACGGATACCACCATTCCTCGATCGCCTGCATGCCGCCTTCGCCCAGATTGATGACCTCGCCGGTGGCAAAGGCCGCATCCATTGCCTCGCGGCCCGTGGTTTCCCAGATCTCGACCGCAACGGTCAGATCGCCGGTGCGCAGGCCAGCGAATTGCGCGATATAATCGGCCTGAACCAGTTCGGTGTTATAGCCCGCCTCTTGCAGGATCAGGCTGAGGATATTGGCATTCACGATCTGGCCCGACCAGTCATGCGTGGTGATCCGGATCGGATCGCTGCTGACCTGCGCCATTGCGGGTGCCGCAACCAATGCCATGGCCACACCAAGCGCCGTTGAAATTCGCATGTTTCTTCCCCCTGTTGATATCGCCTTGCGGCCCGCTGACAGGCAGACCATTGCCAGCAGCCTGCCCGTTTTCGGGCATTTTGCAATAAAAAACGTGTGTTTTTGTTGTTTCTTATCCCAAATGCGCAAATACTGGGCATTGAGGTGGTCGGGATCAGCGCATAAACCGGCCTCCAAAGAGGTGTGGAGGAACGATATTTGGACGCGCATCAGAATCATACACAGCAGGCGATTGTCACCAGCCTGCGCCGCGCCGGCGGCAGTTTGCGCATTTCCGCCCTGGCCGACCAGCTGGACGTGTCCGAGGAAACCATCCGCCGCAATCTGAAACGGCTGGCCAGCCGCGGGGCCGTGGTCAAGATGCATGGCGGGGCCAAGCTCAGCGATGTTGAGGATGAGGGTGATTTTCTTCAACGTCTGTCGCTGAACCCCGAGGCCAAGAAAAAGGTCGCGCGTGCGGCGGCCGGGATGATCCCTGATGGCAGCTCGATCTTTCTCGATGTCGGCTCCACCACCGCTTATATCGCCGATGCGCTGCGCGATCATCAGCGGCTGATGGTGGTCACCAATTCGGTCTCGGTCGCCTACAAACTGGCGACCCGCAACGATAATCGGGTCTATATGGCGGGCGGCGAATTGCGCGCCCATGATGGCGGGGCCTTCGGGTCCGAGGCATTGGCCTTTGCGCGCAATTTCAAGACCGATTTCGCGGTTTTGTCCGCCGCAGGCATCGGCGCGCGCCATGGTTTCATGCTGTTCGATCTGGAGGAGGCGATGTTTTCGCGTGCCATTCTGGAAAACGCCGCCCAAAGCATTGTCGCGGCAGACAGCAGTAAATTCGGCCGCCCCGCCCCGATCACGGTCTGCGACCCGGCCGAAATTGACCTGCTGGTCACCGACCGACCGCCGGAGGCCGATCTGGCCGATGCGCTGAAAGGCTGGGGCATCGACGTGACGCTGGCGCAATGAGGGCCCTGACCGAAATCGCCGCGCGCGCGGCGGACCTGTCCGAGGCCGCCAGTGCCATTCCCATGCGCCATTTCCGGGGCACACTTGAGATTGCGGAAAAATCCGACGCCAGCCCGGTTACCCAGGCCGACCGCGAGACCGAAAGATTTCTGCGCCTGGAACTGGCGAAAACCTTTCCCGATCATGCCATCTTCGGGGAGGAATTTGGCATCTCGGGCGATTTGAGCGGCCCCGCCTGGATCATTGACCCGATCGACGGCACCCGGTCCTTTCTTTCGGGCTACCCCACCTTCGGCATGTTGCTGGCCCATCTTCAGGGTGGCGTTCCGCGCGTGGGCATCGTGCGCATGCCCGCGTTGAATGAGACCTTCGCGGCCCATGAAAACGGCCCCGCAACGCTGAACGGCACGCCCATAAAAACCCGCGCGATCACGCGCCTGTCCGACGCCATCCTATACATCAACGAGGCCGAAAAGACCTTTGCCGACAACCCCGACCGGTTTCACCGCCTGTCCAATGCAGGCCTCACCCGGCGCATGTCCTATGATTGCTATCCGCACGCTCTGGTTGCGGCAGGCCATGTCGATGCGGTCTGCGATATGGGGCTGGAACCCTATGATTACCTGCCCCTGGTGCCGCTGATCGAGGCGGCAGGCGGCATCATCACCGATTGGCAGGGCGCGGCCCTGACCCTGCAATCGGATGGCCGCGTGATAACGGCGGCCACGCGGCAATTGCACGGGGAAATGTTGGCCCTGATTGCGGCGACCTGATCCCGGTGCCTTGTGATCCAGGTGCCACCTGGGCTCATAGCCCCTTCTCATCTCACAGAAATTTCTTTGCGCCCTGACCTCGATGTACAAACATGATCAGCTTGATATCCTCTTTTAATTGGTGAAAAGGGAACAAAATATGACTCATTCTACCGTGTCGCTTTGGGATGTGACCGAATGGAGCGATGAAATGGAGGCAATGGCGCGCGATAAATTTGTCCCCCTGATCATGTCTGTCGGTGCCGAAAGGGTTCAAATGATCCGGACAGGCGAGCTGAGCTTTTGCGTTGTGACAGAATATTCCAGCACCCAGGCCGCAGAAGCGGCCCAGGAACGGATCGCGGAAATCCGCAGTCAGGCCACCGATGAACTGCCGATGACGATGGCCAATTCCTTCACCGGTGCCGTCTTTGCGCATGGCTGACACCTCAAGGATCTGACATTTCGCTGCGGCGCGATTAAAACCCAGCGTCGCAGCCGTGCGCATATGAAACGCTTCGACGCCAATCATCCAGCGCAAGCCCACCGAATTCTCCGGATGCTGTTTTTTTGCGCAACGGGCCACGATTGCGCGACTTAGCCCGCCGCCACCGCCGCCAGATGCCCCTCCCAGGCGGGGTCTGCCATCAATGCCTTGCACCGGGAAAACCGCCCGGTGGCGTAGGCCCAGAAATCCTCGACCTCATTGCCATCGGCAAGCTGGATCAATCCCCAAAGCGTCCACAGCAGATCGCACATCGCCTTGTAGATCACCATGCGCCCGACCTGCGCCGGTGTCGGATCGCCGCCGAAATAGCCGCGCATCAATTCGGCCTCCTGATCCGGGGTCATTTCCGCCTCCACCGCCAGATCGCCGACATCCCATATCGGATCGTTCATGCCGGAATATTCCCAATCGACGATCCACATGACAGCACCATCATCCAGAAAATTCTCACATAGCGGATCGCAATGGCAGGGGGCCAGCGGCAGCGGATGTGCCGCCAGCAGATCCTTGACCGGCGCGGCGGCGGCCACCACGTCATGGTAGCCATCGGGCAACGCCACATCCTTGCCGGACAGCACCTTGAGATACTCCGCGATCATCGCGAAAAGTTCGAACCGGAAATCGAAGGCGACGCCGGATGTGTGCAGCTTGGCCAAGGCCGCGCCAGCGCGACCCGCCGCCCCTGCGCGGCTGGCGAAAAGCGCAGGCGTCATCGTCACGATATCGGCGATCGCCTCGGACACCATCAACCCGGTGACGGCATCGGCATGCAGCACCCGTGCCGAAACCCCGGCCCGATGCGCCGCGCGTGCATTGGTGGCCTCGACGCCACGGTCGATGTAATCGCCGGTACCCGCGCCGGGGATGCGCACGATCAGGCTCTGCCCCCGCGTATCGACGCGATAGACCAGATTGGTCAGGCCCCCAAGCCGGGTGATGCGGCATTCATCAAGCCTGACATCGCCAAACCCCGGGGCCGCCCGCAGCCCGGCCACTACCTGCTCCAAATGCGCGCTCATCGCGTTCTCCTCAAGATTTCAACCGCTCGTTGCCGGGATCATAAAGCGGCCCCTCCACCCGTGTCACCGGATGGCGCTG
>Ga0316204_10006812_pt1 | contig 17225 bp, 13 predicted proteins | sample 6monrhotite_MG_2_FD_205661 | JGI IMG/M metagenome (GOLD analysis project Ga0316204, IMG submission 205661) | Microbial mat bacterial communities from mineral coupon in-situ incubated in ocean water Damariscotta River, Maine, United States -... | ecosystem: Environmental > Aquatic > Marine >... | reverse complement strand
TCATGGGATAAGGCCTTCGCCGTTGCGAAGGCCGTTTTGGCGGACATCAACAAAGGCAAGCTCGACTTTGAAAAAGCGGTCGTTCAGTACTCTTCCGGAGCTACCAAAATCAATAACGGCGAACTCGGCTGGATTGGATGGCGAGGCCCAATGGCCAGAGAGTTCACAATCTCTTCGTTTCAATTAAAACCAGATCAAATCTCTGTGCCAACGCGATCTGGATTTGGTTTTCATCTCATCAAGTTGCTGGAAGAAAAGCCGGGCACAATCAAGATGACGGACATTCGCCCACAAGTTGCTCAGCAAGTCAAAAGATACCTTTTTGATTTCGTCGCAACAAACCAAGCCAAAAAATCGAAGATTCAGTTCACGGGAAAATTCCCCTACTTCGAATTCGGTACAAAGAAACTTGTTGCTCCAAAGTAAGGCTCTGGATAGACAACCAATCGTTAACGATTGATCTCCAAAAGATAAACGTCTCAATTTTTTAGGTAGCCATCCAACCAACCGCGGGATGCCTGTGGCGGTATGGGGTCAGCAACATCTTTGCCGTCAGCCAAAGTAAACGATATACCAAGCGGGAATTTTCCCTTGGGGGCATTCTTGGTGTACGGTCCTTCACCAAAGAACTTACCCAAAGCGACCACGTCAAATCGGGTGATCGTATCATCCGATGTTTTCACATATCCGTAGAAATCGCAATCGAACGTCCGTGAACCATCGCGTGTGGAAAGCGATGCACTGCCGGTAAGCTTTCCGTTTTCAAGTTTCATGTTAATACTTTTGATTTCATCATCACGCCACATCGGCGGCTCCCCTCGCGTGTTGTCGACCAAATGAAAACGAGCGATTCGACGCTGCACCATTGCCGGTATAACGCCATTGACGATCGACTTGTGTTCCTCATTTGTCAGCCAAAGATTGTCTCGCGAAAGCGCAGATTGAAAGATCTTCTGCCACTTGTTTTCCGTCGGTTCGTACCCATCAAGAACTCTGGCTTGCACGCGAACCACCAAGCCACCTTTAGGTCGGGTTGGCTGATAACGGCGATCAATTTTTTCTGGCTTAATCGAATCAACATTCGTCGGTTCGAATCTTGCCAAGGACTCAGCAATGAACTTCTTGACACGCTCTGGACTACGATGGTTGGTGTACCCCAAGTACTTTCCATTGGGGGTCGCGATATAAAGCCCTTGGGTTGTCCCACCATTCGAACCGTCACCGCGAGGGCTATCCTTCGCAATGCGTCGATAGAAATCTCCCTCCGTATCTTTTTGGCGTCGTTGATACGCCTGATCAATCGCGACCGAAACAAATTTTGTTTGTAGCGTCTTGATGATTTCGGCGTCTGCGAATGTCGACTCACGGTCGAGCACACCGTTGTTTCACGTACAGCCCAGCGGGTGACCGTCCATTGCCCAAATAAAAATCGGCTTTTGTGATTTGGCTGCGGTATTCTGCGCATTAAGCAACGAAATCTCCCATGGAATTTGACGCCAGGGTTCATCAGCGGAAGTCTGCAAGGATTGATGCAGCTCCTGAAACTTCTCTTCGGTCAATTCATCCGTCGCAATTGCAGATTGAAACCCTACTGCGACAACCACAAAAAGCAAGATAGAACGGTAAATACCCAGTCGGTGATGCATCTCAAAGCTCTTCGTAAAAAACGGTGTTATACGGTGTAGATACCTATTTCGAATTGTCTTTCTTCGATTCTTTGGGTTCCGCTTTTTCGAAACCATTTTTGACCAACTCATCGAATCCTGCTTTGATCGGTCGCACATCATAGCCGAGTGATTTTAGTTTTTTTGCCGCTTTCAAAGCCCGACTGCCCGCCCTGCAGTGACAATAAACGATCATATCATCATTCGGCAACGCATCAATTTTCTTACGGGGTGACGCAAAACGAAGTTTACTCCAAGGAACGAGTTTCGCGTCCTTAAGGTGCCCAGCATCCCATTCCTTCTTTTCGCGGACATCCACGAGGACAGCCTTCTTCGCTTTCATATTTTCCTTGATTTTTTCGAAGGTGTCCTCCGTATGTTTCGGATCGTCATTCGATAGAACCGGTTGCAAGAAAACGGCGAGTAGCAAAGTTGGAATCGTGAGCATCGGATTTATTGAGTATCGGAGAGTTAAGTATCGGAGAGTTGAAATCGAAAACAAAAACCCGCAGAGCCCAGAAGTTGGCTCCACGCATTCCGATTGATTCTAGCAGAACCGTTTCAACGAATCCAATTCCTCAACTCAGAACGCTAGTTTTTGACTTTACTAAGGATCAATAGCAGAAGAATGGCGCCTAGAGTGCCAGTCACAATGGCACCAACAAGTTCGCCACCGATTGTTATGCCTAATGCTCCAAACACGACCGAGCCGATCAGTCCACCCAGAATCCCCACGACAATATTTCCAGAGATTCCGAATCCGGAGCCTTTCATCAATTTTCCCGCCAAAAACCCGCAAACCGCGCCGATAATCACCGCGCTTACAATACCACCAAGATTGAACGCTCCGAATAGAATGGGCAACATTTTCCTACCTTTGAAATTAGACGTGAGAGAAAAAAAGCAAATCCGCAAATGATCTGGTCCAACGCAACCCATGATCAATGGAACAAAATGACTCCGGCAAGTTCATTTATGGCAAAACGAACCCGGGCTTTCACCAGTGTCGAAAGAATAGAAAAAATTCGTCCGGTTACTTCGAGATACTTGCCACGTATCCGGATGCCGTTCCTTCGTCGAGAAAGAACTCTGCCCATATTGGCATGTGCAAAGAAATTTTGCGGGCATCTTCAATCGAAAGATTATGTTGAGTAAGAAAATCCACGACACCGGCACGTCCGGTGAATTCAGACGTTGCTTGCACTGGAAATGAAATGTTGCTGAGCTGCCGTTGCCCCAATAAGTCCGTCGCATCTTGCGTAATCACGAAGTCACATCCGGGCAGCGTTTTCATATTTTGCATTGTGATTGAATTTTGATTGAAGTTGCCAATCAACATCACGTCATCTTCGTTGTGCCCATCCCCTTTGACTGCGAGTTTGATTTTCTGCAAGAACTCCAATTCCGCACTTTTGTTCGTCGCATCGACGCGCAGGTTCACTAATGAAAATGTGAACGCTGATTTTTCATTGGCAGATTTTGCACGAAACCAGCCGACAAGTGGATCGTGAGCAACCACGTCATCGGGATCTTGAATTGTGTAAACCTGATTGCGTTCCAATTGAACAAAGCGTTTGTTATAGATAAATGCAAACTGGTGATTAATTGCAGTATGACTTGAGCGAGGACCGACAACGTAGTCAAAATTTGAATCAACCTGCCGCAGATGATCCATCAAACGGGGCAACGCATCATGGTCGGGCGACTGAATTCCCTGCAAGGCAGTGACATCGAATTCGGTCAGAATCGCGACAAGTGTTTTCGTCACAACGGGATCATTGAGATTTTGGTCATCGAAATCAGTAAGGTCAAATGAACCAATTTTGAGGAAATCTCTTTTCAACTCCGTTGAGGAGGAAAAAGAAACGTTTTGAATGGAATTCCAGATACTGTTTCCATCCGATTTCAACAACTTCCCGACATCATCGAACGACTTAATGTCTTTACTATGCCAAAAGTACCAACCACCAGACAGCAGGAGTAACAGAAGGATCAGGTTTCGAATTTTTTTGCGAATCATGAATCAGTCGTTGGAAAAAGCAGTGCGCAACTACGCCTTTTCGAGATCGACTAAAACCCTTCGTTTTCCCCAATCCAACCGTTCAATTTCGGCTTTTTCGTATTAAGACGATCGTACGGCCGATCGCCCGAAACGGATTGTTGGCATCAATTGTTAAAAAGGAAATGGCAGATATCACCGTCCGACATGATGTAATTTTTGCCCTCCACACGGAGCTTGCCTGCAGAGCGAATGTCTTTTTCGGTTTTGTATTCGATTAAATCATCGAGCGAATACACTTCAACGCGGATGAATCCCTTTTCGAAATCAGAGTGAATGACACCGGCCGCCTGCGGAGCCGTGGCGCCAACACGAACGGGCCATGCGCGGACTTCTTTTTCTCCCGCAGTAAAATAACTTTGCAATCCCAACGTCTTATACGCTTCCCGCGCCAAGACCGAGAGTGCAGGCTCGGTCAAGCCAACCGACTCAAGCATTTCTTCGCGATCTTCTTCATCCAATTCGGCGATTTCACACTCCAGTTTCGCACAGACGCAAACCAAACCAGCGCCAACTTTTTCTGCGTACTGGCGAACCTGCACCGCCGATTCGCTTTCACCATTTAGATCCTCCTCGTCGACGTTCGCAACGTACAACATGGGTTTGGCGGTTAACAATCCATAACCTGCAATCAGTTTTACTTCCGGTTCATTCAGTGAAAGACTGCGTAGCGGTTTATCCTCAGCAAGATGCGCCTGACACTTTTCGATCGCAGCACAGCGGGCCTTCGCTTCTTTGTCACCACTTCGAGCCGTCCGCTGGACCTTGGGAAGTGCATTGTCCAACGTTTCCATATCGGCAAGCATCAACTCCGTTTCGATGACCTCAATATCAGCCAAGGGATCAACCTTTCCACTAACATGAATTACATCGTCGTCAGCAAAGCATCGCACAACCTGCAGGATTGCATCGACCTCCCGAATATGACTCAGGAATTTGTTCCCCAGGCCTTCGCCCTGACTGGCTCCCTTCACGATCCCGGCGATATCAACCAGCTTGAGCGCGGCAGGAATGACCTTTTGCGGGACGATAAACTCGGTGATCTTATTCAAGCGAGCATCCGGCACGCTAACGATTCCTTCGTTCGGCTCAATCGTACAGAACGGATAGTTCGCACTTTCGGCGCCCTGCGAACTGGTTAAGACGTTAAACAGTGTGCTTTTGCCGACGTTTGGCAATCCAACAATTCCAGCTTCCATTTTAAGTCGTGTTTTCTCGCACCATCGTGCGTCGCTAAATGATGTTTAGATAATTGAAGATGAAGGTGACATTTGTGACTGAGGCCAAAATACCAAACCCACGACGTAAATCACGAACTTAAGACGTCAACGATTTCGTCGACTGCAAGTTTCAATGAAGCCGCGGCCATTTTAAAATTCATATGCTCTGATATTTCCGGTTGAATCTCTTGGAAAAGTACAAGAGCTCGCTTGAGTCGTTTCAATTTTTTCTTGGCCAACTTAAGAAACGTCGGGACGTCATTGGCGTCAAGAGCTGGACCGAGAGCCAACATAAAATCGTAAAGGTCGCGATGAACCTCGCACAATTCCTCGTCTTCCTCGGCCTCTTCACTATGTTTTAGGAACGTTCGAACCATCCAAACATGGGAACAAAGTTCGTCCACACGTTTCATTTTTTCTTCGTCAGTCATGTTCAATGGAATCATTCGGTTGCGTAAAGGGTTCGATCCGCCCCGCTTTATTCAGTTCAAATCACCTACTCATTTTATCGCTTCGCTATTTTTTGTCGCGAGGCTTTTTGCGATTGGTCATCGTCGCAATCGCATTCAATTGCTCCCGTACCATTTCCCTTGGCAAAGTCTGCGGTTTGATCAGTAGGTCCAGAATTCTCTTACTGGTCACTGAATCATCGAGCACGTCATCGACTTCATCTTCCACGGCAGCAAGCCAGGCCGGAACCTTGATTCCAGATCCTTCTGGTTTTTCAAGCAACTGAGCAGCATCATGCTGCAACATCTCAAAACAGGCCAAGCTCTTTGGATTGTCCCGATCCATTGCCGGAGCAACCAGTGACTTCATCCGATCCACTTGCATCGGCTTGATAAACTTTTCACGAATTCGATTTGCAACGCTGGGCATCCGCATCGCATACCGCCGTTGCAAACGCTCAAGCAGGCTGACAAAGCGCGCTGCTTTTTTGTTGATCCTATCGATCAATGATCGTCGCCAACGCTTGGAAACCTGATCCTTCCCGGCATTGACCAAGTTTTCATGAGCCCAAAACACCGGGCGCAAATGCCAGCAGATTCGATCATACCCGATTTTCAATCGGAGAAAATCAATCAGCATATAGAGCATATCGCCATGATCAGACTGGGTCGTTGTGCTGTTGTAATCTTGATACTCGAGATGATTCTCCAACATGGCTTCCAGGATCAGAGACAGATGTGCAACCGCGTCCTCTCGGGAAATTTTGTCCCCCAAATCCTCGAGAAGTTTATAATCCACACTCTCGTTTTCGATCAGCAAATCTAACCAATTCTCGACACCCGTCGACAGAATTCCACGAAGGTTAGAAAAATGCAAAAAACGTTGCGTAAAAAGATCTTTTCCATACGCTTTGATAAAGCTGACCAATTTTCGCCAAGGAGATTTGTCATGAACCTTCTCCAAAATACTCAGCCGCAGCGTTCTACTATGCTTGAGCCAAACGATCAAACTGGATTCTGTAAAACGTTCCAGCCATCGGAATAGCAACTGTCGTTGATCCGCTGTCGAATCGTCGTGGTTCGCAGTATTGATCAGAAAATCGACAACCGCCCGAAAACCGATCTCAAACAAGTCATCGAATTCAGTAACCGCACCATTACCGACAGGATGCGATCGCTCCATCGAACGGGCGACATTGAGTAAGCGAAACGTTTGCTCGACCAATCCGAAACGAGGTAAAACCTCAAGCAATTTCTTGATGTAAAGCTGACGACTCTTGACCAATTCGATTTTTGATGGCGCACCGTGACGAGAAATCGGAACGTACAATAAAGGCTGCTCCTTTAACTCTTCGAATAAAAGTCGAACCTGGTCCGACAACTTCTCTCGATCGTTCCTAAATATCGCGGCAAAAACATCTGCCATCAACACTTCATCTGATCGCAAATTTTCATTGTGATCAGGACCGAAACTCATCGAACCGAAAATCGAAGTCTGCGACGCATTCAGCATTCGCATTGCATGTCGAGTGCTGACCGTAACGCCAATCACGCGTTCCATTAAGTTTTCTTGTACCACATGCATTCGGTCAAATTCGACCATCGAATCATGATCGCCAAGGCCAGTCGCCGGCCTTAAACTTTCCACCGAATAAAGTAGCTGATGCAATTCGCCGACCTTCGTCAAAGCGGCTTCCGCCCAAACGGCAATGCATGACGCCGCTTCCGCACATTCCTCCTGATTTAATTTCGAACAACACTCCGCAAAAACCGGCGCCACCATTTCCCAAATTTGGGCAACCGTTTCGTGAAACCGCAATCGTTCGTCAATTCTCTGGGCTTCATGTTCAAGGATCGCTGATTTGCCATCATCGGTCTCAAAAATTTGTCCATCGATTCCGTCATCCGTGCTGTCTCGGTAAACCACGTCTTCGTAAGCAGCACCGTAGATTTCGTCCGGCTCATCCTCAATGACCAAGTCCGGGTTCTCAGGTTTCTTTTCGCCCAATTCAAAGTCGGGGACCTGCCAGTATGTATCGGCGTTAACTTCCAGGTAATCGATGAACTTGCGGATCACTTGTAGATTAGCGATCGACTGATCAACTTTCCCCATACGATGATCGTCAAGCGTTTTCTGGCAAAATTGAAACGTCAGTTGATCGGCAATTTTGTGAAACGAGGATTCAGCAGACTCCAACCCAACGGTTTCTGCTTGACTCAGCCAATGCATCAAGAGTGCCATCGAGGTTTGCAAATCCTCTTTGTCAAACAACGCGTTGATAATCAGTTCATAAGCGCGAGGAGTTGAAAAAAGGGTGGCATGTTCAGCCCAAAACGCAACATTGCCTGCCGCAGCACCGTCCTTTTGCCAAAGATTCATTGCCTGAGCAACATGTTCGGCCGCCTGAAACATCTCCTTTGCATTCGCGGCATCAACATTGCCGACTTCGTGCGCCGCAAATTTGTGCCACCAATCGGCAACCCATTCATAGGTTTCACGAATCCGCATGCAAAGCTTTTGATCGTCACGAGCAGCGGCGTGACTCCAAAGCGCCGAATACAAACAGAAGTAGTGGTTCATTAGATCAACGAGATAGTTGGCTCGCTCATCAAACACCGTATTTTCCATTGCCGGAAAAAGACTGAATTGAGCGTCAAAACCTAAAATGTTCCACGGATCAATTAATGCACCGCAAGAAATCCCTTCTTCGATCAATTGAAAAGACTCGGAAAGGTTATCTGCAGCAACTTCGTACTCACTCGACTTTATCGCCTTCGTTGCTTCGGTCAATTTGCATTCAATCTTGGTCCTAATGCGAGCCGATGCAACTTGGACCGAATCGGACAACTCCCCCGCCGCTTCCGAATAGCCCATGTGAGCGTAAATGCCGGCGAGGCGGACTTTCTCCAACTGCGTTTCGCGTAAATTCGCCAATTCCGAATTCAAGTGCTGACGAGCACCACCAAATGGCTGGCGTTTCTCCTTGGCTTCAATGCGAAGCCGATCGCCATGTTTTCCAGCAACAGTTGATAACAGCCACTCATAGAATCTGTCTCGCAATTTCGCAATTCGCGGAAGCAAGGTCGAAATCGTCATACTAGAATCAAAACTATCTGGACTGCGTCCGCAAATGGCGGTCGCCATTAATATGGTGCCCGCTAAAACAGCACCCGCCTCAAAAATCATTTCTGGCTGTTGAAAATCGTCGGTTTCGCAACGTTTTGAAAGCGAATCGAGCGTTACTTGCTGTACGATTAGCCGACGAAAGTAGCCAGACTGATCCAAACTGTGCGGATCCCATTGACCAAAATGATAGTTGGGTCGCTTATTCGCCGGATGGTCAAAGTCGTAGGCTCTCGGATCAATCGCAATCTCATCCAACAAATCCAAATCAAATTGCGCCGCCAACAAAATATCCGATGGCGAAGTTGAAATCATCCGGATCGCATAATCTAAAATAGGCTTATAACTACCTTCTGCCGCGCCTACGTTCGCGATATAGATGGGGATCGGACGTGTCCACTCTTTGGAATAGGGCTCGATTTTTTGAGATTCCAACACAGCAACCGGTCGAAATCCGATGTAGTTGTCAAACGTTACTCGGACGGTCGGGAAATCCAGTTGATGATCATGGCCCGAGTAACAATGCAAAACCGTCTGCAAGATTCGTGAAACGAAGAACTGGGTGAAAAGTTGATCGTCCGAATGATGTCCCAAAAGCGAACGATGAAATTCGACATATTCAGGAATAAATTTGTCCCTGACGAATTCGATCACGGCATTAGCCTGAGTGGCATCGCGTAATGCGGCATTCGACTGGCTTTCGCTCTCTAAACGTTCAGACAGCATCTTCAAAAAAGATTTCCACTGCGGCTGCCCGCCCTCTGCCGGCCGAGCGTTATAAGACAGATTCATCGCAGAAATGAATTTTGGGTCTTCAAGCCCTGTCGAAAAGTTTAGATAGCCGAGGATTTGGCTAATGGCTGTTTCAAGTGCATCGTTCGTCATCGCCAGCACCTGCTATTCAGAACCCGATTGGAAAGCGGATGCCCGAGAATCAAATGAAAATGGTAAACCCTTGCCAGAGAATTAAACTCTCGACCACCACGAAGAGAGGACCACGCGTCACGAAGTGAAGACCACGCGTCACAAAAACCTGAACTGCATCGCTCCACCGCAACAAATCCGATATTTGGGATCATGGAACGCATTGAAAAGTTGATTCGGTGCACTTGCAAGCCAAACTGCATCAGATTCTTCGTCAGGCATTGGCCGACTGAATTTTGAACTACGGAATAAGCGGACTGCGCCGACGAATGGTTGAAACGCAAAAAAGCGGAAAAATCGGTGCAGGTCTTACGATCTCGATCCGCTTATCGTAGGTGGAGACGTTCTATCGGTCTAGCGGTGCAAAAAATGCCCATTTGCGTGTCAATCGGGCAAAATAGTATGAAAAAATCAGATTATTGGGTTACGATAAAAAATGACAGCAGAATTGGCGTGACTTCCGCCAAAAACTCAATGAGATCAGGAATGCATATGCGTTTTGCGAAAACTTTTTTGTCGGCAATTTTTCTGGTAGCAACTTTCCTACCACAATCCGCGTTTTCTCAGGCACATCACAATTTGGTGAGCCAAGACGACGCGAGACAACTGGGCATGGAGATTATGTGGCGAACCCAAGTCATCATGGGTCCTCGCTCCAACATGCAGACGATCAAACAAGTCTTCGGCAAGTCGAAGAAACTGGTAAAATTTGTTGTTACCAATGGCGAAACGGTCGAAGAGTTTTTCGAGGACGACGTCGATCGTTTCGGTCGAAAAATCGGGGTTCTGGGTGCTCAAGAGCGAGCGGACGCCCGACTTGAACGCTACAAATCAATTGGATTCGATACCGCGACTGTGGAGCGAGTCGTCGAGGACACCAGCCAACTTGAGGCAAAGCTAAAAGATCTACAAACGAAATATGAAGCAGCTCAAGGATTCGAAAAGGTAAAGTTGTCGCAGGAAATCAGTGCGACCAAGGCACGGCGCAACCGACTTCTACCAGAAATTACATTGCTGGCACAAAATTCGTCAACAATGGTCCAATCGATTGATGGACGAAATGGTAAGACGAATTGGATCCAACAGATCGGCAAGCGGAATCATCCCTCCCTGCCAATCGTGGTCAAACGAGATCACTTCGCAATCATCAACGGATCAGAAGTCTACTGCTGCCTTTTGGAAAACGGACGTGTACTCTGGCAGCATGTTTGCCGTGGCGCACCGGGAAGTCGTGCAGCCATGACAAAAGACAGCATCTTCGTGCCTATGGTCAACGGCTTTATTGAGCAATTTCAGATCAAGGACGGCAATGCACCAACAGGAGATATCGTTTCGATTGGCAAATCGTTCCTAGGCGCGACGTCATCGGATAGCACCGTGGCATGGCCATCTGGGCGAGGTGAACTGAACGTCGCCTATGATACACGAGAAGCTCAAGCCGTTTCATATCGGCTGGTTCCGAAAAAGAAAATTGTTTCCAACGCGGCGTTTCTTTCACCGTATCTTTTTGCAACTTCAACTGATGGCAGCATTTACTGCCTTCGTGAACTAGGCGGCACAATCATGTGGGACCTGCCAACAGGCATTCCCATTAGCAAGTCACCCGTTCCAGTCGGTAAATTCGTCTATTACATCGACGACAACGATGTGCTCAATCAGGTTACCATTGATGGTGGCATTCCGACTTGGAGCACTCGCAACATTGCTGAAATCGTTTCGGTCAGCGGCAAGAGAATTTATTGCCTGGACAAACAGCGGCATTTGGTTGCTTATGACATTTCCACGGGCGGATTCATTGGCGCTTTGACCTCGCTACCAGTTGAATTCGTTTACAACAACACAATGACGGATCGCATCATTGTCGGCACAAATCGAGGAGTGATTCAATGCCTACGTGAAGTAGACCAGGTCGAAGCATTGATGCATGTCTCCCCGGAAGTTGCAGACGAAAGCAAGGCTCAAACGAAACAAAAACCACAACAAGGAACGACTCAACCAGGCGGTGGCAACACCAATCCATTTGGAGGTGGAGCCGATCCAGGAGATCCGTTCGGCGGAGGTGGTGGAGCCGGAAACGGTGGAGCCGGAAACGGTGGTGCAGGTTCGGACCCATTCGGGGGAGGAGCATCTGATCCGTTCGGAGGTGGTGACGGAGCAGCGGCAGGCGGCGACGCAAGTGACCCATTTAAATAGGGGCTGAATCCAAATCGATCACACGAAGCACGTTTCCAAACGTGCTTTTTTCTTTTAGCGATTGTTCCATTCCCCGATCAGGTCAGCATGGTTTCGTTCATGTCAAAATCTCTTCAAATCAAACTCCATCAATTTCGAGCCGCTTGTATCCTGATTGCACTCGGTTGCGTCCAACCTCTTTTTGCACAGCAAACCAAAGAATCGGAATCGAAAATTGGATTTGCAAATGAGACAACTCAAAAATGGGAAATGGGAATCGAGGTCTACGCGGCCGGTACCGTAAATGGCATTTCAGCCATCTTTCCGATCCCAATCGATTGGCCCGAACAAAAAGTAAAGCTAATCTCAGAGAACAAGTCAAAACAGGTTTCTCGGATTACTACGAAATTTGTCGGAACGGATAGGTCATGCAAAATTGCAATTGTAACAATCCCCCGTTTGAAAACTGGTGAGTCAGCTCGAGCGACGCTTACATTCGAAATTAAAAAATCGCACATCACCGAGCCTAAAACGAAAACGGAATTTCAATTTTCAACAACGGCGAAACGCAAATTGCGAAATTACTTGATACCGAGCCCCTTCATCGAGAGCACTCACCCCCGCATCAAAGCGATAGCGAAATCGTCCATTGAATCGAATCTTGATTCCTGGAAGGAAGTTGAGTCGATTTTCAATTGGGTGCGAACCAACATAGATTATGAATTTGACGAACAAATCAAATCGTGCATTACGGCGCTCGAAAACTACAAGGGAGACTGTGAGGAATTATCTTCGATCTTCATCGCGATCTGCAGAGCCAAAGGGATTCCCGCGCGGGCCGTCTGGATCCCAGGACACACTTATCCAGAATTTTATTTAGAAGACAAAGAAGGGAACGGGCACTGGATTCCATGTCAGGTCGCCGGTGGCAACAACGATTTTGGACGGATGCCTGAAGACAAACCAATATTGCAAAAGGGTGATCGCTTTAAGATCCCAGGTCACAAATCTGTTCAGCGGTACGCCCGCCCTACCCTGTCTGCAAAAAATGCGACCGCAAATCCAACACTAAAATGGATCACCGAAAAAATCGAGTAGACTGATGAATCGACATCCTTTCTGACTTTCAAATGTCGAATCCAGGAAGCTCCTCATTTAATAATTGCCATTTAACGCTTTTGCTTCAGCCGCCTCTCGTTCCATTCGCTTGATTTCGATTTCTTTCTCCGCCTCGGCGCGCTGCTTGGCTTTTTCCGCCATTTCAATCTGGTGTTTTTCAAGCTCAGCTTCGAGTTCTGCGATAGGTGACGAAAACTCTTTCAAGACTTCAGACGATTTCAAAAATTCAAACGGCAAGGAATTGGTTCCGTCTTCCATTGAAAAGCTTGGGACGTCGCCGTTCCATTTCGTAATCGCCTCCAACGTTAAAACGGCACGTGAGTCGCCGATCGCTTTTGCCAGCCAGGTGGTGCGTTCAGCTTCGGCACGTCCAATCACCGATTTCGCATAGGCATCTGCCGACGAAACGACTTCAGTATCGTACGCATTCGCTTCGGCCAAAATTTGACGAGACTCGTTTTCGCCGCGTGCCTGTTCTTTCGCCGCTTCTTTACGGCCTGATGCAACGACTTTTGTAATCTGGGCCATTGTCTCTTGCTGCTTCAATTCGTTCTGTGCTTCACGAGCCTTTTCAAGTGCAATCACTTTTGCTTCCACCCGCTCATCATACGAAGATTCGAAATTGATATTCGCAATCGAACAACGAACCATCGTCAACCCTTTTGGGTCAATCCATTGTGACATGCCTGAATTCACTTTGCTGGCAAGGTCAGGTCGATTTTGAATCAACTTGGCAGCATCGAATTCAGCGACGGCTGCCTTCAATGTCTCGCGTCCACCCGGTTTTACATCAATATCTCCACTCTTCATTCTTACCCGTTTATAAACATCCGCGACCTGTTCAACATTTCTGCGATAGATCAGCGTCATTTCGATTTCCATTTTCTGCAAGTCCGCAGACTGACATTCGAATTTCTCGGTCCATGCTTCAGCACGCGTGGTCACAGGGACAACATCTTGCCATGGCAGCTTGAATCCCAAACCGGGTTTGAGTGTGTTGTCGCTCGCGGCTTTGAAGGTCAGCACAACGCCGCGGTGCCCAGATGGCACTTCAACAAATAGACTATTCGCGAGAAATGCAATCCCTACAGCAAAAAGTACGATCGGTAACACACGAGAGACAACTCGAGGGTGATACATCGCATTCGACAGGTCATTTCGCCTGGAGTTCACGGTGTATTCAAATTCGAAATCACGATCGGACTGTGCTCGACGTGAAACATTCAATTGCGACAGTCGGCCACCGAAAAAGAAAAGCAACACGGCCGCAACAATGGCTACGATTCCCAAGATGAATGTAAACATGATTCGTAATCTCGTTGTATAAGGCTAAGTTTGATTATGAGTAGGGCATGTCACGGAAAGACTGACTCAATCCCCCGTTTGTTGGGAACTCGATGTCATTTAAAATTCCTGCTCCGCAGCGAATTCGAACTCGTACGTTGCAACGTCGAGTTATTTGATTTCATATTCTTAAATCCTGAATCATTCCGATTTTTGCCGCTGTTTATTGGCAATTGCTTTTGGGCCGACACGTTCGATTTGTTTCTAGCACCACTTTCTTGCCTGGCTGGAGAAACAGTGTTTTCAGATTTTTCCTCCATTGAAGCCGGAGCTGCTTTCTTCGGTTCTGGCGTGGGTAGCATAAGCGTTAACCTATCACCGCTGGACGTATCGATTTTGTAGTCCGGAACACTACCCCGCCACGTTTTGATCGCTTCCAATTCCACAACGCCGGGGTTCAGCTTTATCGCTTCAACAATTCTTGCAAGGCGGAGTGCTTCGGCCAAACCAACGCCGCGAATCTTCTTGACTTCCGCTTCGGCCATGCGCCGTGTTTCAAATGCTAATGCGTCGGCTGATTTTTTAATTTGTGCAGCTTCACCCAATGCATCTTCGACCACGGCATCGGCAGTACCCTTTGCATCGGCACGAAAAATCTTCGCGCGCTCTTTGGATTCAGCTAATAGGTTGACTGCTTTGTTGGCGTCCTCCAAAGCGTTCTGTTTATCGCGGATCGCCGTATCGAATTTCGGCGAGAACGAAGACTTCGCCAAAGAACAATCGACCAATTCCAAATCGCCTTCGCTCAACCATTCACGCAATTGATCATTGGTGTTCTTGCTGAGCTTCGATCGCTCTTGAACAATCTCGGTTGCATTGTGCTGCGCGGTGATTGCTTTGAGGATTTCCTTGGCTCCCGGGGCAACATCAATGTCCTGCGAATATTCGGCAACGCGACGCCAAATCGCGGGCGTCGAACCCTTCTTCAAGCGATAGACGACGGTCATCTCAACGTTGACTTCCTGAAGGTCCTTTGACATGCACTGATAGCGTTCTGTGAAAACCTTATCCTTGACATCCAATGATTGAACAGATTGCCAGGGATAAATAAATCGCAAACCGGGTTCGAGCGGCATGTCTTCGGCAGCCCCAAAGGTCAGAACAACACCTTCACGACCTTCTTCAATCACTGCAATCGAGCTACGTGCCGTATAGCCTGCGGCACCAAGAAAGAGCAGAACAATCAACGCTACTTTTTTGTTCCCGATTTCACGCGGCAAGAGCAACGCTGCAAAACCGCAGGACAGCAAGACGAAAATGACCGATAGATTTGACATGCGTTGTTTCCGTAGCCGTGTTAAATTTCAAAGTGAAATGACGAAAAGATTCCTGCGATGAACAAGAACAAAAACTCGAAATCCAAAGCAAGATTCGCTTCGGCTTCAGATATATTGCCCCAAATCGCTCGATTCAACGAAACGAGTTGCCTTCTGGGAAGAATCGATTGCGGCGAAGCGACGAATTTACCCCCAAAGCAAATCATCTATCGCCGAACCCCAACCGCCAGCAAGTCAAGTTGCGTCTGATGTCAATGTGCGGAGAATCGAATGAACGATCTAAATAAATATCGGGTTTCGGGCTTCGGAAATCGAATGTTCATCTGCAAATGAATTCGGATCAGTGATTCTCGCACCCGCGGCACCCAAAAAGGCATCTATCATCCTCGACTTCTCCGCTGCCGTTGAACCGAACGTTCCAAACGCTACGGTTACCCTAGGAACCTTTCGTGGGTTCGCTATCTATACGGCTGAATTTGCAAATGATATTCTTAATGAGGTGAATTTGCGGGATTTTTAGGCCTTTTGTGCCGAATCCTATTCCGTTAATAGGAAATCGCTAATTCCGGTTGTTTCCACAGATGGCTTTTTCGACGCCATATTTTTCCCAGAGGTTTCAGTGCCAGATTCTGAATCTTTTTTTCAAAAAAATGAATTTCTAATCCGCCGTCTGCATTCGCTTTCGGGTTTGGTGCCAGTTGGCGCCTACATGTGTGTGCATTTGGTTACCAATGCCAGCATCTTGAATGGTAGCGAGACTTTTCAGAATGCGGTCTATCAAATCCATTCGCTCGGAAATGCTCTGTTCGCCGTTGAGTGGCTATTTATATTCCTTCCGATCATTTTCCATGCTGTTTTTGGCTTTGTGATTATGTTTGGCGGAAAAAGCAATTTAAAGAACTACCGGTACGGCGGAAACGTCCGCTATGTGTTGCAACGTGTGACTGGAATGATTGCGTTCGTTTTCATTTTCCTTCATGTGTTCCATCTGCACGGTTGGTTTCACTTTGACATTTGGCTGAAGTCAGTGGTTGAGCCATTAGGCGGTGGCCAATTCTTACCGTACAAGGCGTCGTCGACCTTAGCATCGGCTCTTCAAGCCAGCTTTCTGGTCCCGCTTTGCTACGTGATTGGGGTTTTGTCATGTGTGTTCCACTTTGCCAACGGCCTTTGGACGATGGGAATCACTTGGGGTGTTTGGACCAGCCCGAATGCTCAAAAGCGAGCAGGTTATCTCATCGCCGGAGGTGGGGTCCTTCTCAGCCTGATTGGACTGAGCGCCATCGCTGGATTCACAGGACTTGATGCGAAAAAAGCGGAAGAAGTGGAGACGCAAATGTATGAAAATGCGGTCGAAGGCAAACGCATTCCTGCTGCACCACACAAGTTTTATGGTCACGACGAAGAGCACAAGGAAAAAGAGGACTCGTCCAAAGAATAGTTGCGGACGAGCTCCTTTCAAGAAGACCCCCCACGAGAAGAATCCGCGGAAGTCGGGTTTGAGGTGAACTAAATTTTTTTGGCGAACCGAAACGCGTTATAGACAAGCAAAATTTTAGAAAAGTAAATCATGGCTAATGAAAAGGTAGTTGTTGTTGGTGGTGGGCTCGCGGGTCTTTCAGCAACAATGAAACTTTGTGAACTTGGTGCCAATGTTGATCTTGTCAGCCTAGTGCCGGTGAAAAGATCACATAGTGTTTGCGCACAGGGTGGCATCAATAGCTGCAATGACCAAACGCGACAAATCGGTGATAGTGAATGGTCGCATCTCGACGATACGGTTTACGGCGGTGACTTCTTAAACAACCAACCTCCTGTCAAAGAGATGGCATATTGGGCGCCGAAAGTCATTGATCTAATGGATCGTCTTGGC
>Ga0316204_10006811_pt1 | contig 17226 bp, 14 predicted proteins | sample 6monrhotite_MG_2_FD_205661 | JGI IMG/M metagenome (GOLD analysis project Ga0316204, IMG submission 205661) | Microbial mat bacterial communities from mineral coupon in-situ incubated in ocean water Damariscotta River, Maine, United States -... | ecosystem: Environmental > Aquatic > Marine >... | reverse complement strand
GCTTCCTCTACAAAACCGAATCCTACTGTTCAAGAATGGCCGGATTGGCTAACCGGCTTCCAGTCGGCGACCTTAGTTTTTTGGCAGGCGCCTTATGCAAACTGGAAACAACTTTCCGAGTTATCACTGTTTCTGTTTGCCGTCGTGACCTTTACAAACGTGATTTTTCAAGATGCCGCGATCCAAAATCCGTTCACTATCGTTATCATTGTCAGCCTTCTCGCAGGATTGGGCTTCTATTTTTTCAGCCCGACGGGAGCGATCGACGTGCCCTTAACGTCACCGTTGTGGCTGCAGAAATCGATGTCGTTTTTGAGATTGGCTATCATCCATGCCATATTTTCTGTATCGGTTTTCTCCGTTTTTGCTGCCTTTTACCAACTGGATTTGGAGAATGTTTCCGCAGCCACGGCGGACTGGTGTCGAATTCCTTTGTATTGCACGTCCTTACCTGCCGTTGCCTTACTGGTATATTCTGCGCGTCAAAGAACGGTTGGTTTTTTCGTCGTCAAACAATTGTTCGTCTTGCTATGCATTATTTTCTCCATGATGAGCCTTAGTCGACTGCTGCTAATCCTTTTTGTAGATAATGCATGTTACCATGGATGGCCCAGTGAAGATAATTTGGCGGAATTAATAAATAAATGGAGTGAACTGTTAATCGGATTGTAGGAGGCCGATGCCCCAGGAGTAGGGGAGGAGTGTGAGCCAGGACGCTCACGTTGATACGGAGATGGTGTCAGGAGTTGATTTGGACCTCAAACGGATCCTTGGGTAACCTTGTTATGCGCGAATTCAGCTGTCGAAAATCCTGTAAGGGTGCCTTGTTGCTTGGGGGGCGGAGAACTCAAATACCTTGGTGGTGCGCCTCGAAATATCTCTCGCTACCTCTAACCCATCTCTGTTCGATCGTATTGTTTTCGATATTATCGACGAATTCCCTTTCGCTTTCAGAAAGGGTCCTCACAGATTTTTGCCTTGCGACCTGGCCATCGATGACTGCTATGTGTTGGGCTTCATATAGATAATCACACCCGAACACGCAGACGGGCATTACGATGTTAGGGTCTCTCTTTTCCGCAGGTGTACATTTGGAGCGTTTCTTTTTGTGCGCGGCAACGAGCGCCTTGACGGAGTACTCTCGACCACAGACCGCACATTTCTCCATAGAAATCCCTTCGAATAACCAATCTCGCAGAATGCCTTGCTCGCGTCTCCGATATGTTTCAGTCGGAATATCCAAATCTGTTCCTTCCAGTTGGTTCATTCTGTTTCTGAATTTTTTGTAGCGTTCCTTCCGTTCATCTCTACTACTCAATGGATTTACGATTTCGCGCGGAAGTGAGTAGGTGTAATTCCGTCGGCCTTTCGATTCGTCACGGAAAAGAAACGCGGAAGTGAAGATCGCCTTATCTAGGTGCGGCTTGCCATATCCCTTCTTCATCAAGTGATCGCGGATGCTCGGATAATTCGATCCAGGGTTCTCTTCGACGAATGCAACAAGATCAACTTCGATATCATTGAGCTTAACCTCATTACCAATGAACTCGACGTTTTCGTTCTCGTCCAGAACCATCATGCGTGATGTTTGCACATATTCTCTGATCGTTTCAGTGGCAGGGTACTTTTGTCCTCTTGGGATTGTGCGGGCGGAAAGGGCTCGTTGCAAAGAAGGTGCGAGTTGAGCCAAAGGGACGACATTAAGTACCGAGAACACCTTTTCGGTGGTGTTAACCAAGATATTGTCAGCTCCTTCCACAAGGTAAAGTAATTCCTCGTTGGCATTCTCCATCGACCAAACGTTGATGTCTTCTAAGAGATTCTCGCGTATGGCCACCTTCTCATGCGGTTCCAACTTTTCCCACTCCGGGATTGATTGAGGCCAACGTGCTGAGGAAGAAATGCCGACACGGTTGGGAAGTTTTTTGACCTTATTGAGTATTAGGTTGAGTTTTGTCGCTATATTATTTCTTGTAACGAAACCGCTCTCGTCGACCTTATAACTATTCCTAGTGAACACGTTAAAATTTGTGTCATAGAGTGCAAAGTCATCTGAAATTCTCGTGAACTCGAGGGAGTTGATGATTGATTTGATGTTGGTTTCCGAAGAGGCAAGATCCAAATGAACCAACCGATTTAAGAATAAGGAGACCGGCCACAGCGGTCTTTCATCAAGAATTTCGAGGCACTTGTAGAGAGAGCTTAACGTTTCTTTACTTTGTTTGGTCGGCTTCGCTGCTTGTACTATTTGCCGCACTCGTTCTCGAGTGATGCCGCCGAACCTAATACCTGTTGCTTCAAGTGTCGGCCAAGCATCCTCATTGAAACCCAGGAGATGAAGGATGATCTCGCGTTTTGTGCCGTTGGTGCTCTGTCGAGTGCCGTCGGGCAGTTTCTCGGCCAAGTAACTTTTGATTTGTGATTCGATCACCAGTCTACACCTCGGCTTGGTTTGCGGGCCATCTTTTTGCCTACTGCTCCTCATCACTTTCGATTTGAACAAGTTTTGGGGAGAGGGTCACTGTGTATCGAGAAACAGATACAGCTACATTCCTCTCACACGCTCAGCAATTAGATATTCTTGTATGCGCTAATAGGTGAGCCTCCGGTTACAGATGGTCTTACGTGTTTTGCCTTGTAGCGTAATCCTTCAACTTCAGCCTGTACAAGGATATAGAGTGATCATCAGCACCAGATTTACCAAATGTATTGATCCACTTTGGTACTACAAGAAATGCTCGTGTCAGCCCACTCGGGTTCGATAATAGCGTTTGCTCCTTACCCTCTTTTACGTCCGGGAGGAAACGCATGTCGCCGAAGTGAACGTAGCCGGACCAGCGTGAAAGTATACCCATTAACCAGCCTAGTGGGACAGGAAGATAACCCAGGAATGTGATGAGCGCGAACACCCACGCGGGTGGAACACGCGGTACGATATCTGAACAGTTTACAACCCGATAAATAGGCGTTTTGAATTTGTCGGCCAAGACTTGATTGCCAACACGAGGGCCGCCGAAAGTATAACAAGCCCCGAGACTGTTGGCGGCTATATTCCATGTAGCGACAATCGATAAGCCGCCTCCCAGCGAATGGCCGCCGATATAAAGGGGCAACTCAGGCATCTTTTTTAAGTCAGCTTCAATCAGGGCTTTTACGTTGTTGAACGACTCTTGAAAACCCTCATGGACCAATTGGCTGCCGTCACCACCATCTGCCGGAACAAGCGTAGCTCTTAGGTCTGTTTTAATGTCCTTGAGATTGCCTTCAGTGCCGCGGAAAGCAAGAACTCTCATTCCACCATGTTGCGCATTGCCTGGTCTGTGGCATAGAAAACCTTGTGTCTCAGAGACATTGTATGTGTTGTCCAAGACAAATCCGGCTTCGTCTAAGCATTTTTTTAACGCTGCACGGTTCTCTTTTGCTGAATTGCCCATGGTTTTCAGGTATTTTGCCAAACGCTTCTTTACATCCTTTGCAGCTTCGGTCTCATCCTTGGTTTTTTTATCGTCTCCACGCGCTGCAACCACTAGATCTGCTACAACATCGACTATCTTGTCTCCACCCTCGTGTGGCCAATAGGCTAACTCAGACATAGACGCCATGAGCCAGGCCGTGCGGTCACTGTAAGCAGCGCGGCGGACTGGCGCAGTGAGTAATTTCGGATAATCAAAAACATTTGGTGGCGTTTGAGACATGGTTCGTCCTTGATAATAATGCAGATATCTAAATTGATTCTAATATTTCATTGATAGAGCCAACGAACAAAGGAGCCATTAGGATGGCTATGTTTTTCATTCGTTCAGCTAGCGTTCCTTCATGCTCAATCCCGCTTTGCGAAAGCCAATCACGAACAGACAAAAATGAACCCAAATCTGGTTCGCTAACAACCACTTCCTCGCGATGTTTCTTACGCGCACGCGTATACAGAACAGCCAAGGGACCTATATAGACTGCGAACAGGGTCATTGTTAGAACAGCCCCCCAAAAGGCGGTCAGACCGTTCGCATACCCTGTCAGATCGAGGATTGAGTCAGATTTTTCCGCCGAGAAAGGCGAAAGCAAAGTCTGAAAGAACAGAATGAGCGCAACGATCGTTGTAACAAGAACCGCGCTTAGCGTGCGGAAACTAGACATAAGTTGCTCTACGGCGAGTTGAGTCTTCTTCTCATCTTGCGATGCTATGCGTAGCGAGCTACAGGCAGCTGCTCCCGCGGCGACGACAGCTATAATGCCCGATACCCCTGGCAACATGGTAAGGTATATCAGATCAGCGCTGGTCAGCCAGAAACTGTTCTTTACAGTCTCTATTATGTGATCCAGTAGGCCATAGGTAAGCGTGTGAATGGTCAGGTCTTGAACAAGATAACGCAGAAAGATAACCACCACAGCAACAATTGCGGCAGTCACAAGGATTGAGATTCGATCTCTACAATTGACCTGGCATACAGTCCCAGCGAAATAGATGACGGCGAAGGAACAGACGCCAATTTGAACAACAACAGATCCAGCGTAAATGAGGCGTGCGCCAGAATATTTCATAAACACGCTGATATCAGCGGCGCTGCGAAGTGGCTTTAGGGCAAATTCAAAAATTGAATCTTTGCTGGCGAAAACATCAAGAAACGGGGGAGCACCCAACATCTGGACAACAGCTATTGCAACGAACACTGGTAAAGCTGGCATAACCACCGGCCACGTCCAAAAATATGTCGAAAAACCCCGGGACACGTTAGATCAGAACCCGGCGACTAGTTTGATAACAATTTTGTCTACAACACCAAGGACCTTGGAGGATTTGGCGATATTGTCCTGCAATATTTGTTCCATTGGTCAGCCTCTTTTGCGCGCACTGTCAGATCAGGTTTGTGTTAGTTTCTGTTATCCAGCCAAATCGCCGACTTTATCGATTGCTTGGCCAACTTTTCCTACCAGTTCAACGGCACCGTCAATTTTGTTGGTTAGATCAGCAACGCGTTTTTTCTCCGCAGCCAGATCCTTATTGACCTCCTTGATGGCTTTAAGGGCGACTTTCATGTCGTCTGATTCATCTATGGCTGCGATCCGAATACGACCCATCCTCATAGCCTCGTAGGTGTAGTCCTGGTAGAGCGCATCGGCAGCCGTCGCTTTTTCGTACTCTCCTGCCGCATTGGCAGCATACATTCGCTCGCGCAAGGCTCCCGCCATTGCGCCCATACGGGCACCTGTCGTGCCGACAGCATTAGCCATCTGTTCCTTCAATGTGGCCATTATTTGTCCCCTTCTTTCAATTTCTTCATCGCTTCAACAAGACCGTCGACCTCATCCTTGAAAGCCTTGAGGGCTGTTTGCAGGGATTTTAGCTGGGTCTTTGGATTTTCAACGGCCGCTCTCAGTGCTCGATGGGCCTCGGCCATATTTGCCGTCACGGCGTACCCATCATACGAACCAAGGGCTTTTAAGGCCTCATATTGTTTATTGGCCGTCTTAATGTTTGCGTCCGACACGGGCCTATTGTTCAGGGTCATATTGAGTATTCCGCTTTGGTTTAACAAAAGCTGCCGATTAAAAGCTGCTAGCATTGCACCCAGAGGCTTGTCCGCTGTTGATACTGCGTCGTCGGCGGCGATGACCGCTGATCTGAACCGTTGAAACCGAAGATACTTTTGGTACTCGCGAAAAACCCATAAAACGAACTTTCCGCCCATGTTAATCGACTGAGTAATTGCGAGAAGTGCCGGTGTCGCTGCTGGTAAGGCCGTGCCGGCGGCTTTGGATGATGTTGCAACAAGGGATCCCACAGCGTCACGAAGTTTGGCCGCAGATGCATCGAGGCCATCGATGTCCTTGGCCGCGGCTAATTCTGCCAAAGCTGTGGTATAAGAGTTCAATGCCACAATTAGCTTGCGCGCATTCTTGACATCCGCTGCGCGGTGAACTTCGCGAGGCGATTTGCCCGCAAACTGATAGTGGAGTTTGCATTTGGCAAGGGCGACCCGGAAGGCTTTGTCCTGATCCTCCTGTTTATCTTCGGCAACGTTAACCAAAAGCTGATCTAGTTTATTGCAGTCGCTTTTGGCATCACCAAGACGCAAAGAAGCATTCTGCCGCTTGGCAAACCGGACCTCGCGCGCGAAAAACGCCTCGTCCTCGTTGTTAACAAGATCCTCAAATGCTGATTTCATTTCAGATGTTTTCTTCGCGAGCGTGGCTACTTCGCCTTCATAAACATCAGTTGAACACGCCGATATTAGAAAAGCACCCACTGCCAAAACAATAGGAATTTTCAACTTGAATTTCATTGATATGACCCCCCAAACGTCACACTTATGATGCAAAAACAATACTGTTTTTGCCCGCCACTAAAGAGCGTTTTTTATTGTGTGGGTTAAACTTATAGCAGTTACTTGCTAGTTCGGGCAAAATTTTTATTTAAACAGCTTATAATAGGAATGAGCTACTCCCCATTCATTGGACAGGATTGGCGGCAGTTTAAGCTACAGTCTGGGTCTTCTGGTCGATTTCTCCGTTGGTTTGTTTCATCCGGCGTCCGCCCGCCATGGGCGGTATGGGGTCGTCGGTGATTGTAGAAGTCAATCCATCGACCGATCCCGTCTCTGGCATCGCTGCCGCCTGTAAAGGCGTGCAGATAGACGCACTCGTATTTGAGGAATCGCCATGACGGAAAACCCAAAGAAAAAAACATATGATCGATAGTACCGCTGGAAAACTAGGATCAGGAAATTGCGTGGCCTACACGCTATGAACATTCAACCCGGAAAATTCCAGAACCGGGTGGTCCAAAGAATGGGTTCACCTCATAATGACCGGTCCTATTTGCGCTTTTAATAAAAGAGAAAATAGAATTGTATTAAATTACAGTGACTTATAAGATATTAGACATCTGCTATTTGCTCTTTTATGGGCATATCAGGAAAAGCGAAAATAGAAAAAACCTTGGAGCCAGGATAAAGCGATTGGACAAATGGCCCCGTTCCTCGCTGAACAGACTCAACTTGTTCGAATGATATTGGCGGCTGAAGGAAAGCATCGCGATCTGGCGTTGTTCAATACGGCGATTGAAACGTAGTCTCTTTGAGACGGGTTACTGCACCTCAAACCAAACCTCTTCCTCAAAATCAAATACCCGGTCAATCCGCTGACCCGTCCAGTTATATATATAGTGATTGGCCTGAACCGGAATGCCGACGACATCAGGCCAAAATGCGGCAATATTCTGCCCGCCTTCGTTTCTGACACTCATGAACGCCAATCCATCGCTGCCACCGTCACGGAGCCGCCTGCCCAACACCTGGCCAGCGCCATAGTCATCCTTATCCATCACGCCTGCCGGCGGATCAGCGCGAATATCATGGAATGTGTGATTTACCTCTCCAACCAGGCACCTAAATTCATTCTGATGCGGCGGGTCTGACGTCGCGGCATAAAACAACGCCATATGATGAACGGTTTCAGAAAGCGCGGTCTCAACCTCCCGCGCTGCATAATAGACGCCATAATCACCAGCCGAGAACCGCGACCCATTTTTGTTTGGGTGGGTGAACAGCGCCATCACATAGGTGCCACCGGGCGCCGTTACCCGCCGTTCCGGCGGAACAATGGAAATATCCCCCCATTGCTCGCGCAGGCGGGGATTGGTCAAACCTTCCAGCTCAGCCAGCAGGTCCTGATTTCCGAAGGACTCAAAAACATCGATCGGCGGAAACCGGGACGGGATAATTCGATATGCCTTTGGCCAACGAACCTGGGCCAGGGGAGGCGGGGAGGGGTCGATCACGCCCAACCGCCGCGCACGCCATCCAGGTAATCACGAACATAGGCGATATCTACCAGCTCGCCGGCAACCAAACGGTCGCGGGCCGTTTCTCCACCAAACACCTGGTTTGGTCGCTTGACCCAACCGTCCGCAATCGCCGGATCCGCATAGAGGATCTGCAGGTCCTTATAGATGCCGAGGATATAACTGATGCGTGCCACTGTATCGTGCGGAACGCTCCGGACATCGTTTTTCTTCCACTTGAAAAACGTCGCACGACTGGGAGATCCCAAGAGAAGCTGCAGCTCGTCATTCGAGAGTTCCCATTTATCGGCAATCTTGAACACCGCCGCCATACCGGCGACAATATGCTCCTGGGTAATTTCAGGTTTGTCTGAAGAGGGAGGAGAACCAAGATCAACGGGTTTAAGAGCCATCAGAAATCCTTTCTACCTGATAGTCTCTTCTTATACTATATCTGATTTTTTGTCAATTAATAGACTAATGATATCGCTGATCGATAGGGGTCTAAATAGAAAATAGACTATCAAGAGAAAGTCTTATTATAGGATATTATTCCTGTCGCATAACAAACATTATGGAAAATTAACGAAATTTATTGTTTATTTTCAATGCGTTACTGTGGCAATAAAATGTGCCTGATGGGCCCCTGCCTTGGTCCCCGCCCGAGCCGAAAATTGATGGACCTATATTATAACTCTGTAAAAGTGCGTCTCTTTTGTCCCTTCGCTAAACCGCTTAGGATCAAATCTTTTTGGCTTAACATACCATACACTGTTCACATTCACGATTGCGCAGAAAACCGCAACTGCAACGGTTTCCAGCTTATCTCCCGTTAGTCCGAACTCAAAATTGAACCCCCCTTCAATATAAGTACTACGAAATACCCGCTCGATGGCATGAAGAACCTCATTCGGATTTTTGATATCACACTCTTCAATTGAACCTGCGGCAGCGCCTCTTACCCCCGCTTCCGCTGCAAGTTTACCTACCGTAGCGCGCGCAGTACTCGAATTATCACAAAGGACTTTGATCAAATCATAGTCTCCGTCTTCCACCAATTGAATTATGCGTTCATGTTTTGCCGACCCGAAAGCGAGAAGAGCCTTCATTCGAGTCTCGTCCGAAACTAACGAGTGAAGTTTCTCAAGCGAATAAGGTCCTTCCTCGCCCGAGAGAATTCCTTTCAGTGCGGCTAAGAGAGCAGGGGAATTTTTTTCGGAATGCGCGGCCAAAGTCTTCTGCACGCTTTCCTCAAGCGGATAATATGCCTCCGCCTCAGTGTATACCACGACAACTTCTGAGTTCCGCTTCAGTGCGCCATTAATTAGCTGAAAGATCGCAGCTTTCGTAAAACCGGTTACATCGACTGCTATTGACGAATTTAACAATTCAAGTTTTCCCGCACGAAGATCAGCATATTCCACCACAGAGCATGGTATTCCCCTAAAGTTTATTGCCTTGAGGATATTCTCTGAACGGCCTTCTTCAGGGTAACTTAAAGCCACTATCGACCTCGGGGATAACAAGTCTATTGATCGCATAGCCGATGCCGCGGTCCTCTCTTCAAATCCGAGCGCAATGTACAGGGTATCTATCTGCGCGGGCTTTGTTGAAGAAGGCTCAAAACTTTCAATTACAGGAAGCTCGAGGGCCATGGCGTCCTCCCGCTCTTCTTCGGAATTGACGAGGTCCAACTCCCTTTGTGACGACCCTTCTTGTATGCCATTTTTAACCGTGGGTGTCGGAAGCGCTAATTCCTCCTCGTCTTCAATATAATCACCATCCGGGTCTTCTTCCGTAGGGAGATTTCGTCTCAGAATCTCTTTGCCTTTCTCTGGGTTATTTAACCATTCAACTAAATCAGATCCAGATAACTCAAATCGATCCCGCTCGGATAACCCGATAAAGTCGGCAAGGCCGTAAATTTTTCGGAAAGTCAGCTTAAATTGCAGGACGGGATCAGAGTCTTTTGTTTTAGTACGTGGAGACCCCCCTTGAAATACAAACACACCGGCATCAATTAGTTCGCGAAGTTGTCTGCCTTGCTCCTCCATATCCCCGGCAGTTACTCTTATATAAATTGACGCAAATTGCCTGAGTTCACGTGTTTCCTCGCTTTTCGCCGACCGCATAAGCTCTTCATATGAAGCCGCTGCAAACGACTTCGCAATATTCTTCAAATGACTGTCTCGGCGATCTAGCAAATAGAGGTGGGTGGAGCAAAAATCTTGAAAAACGTTGCTCTGCTCAAGCTTTTCCACAGGAAACAACCCATTCGATCTGTTCAAAATGTTTTCATATATGGTTATGGCGCTGCCGATGTCTCCCACGCAAACTGCCTTAAGCGCAGAAATGCCATGGTACACCATCTTTCGCATTTTGGAATTTGGACCCGATGATGAAATTGTGCGGGCGATATCCACAAGCGACTGATTACCCAACACTGTCCCTGGCGGAGTCTGCGGATGCCCGGAGAAGAACTTTGCCCTTTGTGACAGAATGTCTTCGATAAACTTTTTACCTCCTTTACGCTTGAGCCGCTTATGCACCTCGGCCCCTAAATCGAATGTTTCAAAGTCGCGCCAATGTGCTGCAGGTTCGACCCCGCCTGGCGACTTCAGGCTTAAGAATATTGTCTGAGTCTCGGAAGTCAGTTTGAAGGCACAATCTGGTTTTTGAAATATCAGTGCTGAGAGGATTTCTTCAATTTGGATTGGTGTTAAAAACCGAGTTGAGACCTCATCTAACAGGAACAATACCTGTGAGCTTTCCCAAATTTCTGAACACTGCCTGATGGAACTTGCCAACAGCGGAAATGCGTTAGAGGGATGAGACGCCAATCGTACAGTGCTACCCGAACTGCAGGCGTCGTTTAATTGATGGACGAGCTTGCGCTCAAGTTGTTGGATTGTCGCCGCTTGCTGATCAGAATATTGGTCTTGAAGAATCGAATCCAGCGTGTCTTGTATATTCTGCGCAGCGCGTTCACGAACGACCGAAGATTCAATATCGGCTAAATGGGCCAGAGAACGAACGGCCTCAAGCGTATAGGCGATCGCGAGTCGGGCAAACATATTTTCAGTCTTTATTAATTGCCCATCAGACAAAGTCAAAAAAGCTGAGGCAGAAACAAATAGACCTAGATAGCCGTCCGAGCGGACTCGATCTAGAATTTTTCCGTCGGCCTCGCCTGGCCTTTGTGCCGCGCGCGCGTGAAATTGCAGCGCCCGCAGCAACATGGTTTTGCCGCAACCTCGCATTCCAGTAATTATCAGAGGACCGGTAGAACTGATTGCTTTTTGCCAGTCTCTATCCGGATCTACCAATAACTGAGGAACATTCCAGGCTTCCAGCGTTTGCGCATTGTAACTTTCGTCAAACTTACGGAGCGCTAACGGGGCTCTCCAAGGGCGCCAAGGCTCCGCGGATCTAAAAAAGGCATCCTCAATTTTACGCACAAATTCTTCCGAAGATGGCGTTCTCTGATTTTCGTCTGCCGGCGCGATGCTTTTAGCATCCATCATTAAAGCAAGCGTCAATCGAGAATCCATGTCTGAAAGGTCGCTCTTATTCTCTGAAAGCGATGACACCAAATTCTGAATGTGCTGAGCAATCCAATGCAGATCGCTTTTGTGGCTTTCGTCAGCCCTGCGATCCTCTGAAAGGGATCCAAAATCAATCGCAACAGCTCGAATTGATGGATCCATAGCGCCCTGTCGATATCGTTCTTTTGACAATTTCTCGATAATGATGTTGCCCGCGTGAAAGTCGTTATGATATCGCTTTCTGACTACAAGCTCATCGCGGATACGAAACAAGTCGGCGGCAATCTGCGCTACGCTGGCAGCAGTGAGTTTTTGCTTGCCAGAGAGATGATCCTGTAAGAGATAGCCGTCCAGATACTCTAAAACCGCCACGTGACATTCCATCGTATTGTCCTGAAATAATACAGGAGCATCAAACGCATCCGAAATATCAACTATGTAATCCGCCCCATCTGCGGCCTGTGAGTGCGCAGTACATTCTTCCTCGAAGCTTTTTTTGAATTCTCTATATACTGCCTTAGGCACGACCTTTAGGACGTGCTTTCTTCGAATAATGCCCTGTTTTTCCGCCACATATGTAGCGCCGTAGAATCCTCGCCCGAGCGATTTTACAATCTTAAATTCACCAACCACTGACGGGGGATTGGTTAATGGAAATCCGTAGGGTTTGCCGCAAATTGGGCATTTATCTTGCAGGCGCTTCTCTTCGTGGCCACCCTTTGGGCAATTGAAGCAGCAATATTTTCCAGTGTCAGTCATACACAACTTCGTCCTTTTTTCGTGGCTGAAACGTTTTCAAGACGTTAAAACATTTTCGCAGTTCTAAATGACATGCTTCCTTTAGGTCATCGGGGACTCTCACCGACATAACCGGTTGCCCGGTTTCTACGGCATCGCCCACGTCGACGAGAAGCCGAACTCCGATTGGGTCGGGTAACGGGCCAGTGGGCTGAAAAACATTCTGGATTGACACAATCGTTGACCGAAGTTTAACCAGGTCATATCTGACAAATCCGTCACGTGGTGATTCCAATACATAACGATGATCATTCTCTACTTTCTCCGCAATCTCACAAAATGCGTCAAAATTGGTGCCTTGCGCCTGAAGGTTATCTTCAAAAACTTGCTGAAGTGCGTTGAGCGAAAAACTATCATCGTCATGGCTAACCGCCATCGCAATCTTTCCGCACTGCTGCACATGTCGAAGCAGCCAGTTTTCCATCTCGCCAGAGAAAATGCGCTTCAACGCCCATATTGCCTCCCCTCGGCCTAGATATGGCTGGAACGGTATTGTAGCGTCGGTAAGTACACAGACAACATGTCGGTCGAGAAGGCTAGCTACGCGAATGAAACGTTTGGTATTCGCCCTGCCCTCACGATAATCCTGTCCGAAGTTACCGTGTGGTGCAACTCGGACATCCAATCCTATAGTTTTGACATCAACAGCGATTTTCTTCGATAACAAACTTGCAATAACCAGGGCAGGAACCGCTTGCGCGCCCATTCTCTGCCGCAAGCGAAAAACCTCTAGATCAAGCGGCGCATAAGCGCCCGCCGAAATAAAGTGGGCGTAACCGCTTTCGGTAAGTATTTGCCTCAACTCGATTTCACCAATTTCTATACGATATCCAGGAATCTGCGCTAATACGTCTAGTCCGCCGGCTGGTCTACCTGGCACACCTAATTTCGGGACCACGTAGCCAGCCCGCACTAAAAAAAGAGGGGCCAAAAGCGTGGAGAGCGATGAAGGCCCTCCGGTCGAAGCTACGTCAGCTGTCTTCCAATCGCGGAGGACTTCAGTTTTTCCCGAGTTTGCAAAATCGACAGCAATATCTGCGATCTGTTGATCAGAGAGGGCATCATTTCTGGCCCTCTCTATAATCTCGCCCCACTTTGCTTCCGACATGCTCAATAAGCCACTCCTACTAAGTAGTTCTGCTAAAGCTCCTCAAGTCCTTATACTGGGATATAGCCCGGCGAGTTTACGGCACCTTTCACGTTGATTCCTACGGGATTGCAGATTTGATAGCGACAATCACTCGGCCACAAAAGAAAGTGACAGTTTCAGGGACCCGCCAATCCATACGCTCGCGCTTAAATTTTGTAGAATGTACTAGATAGCCAAATCCAAAGGTAGATCGCTAATATCCTTGAGTCGCTTTCCTTCAATCATTGTTTTTAACAGGTCTTGCGCATCATCTTTTCCTAGCTCATCCAAGGTTTCTTCAAGCTCATAAAGCGCGAAATGATATACACAATCTAAGTCACCAGTACCGAGAGCTAAGGACGCAATTCGGCTTGGGGCCGCCTCAGCTGTAACGGCCACGATATGAGGAGAGCGCCCCTTCCTATTCCTGATTAGATTTAGTGCTTCAGTTCGAGTGTTTTGCGCCCGATCCGAGCGCATTGTAAATTTACATGAAATGCTTGCATGTAATAGTTCAAGAGGGACATCAGGATTTGCGTGATTTGACAAACGAAGCATGCTTCTCAACGAAGATCTATTATCAACTACGTTCGTATTTTCATTTATTCTTAGATCAGACTCGGGGCTGCGGGCTACAATAATGTCCGGTGCAACTGTGTATCCTTCCCCTAAAAATGTTCTGAGTTCAGTGTTCTTTCGAATTATTTCACCTAGTTCGGCCAAATGTGAGTACTGCTCATAACGGCCAATAATACTTTCTTCACGGCCTGTAATTTTATCAATGGTCCACTCGCCCGGTCGAAGGTGGCCTAATTGCGCAAATGTACGTTTTGTAAATCTGGCAACGGCCTCTTCGAATTCGTTACCCAGTGTTTGTCCCTTTTTCTTCGTATCTCGGTAAGCAATTTCAGTTGAGGATTTTGAAGAAATTTTTTCAATTAGTGAATTAGATATACCAATGCTGAAATTATTTCCGGTATCTGCGTTGCTTGCGACCCATTGGACATCAAATTTTTTTTCATTCGTCTTTGACACACGCGAATATGACAGTATCTCCTTTTCAAGGAGATACCTGTGAAATAGGGCTCTTTCCTGAGTGAAAACGCCTAAACTCATTCGGCAGCTTCCGCATGGCGGATTTGATAATCATGCTTTATTTTAGAAATCACCTTCATTATTTGACGACCAACAGCTTCAGCGACTGGCGGGGGGAAAGCGTTTCCTACTTGACGATAAGCGTGAGTTTTTTTGCCAATAAAGGACCAATTGTCTGGGAAACCTTGTAAACGGGCGACCATTTCTACAGTCAACAGAGGCATCATCTCATACCCTTTTCGCAAGCCACCATTTCTTTTGAATTGAACGCCTTTAAAGGAACCTGAGGGAACTTCGTCTGGATCCGCAATGCGATGGCCGTTGACGCTTAACGATTGCCACTTGTTTTTAGCTCGCGTAGGGCCAAGGTCCGGTCCACCATGTTTTTTAGACCCGCCAACGATTGTTGGGGCGATCTCATTGGCCAAATCTCTCCAATTGTCAACTTTCTTCCAGCCATTAGCTGCCATCAAATCGTAGAGAGCCTCACCAACGGTAGGGGGGCTTTCTTCAAAGGCTGTAGGCCACTCAAATAACCCGAAATACTCCTCAACAAAAGCTATGAGAATCGCTCGTGGGCGAAGTTGTGGAACACCAAACTCATTCGCCTGAAGAATCCTCCACTCGCTCTTGTATCCAGCGCGCTTTAGTTTTCCCTTCAAACGCCGACGATAGTTTTTAAACTCGTCGTCCATTAATCCAGGAACATTTTCAATTAAAACTGCTAGCGGCTTTGTTGCCTTAATGAGGTCAAGGGCTTCAGGGAAAAGGTCTCGTTCATCTTTATCACCCAGTCGCTTACCCGCTTTACTGAAGGGTGGGCAAGGCACTCCGCCAGCAATGAGATCTACTTGACCTGCGAAGCTGTTGGCTTTTGTCTGGATAAATTTGGCTAAATCGCCTTCAAAAACCTCACCCCAACCAAGGTTGAGCTTATTATTGTTTTCTCTAAGTGTTTTACAGGCGTGTTCATCAATTTCGACAAGGGCGAGATGTTCTGCGCCAGCGTTATGAAGGCCGAGAGCCTGTCCTCCTCCGCCCGCGCAAATCTCGATAGTCTTCATAAATCGTAATTTCCCTTCCGAATCCAAGCAACTTATCAGATTGTATTTTTTAGTTCTATCAACTTTTTTACTGCTCCAAGTTTCATTTGACATCATGCGCCAGCGCATCACCCTGCCGCTGTTGTTGACAGTAATCCATTGGCGGAATTGAACGGACGGTTTCGATAGCGGTCGTAGGCCTTCGTTCCATCAAGCCCTTAAAATAACTTGTTAACTGTCTTCTATAGTAACTCTTGCAGTAAAATATGGGTTGTCGCCACATGTATAATTGGGGGCCGGGCCATCTTTTTGTACCAAAAGCAGTTCATTTGATATCTTCGTATTCTTCTTAGCGTAAGCCCCACTAATTTCATCAAAGTTTAATCCAGCCTTTGCCGCCAATGTCATTAGCAGAGCTTTAATTTGGGTTTCTGAAAAACAGCCAACCTTTACTTTTATATCGTAGATATTTTTGGTGCTGTCATATCCTTCGATGTGCCAATATTTTTGGTTCATAATCTAGTCCAATTCATCTAATCATTGACAATACTTCGGGAGCACAATCCTCACCTATTTGCCCGCTTACGATCGACACAATCGCCGCCCAGCGCGACGCGTATTCATCTTCATGCTCCACAACCATCCGCACCGCACGGGCACGAACTTCAGTGGAGAACTTGTTCGTTGTTTTGTTTGTCATTGCTCAATCCTCTCAGAAGTTTGAGCCTCCGACAAAACCGGGGCGGTTCAAATTCTCTCCCCCGCCTGCTTCCACTCTGCTTCCACACCTCCTCAGCCCTTGTTAGAAGCGCCCGCCTTTGTTTGTTGAATCCGCAACACATCCAAGAGATCCGACGGTGGACAACCGAGCCGCTTGTGAGCATCGAGGGCAATCCGGACCCGGTTGGAGAAATCACCCTTAACAACCTGGCTCAAGGCGGTCTTCAAGATAAGGACCAACTTTTCACAATGCTCCGGGGATTTGGTTTCAACGGAAAGCGCCTGGCCCGAAAAGGTTATCGTGACCACAAGGGCAAACAACTGAACTATCTTCATTTCTTCAACTCCATCCCCAGGCCGCGATCTACACCCCTTGATTTGGAAAGCGGCAACTTCGGCCTCGGAATCCGAGGCATTGGAATCCTTGGGACCGGAATACCGGCAAGCCTTAATATCGTAGATAGCCTGATCTGGATTTTCGGCCCCTTGCTTCGTACAAACGGAAGTATAGCACGTTTGGCGTCCTTGCCACCATTAGGTGCGCCTTGCCGGCGCTCGCCGGACACGGTTGAGGCATATAGCGCCCGCTTATCAACCCCGAACCGGGAGAAATGTTTTTCAGCGTTCTTGCCTTCTTTAAGGACCTGCTCTGAGGTCTCCCGCAAGCGGGCGAAAAGCTCCGGTGCTTTCTTCGTCCGCTCTCCCATCCACGCGGCCCCCTGCTCGATCTCATACCGTGCTTCTGCGTAGGCCTTCACGGCCCCGAAACCGTTCTGTTCCTCTGGTGTGAGGTTCGGTGGCATGGACGGGAACCGTTTATACCCTGCGTCGACCTGAAGCCCCTCTCCCCTCGCCCACTGGCGATCCTGACTATCGGCCCGCAGATCCCGCACCTTCTGAAATATCACCTCGCCCCTAAGCTTCGACGAATGCGGCAACTGTTTGATCTCAGCGGTCTTGACCTTCTCCGAGATTGTTAAAACGTCGCGCTCCAACTTGACGCGGTTCATGGTTTTGAGTTCTTTCTGAGCTGTCCGCAGCTCATTGATCGCAACCTTATCAAACCGTTCATTGATATCTGAGTTAAACCCACTGGAATCCTGCTCAATATCAGCC
>Ga0316204_10006810_pt1 | contig 17227 bp, 13 predicted proteins | sample 6monrhotite_MG_2_FD_205661 | JGI IMG/M metagenome (GOLD analysis project Ga0316204, IMG submission 205661) | Microbial mat bacterial communities from mineral coupon in-situ incubated in ocean water Damariscotta River, Maine, United States -... | ecosystem: Environmental > Aquatic > Marine >... | reverse complement strand
TAGTGTATTATCCTAGCGGAAACGATAAGGATAAAAAAACAGAAGTCATACCAATTTCTAAATCTAATTTCAGCCAATTTGTTAGTGCCTTTCCAAACAATTTACAAATCACCGAAGGTGTAAGCTATGATTTATACTTTGAGGTTTTCGATAACGATGCTGTTAATAAAAACAAAAGCACAAAAAGTAGTGTGTTTAGCTATAGAAAACGCACTGCAGATGAAGAAGAACAAAAACAGTTACAAGAGCAAAATGAAACCATTCAAGATTTAAATAAATCTTTAGAAAAGTTCGAAGACCAGCAAAAAGAATTAGAAGAACTCTCAAAAACACAAAAAGAAAAAAGCGAACTTAATTTTAACGATAAAAAGAAATTCGAAAACTTTATTAAACGCCAAAAGCAGCAAGAGCAAATGATGCAGAAGTTTAATAAAAAGTTACAAGAGAATTTAGAAGATTTTCAAAAAGAAAACAAAAAAGAAGATCAATTTAAAGAAGACCTAAAAGAGCGATTAAAAGAAAATGAAGAACAGCTTAAAAAAGACGAAAAACTTCTTGAGGAGCTTGAAAAATTGCGTGATAGGATGAATAAGGAAGAGTTTTCTGAGAAATTAGACAAACTCGCCCAAAAAGCAAAAAACCAAAAAAGGAGTTTGGAGCAAATGTTAGAACTTACAAAACGTTACTATGTCTCTAAAAAAATGGAAAAGATTGGTAATGAGTTAGATAAGCTTGCAAAAGAACAAGACGAATTAGCTAATAAAGACTCAAAAGAGAATACCAAGGCACAGCAAGACGCTTTAAACAAACAGTTTGAAGACATACAAAAACAATTAGATGAACTTGAAAAAGATAATAAGCAACTTAAACAACCTCTAAAGCTTCCAAGAGATGAGAATAAAGAAGAAAATGTAAAAGAAGACCAGCAGAAAGCTACTGAAGCATTAGATAAAAAAGAAGATATTCAAGAAGAAAAAGCAAAAGAAGAACAAAATGCTAAAGCCAAAGCGAAACAAAAAGCTGCAGCCCAAAAAATGAAAGAGATGAGCATGAAAATGCAAGCCCAAATGGGACAAGGTGGAGCAGGAGGTGAAGCACTTCAAGAAGATATAGAAATGCTACGTCAAATTTTAGACAACTTAGTGTTGTTTTCATTTGATGAGGAGAAGGTTATGAATCAATTTAAAAGTATAGAAGTTAACCATAACGAATACGCTACATACCTAAAAAAACAGAAAGATTTACGTACACATTTTGAGCATATAGACGACAGCTTATTTGCTATTTCATTGCGTCAACCTAAAATTTCTGAACAAGTTAATAAAGAGATTTCTGAAGTGTATTTTAATATTGATAAAGCACTTGCAGAGTTAGCAGAAAATAACATATACAAAGGTGTTTCTTCACAGCAGTACACGGTCACTTCTGCAAATAATTTAGCTAATTTTTTAAGTGACACTTTAGACGGTTTAATGAATGCTATGCCATCTCCTGGTTCAGGTCAAGGAGAAGGAGGCATGCCGTTGCCAGACATTATTATAAGTCAAGAAGAACTTAATAAGCAAGCAGAAGATGCTAAAAATAAAAGTGAAAGCGGACAACCTCAAGAAGGAGAAGGAGAGAAACCTGGAGACAAGCAAGGAGAAAAACCAGGTGAAGGCAAAAAACCTGGTAATGAAGGAGAGGATGGAAAAGAAGGAGAAAATGGTAATAAAGGCAAGGACGGTAAAAATGGGAAAGATGGTGAAGGCAAAGGCGATGGAAAGGGAGAAGGAGAAGGTAAAGGGAATAATGGTGAAGGCAAAGGAGGAAGCCAAAATGGTCAAGATGGTTTTAATGAAGATGTCAATGGAGAACTATATAAAATCTACCAACAACAACAGTTAATCCGTCAAGCACTGGAAGATAAACTCGCTTTAGATGAGAAAATGGGATTAGGAACACCAGCTCAAGCAAAACAACTTCTTAAACAAATGGAAGATGTAGAATTAGATTTAATAAATAGTGGCTTAACAAATGAAACATTATCTAAAATGATGAATCTGCAACACCAATTATTAAAGTTAGAGAAGGCGACTTTTCAACAAGGTCAAGATAATAAACGTAAATCTGAAGTTAATAAAAAAGAGTATACAAACACTACAAATAATCAAATTCCAAGAGCTAAAGAATATTTCAACACTACCGAAATTTTGAATAAACAAGCCTTACCTTTGCAGCAAATTTATAAACAAAAAGTACAAGAGTATTTTAAACAAAAGAATGATTAGTTTTAATTACGAAAACAATTTTAAGCTTACAAACGAAATTAAGTTATCTAAGTGGCTATCGTCAGTTATTCTTGCTGAGAACTGTAAAGAAGATGAGATTAACTATATTTTTTGTGACGATGAATATCTTCATAAAATAAACGTAGAATTCCTTAATCATGATACATTTACAGATATTATTAGTTTTGATTATTCTACAGGAAAAACCTTACAAGGAGATATTTATATTTCTACTGAACGTGTAGAAGACAATGCTAATGATTACAAAGTACAATTTTACGAAGAATTACAGCGTGTTATGGTTCATGGTATTTTGCATTATTGTGGCTACAAGGACAAGACTCCAGAAGACGCCAAACTTATGAGAGCTAAAGAAGAGTTCTATCTTAAAACGCTTATTTAGAATTCATTAATTCGTAGTATATTTGCAAACTTTTATTAATTTGATTTAGTGTTTCACGTGGAACACTATGCTTGTATCAAATCAATTGTTTCACGTGGAACAAACAAAATATTGTTTTAATGAGGTGTTTTTAATAAACATTAAACACTTTTAAAGAATATAAAATTATGTTTAACGAAATTTACGATGTTATAGTTGTTGGAGCAGGTCACGCAGGCAGTGAAGCTGCCGCAGCTGCCGCAAATATGGGAAGTAAGACTTTGCTTATAACCATGAATTTGCAAAACATTGCCCAAATGTCTTGTAATCCTGCAATGGGTGGAATTGCAAAAGGCCAAATAGTAAGAGAAATTGATGCTTTGGGAGGCTACAGTGGTATTGTAAGCGACACCTCTGCCATACAGTTTAAAATGCTTAATAAATCTAAAGGGCCAGCAATGTGGAGTCCTAGAGTACAGAGCGACAGAATGCGTTTTGCAGAAGATTGGAGAATGCTTTTGGAAAACACTAAAAATCTAGATTTCTACCAAGAGATGGTTTCTGGGTTAATAGTTGAAAACGGAAAAGTTACTGGTGTAACCACCTCTTTAGGAATAAAAGTTAAAGCTAAATCTGTAGTACTAACTAATGGTACGTTTTTAAATGGATTAATTCACATTGGAGATAAGAATTTTGGTGGAGGAAGAGCAGGTGAAAAGGCAGCAACTGGTATTACAGAACAACTGGTTAATCTAGGTTTCGAATCTGGAAGAATGAAAACCGGAACACCACCAAGAGTAGATGGTCGTTCTTTAGATTATTCAAAAATGGTTGAACAACCAGGAGATCTTGTTCCAGAAAAGTTTTCTTACCTAGACATCACCAAACCATTAGAGCACCAACGGTCTTGTTATATGACACATACAAGCGAGCAGGTTCATGATCTACTTCGTGAAGGTTTTGATCGTTCGCCAATGTTTAATGGAAGAATTAAAAGTTTAGGACCAAGATATTGCCCAAGCATAGAAGATAAAATTAACAGGTTTGCAGATAAAGACAGCCACCAATTATTTGTAGAGCCTGAAGGTTGGAATACTGTAGAAATGTACGTTAATGGGTTTTCTACTTCTTTGCCCGAAGATGTGCAATTTAAAGCTATGCGTTCTATAGTAGGTTTTGAAAATGTTAAGTTTTTTAGACCAGGTTACGCTATAGAGTACGATTATTTTCCACCTACTCAATTGCAACACACCTTAGAAACTAAACTTGTTGAAGGTTTATATTTTGCAGGACAAATTAATGGAACTACAGGATATGAGGAAGCCGCTTCACAAGGTCTTATGGCAGGAATAAATGCAGCGCTTAAAGTACAAGAGAAGGAGTCTTTTATTTTACAACGTAACGAAGCTTATATAGGTGTTTTAGTAGACGATTTAATCACTAAAGGCACAGAAGAACCATATAGAATGTTTACCTCACGTGCAGAATACAGAACTTTGCTTCGTCAAGATAATGCAGATTTCAGGTTAACACCTAAAGGTTATGAATTAGGTTTAGCTAGTGAAAAACGTCTTAAAAGAATGGAAGAAAAACTTAAAGCCTCTAAAGCTTTTGTTACTTTTTTTAAAGAAACTAGTGTTACTAAAGAAGAAGCAAATCCTATTCTAGAAGCAAAGAATTCTGCTACAGTAAAACAGCAAGGAAAGATGCATAAAATATTTGCTAGACCAAATATTACTATAGATGATATGCGTAAAATTAAGTCTGTAGATGATTATATTAAGGTCCATAACTTAGACACTGAAGTTATAGAACAAACAGAAATTCAAGTTAAATATTCTGGTTATATCGATAAAGAAAAAAATAATGCAGACAAACTAAACAGGTTAGAAAATATAAAAATACCACCTCATTTTAATTATTCTAATTTACAATCAATGAGCTTAGAAGCACGTGAGAAATTAAACAAAATTCAACCAGTTACTATTTCTCAAGCTTCAAGAATTAGTGGAGTTTCACCAGCAGATATATCAGTGCTTTTAGTTTATATGGGACGATAGGTTATGATTGTATTTAATTACTGTTCCACGTGGAACAAAACACAAAATAGTGCAGAAACAACAAACATATATTAAAGTTAAAGACCATTCTGTTTCAGGAGAAGAGTTTCAATTGATAGTAAATAATGAGTATGGTTATTTAGAAACCACTCCTCAACCTTTGGTAGAAAAACTTCCAGAATATTATAAAAGTGAAAACTATATTTCGCACACAAACGCTAAACGCAATCTCTTTGAAAAAACATATCATGTTATTCGAAACATAGCTTTAAAACGAAAATTAAAGCTTATTAATTCATTTTCTTCTGAAGAAAAAAGCCTATTAGATATTGGTTGTGGAACAGGTGCTTTTTTAAAAACAGCTAAAGACGATGGTTGGGAGGTTTTTGGAATCGAACCTAATAAAAAAGCAAGAGATATAGCAAATAAAAGCTGTGAAGGCTCCGTTTTTAATATTGAAAAACTTGAAGTTTTTAAAGCCCAAAGTTTCGATGTTATTACCTTGTGGCATGTTTTAGAACACCTACCTAATCTAGATGCGCAAGCATTAATTTTAAAAACATTACTAAAACCAAATGGCACTTTAGTAATTGCAGTTCCTAATTATAAAAGTTACGACGCTAAATATTATAAAAACTTTTGGGCAGCTTACGATGTGCCTAGACATCTTTGGCATTTTTCTAGAGAATCAATACTTAGATTATTTAAAACCGTAGAAATGAAAGTTGTAAATACTCTACCAATGGTTTTCGATGCGTTTTATGTGAGTCTACTTTCAGAAAAATATAAAAACAGTTTATTAAAAATTATACCTGCATTTTTTATTGGATGGCTGTCTAATAGCAAAGCAAAACGCTCTGGAGAGTTTTCTTCAATTATTTATGTAATAAAAAACGACAAAGATTAGTTTTTAAACATTAAAAAAGTTTAAGCAATATATTTTGTTACCAAATTTATAAAAGTGCATTAAAACGCCTAATTTTAACTTGTTTTTTATAGTTTTAAACTATAAGAGTTGTGTTTTGTTATAAGATTTTCTTATAATTTCTTTTTTCTAAATTAATAGACAAAAATTATGTTCACTTTTCTATTTTTGCGCCAACATATAATTTTATAAAAAAATGAAAAATTTAATATTAGCATTAGTTGCATTATTTACATTGGCTTCTTGTCAAGAACAAAAAATAGGTTACGTTGACAATGGAAAGGTAATTAACGAGATTCAAGAGAAAAAAGACATTGAAACTAAATACGATTTAATAAACGAATCGTCTAAATCTAGAGCAGATAGTTTAGGTAGAATATACCAAGCAGAATACAATGAACTTCAGGTTAAAGCTGCCAGGCTTTCAGAAAAGAAGCAACAAGAATTATTGCAGCCTTTTCAAATGAAAGTGCAGCAATACCAACAAGGTATGCAAGCAGAACAAACGAGAATGCAAACAGCATATCAAACAGAAATGGATTCTTTAATTTCTAAAATGAAAAGCACTGTTAAAGATTATGGGAAAGCTAATGGTTATAAATTTATTATTGGCACTAACGAGTCTATAGGTACTGTTTTATATGCAGAAGAGTCATCTGATTTGTCTGACGTTATCATTAAAGAAATAGATGCCAATTATAAAAAATAATTAGTAGTAAAAGATATTAAAAAAGCGCTAAACATATATTTAGCGCTTTTTTAATTTTAAAACGTTCATTATAAGTTTGTTAAAGCAATTAGCAGTAAAAAGTAAAGGCTTGTTTAATTAAAGAAACAGCAATGTTTTCTGCTGGTATAACTTCTCCATCTGCTTGTAAATAAAAACCACTTATCCTTTTATTGGTTAATATAACAAGATATTCTGTTTTAAAGGTATTTACTTTTTTAGCAGCTTTTACTTTCCCATTATATAATTTAGGTAAATGGATAATAAAATCCCAAATAGAAAATTGGGTTACATTGGTAACATCAAACAAACCGTCTTTTGGATCAGGAGAATCTGTTAGTCTCATACCTCCTCCAGAATATTTACACAAACCAACCAAAACCATTAAAGATTGCGTTGTAAAACGGTTGTTATTATAAATAATTTCCACACTAAAATTTTTAAAACGAGTAAAAGCTTGGCAAGCTGCAATTAAGTAAGACAATTTACCAAGATGTTTAAGCTTTTCGGTTTTTTTTGCAACCAAACCATCAAAGCCTATTCCAGCAAGATTATTAAAATAAAGTACTGGTTTCTTAGAATCTAAAAACTCTATTTTACCAAGGTCTTGAACTTTAGTATTGTTGTTTTTTATAACTTGTATTGCGTCTGCTATTCTATGTGGAATATTGTAAGTTTTAATCCAATCGTTTCCTGTACCTATTGGAATAATACCAACAGAAACAGCAGAAGAATCTACTTCTTTTTGCAGCATTAAACCATTAACAATATCGTGTAATGTACCATCTCCACCTATACAAATAATGTGTCTAAAACCTTTTTTTACAGCATTTAATACAATTATTGAAGCATGTCCAACAGTTTCTGTAAATTGAAACTGATATTTAAAACCAGAAGCTTTTAAATGCGTTTCAATTTTTGGCCATTGTTTTAATGCGGCACCATGTCCTGCTGTAGGATTAAGAATAACAAACCAATTAAAAGGATTCATTATTCAGATTTTTTATGAAGTAATCGCGTTAATTTAATAGATAAATCTGTAAGAATAATTTTAGAGTTTCCGTTACGTTCAATATGATAAATAGCGTCTTGTAACTCGTTAGAAATATCTAAAATATTATTGTTATGCACAAAAGGTGCAAACTTGCTCAATTCAAATTTTTTAGTTTTTATATCTATATAAACTAGAGGCTCGGCATTATAATTTAATAGTAATGCTTGACGAAAAAATTGCAAACAAAAATCTAAAAATTGTTTTTGAGTTTCGCGACCTGTTTTAGCAATATCCTCACTCCATTTTATTAAATCGTGTATTGCAGCTTTATTACCTTTTGCTTTAAAAGCAGCACGAATCCAGAAAATAAACCAAGTTTCAAACTGTATATCTTCACTATCGTTATACACTAAATCGCATGCTTTATTGTAGTTTCCGTTGGCTTGATGTGCAATTTTAGTTGCTATAGCTTCATTTAAACCATAGTTTTTAATAAGTGCATTTTTTATATCAATTTCTGCTAAAGGTGGAAAATGTAATAATTGACATCGAGATTTAATGGTGTTAATTATTTGTTCTTCATCTTCTGCAATTAAAAGAAAAACAGTTTTATTTGGAGGCTCTTCGATAAGCTTTAAAAGTTTGTTTGCAGCTGCAGTATTCATTTTATCTGCCATCCAAATTAGCATCACTTTGTAACCGCCTTCATAAGCTTTTAATGCTAAGGCTTTTATAATATCCTGAGCTTCATCTACACCAATTTGTCCTTGTTTATTGTCTACACCTAATTGTTTATACCAATCAAATAAATTACCATAAGGTTGCTTTGTAAGTAAATCTCGCCATTCTTCTAAAAAATGACTTGATACAGGATGTTTTTTAACCTTACCGTTAGTAGTAACTGGAAAAGCAAAATGCAAATCTGGATGCGAAAAATTATTAAATTTTAAATTACAATTAGCATTTCCATTGGTGTTTTCACCTTCAGTGTTAACACATAAAAGATATTGTGCATAGGCTATTGCCATTGGTAAAGTTCCAGAACCTTCAGGACCAATAAATAATTGAGCATGAGGTACACGACCATTATCAACACTTGTGGTAAGATGTTTTTTTATATGTGCTTGACCAATAATATCACTAAATAGCATATAGCAAATATAGTTTATACCTAGTATAGTTAGAAAGTAAGGTCAAAGAAAATACTACTTTTTTAAGCAGTTATGGTTTTAAAACGAATTTTAAACACTTTATCTCCAAAAGGTATCGCACTATTTATATATATTTGAAACATAAAAAGTATATAAAAACACTATGAAAACCTTAAACGATTTTAATTTTAAAGATAAAAAAGCACTTATAAGAGTAGATTTTAATGTGCCATTAGATGATAATTTTAATGTAACAGATGCCACAAGAATTGCATCTGCAAAACCAACAATTATTAAAGTATTAGAAGATGGAGGAAGTTGCATACTAATGTCTCACTTAGGTCGTCCAAAAGGCACTCAAGACGAGTTTTCTTTAAAACATATTGTTAGCAAGGTTGAGGACCTTATTGGAGTAGAAACAAAATTTGTTTCCAATTGCATAGGAACAGAAGCTGAGGATGCAGCTGCAAACCTAAAACCAGGAGAACTTTTAATTTTAGAGAATTTACGTTTTCACGAAGAAGAGACCAAAGGAGATTATGATTTTGCCCAAAAACTCTCAAAACTTGGAGATATTTATGTAAACGATGCCTTTGGAACAGCGCATAGAGCACATGCATCCACTACTATTATTGCACAATTTTTTCCTGAAAACAAGTGTTTTGGTTATTTATTAGAGCAGGAAATAACAAGTATAGATAAAGTTTTAAAGTCTGATGATAGACCTGTTTTAGCAATTTTAGGAGGCGCAAAAGTGTCGTCTAAAATTACAGTAATAGAAAATATTTTAGATAAAGTAGACGCTATCATTATTGGAGGAGGTATGGCTTTTACCTTTGTAAAAGCGCAAGGAGGAACCATTGGAAACTCTTTAGTAGAAGACGATAAATTAGACATGGCATTAAATATTTTAAAACAAGCCAAAGCTAAAAATGTTACCATATATATACCAATAGATTCTATAATAGCAGACGATTTTAATAACAATGCAAATACTAAAGTTTGTGACATAACAGCAATTCCAGATGGTTGGATGGGATTAGATGCTGGTCCAGAATCTAGAAAACAATTTCACGATGTTGTTATGCAAAGCAAAACCATTTTATGGAATGGTCCACTAGGCGTTTTCGAGATGGAAAACTTTGCTAATGGAACAATAGCTCTAGGAAATTCTATTGCAGAAGCTACTAAAAATGGAGCCTTTTCTTTAGTTGGAGGAGGAGACTCTGTTGCTGCAGTAAAACAATTTGGTTTCGAGAACAAAGTAAGTTATGTAAGCACAGGTGGAGGCGCAATGTTAGAAAGTTTAGAGGGTAAAACACTACCAGGAATTACAGCTATTTTAGAGTAAACTAGATTTATAACATTTTTACAACTTTAGCGTTTGGTTTAAACATAACTTTTATTTAATGACAATAGTTTTCAATTATAAAATTGTATTATTTTCTATTTTAATAGGCTTGCAACTCAACGCACAAGATTCACTTTCTGTAAAAACCTCAAGGCTTACAGAATCCGATTTAATTGCTGGTGAAAATTACGTAATAGACACTATTGTAGACGGAAAAGCTTTTTTTAAAAAGGCTATACAACCAATTAGGCAAATAGACTTAACAAAAGAGTTACAAGACAATCCTTTAGCGTTAGAAATCGATAAAAAGTGGATGGAAGAGTTGTATAGCACATCGCTTTTCGATACTATTTATCGTGAGGTCACAGACTTAAAATACGAAGCTGTTTATTACCCAGAACTCCCAACAGATACTTTAAAGCTTAGGCTAGAACGTTTAAACGCTAGAACACCATTTAATGTAGAGTACAATCCTCAATTAGAAAGCGTAATAAAAAATTGGTTAAAAAACAGACACCAATCTATGGAGCGTTTAATGGGTTTAAGTAAATTTTACTTTCCTATGTTTGAGCGTGAGTTAGACAACTATAATATTCCTTTAGAGATGAAATATCTCTCGATTGTAGAATCTGCTTTAAAACCTCGAGCAAAATCTAGAGTAGGTGCAACAGGTTTATGGCAATTTATGTTTGCTACTGGAAAGCAATATGGATTAGATGTTAGTAGTTATGTAGACGAGCGAAGCGACCCAATTAAATCTACAGAAGCTGCTTCAAAATACTTAGCAAGACTTTATGAGATTTTTGGAGATTGGGATTTAGCATTAGCGGCTTATAATTCGGGACCAGGAAATGTAAGTAAAGCCATTAGGCGTTCTGGTGGTTATAAAAATTATTGGAATATTAGACCAAACTTACCACGTGAAACGGCAGGTTATGTGCCAGCATTTTTAGCTACAATGTATATTTTTGAATATGCTAAAGAACATGGTTTTGTTCAACACAAACCCATATTTAATTATGTAGAAACTGATACTATTCATGTAAAACAAATGATAACTTTAGATCAAGTTTCAGAATTTACAGGTTTAGAAATGGAAACACTTCAGTTTTTAAATCCGTCATATAAGTTAGATATTATTCCATACATAAAAGGAAAAAACTACACCCTGAGGTTGCCTAGAGATGTTGTTGGCACTTTTGTAAATAATGAAAATGAAATGTATGCTTTCGCAAAAGCAGAATTCGATAAACGCGAAAAACCTTTACCACAACTATTAAAAGCAGATACAAAAACAAGATATAAAGTTCGACAAGGCGATTATTTAGGTAAAATAGCCAGAAAATTTGGAGTTCGCGTAAGCCAATTAAAACAATGGAATGGTTTACGAAGCAATAACTTAAAAATAGGGCAACGCTTAACGGTTTATCCACGAAATCCTTCAGCGGTAACAAATGCATCAAACAAACCCAAAAGCACCGTTAAATTTAATGGAAAGACCTATAAAGTTAAAAGTGGAGATTCATTATGGAGTATTTCTCAAAAATTTCCTGGAGTTTCTGTTCAAAATATTAAAGAATGGAACGATATTAGTGGTACTAATTTAAAACTAGGCATGATTTTACGTTTGTCTAAAAGTTAGTAACTAAACAAAACAATATAGTATTATGCGTAAAATTATTTTATTAGTAGCTATTGTAATAACTACATTTTCTTGTAATAACAGTGATAATAAAAGTGTAAAAATAGTACCCGATTCTGCTGGACCATTTAATAAAGTTGCCATTGTTGTGGATAACGAATTATGGAATAATAGTGTAGGCGAAACTATTAGAGCGCTCATGGCACAATCTATAGATGGTTTACCGCAACCAGAACCCATGTTTTCTCTGTCACAAATTCCAATACAAGTCTTTACTGGTTTTGCAAAAAATAATAGAAGTATTTTAAAAGTAGAACTAGGCGAAGCCAATTTTAAAATAGAAAGAGATGTATACGCAAGACCTCAAAAAATAGTAACAGTTTCTGGTAAAGATATAGCTGAAATAAAAGCTCAGATTGCCAAAAATGAAGCTAAAATTATAGAAGCCATAAAAGCCGAAGAAATTAGACACAAGCAAAAACAAATGTCTAAATCATTATCTAGAAGCAAAGCTATTCAAGAGTCTTTAGGTATAAACGTTAAGTTTCCATCGTATTATAGAGTAGCGAATACAATAGCTAAACCAGAGGATAAATTTAATTGGATAAAACGAGATATACCTACAGGGTATACTAACGTTGTATTTTACGAGCTGCCATTAAGTGCTATAAAAAAGAATGATAGTTTGGTAAGTCAAATTATAAAAACAAGAGATTCAATAGGTAAAAAATATATTCCAGGACCTGTAGATGGAAGTTATATGGCTACAGAAATGGCATATGCTCCTCACGTATACGAAACCATAATAGATAATAAACCAACAATAGAAGTTAAAGGGCTTTGGGATGTAAAAAAACAATTCATGTCTGGACCTTTTATTATGTACTTAATTGAAGATAAGGTTAACGATAGATACGTAGTTGCAGAAGGTTTTGCTTTTGCACCATCAGTGTCTAAACGTGATTATGTGTTTGAGATGGAATCTATTATAAAATCTATTAGAATAGACTAATTTAGTAAAACATAGAACATAAAAAAACCATCGCATTGCGATGGTTTTTTTATATAATTTAAATCCTGAAATTTACTTTTTTTCTTTAGCGTTTTCCTCATCTTCTTTACTAGCGTCTTTAAATTCTTTAATGCCGCTACCAAGTCCTTTCATAAGTTCTGGGATTTTTTTGCCTCCAAATAGTAATAAAAGGGCTATTACAATTAATCCAACTTGCCAAGGACCTATTGCACCTAAAAATATACTTGTTGATATCATAATAATTTTATTTAAGGTACAAAGTTAGTAATTTAAGTTTAATTAAAGCGTTTTAAACCTAACTTTAGCATATTGTTAAATAGTTGAAGTTATATTTTTATTTACTTTTGTTTCAATAAGAGATCTCATGGCAAAGAAGACTAAACCTAGAAAAAAACTTTCGAAAAAATTGTTGCACAAGTATCGTTTAGTCATTTTAAACGAAGATACTTTTGAGGAACGATTATCTTTCAGACTTACACTATTAAATGTATTTGTACTTGTTGGTGTTTCTAGCGTAATGTTAATAGGTTTCACTATTTTACTCATTGCTTTTACACCATTACGTGAATACATTCCAGGCTACTCATCAACAGCGTTAAAAAAGCAAGCAGTAGAGCTTAACTTTAAAACAGATTCTTTACAACAGGTCATTACTTATAACGATCAATACTATGCATCAATTAAAAAAGTATTAAAAGGAGAAGTAACCGCAGTAAGTTTTAATAGAGATTCTATTATTGAGGCAGCAGAAGTTGACCAAAGCAAAATAAATTTATCTGCCAATGAAGCAGATTCTATTTTAAGAGCAAAAGTAGATAAGGAAGATAAATATAACCTTTTTGAAACAGCTAAATCTAAAACAAATTTTGTATTGTTTCCTCCTGTTAACGGAGAAATAAGTGAACAATATAATGCAGAAGAAAAACATTATGCTGTAGACATTGTGGTGGCAAAAAACACTCCTGTAAAAGCTGCTGCAGATGGTACAGTTATTTTTGCAGAATGGACAGCCCAAACAGGTTATGTAATTATAATAGAACACAGTTACGGCCTTATTTCAGTTTATAAGCACAATGCTACGCTTACAAAGGCACAAGGCGATTTTGTAAAAGCAGGCGAAGTAGTTGCTACGTCTGGAAACACAGGAGACTTAACAACAGGACCACATTTACATTTCGAATTATGGAGCGATGGCTATTCTGTAAACCCAACCAACTTTATAGATTTTAAGAAATAATATGTCAATAAAATCAATACTAGCTAAACCATTTGCATTAAGGATTTATAAAAAAGTCCAGAAATGGGCTAATAATCCTATCGAAACTCAAGAAAAAGTATTTAGAAATTTAATTTCTGAAGCTTCGCATACTGTATTTGGTAAAGACCATGATTTTGGTAATATAAAAAATCATGACGATTTTGTAAAACGTGTTCCAGTTAGAGACTACGAAGGACTAAAACCATATGTAGATAAAGTTGTTGCAGGAGAAAAAGATATTCTTTGGAAAGGAAAACCACTTTATTTTGCAAAAACATCTGGCACAACATCTGGCGCAAAATATATACCAATTACTGCCGAAAGCATGCCTAATCATGTAAATGCTGCACGAAATGCCATTTTGCTTTACATCCATGAAACCGGAAATTCTAAATTTGTAGATGGTAAAATGATTTTTTTGCAAGGTAGTCCAATTCTAAAAGAACAAAACGGAGTACAATTAGGAAGGCTTTCAGGAATTGTAGCACATTACGTACCCAAATACCTTCAAAAAAACAGATTACCATCTTGGGAAACCAATTGTATTGAAGATTGGGAAACTAAAGTAGATGCTGTAGTTAAAGAAACCTTACCAGAAAACATGACTATAATTTCTGGAATTCCGTCTTGGGTTCAAATGTATTTTGAAAAGCTTCAAAAAAAAACAGGACAAAAAGTAGGAGATATTTTTAAAAATTTTAATCTTTTTATTTTTGGTGGTGTTAATTACGAACCTTATCGTGCAAAATTCGAAAACTTAATAGGAAGAAAAGTTGACAGTATAGAATTATATCCTGCAAGCGAAGGCTTCTTTGCTTTTCAAGATAAGCAGAATGAAAAAGGCATGTTGCTCCAGTTAAATTCTGGAATGTTTTACGAATTTATTTTAGCCGAAGAATTTTTTGTTAAAAATCCTAAACGCATCACAATAAAAGATGTAGAAATAGGTAAAAACTATGTTTTAATTATTTCAACAAACGCAGGATTATGGGCTTATAATGTTGGCGATACAGTTATTTTTACTAGCACAAAACCATATCGTGTTATAGTATCTGGACGTATAAAACACTTTATTTCAGCTTTTGGAGAACACGTTATTGGTAAAGAAGTTGAACACGCATTAAAACAAGCTACAGAAAATACTCAAGTAAGAATAAACGAGTTTACAGTAGCACCACAAATTAGCCCAGATTCTGGATTGCCATATCACGAATGGTTTATAGAATTTGAAAACGAACCAGAAAGCATTTCAACTTTAGCAAAATCAATAGATCAAGCCTTACAGCAGCAAAATAGTTACTATTTAGATTTAATTGATGGTAAGGTTTTACAACCCTTAAAAATAACTGTAATTCAAAAAAACGGGTTTCAAAATTATATGAAATCTATAGGAAAACTTGGTGGACAAAATAAAATTCCACGTTTAGCAAACGATCGCAAAATAGCTGATGCTTTAAATACTAAAATAATAAGTAAATAATACTATATTTGCCAGCTAACGAAGATACATGATTAAAATTAAAAAACACGAGAGAACTAGAGCCCAAGAAAGCTCGAATGCTATTGAAAAAATGTACATTACAATGAGACATTTATTCAATCGTGGTTTTTATAAACCTATGGGAATTTCTGGTGAAACCTTACGCGAAGCACTATTAGTTTTAAGACCAGAGATTTATGGTTCTATTGCAGATGAAAAAGCAGAATTAGAAGGTTTATTATATGTTATAGATAGACTTCCAATAGGAATAGAAGAGTGTCGTTTTATTAATCTTACCAGTGACGAAGGTTATGCAGATTCTCATTTTGAAGCTATAATTCCACCCAAAAGAAGACGTAATTGTTACAGGGTTGATGAGGAGCAAATGAATATTGAAATCACACGTGGACGTAGTGAGATTTACGATATTTTAACTCATTTAACATTTCTTTTTATAGAATCGCATAAAATTTTTAAACGCGTTGTTATAGACGATAAAGCTTCTACAACCAGAGATTGGACCAAATTAGAGCTTGCTGTTTTAAGTAAAAAGAAATTAACCAATCAAGAGCGCGAAATAGCAATAACGCATACTGCAAATATTTTAGGGCGTACTTTTAAAGAGTTAAGCGATGTTTATGGTGTATTTGCAACTGCAAAACATCCAGAACGTTTATTAGAAATTGTCTATTGGTTAGGAAAATTAGCAATAGACGAGGTTATACATAATAACAAACGCACCATTACTTTTAGTCCTGTTTTACGTGAGCGTTTAGGTCACCATATTCATGGAGAACGTTGGGCAGATACCATAAAGGAAACATTAAAAAATAATGGTCTCTTAACAAGGCCAATTCATATTATTAGTGCTAATTTACATAGTGTCATGAACACGTTGTATGCACCACAAGCACTTAAAAGTTTAGCTGCCAAAAAGAATATTTTTGAGGTTTACGAAGCGTTAAGTAGTTCAGAAAATCAAAGCTTACGCAATAAAGTAACACAAAAAGCGTTACAGCAGGGTATGATATATATCAAAGATACCTCTGGAACCAATATAAATGTTCAGATTTTTGATACAGCAAAGCTAGATTTAGATTTAACAGATTTAGGATTAAAAAAAGAAGAGAAAGCAAGCGAAAAACCAGTACTTTTTGTAATGGATTATGCCTTTGGTGAGCAAGCTTATGAAACAATTGATGAGTTTTTAAAACCTTATGGGAGCCAAAAAGATAAGACCCATTTAAATATTGAGTCGATCTCAATTATGGGAAAAGCTGGTATACTAGAAGGAGGAAAAGGAGATATCATGATACCTTCAGCACATATTTTTGAGGGAACAGCAGATAATTATCCTTTTAAAAATGAGTTAACAAAAGAAGACTTAGAAGGACAAGGTGTTACAGTTTACGAAGGCAGTATGATTACTGTATTAGGAACATCGCTTCAAAACAAAGACATTTTAAAATTCTTTTTTACTTCAACATGGAATGTTATAGGGCTTGAAATGGAAGGTGCGCATTATCAAAAAGCCATTCAAGCAGCATCAAAAGTAAGACGAAGTATTAATCCAGATGTTAAAGTAAGATATGCCTACTATGCAAGTGATAACCCATTAGAAACAGGAAGTACATTAGCCTCAGGAGGCCTAGGAACCTCAGGTGTTAAACCAACCTATTTAATTACAAGAAAAATTTTACAACAAATATTCAATTAACCACTAGAATAATATTATGAGTCAAGAATTACCACCAAACAAAAATGCAAACGAAGAAGTAGATTTAATTATGTTTTTTAACCTTATTGGAGATGCTTTTGGTAGGCTTTTTAAATTTTTAGCTTCTATTTTAAAAGCTATTTTTTCAATATTTATTCATACTATAAAAGTATTTATAGATGGATGGAAGATTATTTTAGGAGTTATTATTATTTCTGCAATAATTGGCTATGCTTT
>Ga0316204_10006809_pt1 | contig 17230 bp, 15 predicted proteins | sample 6monrhotite_MG_2_FD_205661 | JGI IMG/M metagenome (GOLD analysis project Ga0316204, IMG submission 205661) | Microbial mat bacterial communities from mineral coupon in-situ incubated in ocean water Damariscotta River, Maine, United States -... | ecosystem: Environmental > Aquatic > Marine >... | reverse complement strand
GTTCCGATGATATCGTGCGGAACTATCATACGGCGCTTAACTGGTGGATCGGCAAAAGCCATTTCGTGCGAACAGATGTCGCGGTCCACAATCGGTTTGATGCGTCAAAGGGCGAGGCTTGGTACGCTGACTATCTAACGCGGGTCTGGAAATCTGCACGTAGCCTGAAATCCGCTCAAGCACTGACGTCGCGCACCGGAAACTTGCCGATGCTATCCGACCATGAGCGCCATTTCCTTCTCGACGATCTGGAAATGGATCCGAAGTTCGTTTCTTTTCGGTACGCGGATCAGCCAATCCAGCTCCCGTTCACGGGCCGCAACCCGACGCTGGAACGCGTGCAATTGCGCGGTTTGTTTTATGAACAATCTGACCTTCAAAAGCTTACGGAACATGTAAAACCCGGCGCAGTTTGTATTGATGTGGGTGCCAATACCGGAAATCATACGGTATTTTTTGCGAAGGTTTTAAAAGCATCGAAGGTGATACCCATTGAGCCAAATCCGGATGCGGTTCGCATCTTAAAACGTTGCGTTGCGGTAAATGAACTGACGAACGTCGATTGTACGAAGTTAGGGGTTGGGGTTGGCAAAGAAGCCGGACAGTTTGATCTGAACGTGGGCCGTCGTGGGCATCTCGGGACGGCACGGCTCAGCCCAAACGATGAAGGAACAATAACCGTACAGACACTGGACGCGTTGATAACCGAAGCCGTTCAGCTTATAAAAATCGATGTCGAAATGATGGAAATAGATGTCCTGGAAGGGGCGCGAAATCTCATCGGTCACGACCAGCCCGTTTTGTTAATTGAAGCACAGGATGAAAATATAACACCGCTACTCGCCATCCTGGATGATCTCAGCTACCGTATAGAAAAAGTATTTCCAGATCAGGGTTATGCCAATTATCTGGCGCTCCCGAGAATGAAGGCGTGATATAAAATGGCCTGCACACCCATTAATCGTTTGACCATTTCCTTACTTATGTTGTGTTGCGCCACATTCATTGCAAACCGCGCCGCGGCGGCGTATCTGGAACAGCCAATATTTGCGAAAGCCGTTAAATCCGGTGACTTACCACCCATATCCGAACGTATACCACAAGAGCCAAAAATCGCTGACCTAACCCAAAACGGTCTCACTGTGGGCCGATATGGGGGGTCGATCCGGACCATTGTCGGCCGCGCAAAAGATATTCGCATGATGGTGGTTTACGGATACGCGAGACTAGTCGGATATGACCGGCACTACCGATTAACCGCCGATATCCTCAAGAGTTTTGAGGTGAAGGAAGGGCGGCAGTTTACCCTCCATTTGCGTAAAGGCCACCGCTGGTCAGATGGTCATCCTTTTACATCGGAAGATTTCAGGTACTTTTGGGAAGATGTGGCAACCGACGCCAATATTTCACCCTATGGGGCACCCAAGGCATTGTTGGTTGAAGGTAAGTTGCCGGTTTTTGAGGTTTTGGGCCCGCAAACCGTCAGGTATACTTGGCACAAAGCCAATCCCTTTTTCTTACCCGCGCTGGCCGGCGCTTCGCCGCTGTTTATTTTTCGGCCGGCGCATTTTCTAAAACCATTTCACGCCAAGTACGAAGACGCAACTGCCCTGGCTGCGAAAGTAAAAGAGGCGCGAAAACAAACCTGGCGTGCCCTGCATTTCAAATATGACCGTCTTTATCGCTTCGATGTTCCGGGGCTACCAACGTTGCAGCCCTGGTTAAATACGACAAAACCGCCATCCGAACGCTTCGTTTTCAAGAGAAATCCCTATTTTCACCGCGTCGATACAGCAGGGCGTCAACTTCCATATGTTGATGAAGTTGTTATGACGGTTTCCGGCTCAAAACTGATTGCCGCCAAGACTGGAAGCGGCGAGGCTGATTTACAAGCGCGCGCCCTGCAATTTAAGAACTATACGTTCTTGAAACGGGGTGAAAAACGCAGCGATTTTACCGTCCATCGTTGGGTGACGGCAAGAGGCTCGCAAATGGCGCTGTATCCCAATCTTAATGCCGTCGATCCGATCTGGGCAAAACTGATGCGCGATGTTCGATTTCGCAGAGCCCTGTCGCTGGGCGTTGACCGGCATGAAATAAACCAGGTGGTCTATTTTGGTCTGGGCATTGAAGGGGGCAATACCATCCTGCCAAATAGCCCGCTGTATAAAGAAAAATACAGAACCAGATGGGCGCAGTATGACATCAAACAGGCCAACGCCTTGCTCGATGAGTTGGGATTGACCGAGCGCGACGACAACGGCCTTCGTCTGCTGGAAGATGGTCGCCCCATGGAAATCATTGTTGAGACGGCTGGCGAAGATAGTGATCAAGCAGACGTCTTACAGTTGATCGGCGACAGCTGGATCAAACTTGGCATCAAAATATTTACCAAACCAACGCGCCGTGAAGTATTGCGGCGCCGCGCGCTTGCAGGATCTGCAATCATGACGATTTTGTTCGGCCTCGAAAATGGTGTGCCAACCGGCAATTCTTCTCCCGCAGAGTTGATCCCGTCACGCGACGATCAATTGCAGTGGCCGAAATGGGGACTCTATCAGCTAACAGAGGGGAAGGGCGGCACCCCCATCGATTTGCCTATGGCACAGAAGCTAATTGATTTAAACAAAACCTGGATCGAAGCGTCGAGCGATCAAGCACGAGAAGATGTCTGGCATGAAGTTCTGGAACTGAATGCCGATCAGGTTTTCTCCATCGGTATCGTTGCCGGAATTCCGCAGCCCGTTGTCGTTAACAACGCATTGCAAAACGTGCCGGAACAAGGCGTTTACAATTGGGACCCGGGCGCTCACTTTGGTATCTATCGTCCAGATACGTTCTGGTACAAGAGAAACTGAGTTAGCCTATGTATCGATATTTCCTCCGCCGCGCTGCGACAATGTGCGTCACTCTGTCTGTTATCAGCCTGCTGGTCTTCATCATCATCCAGCTTCCACCAGGCGACTATCTGACGACCTATATTGAGGACCTAAAGGCGCAAGGTGAGGTTGTCGACCCAAAGAAAATCGATTTCTTACGCGCGCAATATGGCCTGGATAAACCCATGATCACCCAGTACTTCGTTTGGGTGACGGGCATGTTGCAAGGCGATTTTGGTTATTCGTTTGAATTTAACCTGCCGGTCACGGACGTGGTCGGTGACCGGATGTGGTTATCCATGCTGCTCAACTTTTCTACGGTCCTGTTTGTTTACCTGATGTCCTTCCCCATTGGCGTCTATTCTGCGACCCACCAATACAGCTGGGGCGATCACGGGCTGACCTTTATTGGCTTTCTTGGTCTCGCCACACCCAATTTCCTACTCGCGTTAATCCTGCTTTATTTGGCCAACGTCTGGTTTGGGACTTCCATTGGCGGACTGATGGAACCAGAATACATTGATCAGCCCTGGACCTGGGGCAAAGTGGGCTCGGTTCTAGAGCACCTTTGGGTGCCTGTGGTAGTCATAGGAACGTCTGGTACGGCGGGGATGATTCGCCGTTTACGCGCCAACTTGTTGGATGAACTGCAAAAGCAATACGTCGTTACCGGTCGCGCAAAAGGCTTGGGTGAACTGCGTTTGCTGGTCAAATACCCCATGCGGATGGCGCTCAATCCATTCATTGCGGATATCGGCAGCCTTTTGCCGCAGGTGGTTTCCGGATCAGTTATCGTCTCTGCCGTTATGTCTCTGCCGACAACCGGTCCCATGCTGCTGTCAGCGTTGCAAAGCCAGGACATGTATCTGGCAGGTTCCTTTTTAATGTTTTTGGCGCTTCTGACGGTCGTCGGCATGTTTGTCTCAGACGTTTTACTTGCGATGCTTGACCCACGCATCCGACTTGACGGAGGTGTGCGGCGATGAGTGAGCGTCTGGAGCACTTTGTATCAACCGCACCGTTCGATCCGGTTGCTGTCGAACAATTAACCGCCGATCAGGAAAAGTATTATCTGGCTTCGCAATGGCAGATGATGTGGTGGCGATTTAAAGGCCACAAACTGGCTGTAATCGCGGGTGTGATTTTGCTGCTGAGTTATTTATCCATATTTATCTCGGAAATTATCGCACCCTACGCGCTGCATACTCGAAACACCGAGCACATCTACGCGCCACCGCAAACCGTCCGCATCATACACGAGGGCGAATTGGTGCGACCTTTTGTTTATCCACTGAATTACAAACTTGATTTCGAAACCTTGCGGCGCGTCTATACGGAAGACCGGTCGCGCATGGCCCCCATTCGGTTTCTCTGCTCCGGTGATCCGTACGAGTTCTGGGGACTTTTCGATGCGGATTTCCACTTTGTTTGTCCGGCTGAATCTTCCACCTTGTTTTTAATGGGGACGGACCGCCTCGGTCGCGACATGTTGTCTCGTCTGATTTATGGCGCTCGAATATCGCTTACGGTGGGTTTGATTGGTATAACCATCAGTTTTGTCCTGGGCATCGTTATCGGCGGAATGGCCGGGTACTTTGGCGGCTGGGTTGATAGCTCTGTTCAACGGGTCATTGAAATCTTGAAATCACTACCCGAATTGCCGCTCTGGATGGCGCTTTCGGCCGCGCTCCCGGCCAACTGGAGTCCCATTCTCATTTATTTAGGCATAACCATCATTTTGGGCTTGCTTGACTGGCCGGGGCTGGCGCGTGCGGTTCGCTCAAAACTGCTGGCTTTGCGAGAAGAAGACTACGCCGTTGCTGCGCGATTGATGGGGGGAACCCCCACCCATATCGTTTCGCGCCATCTATTGCCGAATTTCATGAGCCACCTGATTGCGTCGGCGACGCTTTCTATCCCGTCTATGATCCTGGGCGAAACCGCTTTGAGCTTCCTCGGTTTGGGTCTGCGTCCCCCCATAACCAGTTGGGGCGTCTTGTTATCAGAAGCCCAAAACATTGAAGCCGTGGCTCTCTATCCGTGGCTGATGGTGCCGATGATCCCGGTTATTATTATCGTTCTTGCCTTCAATTTTCTCGGCGATGGGCTACGTGATGCGGCGGATCCCTACGACTAAAGGCTGCTCCCGCTTTATCAAATGCCTGTGACATCACAGCCTTGTGGGGTGCGCGGATTGCGTTAACGCGCCACTCTTTAGCTCTGATCAGGTTATCTGGTTTCTTTGAACCGAGGAGCAGAGCATGAAGTATTCGAGCGCACTCACATTGGCATTGGCGCTAACATTCGGGATCGTCAGCACGGCCCATTCTCAGGATGCAGCGCAACCCAAACGCCATTTCAAAATCCAAAAACCGGCCCAACTGGACGCCGCCGAAGCATTGACCATCTATGACAACGTGGCTGACCGAATGGCAAAAGGTTATTCACTTTCTGGCGATGCGACAGCGAAAACATACAGAACCTGGCAATTGCACAACACCGCACCCTACCAGTCCGCAACCCACGGCAATCGATATGTGAACAATTACGTGAACCCCATGGGCAAAGCATACGGGAGATTGAAAAAAGGCGAACGACTACCAGCAGGGTCCATCATTGCCAAAGACAGCCTGACGGTGACGTCAAAACGCGATGTGTTCGCTGGTGCCTTGTTCATCATGGAACGCCTGCCAACCGGCCAAAGCCCCAAAACCGGAGACTGGCGCTACAAAATGATCATGCCGGACGGCAGCTTGTTCGGGGACACAAGAGGCGAAGGTGCCGATAAGGTTGCTTTCTGCCACGATTGCCACGTTGCTGCCGCCGACGATGATTATCTGTTCTTTATGCCGCAGGGTTATAAGCGGGTATTTCTGGATTAAGCTTAAATCGTTTCGTCAGGCAATCTGATTAGCTGTCCAAAACTCTGTTAAAACTTTCCCTATTCAAGGATGTGTGTGCGACCTTCTTGATCATCAACCAATACACGTCCTGTTTTAATGGTTTGAAACAGATGCTCGAATACTTTGCCTGGTTTTCCTTTATTATCTTCCAAAAAGTAAGAGTGCCCCTTTGGCATGTCGTAGGCATTGTTGAAGTTATCACAATCTATTGCGTGAACATTCTTGAGAACTTTCTTCATGTCTTCGGGACCGGTATGACCCAGCCTTCGGGACGCGACTTTATTTTTCAAATTTGATACCTTACTTGAGCGAAGCGCCAAATCATCCGAAGCAAAATAAACGGAGACATTTCTTGAGGCATGGCTGATCAACCGGCCTTTTTCCCCATCCTCCAGTGTTTCATTTACAATATCGGATGCCATCAAAATTGTATTGCGGAAGAGGAGGGGTACGCCACTTGCCAAATCGTACTCATCCCATTTTACCAATGATTCCCTTAAAACACGATTGCCCATCGAATGGGCGAGCACATTAATTCGCTTTAAGCAGGGATCATCTTCCGGTTGTTCATCTCGCCATTCCATGAATTTTTGTAGTACTCTGGCAAACGATACGGCACTTAGATCAGCAGATTTTTGATCGTCCCAATAATCTTTAACGATCCCAAAGTCGTTATCACAGGGCCAGATCAGCGGAACAACTTCTACCAGATCTTTTTGCTTCGCATCAAAGAGCTTTTGTAAACCTTCAGCTCTCGGGAAAATATCGGTTTCCGGTAAATTAGAAAACCCATGAATAAACAGAAGTATCTGTTTGGCTTTTGCATTTCGCAATCCGGTCATGAATGCTTTTGAGCCAAGCTCTTCGCAGGTGTAATTAAAGTTTTCGCTCTTGCCCTTAGCGGTTTTGCTTTCTTTTTCTTTCTTGGTTTTTTTATTTTTATCAACTTTACAGAGATAAACGGAATTTGACGGGGAATTTAAACTCAGGTCAAACTCATAAGGTGCTGGTAGGTTTTTTGAATTTCTGGAACCCTTGGGTTCGCGATTGGTAATGAAATACATGTCTGGCCCCCTAGATGTTAGAATTCTCAATGCATTCTTAGTTATGCCTCTATTTATGGTTTTATTATGATACCCCAACATACCATAACTAGTCATTATTTTCAAATTGATGTCAGACGTATTGAAAACTCAATTTCTTAGAGAGCAACCTGAGCGAGCTACTAAGTTGGCGTGCGAGATCAAGATCGATTGAGTCAGGGACCCAATAAGGTGATTGTTTTTTGCTGCGAGAATGTATCAACCGAAATCTAAAAAATTGCTAAAAGAACTGCCTCAATTAACCAAAATTATGGCGTCTATGGCCGAAGAGCAGAAACGATTTTGTAACGACGAATTTTTTGTTTTCGATGAGAAATAGAAAAACGGCTCACGCCCTCTAGGCGATTAACTTAGCGATTTCCCGCAATAACGGACTGTCTGGTTTTCCCAGTTCCTCAATGGCCGCCATATGATGCGCGCCTTCAAGATCAATGCGCGTGGTGCTCGCTAACTTCGGCCCCCATTTTTCCTGCAATCGGTCTGACTGATCAAAAAAGGCTGCGCTTTCTTCGCCACCGACGGCCAGGATGATGGGGCCGGTGGAAACCGGGTCACGCAGATACGGGCTGTTCCGTCGAGCGGCCTCTTCATCCAGACCGACCTTTTCATTGATCGTCGTCGTCACCAAGGGAACTAGATCGAAAACGCCACTTACCGGCACGCCGCCTTTAACAAAATCGTTGGGGATTTCAGCATCGAGCTTCGACCAGTCGGTTGCCATCATTTCAGCTGTCAGGTGACCACCCGCTGAATGGCCACAAACAAAAAACCGGTTCCGGTCACCGCCATAGTCCGAAATATTGTGCCAGACAAACTGAGCCGCGGCCTGTATCTGACTGGTGATTTTGTCGAGCGTTACCGTCGGGCAAAGATCGTAACCGGCTGATACAACGCAAAACCCAAGTTTTACGAGTTCAGGGGCAACGAAGTTCGTTCCTTTGGGCTCACGTGCCTGCCAATACCCGCCGTGGATAAACATCATGACCGGCGCATTTGGGTTTTCGTTCGGATAAATATCCAGAATTTCGCGATCCCGTTCGCCGTATTTGACGTTCAGGTGGCATTTGTTATTGGCGCGCGCTTTTTCGCTTTTTGCGACCCAGCCGTTATAAATGTCGTTGGCATTGGGGATCGCCGCCAGGACGTTATAAAGTTTATCATTTTCGGGATTAATGGTAACGGCCATTGGTAGCTCCTATACGCCTAAAAATCTGTGTTGCATGTCTTCGTCGGCTAGTAAATCCTGAGATGTTCCTGACCAGGCGATCACGCCTTTCTCCATAACATAATGCCGATCGGCAATTCGCGCCATAGCTTGCGGGTGTTTGTCGATAACCAGAATGGCTTGTCCGGCCTGTTTGAGATTGTGTTCAAGGCACGACCAGATTTCATCACGAACGAGAGGCGCCAAACCTTCTGTCGCTTCATCCAAAATCATCAGTTTCGGATTTGTCATCAAGGCGCGACCAATGGCCAGCATCTGCTGCTCGCCTCCTGACAAGGTGCGACCATACTTGGTCATTCGCTCGCCCAAGCGGGGAAACAATTCGACCACTCGGTCTATCGTCCACGGGTCAGTGGCACCTGCATTGTTGGCCGATGTCGCGATCAGGTTTTCGCTGACCGTCAAATTGGGGAATATTTGCCGCCCCTCAGGAACAAGCCCGATGCCAAGTCGGGCGATTTTATGAGACGGACGGGCGCTGACATCAATGCCATCAAAGGCGATGGAGCCCCGCGTTGACGGCGTCAGGCCCATAATCGAACGCACCGTCGTCGTCTTGCCCATGCCGTTGCGCCCCATCAGGGTAACCACTTCACCCGCAGCGATTGCCAGGTTTACGCCAAATAAAACCTGGCTTGCGCCGTAATAAGTTTCAACGTCTTTGAGCTCCAGGATCATGTGGGTTCACCCAGATAAGCGGCGCGGACTTCGGCACTGTTTCTGATGTTCTCTGGCGTATCCGTGGCAATCGCTTTGCCCAGAACCAAGACAGTAATTCGATCTGCCAGGGCGAAGACCACATCCATATCATGCTCGACCAGCAAAATGGAAAGCTGGCCCTTAAGCGGCATCAGGATCTCCGTCATGCGTCGCGTTTCTTCCGGGCCCATGCCAGCCATCGGCTCGTCCAGCAACAGCATTTTGGGTTCGGTCGCGAGCGCCATCGCCAGTTCCAACTGGCGCTGCTGACCGTGTGCCAGTTCGCCAGCTTTGGTTAACGCCAACGCCTCCATACCCATGCGGTTCAGTAGGTCCATCGCAGGGTCGAGCCGGGTCCGGTCCTCTCCTGCGGGCTGCCAAAACCGAAAATTATGGCTCTGCTTAACCTGTACAGCCATGGCGACGTTCTCAAGCGCGGAAAATTGCGGGAAGATGCTGGTGATCTGGTAGGACCTTGCCAGTCCCAATTGCGCGCGTTGATCAACCGGGAGTTTGGTCACATCTTGACCATTAAACACGACCTCCCCTTGATCCGGCTGCATTTCACCCGATAGCTGATTGATTGCCGTGGTTTTGCCAGCCCCATTGGGGCCGATCAAGGCATGGATTTCACCCGCCCGAACATCCAGTGAGATGCCGTCACTGGCGCGTAAAGCGCCAAAGGATTTAACCAGGTTCGAGACCTCAAGCACGGGGGCGCTGGTTTTATCCATCACGGCCTCTATCACCCGCTAAAAATCCGTAAATGCCACGCTTTGCAAATAACACAACCAGGATCAAAACCGGGCCCAGAATGATCATCCAGTGTTGCGTATAAGCAGCCAGCACTTCTTCCATCAACAACAAAGCCGCCGCACCAAAGATCGGGCCGAACAGGGTGCCTATCCCCCCCAAGATGACCATGATCATGACTTCGCCAGATCGCGTCCAGTGCATTAACCCAGGGCTTACAAACTCATTTTGGTTTGCAGCCAATGCACCCGCAAGACCAGCACCCGCACCGGCTATGACAAAACACACAAGTTTGTATTTGTAGGTTGAATACCCGAGTGCCCGCATACGTGTTTCATTTTGTTTGCAGCCGCGCATAACCATGCCGAAGCGGGAGTTGACGATCCGGTGGCAGACGTAAACAAAGGCCAGTAACAAGCCCAGGCATACATAATAAAAGCTGGTGTCGTCGCCCAGATCCAGCATTGGAAAGGCATTTCGTTGCTCCATATTCAAGCCGTCCTCGCCGCCATAGGCGGAGAGCGAGATGAAAAAGAAGTAGATCATTTGCGCAAAAGCCAGCGTAATCATGATGAAATAAACACCGCTTGTTCGAAGGCTCAGCGCACCAATCACCAGGGCAAACAAACCGGAAACCACGATCGCCGATACCCATGCGATGAGCGCGTTAAAGGTTCCCGCCCAGTCACCCGGCAGAAAGGGAATAGCGACCTCTTCCGAAGCATGGAAAGCCAGAATGCCAACCACATAGGCGCCGACGCCCAAAAATGCGCCATGCCCCAGGCTCGCCATGCCCGCATAACCCAGGATCAGATCAAGGCTGACGGCGGCCAGTGCATAGACCAGAATACGGCTGAACAGGCTGATAAAAAATTCTTCATCCATCGCCAAAGCGACAGGCGGAAGAGCGATCAGAAAGACCAGCCCGACCAGCAAAACGATGGTTTTTCGGTTTAATTCCACACTACCCATAAGCTTGAAACAACCCGCGCGGTTTAAAAATCAGAACAACAGCCATCAATATATAGATGGACATGGATGACGCGGATGCGCCGACACCATCAGCAACGGACGGGTCTTCGAATAGGGAGCGCAAAATGGCGGGCAAAAACGCGCGGCCATAAGTATCGACCACACCAACCAGCAGTGCACCAATCAGTGCACCCCGGATCGAGCCGATGCCACCAACAATAATAACAACGAAAGTCAAAATCAGGATGTTTTCGCCCATGCCGATTTCTGTCGCCAAAATAGGCCCGGCGAGCGCGCCAGCCAGTCCGGCCAGCAATGCGCCAAGGCCAAACACAACCGTATAAAGCCGATCAATATCAACGCCCAATGCGCTGACCATTTCGCGGTTGGATGCACCTGCGCGGATCAACATGCCGGTCCGTGTTTTGACGATGAGTAGGCGCAATAACAACGCAACCACCAGACCCGCACCAATGATGACAAGCCGGTATATGGGATAGGGGGCACCCGGAATGAGCTCGACCGAACCTTCAAACAGCCCGGGGATCGGCACGAAAATCGCCTGAGGGCCCCAAATGATGCTGGTCAGTTCGTTAAAAAACAGGATAAGCCCAAATGTCGCCAGCACCTGATCCAGATGATCCCGGTTGTAAAGCTTGCGAAGCGCGGTGATCTCGACGGCCATTCCTGTGAGGGCTGCCACGGGAAGTGCAACAGCAACGCCGATAAAAAAATTGCCCGTTACATGACCGACATAGGCTGCGACGTAGGCACCGATCATATAGAACGACCCGTGCGCCAGATTGATCATGTTCATGATCCCGAAGACCAGCGTCAGTCCCGCCGCCATCAGGAACAGCATGACGCCTAACTGGAACGCATTGAGGGTTTGTTCAAGGAATAGAAAAAATGTCATGGGATCATAAAAAACGGCGGAGCACCTGTCGGGTACTCCGCCGGATTTAAGTCAGTCCGTCCTACATTTTGCAATCAGCAGCGTAGGCGTCGCCATGGTTGCTGAAGACTTTACCAACGATCCTGTTGGTGATGTTGTCGCCATCTTTATAGACTTCGCGCACATAAATATCCTGGATCGGGTGATGGTTCGGTCCGAACTTAAACGGGCCGCGAACCGACTGGAATTTGGCAGCCTTCAGAGCACTGCGGAACGCATCCTTTTTCGACATATCTCCGCCAACGGCACGGATTGCGCTATCGAGCAGAAGCGCCGTATCAAATCCCTGGCTCGCATAAAGCGACGGGTAGCGACCGTATGTTTTGTGGAAGTTGGTAACGAAATCGATGTTTGCCGCGTTCTTGATGTCTTTGTTCCACTGCGATGTATTAAACACACCCAGTGCCGTATCACCGACGGCCTTCAATATCCCCTCATCAAATGAGAAAGCAGGGCCATAAAGCGGTGTCGTTTTGTTCAAACCGGCCTGCGCATATTGTTTAACGAAGTTAATTCCCATTCCGCCCGGCAGGAAGAAGAACACCGCGTCCGGAGACGCAGCACGTAAATTCGCCAGTTCGGCGGCGTAATCGACCTGTCCGAGTTTGGTATAGACTTCTCCGGCAATGTTGCCTTTGTAATAACGTTTAAACCCGGCCAGCGCATCTTTGCCCGCGGGATAATTAGGTGCCATGATATAGACGCTCCGGTGGGCTTTATCGTTCACATACTGACCTGCCGCTTCGTGCAGGTTATCATTTTGCCAAGCGACGTTGAAATAGTTCATATGACAGCCTTCACCCGCCAGCTTGGAAGGGCCTGCATTGGGGCTTAGATAAAACTTACCGGCTTTAGTGACGGAGGGAACAACAGCCAGCGCCAGGTTCGACCAAACAATACCAGTCATAACATCAACTTTATCGCGCTTGAGCATCCGGTCAGCGATCTGTTTCGCATTGCCGACTTTGCGGGCATCGTCAGAGATGATCAATTCAACCTGCTGATCCCCCAACATGCCACCGCGCATGTTAACGGCTAGCTGGAAACCATCACGAATATCAATACCCAATGAACTGCCACCACCGGACAGGGTCGTAATCATGCCTATTTTCACGGGATCGGCGGCCATCGCTGGTGCAGACAACAGTGTCATTGCCGCCACGGCACCCAAAATCTTTTTGTTCATATTATAAACCTCCCAGATTAACATAAAAAAACGCAACAGTCGCTAGTTATACAGGCCCAAATCCGGTGAATCCAACCCTTCTCAAACACATCGATTGATATATTGCGGTCGCATCCGGGAAAGGGCATGATTTTACCATGAACCAGCAAACTTTTTTTGACAAAGTCTGGGATCAACATATGGTCTGCAATCTGGGCGACGGGTTTTCCCTGTTGCAAGTGGATCGTAATTTTATCCATGATTTAAGTGGTACACGCGCCCTGAAAAGCCTTGCCGATCAGGGACGGGATGTCCGATATCCGGACCTGACGTTCGCTTGCCCTGATCATACGGTATCCACAGCTGCCGATGCCAACCACAGCGGAGAACGCTATGACGTATGCGTCGATCCACTAAGAGCCTTGGCGCGTGAGCAGGGCATCCGGTTTTTTGAAATTGGCGAACCCGGTTTTGGTATTATCCATGTCATCGGGCCTGAACTTGGCCTGACTTTACCAGGCACATTGATCGTTTGTGGAGACAGCCATACCAGCACGCACGGGGCGCTCGGTGCTCTGGCATGGGGGATTGGTGCTAGTGAAGTGGCACATGCGCTGGCGACCGGTTGTGTTATCCAGCAAAAACCGAAACGCCTGCGTGTGACTTTCGAAGGCAATCTTCAGTTGGGGGTCACCGCAAAAGACATGATTCTCTATTTGATCGGCCGGGAAGGGGTTGCAGCAGGGAACGGATATGCGATTGAGTTCGCAGGCCCAGCCATCGCAGCACTTTCGATTGAAGAACGTATGACACTTTGCAATCTGTCTATCGAAATGGGGGCCAAGATCGGCATGATTGCGCCAGACGACAAGACCATCTCCTACGTTCAAGGCCGCCCTTATGCGCCCACAGGAGATACCTGGGAACAAGCTGTCGCACACTGGCGGACCTTACCAACAGATGACGGAGCTCACTTCGACCACGAATTGAGCATCGATGTGACGCTTATTGAGCCGCAAGTTACCTGGGGCACCAGCCCGGAACAGGTGATCGCGGTAACCCACACGGTCCCGTCGCCTGACGCCCAATCAAGCGTGGACAAACAAGCGGCTTATACCAACGCGCTGACCTACGTGGATCTAAAAGCCGGTGAAAAGATCGATGGGATCAAAATAGATCATGTTTTTATCGGCTCATGCACGAACAGTCGGTTGAGTGACTTACGCGCCGCCGCCGAGATCGCCAAGGGTCGCAACGTTGCCGCCCATGTTACGGCCTGGGTTGTGCCGGGCTCTGTAGACGTCAAGATTGCGGCAGAAGCAGAGGGCCTGGATCGTATTTTTAAAGATGCCGGATTTCAGTGGCGCAACCCGGGTTGTTCGTTATGTGTCGGCTCCAACGGAGAGACGATTGGGGCCGGAAAGCGATGTGTATCAACGTCCAACCGAAACTTTGTTGGCCGCCAGGGTAAGGGTAGCAGAACCCATCTCACAAGCCCGCAAATGGCCGTTGCGGCTGCGATCAGCGGTAAAATTACCGATGTACGAAAAATGATGGAACGTTAGGAATGGAAGCCTTTACGCACCTCACATCCCTGGCAGCGCCTCTGCAGCGCGCCAATATTGATACGGACATCATTATACCGATGGATCGTTATTTGACGGCGGAACGCGAAGAGATGCACGCTTACGCCTTCGAGACCCTGCGGTTTCTTCCCAACGGGGCAGAAAACCCGGATTTTATACTCAATCAAACTGCTTTTAGGGGCGCAAAAATTTTGGTAACAGGCGCCAATTTTGGCTGCGGCAGTTCACGTGAGTCAGCGGTTTGGGCACTTCATGGATTGGGTATTCGGTGCATCATCGCGCCCAGCTTTGGGAACATTTTTTATAACAATTGTTTTCAAAACGGTTTGTTACCAATCACACTTAATGAACCCGAGTTCACGCAGCTTTTGGATCAGGTTGACGCGGCGCACGCCCGTCCTTTTGAAATCAATCTCGAGCGACAGCAGATCAATTCACCAGACGGTGAGGCGCTTGCCTTTGATATTGATGAGCGTCGCCAAACCCAGTTATTGCAAGGCTTGGACGATATCGGGGCCACCTTAACGCGGCTTACAGACATTAAAACACACCGTCAAAACGATGAACGAAATCGCCCGTGGATTTACATGACACCAGATGATCCGAGGGTTTAGGGGTACAGAAATGCTGGAACTAGAACTCGGCACTTATATAGAAAAACTCAATTATTCCGATCTGCCCAATCCGGTTGTTCACGCGACAAAACGCTGCTTTCTGGACTACATGGCGGCCGTCATCCCCGGTGGGCTGGAGCCGCCAGCGCTGGCGCTGCAAAAGGCATTGGTGGACGATCTGAACCATGGCAAAGCCAGTCTCATCCCGTCTGGCATATCCGCAACACCACGGAGCGCTGCACTCATCAACGCGACGGCTTCTCATACCCTTGAAGTCGATGATATTTACCGCAATGCGATTTATCACCCGGGACCACCGGTGATTTCCGCGGCCCTCGCTGCCCTGCAATCGATTAACGGATCAGGAGAAGATCTGATTTTGGGGATCGTTGCCGGCTACGAAATTTCCAACCGCATTGGGGCTGCGGTCCAGCCGGCGCATTATGACTACTGGCATACAACCGGAACCGTTGGCACCTTTGGTGCCTGCGTCGCCGCCGCAAAAATTTTGGGATTGAACGCTGTGCAATGCAAACACGCGCTGGCAAACGCGGCAACCATGGCGGCCGGGTTGCAACAAGCCTTTCGATCCGATGCCATGAGCAAGCCGCTGCATGCCGGGCGCGCGGCGGAGACGGGTGTTCTATGCGCACAAATGGCGGTGGCGGGCGTGACCGGTGCGGATCACATGCTGGAAGGCGAGCGGGGGTTTGGCAATGCCATGAGCCGCGATGTCGATTGGCAGAACGGCTTTATCAGTTTGGGAACGGACTACACAATCACCCGAATGACCCAGAAAATTCATTGTTGCTGCGGTCATACCTTTGCCGCCATTGATGCGGTGTTGGAACTCAGAAAACGGGTTGATCTCAACAGTAGGACGGTAAAGTCGATCCAGGTTTCGAGCTACCGAAAGGCTCTGGAAGTCTGCGGAAACCAAGTTCCGCGCACTTCTTTTGAAGCCAAATTCAGCCTGCCCTATGTGGTGGCGGTTGCGGCAATTGAGGGCCGTGTCGGGTTAGCCGCATTTTTAGACGAGACCCTAAACGATCCAGATATTCGCAGCCTGATGGAAAAGGTAGAAGTGGGTGTTGGTGACGAAGCGGAAGCCATTTTTCCGGCGCAAAGATCGGCAACCGTTATCATTGAAATGATGGATGGCAAAAAATTGAGCCATCATGCTCCGACGCGCCGCGGTGATCCAGATAGTCCTCTGTCTGACCAAGACATTGAAAACAAATTTCTTGAACTGACGGGTTCAATCCTCGATGACGCGCAAAAACAAACCATGATCGCCCAAATCTGGGCACTGGAGCAACAGGACAAACCCGTGTTTTACTGAGTTGACCACCGATTATCCCATGGTCTCGAAGACTTTGGCCGTCACCTGTTGGGTTAACGGTTTTCCTGCAATCCAGCGCTCAAACTCACCTATAGCCAAATCTGACAACCGGGTCACTTCATCGCCAATTGTTCCGCCAATATGCGGACTGTTGATGACGTTTGGCAGCTCCCAGAATGGGGATGCGTCGACCGGCGGTTCCGGGTCCGTAACATCCAGTAAAGCCGTTAAATCGGGACGTTCCCGCATCACACGAATGAGGTCTTCTTCGATGATCTGAGCACCACGACCGGTATTTATAAAGGTCGCCCCTTCGCGCAGGTTGGAAAAATGCTCAGCATTCAAGACGCCACGCGTCTCCGCGATATCCGGGATGTGGTTCAGAACCACTGCAGAGCGCTTGAACACAGCCATCAGTGAGACGCTTTCAATATCCAGTTCCTTGGCCCGTTCATCGCTCAGGAACGGATCATAAGCGATCACTTTCAACGGATAATCATTGAGCAATTGGCGCGTACGGGTGCCAATTTTCCCCATGCCCAGCATGCCAATGGTTTCCCCATAGACGCCCGGTCTGTAATAGGATTTGGCAGATAGGTGTTTCGTCTGGTTATACTGGCGAACGGATCGGAAGTAACCGCGTAGCGAAAGCAGGATTTGCGACAGGCACATTTCGGCGACCGGAATGGCGTTGGCCTGCCAGGCGCTGACCAAAATCACATCGTGGTCGAGCAGGGGTTGAGCGAAGGCTTTTACGTTACCCGCCGCATAAAAGACAGCTTTCAGCTTTGGCATGGCCTGAAAATGCCGTTCCTCAAACCGCATGAGGCCCCAGGTCGCAAAAATCACCTCAACTTCCGCAAGGTCCTCCAGATGCTGATCGAAATTATCCGCATCGATGCGTTCCGGGTAGAAATCCGTCAGGGATGCTATTTTTGCCAGGGTGGCTTTCGGATAAACAACACCATCGACGGCTGGATAGTTATGAAAAAGTGCGGCTTTGATTTTGGACATCGGCACTCCTAATAACCGCG
>Ga0316204_10006808_pt1 | contig 17240 bp, 19 predicted proteins | sample 6monrhotite_MG_2_FD_205661 | JGI IMG/M metagenome (GOLD analysis project Ga0316204, IMG submission 205661) | Microbial mat bacterial communities from mineral coupon in-situ incubated in ocean water Damariscotta River, Maine, United States -... | ecosystem: Environmental > Aquatic > Marine >... | reverse complement strand
AGGTTGTGTGGTTTTGACTAAAAATCGTGATTCATTAAATGATTTCAATTCACAATCCAAAGAAGATACCTTGATAAAGAAATATTCTGCATTAGTGCGAGGTGTAATAAAGAATGATTTTATTGTTGAGTTATCATTAGATACTTCAGCTAGACAAAATGGTGAAAGAACGGTTGAAGTAAGTGAGTCGGGTAAGTGGGCTAAAACTAAATTCACCGTTTCAGAATTTTATCAAGGTAAAATACCTGCCACTTTATTACAATGTCAATTGTTTTCAGGACGAACCCATCAAATTCGAGTACATGCCAGTGCTACTGATTGCCCTTTGGCTGGTGATCAAAGATACGGTGATGGAAAATTTAATAAAAAATTAAGAGATTTAGGTTTAAAGCGTTTATTTTTACATGCATCTAGTATTCAGTTTAAAGATGGTGATGAAACCATTATTGTTAGTGCAGATCTACCCCGTAAATTACAAAATATTTTAGAGAAGTTATAAATGTCAATCTACAATCACAAACAGCAATACCCCAAAGGTTCATTGGTTCAATTTGAAATTGAATCAGAATCTCTCAAAGATAATCCATTAAAAGATCCATTTGTCCGAACTATTTATGTTTATTTACCTGCTGATTATGATGATGCAGGAGTTGACTTGCCAGTGATGTACTATTTGGCAGCATATACCAATAGTGGTACGGGTGTAATTAGCTGGAAAGCTTTTGGAGAAAATATTACAGAGAGACTGGATAGGTTAATTGCTGAAGAAAAAATGGGGTCAACCATTGTTGTGATGCCTGACTGTTTTACTTGTTTAGGTGGCAATCAATACATAGACTCTCCAGCTATTGGAAACTATGCTTCTTTTATTGTTGAAGAAGTGGTACCTGTTGTTGAAGAAAACTTTAGCGTGAAACCAGGCATGCAACACCGCGCTGTGTTAGGTAAATCATCTGGGGGATTTGCTGCGATTCGTTTTGCTATGGATTTTCCTGGTTTTTGGGGAGCCATTGCAAACCAATCTGGTGACGCTGGTTTTGATGTTCTGTACCAACGAGATTTTCCTACTGTTGCTAATGTTTTAGCCAATTACAAAGGTGATATTGATCATTTTATTAAACGGTTCTGGAAAGCAAAAAAGACCCATGGTACCGATATATTAACACTTATGATGATCTGCATGGCTGCCACTTATGATCCGCAAGATGAAATTGAATTACCATTTGACTTAAATACTTGCGAAATTAAACAAGAAAGGTGGCAAAACTGGTTGAATGCAGATCCAGTAAATTTAGTACAATATAATATTAAAGCCCTACAACAACTCAATGGTTTATTTATGGACTGTGGTTTTCGTGACCAGTTTATGATTCATTATGGTATGAGGCGTTTGTCTAAGCAACTTAACAAATTTAATATCGAGCATGTTTATGAAGAGTTTAACGGTACTCATTCTAGTATTGATTACAGATTAGATATCTCACTGCCTTACTTATATGAAAAGATAATGTAAGTTAAAATTGCATAGAATTCAATCGTTTTTTCTCTAAAGAAAAGCTACATCCATCCTTGTGAATAATTATTGTAAATGGAAAGATAATTTCTATAACTTGACCTAGGTCAAACTATAGCATGTGACATTACTGTTACAATTATTACAGCACATAAGAGTGTTAACTATATAGATTACATTTATTTGATGAAGGTTTCTGATGAAAGTCTTTCTTAAGGGTTGCTTTTTATATCTACGTCTCTTATTGTCATCGCATGCAGTCTTAATGTCGCATAAAGTATATGTGTTTAAAGCAATGTTTTGCCTTTCTATTTAACTTAACTTGATAATTATTATGAAACTAAAAGATTTTAACAAAATAGATGTTGCTACCAAAGGTAGTAGGCAAGAACTATTTCGCGTTGGCATTGCTGTTTTATTCATTGTAGGTGTTATGACTTATTTAGCAGCCAACCCTCCACCAGGTGGTACCAGCGTGTTGTTGATAGCCGTAGCCTTGAGAGATTGTGGAGAAATTTTTAAAAGAATTTAAAATGGGTACTTTGGAAAAACAAAATGAGATGTTGAAAGAAATAAAAAATCATTCCTCCAAAGTGAATTTAAGTAAAAGAGAAAGAAAAGCATTGGGTATGGTTTATAGGCAAAAACTAGTTAAACGATCTCATTTACCGAAAATTGCTGCGGCTTGGGTTATTAATGTACCTGTAAGTGGATTGATGGTAGCTATCTTGTTTTACACCATTCATGGCATGATGCTAATTTAAATTGAGATTTAATTAATGAGATTATTAAGAAAAATATTACTGCCTGCTATTCTCCTGGTGCTAGCCTATGCCTTTTGGCAAAACAGCAACTTTAAACAGATATCAGCCGGTGTGGCTATATTCTTGTTTGGTATGTTAGCACTAGAAGATGGTTTTCAACGGTTATCAGGTGGTATGCTTGAACGTTTTTTACGCGCCTCAACCAATAAACTATGGAAGTCATTTAATTTTGGGCTCATTGTTACATCATTGATGCAAACAAGCTCTCTTGTTTCGGTGTTAACAATTTCCTTTTTGTCAGCTGGCTTGATTGAGTTAACAGCAGGAATTGGCATAATTTTTGGGGCTAATATCGGGACAACTGCAACGGCTTGGTTACTAGCGGGGCTTGGGTTGAAAGTCAATTTGTCTGCTTATTCAATGCCTATGATGGTGTTTGGGATTATATTTGTTTTTCAAAAAAGTAAATCCTTAAAAGCTTTCGGTTGGGTTTTAGCTGGAGTTGGTTTCATATTTATGGGCATTCAAAATATGAAAGAAGGCTTTGATGTCATGCGGGATACCATTGAGTTAACAGCTTATGCAATGAATGGACTTGCAGGCTTAATGGTGTTTACTTTAATTGGTATAGTAGCCACTGTTATTATGCAGTCCAGTTCTGCCACCTTGATCTTGATAATCACAGCTCTTGCTACTTCACAAATTAGCTATGAAAATGCTTTGGCTCTTTCTATTGGAGCCAATGTTGGTACAACTATTACAGCGATTATAGGTAGTTTAGGAGCTAATATAGAAGGTAAAAGATTAGCAGGGGCGCATTTGATTTTTAATTTAGTCACAGCTTTAATAGCAATTGCATCTATTAAATACTTACTAGTAGCTGTTGAATGGATTGGCAATTATATGGAGTTAGCACCTTATAATTATACATTGCGACTGGCTATTTTTCATACCTTATTTAATGTTATCGGCGTCATTGTTGTTATGCCATTTACTCAACCAATGGTGAAATTTTTGAAGAAAATTATGCCAGAAAAAGCCATTCGCTTAAAACAACCCAAATACATTTTAGATTCTGTTTTAGAATCTGAACAAGCGACTAAAGTAGCGATTCATTCTGAATCTGTCAGGTTGTTTGATTTATCTTTAAAAGTAATAGCTAACGGCATTGGTTTAAAAAAGAACGAGCTCACAAAAACAATTGATAAGGAAACTCTGCCACTCAAAGATAAGCCTCTAGATGGAATTGGAATAAATGAGTCATACGAAATACGTATAAAATATATATTTTCAGCCATTTTTGAATTTGTTATAAAAGCCAGGGAAAAATTTGGTAGTAATAGTAGTCATTCGATTCAACAATACTCTTTAGCTGTCAGGAGGCTTGCTTTTTGTATCAAAGAGATAAAACACCTGAATAAAAATTTGATGACTTACATTAGCTCAGATAATTTAGTCATTAAAGGTGGTTACAATTACTTGAGATGGAGCATTATTGATACTGTGAGAGAAATCTATAATGTTAAATATAATAAAAATCAAGGTACTAGAAAGCAGATGCTAAAAGATTTGTCGAAAAAAGTAGCAAGCGACAACAAAATAATGATTAAGAAAATTGAAAGAGCCATTAGCGAAAATAGTATCACAGCTTTAATGAGTACATCTTTAGTAACGGATACTGAATATAGCAACCGTGCTTGTCAAAACTTAATTGAAATGGCAGAAATATTGTTTATCGGGCATAATACAAAAATTTGAATTTGATTGTATAAATATGTGATGCAAGCTGAATAAAGACTTGTTTCTCATATTTAATGATAGAAGTTTTATTAATTGCTTTGGACAGACTATTGTGTAAATGGTAATTAAATCTTACAATACAAATAGGCTTGAAAAAAGCACATTTGCACACATAATACACAAAAATTCAATACGAGAAAATAATGAACATAAAAGTCAGTCCTGAAGCACAAGAGTTTTTATCTGATGTGATCAATAAACATGATATAGATGATTTGCATTTACAAGTCATGGTTAAAAACCCAGGTACTCCGATAGCCGATTGTTTTTTAAATTTTTGTGAGCGAAATGAAGTGCCAAATAATGTTTATGAATTCAAACAAACTACTTACAGTTTGTTTGTTAACAAACAAGACGAAAAATACCTTGACGATGCCAGTATTGATTACGATATGACTGACACAGGTGGTCAGTTAAATATTAAAGCTCCCAAACTAAAAGGGAAGGAGCCAGATAATGATGCGCCATTACATGACCGTGTTCAATATTTTATTGATTCAGAATTGAATCCATCATTAGCCATGCATGGAGGTAATGCAAAATTAACTCGCATTGATGATGGTTATGCTTTTATTGAATTTGGAGGTGGATGTAACGGTTGTGGTATGGCAGGTCAAACGTTGTCTATGGGTATGGAAACAAAATTATTACGTCAATTTCCTGAATTAAAAGGGTTAATGGATGGGACAGATCATTCAACTGGCGAAAATCCATATTATAAACCTGAAGCCTAATAATGTCTGAATTTATAAAGGCGGTTGGCACAGCTGAATTTGAGCAAGATGTCATAGTAAAATCTCAATCTATACCTGTATTGATAGACTTTTGGGCAGAGTGGTGTGCTCCGTGTAAACAATTAATGCCAGTTTTACACCAACTGGTTGATTCACTTAATGGAGCTGTATATTTAGCTACGGTTGATACTGACGTAGAGCAAGAATTGGCTATGAATTACGGTGTTCGTTCTTTGCCAACTGTTTTATTAATGAAAAATGGTGAAATTGTTGAACAATTTATGGGAGTTCAGCCAGAATCTGAAATCCGTAAATTATTAGAACCTCATTTAACTGAAGCTGGAGAAAATCAAGTTAAAGAAAAAGCATCTGATGACATGCAAATGGCTTTAGAACTTATACATCAAGGACAAGTATTAGAAGCCATACCTTATTTGCAGACAGAAAGTTCTTTAGATGGTAAGCTTTTGTTAATAAAGATTTATTTGCAAGAAGGGGTTATAGATAAAGCGATTGAATCATTCGAAGCTTTAAATATCGAGCAAAAAGAAGAGCCCCAAGCACAAATAATAAAATCTACCTTAGAATTGATTCAAATAGGCCAAAAAAGCAAAAAAAATGAATTACAAGCTGCCATAGAAACAACAGTTTCAATTAATCCTTTACAGGGGATTGAGCAATTATTAACTTTATTATCTCAAACTAAAGCAGAAGATAAAGAGCCTGTCAAAAAAAGTTTAATTTCAGCCTTTAACTTAATAGATGATGTTAAACTAGTTTCTCAACTTAGACGTAAAATGGCGTCTCTCATTTTTTAATAGGAATAAATCCATGAAAAAAATATTGATACTACTTACTTTAATCTTGGCATTTAGTATTAATGCACAACAAGCCAAGTCACAATTAAAAGAGGTTAAACGACCAGCTTATACAGAAATGTTGTTTCAGCATGAGAATCTCTATATTGGACCACAACCAGATTTCATTGACTTTGAATCTATAAAAGCAGCAGGATTCACTAAAGTGATAAATATGCGAACACCTGATGAGATGAAAGAGTTAAATTTTTATGAAGATTATTTATTAAAAAAAGCTGATATTGATTATCACTTAATTCCTATTGGCGGCAAAGAATTTAAATATTCTCCAGCTAAATTAGAAGAGTTTGCTCAATCACTGGAGGCAGCAAAAGGTAAAGTCCTTCTCCATTGCCGTTCGGGTCATCGTGCTTCACAATTGTGGGCAGCCTATTTGGTTAAATATAAAGGCAAGTCCATAGATGACGCTTTGACTATGGTCAAAGACATGGGGTGGTGGCCTATGCCAATGGAAGCATTGTTAGGTAAGAAATTACATGTTTCTATTAAAAATTAATTGAGTAAGAACCTATTTAATTAAAACTGTATTGAGTTTAAGGATTATGAAAAATTATATTTTATTATTTGTATTGATTAATATTTCTTACGTTGTCAGTGCAAATAACTTAAATGTGAATGAAACAGCTATTTTGGTTGAAGATACAATCGCCAATGACCCGCTTAAATTAAAACAAGCCTTTGCTCAAATTCTGGCTAATAATACTGGTGAATATATTACTGATATCTTGAGAAATTCAGAATTTGTTACTGCCAATATTAAATCAGGTATCAAACATTCTTATTTTGAGACAGTAGAAGCTAAATATTTATCAGAAGATAGCCCACGTAAGTATTGGTTTAACTTGGTCATGCAGCAAGAATATATCCAGAAGATTATTAAGCGTGCTGAATTTTCTGTTTTACCTCATAACCGCGAAAAAATTATGGTTTGGGTTGTTAAAGATGAGATATTTGAGGAGAACAACCTTTCTGATACTGTAGAATATCAATTAAACTATGCCAATGATAATGAATTAACTATGTATTGGCTCAATCACTGGGCTGACGCATTAAAAGTGGATTTAGTATTTCCTAATGTTGATGAAGAAGATAAATTATCTGTGACTACAAAGTCAATAAAAACATTATCAATTGATGCAATAGAACAGTCAAAAAACCGATACAATTTTGATCATAGTTTATTGCTATATATAACCCATTCAGATGAAAATATAAAATTAAGATCAGGTCTGCATATTCCAGGCAACGATATGTGGATAAACCATTATCAACAAAGTAATGCAACAGAACCAGAACTTATATACTCCTTGATGAATGATATTGGCTTTAATTATGCAAATAATTATAAAGTAAATGCTGATGATATTGAAAATCACACCATCCAAATGGTTATAGAATCACTTGATAGTTATGATGAAGTAGCAGCAATTGATCAATATTTATCCAATCTGTCAATCATTGAATCCTATGATATAGCATCGGCATCAAAAAACGTCCTGGTTTTAAGAGTCAATTTATTGATAACGAGCAGCGCCTTTTTAAAAATTGTGGCTAGAGATAATAAATTATTCTATAATCAAGATGGTGCGATCAACCAACTTAGATTCACGAGTATAAAATAATGTCTTGGTTAAGTTATTTACCTAATGTCATCACTTTTGGACGAATATTTGCCATGATTCCATTGGTATGGTTTATGTTAGAAAAGAACTATGCCTATGCTTTTTATATCGCAATTTTTGCAGGGCTTTCAGATTTATTAGATGGATATTTGGCCAGAAGATTTAATTGGGAAGGAAAATTAGGAAGAATTTTAGATCCCATTGCAGATAAGCTTATGATGCTATGTTGTTATCTACTTTTTGCTGTTCAAGGCCTTATCCCAAATTGGTTATTGATTGTGGTTTTAGCAAGGGATATATCAATTATTGCTGGTGGTGTTTTTTATCATTATGCCATTTTAAAAGTTGATAGTGAAAGTCCAAGTTTGTTAAGTAAGTTTAATACAGCTATTCAAATTCTTCTTATTGTGGTGATACTTTCACATTATTCTATTTTTCAATTTAATTCTATTTTTATCAATGTCCTCATTTATTTAGTGACTTTTTTCACTGTTGCAAGTGGATTACATTATGTATATTATTGGGGTAAGAAGGCTGTTGATAACAATGCAGCAAATTTAGAAGGTAAATATGAAGAGGAATAATATGTTTTCAGATACAAATCGTTGGTATTTTATGGCAGTATTTTTACTGTTGGGTTTTTTTGTTTATATCCTTTCTCCAATATTAACACCTTTTGCAATCAGTGCTTTGTTGGCTTATTTATTTGATCCGTTTGCTGACAAGTTAGAAAGTTGGAAGATTAAAAGAACATTGTCGGTAGTCATAGTGTTTTTAGTGATGACACTCATTGTATTTGTTATATTATTATTTTTAATTCCTACCTTAGAACACCAAATCAGTAAGTTAATCACTAATTTGCCCCGTTATTTTATTTGGCTTAGTGAGCATATTTCTCCTTGGTTAAAAGAAAATTTTGGCATTCAAACGGATATCTTTAATATATCTGAAGTTTCAGCCTTATTAAAATCACATTGGAATGCAGCTGGTGGTATAGCTAAGAATATTATTTCATCTTTATCACAAAGTGGTTTAGTTTTAGTTAATTGGGTGATGAATATTATTTTAATTCCAGTTATTACCTTTTATTTATTAAGAGACTGGGATATTTTAACAGCAAGAGTTGGTGAATTAATTCCAAGAGCAGTCTATCCAACAATTAATAAATTAGTCACTGAATCTAATAGTGTTTTGAGTGCCTTTCTTCGAGGTCAATTTTCAGTCATGTTAGCATTAGGTGTCATCTATTCCATTGGTTTAATGATTATAGGCCTAGATTTATCTTTGCTTATTGGTATGGGTGCAGGAATAGTTTCTTTTATTCCATATCTGGGAACAATTGTTGGCATGGTCGTAGGTGTTATCACTGCAATTGTACAGTTTGGTGATCCTACTGTCGTTTTATATGTGTTAATAGTCTTTGGCATTGGTCAATTATTAGAAGGTTTTGTTCTCACTCCATTATTGGTTGGGGATAAAATTGGCTTACACCCAGTTGCTGTTATATTTGCTGTATTAGCTGGTGGACAATTATTTGGATTTGTTGGAATTTTATTGGGATTACCTATTGCAGCTGTGATTATGGTTTTATTGAAGTTTGCACATCAGAACTATATCCAAAGTAAAGCCTATAGTGATGAAGATGATTACTTGTTAACGAGTAAAAATAAGTCTAAGAAAAAACAAGATAGTCCTGAAACAGATTCAAGCTGTGACTCTAAAAGTGAGTGAGTCCTCAATTCAAATACCATTAAACTTTAAAAATACCAAAGTAAAAACGTTTAATGACTTTGTGACAGGCAATAACGGTTTGCTAATAGAAAGTCTTCATTCTTTTACACAATCAGATGAAAGTTTATTTTATTTGTGGGGTGAATCAGGGAGTGGAAAAAGCCATATCCTTCAAGCTTACATCAATCGATTGAGTTTATCTGATAAGTCAGCTGTGGTGATCACTGCAAAAGAATTAGAAGATAGAAAAAATGTTTCAATGATTGAAATGTTTGATTATATTTGTATAGACTCAATTGAACATATCGCAGGTGACCCGTTATTAGAAGAAGCCTTGTTTTTTTGGATAAATGAAATACGACAGGCTAAGAAAAAAATTATAATTGCTGGTATTCATTCTAATAAAGATAGCTCTTGGATATTGCCAGACTTATGTTCGCGCTTAAACTCAGGTAGAACCTATGAATTGAAGCCCCTTGCTAGAGAAGCAGTACTCAATGTGTTTAAAAATATTGCACAACAAAAAGGTATTATGATTGATGAGCGAGTCATTGGTTTTCTTGAAAAGAACTGTCCCATGAATTTAAGTTTTTTAAGTGACCTTCTTAATAACATAGATAAAATTACATTAGCCGAAAAAAAGCAGGCAACAATCCCACTTTTAAAGAAAATTTTAAAAACAAAACTTGTTAATTAAAATCAATTCATAGATAATACTCTCCGACTTTCGTTGGTCACTTAATAACAGCTAGCGGTGGACTTGGTCAGGCCCGGAAGGGAGCAGCCACAGTCGTGAATCTGTGTATTGAGACCGGCTAGCGGAAGTCACTTTTTTTCTAGTGATATTACTCCATAAACTTCCAACCTCATCGTCTAAAAAATACTCATTCACAACCTGTCAAATCGAATTTTTAAACTCGATCTTGAAAGTTTCTGAAGCAATCTAATCAGAAAAAACCACGATTTGACTAATAATTTCATTAGCTCTCACTCTCTAATCAGAATAACCAATTTTGAACTTCTTTAAATACACACTCTTTGCATGAAAATACAATGGATACCCTGAGGTAAACTTATGTAATATATTTTCTTCGAAAAAAAGTTTATAATAAAAAATACAACAAAAACCTGCTAAGAGATAATTTAAATGCTCAAAATATTATTAATGTCATTTATTTTCTCAATTGCAAGTTGTTCAGTGAAACATACGATTGATGTCAAGGAGTTAATAAATAATAGATCTTTAAATAATGAGTCCAAAATTAAATCTCGTGGATATATATTTATTGAAAATAATTATGATATTAAGCTCTATCAAAGTAAAAATGATAAAGATTTTATTGATATTGTTTTTACTCATAAAACGATTGTAGATAAAACTTTTGAGAGTCATAAATTTATTTGTGTAGATATTATTGGAAAATTTTTAGAATTTAATAACGACCGAATTGGGATTGGTAATTTCACTAGCAAATACGGATATATAGTTGTTGATAATATAAATAGGTGTAATTAAGTTTTGTAAGGTGGACTTGCCCACCAAAATTGCTTAAGTTGTCTCGATAATTATTCAGTTTCAAATATAGTGGGCATGCCCACCTTACAAATTTAACCGAAAACTAATGTGTCATTGGGATGAAGACTATAGATTTTTAGTATCTTTATTTATTCTAACTGTTTGATTTTTAATTGTTTTTTGTAAACTTAAATTTGATATTTTCTTTTCCTAAATTCTATAGAGAGTATTAGATTACCATTATGCGACCAATCATAACCTAAAGAAATTAATTCATTGTTATGATAGATAAAAGGTGTATTTTGGCGTTCCCAGCTTGGGACTTTGTTTTCTTGGAAAAGTTGTTTTATGGTTTTGCTGAACTGGTGTTTGTGGGTTTTGAGTTTATGTCCGGTTTGATTGAATTTAATAACTAAATTTAAAGGCTTTTTTCCTTTGTACTCTAAAGTACCACAACCATTTGGTAATTCAAAAGGTGTATGGGTATTCCAAGGGAATGACTGTTCTGAATCTATCATTTTAAAATTTTGAATGCAGTAGATGGCTTCTTGCCAACGATAGAGTTGATAATATTTGTTTTGATAATGCGGGTGTTTATCGACATTGGCATGTATAAAATCATGCGTTACTTGTGTCAAGACGGCTTTATCAGGAGTCGGCAGACTCTTATGGCTAAGCCAATGATATAGCAGAGTAGGTTGTAATGATTGTGGTAGGCCTTTTAGTTTGGAAATAGCTAAACTTTTACCTTGAAAATCTATTAAGTGATGTAACAAATCCAAGCTTTGTGCATTGTTATTGGCGCTGCGGGCAATATTTTCAATCACATTGGTGAAATTTTCATTCAGGCTAGGAATGATTTCATTGCGTAAAAAGTTCCTTTTATAACGGTTATCTGAGTTTGAATTGTCTTCAATCCACTCTAAATGGTTGTTGATTAGATATTCTTTTAGGTTTAATTTGGTCAATTCTAATAAAGGACGGGCAATAAAACCTTGTGAAAAGTGACGACACTTCTCCATACCACACAACCCTTTGATGCCTGTGCCACGCATTAACTTTAACAAAACAGTTTCAGCTTGGTCTTCAGCATGATGAGCGGTTAATAAAATTTCATTTGTTTTTAAGTGTTTTTCAAAAAAATCATAACGAGCAATGCGACATGAGTTTTCGCTAGCATCAGCTAAATTGGCTTGTTCAACAATTAAAGGAATATTTAATCGATCGCAAGTTTGTTGGCAATGTAGTTGCCATGATAGTGCTTGTTTTTGAATGCCATGATTAATGTGGATAGCACGTACATTTTTAAGCGTAGCAAATATATGTAGTAAAGCAGTGGAATCCGCTCCACCACTATATGCAATGAGATAACCTTTGTTTTGAGGAAGGCTAGCTATTAAATTTTCAGCTTTCAGAGTCTTGGAAGACACCATAACTCATTAACCTTGCATAGCGCCTTTCAATTAATGTATCCATATCAATTGTGCTTAATTTATTTAACTCATTTTCAATGGCATCACCCATAGATTGAGCGACTAAATCGACATCTTTATGTGCGGAGCCTAATGGTTCTTGGATTATTCTATCAATTAATTTCAATTTTTTAAGCTTAGAAGATGTGATAGATAAGGCCTCTGCAGCGATGCTTGCTTTTTCTGCACTGCGCCAGAGGATGGAAGCACAGCCTTCTGGTGAAATCACTGAATAAGTACTATATTCTAGCATCATGGTTGTATCACCAACACCAATGGCTAAGGCTCCACCTGAACCCCCTTCACCAATTACTGTAGAAATAATGGGTACTCTTAAATCTGACATCTCTGCCAAATTACGAGCTATCGCATCATTTTGTCCACGTTCTTCAGCACTAATTCCAGGATGGGCACCTGGTGTATCAATAAATGTCAATATAGGCACATTAAACCGCTCGGCCATTTTCATTAAACGTAAGGCCTTTCTGTATCCTTCTGGTCGTGGCATGCCAAAATTTCGTTTTATTTTTTCTTTAGTAGAACGGCCTTTTTGATGACCAATAATCATAACGGATTTATCACGAAATCTTGCAAGTCCACCAATTATTGCTGGATCATCAGCAAAGGCACGATCGCCGTGTAATTCGTCAAAACTTTCTGTAATTAAGTCAATATAATCTTGTGTATAAGGTCTTTTAGGATGGCGAGCTAACTGTGCAATTTGCCAATCATTAAGGTCTGAAAATATTTGTTTAGTTTTGTTTTTTAATTTATCTTGTAAGCGGTTAATTTCATCATCAATATTAATGGCATTATCATCACTAACATTGCGTAATTCAGAGATTTTTGCTTCCAGTTCTGCCAAAGGCTGTTCAAATTCTAGATAATCGTTATTCATTAACTATTTTAGTAATCAAAAGAAAAGAATCATTTTACGCAAAATATTGTTTATCTGCTAGTTAATGGTTAATATTCTCATCTATTTAATAAATTTATAATGACATGTTAATAACGCTATCTCCTTCAAAAGGGCAAGACTTTGAACAAGCAGCCCCAACTAAATCATATACAATTCCTTCGCAATTAAGTGACAGTGAAGTGTTAATTAAACAATTAAAAACATTTTCAAAAAATGATTTAGTCCATCTGATGGCTATCAGTGAAAATTTAGCTGATTTAAATGAACAAAGATTCAAAGAATTTAAAACACCATTTAAACCGAACAATGCAAAACAAGCACTTTTTGCTTTCAAAGGTGATGTGTATTCTGGTATTAACACAACCAGCATGAACCAATCAGATTATGAATACGCGCAAAAACACTTAAGGATTTTATCTGGTTTATATGGCAGTTTAAAACCTTTAGATTTGATTCAGCCCTATAGACTTGAGATGAAAACAAAATTACCGACAAATCGTGGTGAAAACCTTTATCAATTTTGGGCTCAAAGTATTACAGAACAACTCAATGATTCATTAAAAAGTCAAAATGAAAAAATCGTGGTTAATTTGGCCTCTCAAGAGTATTGGAAATCAGTTAAACCAAAAGAGTTAAATGCTACGGTGATTAATGTTGCTTTTAAAGAAAACAAAGACGGTAAAAGCCGTATCATTGCTATTTTTGCTAAAAAAGCCCGTGGAATGATGGCGGATTTTTTAATAAGAAATCGTGTTGAAACAATTGAAGGCATAAAAGATTTTAATAGCGAAGGCTATAAATTTGATGCTGATAATTCTACTGAAACATTATATGTTTTTTCCAGAAAACAACCAGCACCTTTAACAAAGCCCAAGTCTAAAAAGAAAGTCGCATGATTGAATTCATTAAAAACATGCCAAAAGTTGAACTACACATGCACGTGGAAGGTTCAATGGAGGCAGAAACCTTATGGAAACTCGCCCATAAAAACAATTATGATATTGAATATAAAAGTATTGACGAATTAAAAGCGGCCTATCAATTCAATAACCTCACTGAGTTTATTGATATGTATATGTTGGGAACACGGGTGATTAAATCTGAGCAAGATTTGTATGATGTGTGTATGACTTATTTTAGGAAATGTGTTGAGCAAAATATTCGGCATACTGAAATACATTGCGATATTCGTACTTATATTGATTATGGTTATCCAGCTGATTTCGTTATTAATGCTTTAGATGGTGCATTTAAAGATGCCAAAAGCAATTACGGCATTACAGGTGGATTTATGCCTTGTTTTATTAGGCATTTAGGCAATGAGGTGGCGCAAAAAGATTTAGATTTGATGTTGCCATTTAAAGACAAAATATTGGCCATAGGATTATCTGCAGTTGAGGTGGGATTTCCGCCATCGATGTTTAAAGACACATTTGAAAAAGTCCATGATGCAGGAATAAAGGTCATTGCTCATGCGGGTGAAGAAGCGCCTGCTGATTATATTTGGTCTGCGATAAAAGATATAAATGTGGATAGGATTGATCATGGTATCCGATGTTTAGATGATAAGAAATTAGTCGAATATTTAGCTGATACTCAATTACCTCTCACCGTTTGTCCTTATTCAAATGTTGCATTGAAAATATTTGATGACATATCTCAACATGTATTGCCTACAATGTTAGATAAAGGCTTAAATGTGAGTATACATTCAGATGACCCTGCACACTTTAATGCCTACTTAAATGAAAACATGACAGGGATTGCTCAACACACCAGTATTACTAAATCACAAATAATTCTTATGGCAAAAAATGCCATAAATAGTAGTTTTGCTGATAACAAACGAAAAATAGAGCTGTTAGCTGAGTTGAATTTATATGTAGAAGGTAATAACTATTAAATAATTCATTTCTCAATTATGATTGTATAGAACAATATAAATAAAATCTATGCCATTTATTTCTAAAAAAATATTTAATGATCTTTCGAAGAAGTACCCAAATAAACTATTTATACTTATAATTCTCTTAGTATTTACATCAATTGGTGTTTGTAAGAAGCAAGTAATAATTAAATGTTTGTTATCTGATGGAACTATATCTTATCAAGAAAAATCTTGTAACACATTCCCTAAAACATCGAATAGACCAAAGGCTAAAGTTCAATCAATTAAAAGAAATAAAGCTCCAATACAGTACTCGTTAAATGACAAGCAGCTTGATAATATTTCTGTTTTGAATAGCTCTGTAAAAAAAGTCAGTAATCGAGTAAAAGGGTACAATATCTCACTAGATGCATTAGATAATTGGAGTATTGTTAACAAAGTTTATAATGATAAATTGTTACATATGAAATTTCTTGACAACCATCTAGGCAATGAAATTTCACTATTGATTGATTTTATATACCCTGATAACAAAGTTTTTTCCATAGCTGAACTAACAGAAATTATTCATTTGGTTGGTAGTAGGTTTGTAGCAGGCTCGAAAGAAGGCCAGATTAATATTTACTCTATTAATAACTTTGATGGTAAAGGTGTTGTTGCTACATTTACACATTCTGCAATAATGCCCCATTATAAATATTCATCTAAAGGTGCTATATTTAAAGATAACTGGTTGGTTCAATTCACCTTGTTAAGTAACAATCTAACCAGCAATTCACATGAGTTTGCTCTCCAGACATTATTCAATACACTTGATATCAAAAAAATATAGATTCAAAGACTTCATAATAAAATAGTTTCATCTTCTAATTTTAAGGAATTTACTTGTTTAGATTATTTACTCTAAATTTTTTTAATACTATTTATGGCGAGTTGAACAAGAAGGGTTATACTATGAAATATCTATCCATTCCATTATTAATTGTCTTACTTGGTGCTTGTGGTCGTATAAAAACTACAGATTCTTACGTGGTATCGCCAATCAAAGCGATAGAGCTCTCTGCAGCCTCTGCACCTAAAGAATATAAAGGTATCTTTGAATTTAAAGTAAAATCTGTAGACAGTGAACACACATTAGAGTTTTTGAATTCTGAGTCAGACAATCTTGACCAAAGAAATTTAATCATTGCATTGCGCCCAAGCGTGGTGAAAGAGTTGACACAAAAATATGGTGATAATCCAAAGGTGTATTTATTAGATAAAAGTATCAGAGTAAAAGGTGAGGCCAAACGGATAAAAACTTGGGTTTACTATAAAAACAAAAATATTAAAAAGTATTACTATCAAACAAAAGTTTTTGTAAAGTCGGCAAATCAAGTCACAGTTCTTTAATTTATTGATTTAATTGTGAATAAAGATGCCAATATTTTTAACACCAAAGTGGCTAATTCGATATTACTTTGGTGTTAACATCAACTTTTAATCCTTTTAGCTAATTAGCTAAAAATTAAATTACTCACCAGAGAAATTTGCTTTTCTTTTTTCTAAAAAAGCTGAAGTTCCTTCCTTCATATCATTGGTTGAACAGGTAACAGCAAAAGCTTTTGCTTCATATTGTAAGCCTTCATTCAAATTACATTCGGCTCCATAATTAATGCTGTCTATAATACATTCCATAGCTACAGGAGCAGAAAAAGTTAACTGCTTTGCCATTTTTTCAACCGTTGGGAGTAATTCTTTTTGTTCTACAACTTGATTCACAAGGCCAAGTTCGTAAGCACGATTTGCGTCAATCATATTTCCCATTAAATTCATTTCCATAGCACGGCCTTTACCTATTAATCGAACTAATCTTTGAGTCCCTCCAAATCCAGGAATAACTCCTAATTTAATTTCTGGTTGACCAAACATTGCATTATCTGAGGCAATGCGCATGTGACAAGACATGGCCAGTTCACATCCACCACCTAAAGCAAAACCATTGATAGCTGCTATCACTGGTTTTTTACTATTTTCAATAGTGCTCATGACTTGTTGGCCATATTCGGCAAAATGCATGCCTGAAATGGCATTTGATGTGGCTAATTCAGAAATATCCGCACCCGCAACAAATGCTTTAAGACCACTGCCTGTTATGATAATAACAGCAATATCATTATTCTTTTGTGCCTGAAGAATTGTTGACTCAATTTCATTTAAGGTTTGCTGATTCAGTGCATTTAACTTTTCCGGTCTATTGATTGTTAAGGTTAAAATTTTATTATTGATTGTCGTTATGATATTTGACATATAGGCTGCTCTATTAAATAAAAAAGAAGATTATATCAATAATTGAACAAAATAACGTCAATTGTGTCTAAAATGGTAATATTTAATAAGCTGGTTTTAATTAAATTTCAGATG
>Ga0316204_10006807_pt1 | contig 17241 bp, 11 predicted proteins | sample 6monrhotite_MG_2_FD_205661 | JGI IMG/M metagenome (GOLD analysis project Ga0316204, IMG submission 205661) | Microbial mat bacterial communities from mineral coupon in-situ incubated in ocean water Damariscotta River, Maine, United States -... | ecosystem: Environmental > Aquatic > Marine >... | reverse complement strand
TGGCGGGCTTACCGTCATCGAGCCCAGGAGGCAGGAGGAGAGAGGTACGGGGTGGACCGGGACACAGGTTGGAGAGGCTCCGCACCCACTGTGGCTTCATGAGCAGCCTCCCATCGTTGCGCGGAGGACTGGATGGGGGATGGGTCGTCACCACCTGGCTGGGGGCGCAAGTTCGCCAACCTGGGCGGCGCCTGCGACCGAGCGCTGAAACTCGAGAACGTCCTCAGGACTCACGGCCCGCGACAGCTCTTCTGAGTTTGTCGCCGTCGGCTCAGAGGCTTCAACCCGCACCCGGGTTGGTGAACTGCGCCAACCAATCCAGTGGTGACGACCCATTCCCCAACCAGTCCTCCGCGCAATGATGGGCGGCTGTTGTTGAAGCAACAGTGGGTGCGGAGCCTCTCCAACCTGTGTCCCGGTACCCCACGCTCCTCTCTCCTCCTGCCTCCTGGGCTCGATGACGGTAAGCCCGCCAGCGTTGTCGTGTAGGGCGATGCCGTCACGCAGGCAGGGGGAACGCCCTCGTCACCTCCAGTCGATCCTGGAAGGCTACAAGCGATCAGTCGTCTGCCTGCGAGCTGAGGACGCCCTGGGACCCGTGAGGCGAAGTGCCCCGACCAGGGAGATTCGGGCGTGTGTGACGCAAGCTGCACGGCACCGGCCACCAGACCTTGTCGACTTGACGCTGACGGATCGTCCGGGGATTCGTTAGCGCAGCGAGCACACGTCGAATCTACCCAGGGGCACCGCGCCGCCACAAAGGATCGGGAAGTCCAACAACCCATCAGGCAGCACGACGGCGCCTCGACGTGACGCTCAAACCACGAGCCCGCGACTGCCAAAACCGATCGCTCAGAACCACCTACTCTCGTCAAACAAAGCCGAACCCGCCGAACCCGCCGAACCCGCCGAACCCGCCGAACCGACCAACCGACCCGATAAACCCCCAGAACATCAAGGCTCACCAACCCGCAACACCGTCATCATCCCGCCCTCAGCGTGCGGAAGGATGTGACAATGCGCCATCCAGTCCCCCGGATTGTCCGCGATGATCTTCAGGCGCACAAACTCCTGGATCGGGACATTGATGGTGTCCTCGATGGTGCGGTAGTCAGGCGCGACGCCGTTTCGTGAGAGCAGCTCGAAGTGGACCCCGTGGAGGTGGAAGGGGTGCTCGGTGGGGGAGAGGTTGCGGACCTCGATGATGACCTCGTCGCCCAGCATCACCTCGGGGATGGTCACGTCCGGGAAGACCTCGCCGTTCATCATCCACTCGCCGGTCTCCGGTGCGCCGGAGAACACCCAGGTGATGTCCGTGTAGGTCGGGTCCGCTGAGGGGGGCGCCTCGCTCCAGTCGCGCGTCAGCGGCGCGGGGGCTGCCGCTGGGCTGTCCACCTCGACGCGGAACAGCGGCTCGGGATCGCCCAGCGCCTCGCCGCCTCGGTGGGTGTAGGGCAGATCCTCCATCGTGAAGCCCGACTCGCCGATGAGCAGCTCCACCTCAGCCCGATCGCCGGTCGCCAGCAGCAGCGTCTCCGGCTCGTGGGGGGCAGCCAGCGGGCCCTGATCGCCGCCGATGATGCGCGGGGTCGGCCACTGGAGGTGGGTGTAGCCGGCGCTCGCGGCGTTCAGCAGCCTGAGGCGAACGCGCTGGCCGCCGACGGCCTCGAAGGCCGGGTTGACGAGGCCGTTGACCGTCCACGGGCCCTCGGGCTCCAGGTGCTCGTCGCCGCTGTCCGCGCCGGGGGGACTCCAGTCGTCCACCACGGCGATCAGCTCCGCGTCGAAGGCTGGCTCGTCCGGATCCTCGACCACCAGCACCCCGTAGAGCCCGCCGGACACCTGATCGTCGGTGTTGAAGTGGGGGTGGTACCAGAAGGTGCCGGGGGAGTGGGCGGTGAAGGTGTAGGTGAAGGTCTCGCCGGCGTCGATGGGGGCGCCCATCCAGGTCACGCCGTCCATGTCCCAGGGCACCCGCGCCCCGTGCCAGTGGATGGTCGTGCCTGTGTCCAGCTGGTTGTCCAGCTCGACCACCACGGTGTCGCCGACCTGGGCGCGGATGGTGGGGCCCGGGGTCTGGCTGTTGTAGGCGTAGCCCTCGAACACCAGCGTCTCGTCGCTGACGTTCACGGTGTGGGTGTGCGGGGCGGCGGTGAGCTGCACATGGACCACATCGTCGGCGGGATCCAGATCCTCGGCCTCGGCGGGGGAGGTCAGCGGCGTCTCGGAGGCGAAGGGCTCCGTGGCGGTGTCCTCGGTGGCCCCGGTGTCGTCCGTGCTGTCGGTGTCGTCCGTGGGGGCGGTGTCGTCCGTGGGGGTGGTGTCGACGGTCCCCGTGTCGTCCGTGGGGGGGGCCGTGTCGGTGGCCTTGTCGCTGCAGGCCAGCGCGGCGAGGAGGAGGAGCGCGCTCATGGGGTCACCGCCTGGACCGCGCTCTCGGCCATCAGGGAGTCTCGCAGCGGCCAGCCCCGCTCCTCGGCGAGCGCCAGCGGATACGCCCGGTGCAGCAGCGTCGCGCTCACCTCGGCGTCGCCCTCGCAGGGCTCGAAGGTGTGCTCGCTGGTCCACTCACTCTGGGGCAGCAGGCGGTTGTCGCTGGCGATGTCGACGGCCAGGAAGTGCGGCGCCATTCGCTCTCCGTCCGGACCCACCATGACCCGGGCGAAGCCGAAGCCCGGCGCGCCAGCCAGCGGGCCGCCCTCGGTGAGGGGGGCGCCCAGCAGCGCGAGATCACCATCTGGTAGCGGCACGTCCGTGGTGATGGTTCCGTCCGGGGCGACCTCCAGCACCGTCACCTCACCCACGAGCTGCTCGATCTGGAGGCCCTTCTCCTCCGGGGAGAAGCTGCCGTCGCCGAAGGGGCCGAAGCCGATGTAGTCCCGCCACTGCTCGGCGGGGAAGTCCGGGTAGGCGAGCACGCGGATGAGCTGGCCGGGCTCGGCTTCGGGCCAGATCGTCCAGTCGTCGCCGCTGCCTCGGGCGGCGATCGCGCCGCCGTAGTCCGGCACCACGTCGCCGCCGGTGGCCGGTATCGCCGCGCCGTCGCAGGCGGCCGCCACCGTGAGCAGCAGGGCGCGGAGGGGCTCGCCGGTGGGGATGGCGTGGCCCGGGCCCACGTTGCGTACGGTGACCCGCGCGGTGACGCCGTCGCCGGTCTGCTCCGCGTCGATGGAGACGGTCGCGGCCAGCGCCAGCATGGCGCTGTCGGGGCTGCGGGGGCCCGTCCAGCTGTGGCGGCGGGTGGTGCCCGGCTCCCGCCACCACCCGGCGGTGATGCCGATGAAGGATGGCTCGTCCGAGACGCCCAGGTCGGCCGCGTTGCCCACGTCCGCGTCGGCGGGCATGTGGCAGCTCGCGCAGGGCGCGCCGGGGTTCATGGGGCCGGCCTCCCACTCGGCGAAGGTGCTGTGGACTGGGAGGCGCCCGTCCGGCCAGCGCTCGGGGTCGAGGGACGCGCCGGGGACCAGCGCCTCCTGATCGAGCTGGTGGCAGCCCCCGCAGAACTCCGACTGCTTGAAGTGATCGCGCTGGACGTTGCCCATGCGCGGGTTGACCACATCGTGCAGGGGCCCGAAGGTCAGCGGGTAGTAGTCGCCGAGGCCCGCCGAGGGCGGCTCCTCGATGGGGCGGAGGATCCGTAGCGCGCCCGCGACCCCGGCGGGGGCGTCCAGATCGACGCTGTCGACCTTGTGGCAGACGTCGCAGTGCACGCCGTAGTCGTAGGAGAACTCGGTGGCGTCGAGCAGATCGCGCCCGCCGAGGGCGCCGTCGATGCCCGGGGCGTGGCAGTCCGCGCAGGCGCCGAAGGCCTCCGGAGACGCGCCGTCGGCGTCACAGGGGAGCGCGCCGCAGTCGTTCAGCGCGGGCAGCACGCCCTCGCCCAGGTAGCAGCGCTCCGCTGGGGTGCCGGTGCCGGGCTCGCTGCCCTCCCGCCACCGCCCGCCGGCGTCCTCGCAGGCGGCCTCGCCAGACCAGGCGGCGGCGACCCCGGCGTAGAGATCCTGCACGGTCACGTTGCTGACCGAGGAGGCGTGGGCGCTCGCCTCCCAGTCGGCGCTCATGGTGATGTGGCAGTGGGAGCACTGGGCGGTGGTGTCCCGGTGATCGGGGGTGCCGGGATCCTGGAAGAGGTAGTCCGGGTTGTCCGTGGGGTCGTAGCGCTCGAGCGGGAGGGTCAGCTCGGCGGGCTCGTCCTCGTCCGGGGCGTACTCTCCCCAGACCCGGGCCTCGGGGTGCGAGGCGATGAACATCAGATCGCCCTCGATCGTCGGGTCGAAGGTCACGCTGGCGCGGCCGTCCGGGCCGGTGAACCAGCGCGCCGTGGCCCCGCCCTGCATCACCAGCGCGTCCGCCACGGGCGCGCCGTCGAGGGTGACCAGCACGTCGATGTCCCGCAGCTCCGCGGCGGGCGCGCGATCCCCGTCGGGGGCCGTGTCCTCCGTCAGGTCGGACGGGGCGTCTGATGGCTCGGCGGCCGGGTCGTTGAGGGCTGCGGAGCGGGGCGGCTGACTGCAGCCGGCGAGCAGGAACGTGAGGGCCAACATGTCGGGGAGGATAACCCACGATTTTCGGTCATCGTCAGTGATTGTGCGGGGGGCGCGGGGGTTTGAGAATAGTCTGAACATTGTAGGTTATTCTTTAGATATCAAGATTTTACAGCCACAAAGGCCCGGCCCGGGTGTCGCTGGACGGATCACACGGTAAGCTGAGCTTCGCTCGTCGATCGACCACGGAGGCTTGATGTTTGCACGCACCACCCTGACCCTCTTCCTCGCCCAGCTGACGCTGCTCGGCTGCTCCGATAAGCCCGAGGAGGAGAACAACCCCCCAGGACCAGGCGCGACCACCAGCGACGACACCGGCACGGTGGACATCACGGACGACACCGGCGACATGACCGGCGTCACGGATGACACGGGCACCACCGGCGGCAGCACCACCGACACCGACACCGGCGGCACCACCGCCCCGGTGGACACCGACACCGGCGATCCGCCCGCGCCGGTCCCGGACGTCGCGGCCTTCGGCTTCGATGACGAGCGCGAGCTGGTCCGCGTCGGCTCCTCCCTCGACGGCCTGGACACCCCCCGGGATCTGGTCTTCCATCCCGAGCGCGACGAGCTGTGGGTGCTCAACCGCTACGGCGCTACCACGGGCTACGGCGGCGGCAGCCACGTCATCTGGTTCGGCCCCGAGACCGACGCCCCCACCGCCGAGTTCCACTCGGACTACTACGCCAACCACTTCATGGCGCAGCCCTCGTCCATGGCCTTCGGCGAGGCGACCTACTCGGAGTCCACCGAGGTGAACTTCGCGACCTGCCAGGAGTCCCGCAACGACTACGGCGGCGCCTACCCGCCCGACGACTTCATGGGCCCCGTGCTGTGGAGCTCGGACCTGAGCAACTACGCCGCCATCAACCAGGGCCCGCCCTCCCGGCTGGGCGGCAGTCACCTGGACATGCTGCACCAGAGCCCCAACTGCATGGGCATGACCTTCGAGAACGCCAACGCCTACTGGGTGTTCGACGGCGACGACGGCAACCTCGTGCGCTACGACTTCGCCGACGATCACGGCGCGGGCCACGACGACCACTCGGACGGCATCGTGCGCCGCTACACCGACGCCTCGGTCACCCGCGTCCCGGACGTCCCGGGTCACATGGTGTTCTACGACAACCGGCTGGTCCTCGCGGCCGACACCGGCGGCGGGCGGATCATCAGCCTGGACATCCACACCGGCAGCTTCAGCCGCAACCTCTCGGCCTACGGCGAGCGGCTCGTGGAGTACAGCGAGTACACCGGCGCCACCGTCGAGGTCGTGATCGACGGCCTCGACACCCCCTCCGGCCTCGCCCTGGATGGCGACATCCTCTACGTGGGCGACTTCGCGACGGGCGAGATCATCGCCTTCGACCTGGACGCCGGCGTCGAGCTGGGCCGCATGGAGACCGGCGCGGCGGGCCTCACCGGACTGACCGTCAGCCCCTCGGGGCGGATCTGGTACACCGACACCGCCGCCGAAGAGCTCCGGTACGTCTTCCCCGGGTAGGAGTTCGCCATGCGCTTGCTGCGCGCCGTCACCTGCGGGGCTCTCCTGAGCCTCGCCGCCTGCGCCGAGCCTGACAAGCTCGACGACACCGACCTCACTGACGCCGACGTCACTGACACTGACACTGACACTGACACTGCCGGAGCCGACACTGTCGACTGCGACGCGGCGTCGGACGGTGACGGCGACGGTCTCGATGACTGCACCGAGCTGGAGGAGCTGGGGACCGACCCCGAGCTGGCTGACAGCGACGGTGACGGCGACGATGACGGCGCGGAGGTCGACTGCGCCAGCGATCCACTGAACAGCGACGAGGCCTGCTATCTCTGCGGCTGGGTCAGGGGCGACCCTGGCACCCTGGTCAGCGACGGCGACGACATCGGGGACACCATCGAGAACCTGACCTTCGTGGATCAGTGTCAGGAGGAGGTCGCGCTGTGGGACTTCGCCGGGGAGTACCACGTGCTCTTCATGACGGCGGCCTGGTGAAGCAGCTGCGCCACCGAGGCCGGGCGCCTCGAAGAGCGTGAGGAGGGCTTCCTCTCGGATCCGGAGATCCCCTTCTCCTTCATGGTGACCCTCTATGAGGGCGTCCTGAACCCTACCCCTGACGGGCAGGAGATCGAGAACTACGCCGAGTACATCAGCAGCGGCGACATGCCCGTGCTGGGCGACCTGACCGGGCGGCTCATCGAGGCCAGCGGCTGGGACGGCAGCTCCATGCCGGGGCAGTGCGTCGTCGCGCCGGACATGACCATGCTCGATTGCTACACCGGCGAGGACGACGCCCGCGCCGCTGCCGCCATCGAGGCGCACTACCAGAGCGCCCGTTAACACCGAACAATTCGCGAGCTCCAGATCATGAACACCCGAGCCCTCCTCACTCTCACTCTCTCTCTGTCTCTCTCGCTGGGGCTGCTCGGCTGCGCGGGCGAGAAGGATCCCGCCGAAGACGACACCACCGGTACCGCAACGACTGGTGACACCACCAGCGGGGACGTCGGCGGACCGGGCGTCGGCGGTGATGACACCGCGGTCGGGGATGACACCGACACCAGCGGGGACGACGGCGGTACGGACGGCGGCACGGACGACGGCGGCACCGACGATGGCGGCACGGATGACGGCGGTACCGACGACGGCGGCACCGTCGACGACACGGGCAGCACGTCGGACATGGAGCAGGGACCGGATGACTGGTACGCGGGTCAGGCCTGCGACCTGTTCTTGGATGTGGGCGAGACGGTCCAGGCCGCGTCTTCTCAGGGCGACGCCGGGCAGGCGCTGATCACACCCTCCGAGAACACCGTCTACCAAATCGAGCGCTCCGCTGAGGGCGACGCCTACATCACGCTGGAGGTGCCGGACTGGCACGTCGAGCTGCGGGTCTTCGCCAACCCGGGCACCACCTACGAGATCTACAAGACCGGCGGCAGCGGCTCGGTGATGCTCAACGGGGCCTGCCCCGATGAGGGCATCTCCGATCAGCAGTGGACCATCCACGACTGGGGCTCCTACGTCATCCGCTTCGACGCCTCGAGCCCTGAGCCCATCTACTTCGCGGTGATGGAGGAGAGCTGATCCTGCTGCTCCTGGCGCTGGCTGCTGGCTGCGCCGGTACGACCGGCGCGGGGGCGGACGCGGAGATCTGGGATTGGGGCCTGCCGGAGCACTTCCCCGAGCCCGATGTGCCCTCGGACAACCCCATGTCCGCGGAGAAGGTGGCCCTCGGGAAGCTGCTGTTCTACGACTTCCAGATCTCAGTGGACGGCGGTCGCTCCTGCGGAATCTGCCACGAGCCGGCGAAGGGCTTCACCGACGGCTTCGTCAAGGCCGTCGGGACCGCCGGTGACATCCACCCCCGGAACACGCTCTCGGTGGCCAACGTGGCGTGGCGGGAGTCGCTGACCTGGCGGGATCCATCCGTTGTCAGCCTGGAGGACCAGCTGCTGTCGCCGCTGATGGGGATCGAGCCCATCGTGGAGATGGGGATGGGCGGGGAGGAGGCGCTGCTGCTGGAGCGGCTGTCGGACTACGCGCCTTACCCGGAGCTGTTCGAGGCTGTCTGGCCCGACGAGCCGACGCCCATCTCCGTGGACAACCTGGCGCGGGCCATCGCGGCCTACGAGCGCACGCTGATCACCGCCGACAGCCCCTACGATCAGTACCTCCTGGGGGAGGAGGGGGCGATGAGCGAGGCGGCGCTGCGAGGCATGGCGCTGTTCTTCGGTGAGCGGCTGGGGTGCGGAAGCTGCCACAGCGGGCTCTTCCTGGACCGGCCGCTGGACGGGGACGGCCAGCTCGCCGACGCGCCCGGGTACTTCAACACGGGCCTCTACAACCTCGACGGCGAGGGGGCCTACCCCCCGGACGACCCGGGGCTGGCGGCGATCACCGGGGATCCCGCGGACACTGGCGCCTTCAGGACGCCGTCGCTGCGGAACGTCTCCGCGACCGGGCCCTGGAGCCACGACGGGACCGTGGCCTCGCTGGAAGACGCCCTCGACAACTACGCTCGGGGCGGGCGTCTCCTGGAGGACGTCGCCTACGCCGGGGATGGCGCGAGCAACCCCTACAAGAGCCCCCTCATCGCCGGCTTCGCGATCAGCGAGGAAGAGCGCGCGGACGTCGTCGCCTTCCTGGAGGCCCTCACCGACTGGGAGTCACTCTCGGATCCCCGCTACGCCGACCCCTTCTGCAGGGACGACAGCGGGGATCCAGTGGACTGCCTGGAGCCGCTGAGCTTCGACTGACTGCGCTCCCGCACCAAGGGCTCAGGCAGCGTCGGGGCGGCTCACCTGCTCACGGATGTAGCGGGCCACCTCGCGCATCCCATCGACGCCGATCTGCTCACCGAGCACCCCGCTGTAGTTGGTGGTGCCGTTGATGTCGTAGGTGTAGCGGCGGCCCTGGGCGTCCTCGATGAACTCGATGCCGGCGATCTCGATGCCCTCGGCCTGGCACATGGCGATGTACTTCCGCACCAGCGGATCGTCCTCGGAGAGGTCGGCGGGGGAGAACTTGCTCTCGGCGGTCGGATCGACGGGGCCGTCGGCCGGGCAGACGGCCGGGTCGCTGGCGGGGAGCTGGCAGGCGTCCGAGGGGCAGAGCTGGAAGCCCTGATCCGTCGCGGAGCGCATGGCCAGCACCATGCGGCCTCCCACGATCTCCACCCGGGTGATGAAGGGCTCAGGGGCCTGGATGTACTCCTGCAGGATCACCTTGCTGTCGGGGCCCGGGTCGTAGTCGGGGTTCTCCAGCCAGGCCTCCAGCTGATCGGCGTCGCTGAAGAGCTGGATGCCGAGGCCCTTTCCGCCCTGGTTGTGCTTGGTGATGAAGGGGCCGTCGAAGCCCCGGGCCTGGGCGACCAGCGCCGCGCGACCCACCGCCAGCACGGTGCGGGGGGTGCGGATGCCGTGGCGTCGCAGGATGAGATCCTGGCGCAGCTTGCTCATCTCCAGCTCGAAGGCGTCGAGGCCGTTGACGACCCGGCGGCCGTGGGCCTCCAGCCAGTAGAGGAGCTCCCGGGCCAGCGCCACCGTGCCCAGGTGGCCCCGGGTGTGGGAGGAGGGGCTGATGCGGTTGAGCCAGATGCCCTCGGGGGGCTCGGCGGCGGGATCGACGCCGCCGCTGTCGACCTCGACGAGGCGGACGGGGAAGCCCTCGGCCTCCAGGCCGGCGACCAGGGGCGGCAGCCAGTCGGGGTTCTCGTAGAGGACGTGGACGGTGGGCAGGGCTGCCCCGGTAGATGGGATGGACATGCTCGACTCCAGAGGGTGAGGACGGAACCGGAGCAGCACGCCGCCCGGTCACGTCCGGGGGCTGCACGGGCTCTCTCAACTCAGGAGATCAGCGCACCCCGGACCACGGACAACAACAAGCGCAGCTGCTGTGTCGGTTGGCGGCGGTGGATACGGTAATCATCACGCTTACTATTTAGCCGGGTCTGTTCACGTCGCCAGTGGCGGCGGCTACGAGATCCGCTTGTCACAGAAACGCTGTTGGAGCTGCGGGCTCCCCCATGTAAGTTGGCCCACAACCGCCAGCCCCCCCGTCGGAGCCACCATGTTCGCGTCAGCCCTCCTCATCGCCTCCTCTCTGATCGGCTGCACCGACGACCCGGCCGAAGAGAACCTCGACAGCGGCGAGGCGGCCGTGGCTCCCGTCCCGGCCTTTGGCTTCATTGAGACGCGGCAGTGGGTGCTGGTGGGCAGCGCCGACGACGACCTGGACACGCCCCGGGATCTGGCCTTCCACCCGGACCGCGACGAGCTGTGGGTGATGAACCGCTACGGCGCGGACTCGACGCTGGACGGCGCGAGCCACGTCATCTGGTTCGGCCCCGAGACCGACGCCCCCACCGCCGAGTTCCACTCGGACTACCACGCCTACCACTTCATGGCGCACGCCTCGGCCATGGCCTTCGGCGAGGCGCTCTACCCCGGCTCGACCGAGGTGAACTTCGCGACCTGCCAGGAGTCCCGCAACGACTACGACGGGTACACGAGCCCCGACAACTTCATGGGTCCGGCCCTGTGGAGCTCGGATCTGAGCGTCTACGGCGTGGTCAACCAGGGCCCGCCCTCCCAGCTGGGCGGCAGCCACCTGGACATGCTGCACCAGAGCCCCGACTGCATGGGCATCGTGCACGAGACCGGCAACGCCTACTGGGTGTTCGACGGCGACGACGGCAACCTCGTGCGCTACGACTTCGCCGAGGACCACGACGCGGGCCACGACGACCACTCGGACGGCATCGTGCGCCGCTACACCGACGCCTCGGTCACCCGCGTGCCGGACGTGCCGAGCCACATGGTGTTCTACGACAGCCGGCTGGTGCTGGTCGCCGACAGCGGCGGCGGGCGGATCATCAGCCTGGACGTTCACACCGGCGAGTTCAGCAAGAACCTCTCGGCCTACGGCGAGTACCTCGCGGAGTACAGCGAGTACACCGGCGCCACCGTCGAGACCGTGCTCGAGGGCCTGGACACCCCCTCCGGCCTCGCCCTGGACGGCGACGTGCTCTTCATCGGCGACCAGGGCACCGGCGAGATCATCGCCTACGATCTGGCCGCCGGCGTCGAGCTGGATCGGGTGAGCACCGGCGCCAGGAGCCTGGGCGCGATCACCATCAGCCCCGAGGGGCGGGTCTGGTACATCGACACCGGCGCCAACGAGCTGCGCTACATCGAGCCCAACCCCTGAGGCACACATGAGCCGCGACGCGCGGTGGGGCTGGTAAAGCCCCGCGCGCCGTCAGGTTGGTACGGATAGTGCATCCATGGCTGTGAGGCAGGCGGCAGCGCGGCGCCTGGAGGCTTTGGATTGTGACTATTCTAGAATCGCTGATGAAGTGTGTGAAGTGTGGCCTGCTCGTCGGCATCGTGAGCGGGCTTTACTGGGGAGCACCGGCGGCGGCTGGCGCGGCTGATGAGCCGTCGGCGCTGGCGGCGCTGGCGGCGGAGGCTGTCATCGCGAGCCCATCTCTGGAGGCCCTGGCGGCCCGGGAGCGCGCGCTGCGGGAGCGCGCGGCGGCGGCGGGGGCCTGGCCCGATCCGGTGCTGGGGGTGGAGTACTCCAACGCGCCGCTGAGCTCCTTCGCCATCGCGGATCACCCGATGTCTGGGGTGCAGCTCAAGGTCCAGCAGACGCTGAAGACGCCGGGCTGGAGCGCCCAGGCCCGCCAGGTGGGGGCGCTCAGCGCCGACGCGGCGGCGCTGGAGCGCGACGAGGCGGCGCTCTCGCTCTCGGCGGCGGTGCGGGCGTCCTGGTGGTCGCTGACCGGGAGCCGGCTGCTGGAGGCGACAACGCGGGAGCACGTCGCCTACGTGGATGAGCTCCTGGCGGCGGCGCTCTACCGCTATGAGGTCGGCGCGGCCGGACAGAGCGTGGTGCTGCGGCTCGAGCTGCTGCGGGCTCGGCTGGCGGATGACCTCGTTGAGTATCAGCGGTCCGAGGTCGAGCTGGAGGCGGCGCTGGCGGGGGCGCTGGCGCGGCCGCCCGGGGCGCGGTTCGAGACCCCGGCGGCGGTGACGCCCGCGCCGCCGCCGACCGAGCGGGACTGGGCCGCCCTGGCGGCGGACAGCCGGCCGGTGTTCGCGGTGAAGGCGGCTCGGATCGCCGCCGCCGAGGCCGGGGCCGAGCTGGCGCGGCTGGACGCCCGGATCGACCCGGCGATCTGGGCCGGCTACCGGGTCCGCACCGTGGAGACCGAGACCGACCCCGGGGTCGATCTGGTGAGCGTGGGGGTGGGGGTGCCCATCCCGCTAGGCAGCGGCCGCCGGGCTCGCTCCGAGCAGGCGGCGCGCCTGGAGACAGCCGCCGCGGAGCGCGCGGGGCTGGCGGCGGCGGAGGACGCGGTGGCGGCCGAGATGGCGGCCGTACTGGCTCGCTGGACGCGGGCACATCAGAAGGCGGACACCTACCGCGAGACCCTCATCCCCGCCGCCCGCGCCGCCCGCGACGCGACCCTCTCGGACTACACCGTCGGCGAGGCGGGCTTCGCCGCGCTGCTGGAGGCCGAGGTGGTGCTGCTGGACCTGGAGCGGACCTGGATCGCGGCCGCCGTCGAGACACACCTCCAGCAGGCCCGCGCGACCGCCCTCGTAGGAGTGACGCCATGACCGATTCCATGAGACTGAAGCTGAAGGGGCCGCGGCGCTTGGTCCGGCTGGTGCTGGCGGCGCTGTCCCTGGTCGGGCTGCTGGCGGTCGCCGGGCTCGCCGCGTGCGAGGCGGACGGCGCGCACGAACACGCAGCGGACGGCGACCAGCTCTACACCTGCGGCATGCACCCGCAGGTCGTGCAGGCCGAGCCTGGGACCTGCCCCATCTGCGGCATGGATCTGACGCCGATGCAGTCGAACGGCGCGGTGACCGACCCCGGCAGCGTGGTGATGATCGACCCCGGGGTGGTGCAGCAGATCGGGGTGGAGACCGCGCCGGTGGAGCGCACGACCGTGTTCCGACACCTGCGCACCATCGGCGAGGTCGAGGTCGGTGAGGATGAGCTGAGCGTGGTCAACCTGCGCTTCTCGGGCTGGGTCGAGCGGCTGTATGTCGACAAGACCGGCGATCAGGTGGAGGCCGGTCAGGCGCTGTTCGAGATCTACTCGCCGGAGCTGGTCGCCGCCCAGGAAGAGCTGCTGCTGGCGCGGCGGACGCAGGGGGCGGACAGCCCGCTCGCCCGGGCGGCGCGGCGAAAGCTGGAGCTCTGGAACCTCTCGACCTGGGACATCGATCAGCTGCTGGCGGCGGGCGAGGGCCGGCGCACCTGGCCCGTGCGGGCGCCGTCCGCGGGCTTCGTGCTGCACAAGGACATCGTCGAGGGCGGGCGGGTCAAGGCCGGCATGGATCTGTACCGCATCGGCGATCTGCGGCGCATCTGGGTGACCGCGGAGGTCTACGAGCACGACGCGCCCTGGATTGAGGAGGGTCAGCCGGCTCAGCTGGAGCTGGCCAACCTGCCCGGCGAGGTGCTCCAGGGGCAGGTCTCGTACATCTACCCGACCTTGAACGCGAGCAGCCGGACCCTGAGCATCCGCCTGGAGTTCGACAACCCCGGCGTGCAGCTCAAGCCCGGCATGTTCGCCACGGTCTATGTGCAGTACCGACGCATGGACGATGTCATCGCCGTGCCCACCGAGGCGATCCTCCACTCCGGTCGTCGGCAGCTGGTCTTCGTGGCGCTGGGTCAGGGGCGCTTTGAGCCTCGGGAGATCATCGCGGGCCTCTCGGGGGACCACCGCATGACGGAGGTGCGCGAGGGGCTCAAGCCCGGGGAGCTGGTGGTCGTGTCGAGCCAGTTCCTGATCGACTCGGAGAGCCAGCTCCAGGAGGCGCTGGCCAAGATCCTGGCGGGCGCGGGCGGCGCGGCGGGTGAGCCTGGAGAGCGCGGGGATCACGGGGATCACGGGGATCAGCTCTGGAGCTGCCCGATGCACCCACTGGTGCTCTCGGCGGAGGAGGGGCGCTGCCCCGAGTGCGGCATGTTCCTGGAGCAGCGAGAGGGCACCGCCGCTGAGCTGGAGCAGGTCTACAGCGATCCCGTCGCGCAGCCGGGCCAGTACACCTGCCCCATGCACCCGGCCGTCATCTCCGATGAGCCCGGGCGCTGTCCGGACTGCGGCATGTTCCTGGAGCAGGTGCGCTGATGATCGCTCGTGTCATCGAAGCCAGCGTACACAACCGGGTGTTCGTGCTGCTGCTCGGCTTCCTCGTGGGGCTCGTGGGGCTGTGGGCGGTGCAGAACACGCCGGTCGACGCCATCCCGGATCTCTCGGATGTTCAGGTCATCGTCTACACGGAGTACCCGGGGCAGGCGCCGCAGGTGGTCGAGGATCAGGTCACCTACCCGCTGACCACGGCGATGCTGTCGGTGCCCTACGCCCAGGACGTGCGCGGCTACTCGTTCTTCGGCTTCTCGCTGGTCTACATCATCTTCGAGGACGGCACGGATCTCTACTGGGCCCGCTCCCGGGTGCTGGAGTACCTGAACGTCGTCCAGAGCCGCCTCCCGGAGGCCGCGACCCCGCAGCTCGGCCCCGACGCCACCGGGGTGGGCTGGATCTACCAGTACACCCTGAGCGACTTCACCCCGCGCGCGGAGGTGCTGCGGGCGTCCCTGGACAGCGACGGCGACCACACCATCGACGACAGCGAGCTGCCGCCCACCGACGACGGCGCGGTCTACTCCCAGGCCGCCCTGCGGGCGCTGTTCGAGTCCCAGCCCGCCCCCGTGCACGAGTCCCACCCCGGCCGCTTCGTGGAGGACTCGCTCAGGTTCATCGTCGAGTGCTTCGATCGCGACAGAGACGAGGCCATCTCCGCCGCCGAGCTGTCGCGCGCCGCCAACTTCCGGGGGGTGAGCCTCCAGCGCCTGCGCAGCCTCCAGGACTGGTACCTGCGCTACGACCTGATGGGGCTGGCGGGCGTGTCCGAGGTCGCGAGCGTCGGCGGCTTCGTCAAGCAGTACCAGGTGGAGGTCGATCCGGAGAAGCTGCGGGCCTACGGCGTCACCCTCGGCCAGGTCAAGACAGCGATCCAGCGCGCCAACCAGGACGTCGGCGGCCGGCTCATCGAGATGGCCGAGACCGAGTACATGGTGCGCAGCCAGGGCTACATCCGCGGCCTGGAGGATCTGGAGACCGTGCCCGTGGGCATGAGCCCGGACAACCACGTGCCCGTGCTCCTGTCTCAGGTGGGCAGGGTGCAGATCGGTCCGGACGCGCGCCGGGGGCTGGTGGACATGAACGGCGAGGGCGAGGTGGTCTCGGGCATCGTGCTGCTGCGCCAGGGCGAGAACGCGCTGGAGGTCATCGACCGGGTCAAGGAGCGGCTGGAGGAGCTGAAGCCGGGGCTGCCCGAGGGGGTCGAGGTCCACGTCTCCTACGATCGCTCCGATCTGATCGGGCGCGCGGTGGACACGCTGAAGGGCAAGCTGGCGGAGGAGATGCTGGTGGTCGCGCTCATCTGCGTGATCTTCCTGCTGCACCTGCGCAGCGCCTTCGTGGCCATCCTGACGCTGCCGGTGGGCGTGCTGATGGCCTTCATCGCCATGTACCTGCTGGACATCAACGCCAACATCATGAGCCTGGGCGGCATCGCCATCGCCGTCGGCGTGATGGTCGACGCCAGCGTGGTCATGGTGGAGAACCTCCACAAGCACCGGGAGCGCGAGCCCGAGGCGGATCAGGTCGAGCTGGTGATCAAGGCCTCCAAGGAGGTCGGCCCGGCGCTGTTCTTCTCGCTCTTGATCGTGATGGTCTCCTTCCTGCCCGTCTTCACCCTGGAGCAGCAGGAGGGCCGGATGTTCGCGCCGCTGGCGTGGACCAAGACCTTCGCCATGGGCTTCTCCTCCCTGCTCGCCATCACCGTCATCCCGGCGCTGATGGTCTACCTCGTGCGCGGACGCATCCGCCCCGAGTCCGAGAACCCACTCTCCCGGCTGTTCATCCGGATCTACCGCCCCATCATCGACCTCGCGCTGCGGCGACCCCTCGCCGTCCTCGGCGCGGGCGCGCTCATCGCCCTGGCCACCATCTGGCCCTACCAGCAGCTCGGCAATGAGTTCATGCCGCCCCTGAACGAGGGGGATCTGCTCTACATGCCGACGACCCCGCCGGGCATCTCGATCACGGCGGCCCGGGAGCTGCTCCAGGAGACCGACCGCATCATCGCCCAGCACCCCCAGGTGGAGCACGTGCTGGGCAAGGTCGGCCGGGCGGACACCGCGACGGACCCGGCGCCGCTGACGATGATCGAGACGACCATCCTGCTCTCGGACGCGGACACCTGGCCCGACGGCAAGACCATCGAGGACGTCATCCGCGAGCTGGACGGCATGGTGCAGCTCCCCGGCGTGACCAACGCCTGGACCATGCCCATCAAGACCCGCATCGACATGCTGGCGACGGGCATCAAGACGCCAGTGGGCGTCAAGCTCCTCGGCGATGATCTGAGCGTGCTGGCGGAGGTCGGCCAGCAGATCGAGGGGGTGCTCCATGACGTGCCGGGGACGGCCAGCGTCTTCTCGGAGCGGGTCGTGGGCGGCAACTTCGTGGACATCCAGGTGCGGCGGGCCGACGCCGCCCGCTACGGGCTCAACGTGGCCGACGTGCAGGAGGTCATCGCCTCGGCGGTGGGCGGGATGAAGGTCACGGAGACCGTGGAGGGGCTGGAGCGCTACCCGGTGAGCGTGCGCTTCCCCAGGGAGCTGCGGGACGATCTGGAGAGCCTGCGGCAGGTGGCCGTGCACACCCCGCTCGGGCACACGGTGCCGCTCGCCCAGGTCGCGGACATCGAGGTGACCAAGGGGCCGCCGGCCATCAAGTCCGAGAACGCCCGGCGCACGGCCTGGATCTATGTGGACCTGAGCACCGACGACGTGGGCGGCTACGTCGAGCGGGCCCGGGCGATCGTGGAGCGGGAGGTGCAGCTGCCCGAGGGCGTGAGCCTGAGCTGGTCGGGCCAGTACGAGTACATGGAGCGGGCGAACGCCCGGCTGATGGTCGTCGTGCCCATCACCATCGCGGTCATCTTCATCCTGCTCTACCTCCACTTCCGACAGCTCGGCGAGACCGTGATGGTGATGATCGGGACCCTCGTCTTCGCCCCCGTGGGCGGCGTCTGGCTGCTGTACCTCTCCGGGTACAACCTCTCGGTGGCCGCCGGCGTGGGCTTCATCGCGCTG
>Ga0316204_10006806_pt1 | contig 17244 bp, 11 predicted proteins | sample 6monrhotite_MG_2_FD_205661 | JGI IMG/M metagenome (GOLD analysis project Ga0316204, IMG submission 205661) | Microbial mat bacterial communities from mineral coupon in-situ incubated in ocean water Damariscotta River, Maine, United States -... | ecosystem: Environmental > Aquatic > Marine >... | reverse complement strand
GGGCGAGCAAGGCAAGCAAGGCAAGCAGGGCGAGCAGGGCGAGCAAGGCAAGCAGGGCGAGCAAGGCGAGCAGGGCGAGCAGGGCGAGCAAGGCAAGCAAGGCGAGCAAGGCAAGCAAGGCGAGCAGGGCAAGCAGGGCGAGCAAGGCAAGCAGGGCGAGCAAGGCAAGCAAGGCGAGCAAGGCAAGCAAGGCGAGCAAGGCAAGCAAGGCGAGCAGGGCGAGCAAGGCAAGCAAGGCGAGCAAGGCAAGCAGGGCAAGCAGGGCAAGCAGGGCAAGCAGGGCGAGCAGGGCGAGCAAGGCGAGCAGGGCAAGCAGCAGGCTCAGCAGGACGCCAAGAGATTGGCCGAGCAGCAGAAGCAAATGGCTCAGCAGGCTGAGGCCCTTCGCAAGGCCTTGAAGAAGGCAGAGGAGGGGCAGAAGGACGGCGAGCGCCGCCAGGCTGCAGCCAAGGCTGGCGAGCAGGTCGAGAAGGCCCAAGCGCAGATGGAGAAGGCCCGCGAGGCCCTCGAGAAGGCGGCTCAGGAGGGCGAGGCCAAGAAGGGTCAGGAGGCCCAGGAAGCCCAGGCTCAAGCCAAGGCCGCGCTGGAGAAGGCTCGCCAGGAGCTGGGGCAGGCTCAGAAGTCGATCGCCAAGGCGCTCAAGCCGAAGATGAAGCAGGCCGCCGAGAAGCAGGCCGACGTGCTCGAGAAGGCGACCGAGCTCTCCGAGCAGCTCGAGGGTTTGGCCCGCGAGGCGCGTGAGAAGTCGTCAGAAGAGGACGCCAAGGCGCTGGAGCAAGCGGCTGATCAGCTGGCCAAGGCGGCCCGCAAGGCCGAGGAGGCGCAGCGCTCCTTCCAGTCAGCCGCCGAGAAGGCGGGCAAGCAGGCCCAGGGCGAGAAGCCCGAGGCGGGCGAGCCTCAAGCCGGCCAAGAGGCCAAGCGCGCCCAGGAGGAGGCCAAGGAGGCCCAAGAGGCCCTGGCCAAGGCTCGCGAGGCCTTGACCAAGAAGGCTCAGGAGATGGAGAAGCGCTCCGAGAGCGACCTGGCCAAGGTCGATCAGGAGCGGCTCCGCAAGGCGGCTGAGGAGCTCCAGAAACAGCTCAAGGACCTGGCGCTCAAGCGGAAGAAGACCGACGGCGAGGAGGGCGCGAAGCAGGCCGAGAAGGCGCTCCAGCAGCTGGCTCAGGCCGAAAAGAAGATGCAGGAGGCGGCCGACTCCATGGATCAGGGCGACCAAGGCGGCGCCCAGCAGAAGCAGCAGCAAGCTCAAGAGGAGCTGGCCAAGGCTGAGAAGGCCCTCGAGGAGGAGAAGAAGCGCCTCCTAGAGCGCCTCAACGAGCGCGACTTGAGCAAGCTCGAGGAGAAGCAGAAGAAGCTCGAGGAAGAGACCAAGGAGCTCGCCAAGAAGATCGAGCAGAGCGCCGAGCAGGCAGAGCAGGACGAGGCCCAGGCCCGCAAGCGCGCTGCGCGTCGGCTCGAGCAGGCTCAGGAGAGCCAGCAAAAGGCTGGGCAGTCTATGTCCAAGCAAGACGAGCAGCAGGCTGAGGAGGACCAGGAGCAAGCGCTCAAGGAGCTCGAGCAGGCTCGCAAGGAGCTCGAGAAGAAGGAGCAGGAATACGAGAACCTCCAGCAGGAGGAAGAGCTCTACTCGATGGTCGAGATGCTCGACGAGTCGATCCGGATCCAAGAAGAGCTCAACAAACAGGTCCGCGCCATCGACGTGATCAAGGAAGAGAAGGGCAAGCTCGGGCGTCGACAGAAGAAGCAGCTGAGAGGCCTCTCGCGCGCCGAAGAGCGCGTCCGCGAGGAGGTCAGCAAGGTCAAGAAGCTCCTCGAGGAAGAGAACGCTGTGGTCTACGCGTATCAAATGACCTCGGTGGACGCTGACCTCAAGGAAATCCAGAGCCTCCTCAAGGACTTCGAGTCCGGCGAGGTGACGCAAGACCTGCAAGGGGACGTGCTGGCTCGCTTGGTCCGCCTGCGGACAGCGCTCAATCAGGAGCGCAAGAAGCGCGACAAGGAGCAAGAGGAGCAGCAGCAACAGCAGCAACAGCAGCAACAACAGGGCAAGCGGCGGCTGATTCCACCTCTCGCTGAGTTGAAGATGCTCCGCGAAATGCAGGGAGAGGTGAACTCGCGCACGCGCGGTCTCTACGACGCCCTGCAGGCTTCGGGCAAGAAGGACCTCAACCGCGTCCAGAAGCGGCTCTTGTCGCGGGTGGTCGAGCAGCAGGGCAACATTCGCGACCTGCTCGAGGAAATGAACAACGTCCTCAAGCAACAGGCTCAGCAGCGCGCTGAGGCAGAGCAAGGCAAGGACGGCGAAGGCAACGACGGCGAAGGCGAAGGCAAGAAGGAGGGCAACTGATGAAGATCCGTGCACACACCCGGGGCAACTCGATCCTGTTGACGATTGGCTGCAGCTTGGCGCTCTTGAGCGGCGGGCCCGTGTTCGCCGACAAGAAGGGCGAGCAGGAGAAGGCCGAGAAGGACCTCGACAAGGCCGAGAAGGGCCAGAAGAAGGGCGGCGGTCAGCAGGCGCCGGGCGGGGGTGAGAACCCCTTCGAGAATCCGCTCGAGAAGATCCTCGACCTCATGAAGGGCGTCGAAGAGAAGCTCTTCGAGGCCGACACGGGTGACTTCACCCAGGCCGAGCAGAAGAAGATCGTGGATGCGATGCGCTTCGAGGACAAGACGCAGAAGGCCCTCGACAAGCTGATCGACAAGATCCAGAACAGCCAGAACAAGAGCTCTTCGAGTTCCTCGAGCTCGAGCCAGCAGAAGAACCAGAAGAAGAACCAAAAGAGCCAGAAGAACCAGCGCAACCAGAAACAGAAGAGCAAGCAGCAGCAGCAGAAGGAGAAGGAGCAGGAGGCCAAGCGTCAGGCTCAAAAGCAGAAGCAGCAGAACCAGAAGAACCAGAAGCAGCAGAGCGAGCAGGACAAGAAGAAGAGCGAGGCTCAGAAGAAGAAGGAGCAGGAGCAGAAGCGCAAGGCGGAGCAAGAGAAGCGCATGGCTCAGCAAAAGCGCAACGGCCGCCCGCCCGAGGACAAGAGCGGAGAGCTCGACAACGAGACGGGCGCCGCGAGTCGCTGGGGCAGCCTCCCCGCGAAGCTCTTTCAGGACGCCCAGAACGTTCGCAATCGTGCGACCCCGAGCCGCTACCGCCGCTTGATCGAGCGCTATCGCGAGCGGATCTCAGGCAAGAAGAGCAACTAGCTCGCTCGCCCTCCCTCGTCGCTTCGTTCGGCAGCCAAGAGGCCCTTCCTTCAGTCGAGGGAAGGGCCTCGTGCTGTGTGGGTGGCGCTCCTTGCTAGCCAGGATTCTGCACCAGCCTCGCTCTTCGGCCGGCCCAGACTCCGGTCTAGGTGTCCCTGAGGGGCAGAGGGACGCAATGTGTCCGCCGCCGCGAGGGGGCCAGGGTGTCGTGGGAGCGGGTCGCAGGCGAAGGACACCAGGCGCCCCCTGATAGCCCGGACTTGCAGGGCCGACGCGGGGGAGACCGAGGAAGTGGTGACTTGTCCGGTCTAGCGCCTTTCCTCGAACACCAGGCGGACGCTCCTCAGGTGAAGCGGCGCGCGGCTTCTTGAGGTCACGTGAACTTGGATCGAGCAATACCCCTCCTGGTTGATCTCGCCCAAGGAGATCCGACAGAGGCCCTTGCGGTGATAGGCCTGGGTCGTGCGCACGAGGACGCGGTCGTTTAGGGCCAAAGCGATCTCCACGAAGGCGGGCCCGAGCTTGGGTTGGGTCCTCAGGTCGAGCTCGAGCCAAGCCTGCCTGGGAGCAGGGCTCTGCTCCTTCTTGAGCAAGAGGTAGTTGACGTCAAGACGCGCGTTCATCAAGAGGATGCCGTCCTCAACGAAGCCGTAGCCACCTACCAGCCACGCGCTCTGGACGCCCTTGCTCCCCACGACCTCGACCTCCGGGCCCTCGGGCCTGGACCTCGTCGAGAGGCGCGCCATGTAGGGAGACCCCTCGTCGGTCTTCTCGATCTGCAGATCGCGACGATCACCTTGAAGGAGCTCGAGGGGCTTCGCCCTCCGGAGTCTGCTCCCAGGGCGAGGGGCCTTGGCCAGTGAGGCGTCAGCGTCAGGGAGCCCCGTCCAAGGACCCCAGCGGACTAGGGTCTCGTTGGCGCCGCTCAAGAGGAGGGAGCCGTCCGGAAGGCTCTCGGCGCTGCGCGGGCCGAGGTGGAGGGCCCCCGTCGAGATCGCGCGGCCTTGGGGCCCGAACAAGAGGTGGACGTGCTGGCGGGGCTGTCCCTGCTTGCGTCCCGCGGGGACGAAAGTCCCTGAGAGCTCAGGCGTCCCGTCTCGGTTGAGGTCGCTCGTCCTGAGTCCGGTCATGACGTATCGGCTGTTGCCGGCTGGATGACCTGTCCGCCAGCGGAGCTCGCTCAGGTCCGGGGAGAGGCAAGCTATCCCGCTCAGGAGTTGGAGGAACACCTGGCGCGGGGCTCCCGCCGGATCGCGATCGACGAGGAGAGGTCCCCGGGGCTCGAGGGGGCGTCCTCGCTGGGTCGCGCCGAGGTCCCAGCTCCCGAGGAGGCGGAGGTTTCGAGCCCGGGCCTCGAGGCGCGTCAGGATCCCGGCGCCGCTCACGAGCCCGATCTCAGCGCTCTCGGGCTCGGCGCGGAGGACGAGGGGCAGCGTGGAGATCGGGCCGGGGAGATCGGTCGAGGCGCGCTCGCGCCCGTCCATGGTCAGGAGGAGGGCGGCGGAGCCCGTCGTGACCACGAGGAGGTGGTCGGGGCCAGGCTTGGCGGGGTCGAGGTCCAGCGCGAGGGGCGGGACCTCGGCGTGGCCCGGGATCGCGACCTCGCGCAGGACCTTCCCCTGCGCGTCTCGGATCTGCAGCAGGTGAGGGAGCGTGGTGTAGATCCACTGACTCGAGGCGGCGAGGGAGCAGAGGGCCCCGACCCCTTCCGCCATGACCTTTGGGTTCGGGCTTCGTGGAGAGACGCTGAAGAGTCTGCCCTTGGCGTGGCCGATCGCTCGCTGCCTCGAGGAGTCCCAGCACCAGAGGTCGGCCCGGGGCAGGCTGGGGCCTAAGCTCCCCTCCTCGAGCGAGACGAGGCGGGTCTGGAGGAGCTTGCGCTGGGGGCTGCCGTTGAGGAGGGGCGCGCTCTCGACGAGGGCCCAGGGCCCAAGGAGGGCGTGGCTCAAGACGGCCGAGCCCTCGAAGTGGGTCGCCCAGGTCGGCGTTCCCGGCGCCTGAGCTCGGAGGGGGGCCCTGGAGGCCAGGGGCCTGGTGACGCTTCGAGACGGCGAGGCGGGAGCCGTCGCGGGAGAGGGCTCGGGGCCGCGCTTCATGGCGAAGGCCAGGGCGGCGGCAAGCAGGACGAGGGCGCCTACCGCCGCGAGCAGGAGCGGGAGCCTCGAGCTCTCGTCGTCCTCGCCGCGGCTCAGCGCCTCGAGGTATTCGGCGAGGACCTCAGCGCTTTGGATCCGCTCAGCCGGCTCCTTGGCCATGGCTTGGAGGAGGAGCTCTGCCGTGGCTGCGCTGACGGCTGGGTTGGCCTTTCGGACGTCGGGCGTCGCGTCGCGGGCAAGTCGCGTGAGGACGTTAAGCGAGGTCGTGCCGCTGACAGGCTGCTGGCCCGAGAGGAGGAAGTAGAGGATCGAGCCGAGGCCGTAGACGTCGGTTTGGAAGCCGATGCCCTCACCGGAGACCTGCTCAGGCGCCATGTAGGCCGGCGTCCCGATCAAGTCGCCGGTCACCGAGAGGCGTGAAGTCTCACTGACGCCAGCCCCCTCCACGCGAGCTACGCCGAAGTCGACCACGCAGGGGGCGCCGGATTCGCGGAGGATGACGTTGGCGGGCTTGAGGTCCCGGTGTAGGACGCCTTGGTCATGGCACTGAGCCACGATTCGCGCTGTCTTGGCCGCGAGGCGCAGGGCCTCTGGTTCAGGGAGGGCCCCACCCGACCTGACGATCTCCTGGAGCGAACGTCCTTCGACGAGCTCGAGGGCTATGAAGAGCGTCCCTTCGTGCTCGCCGAGGTCGTAGGGCGTCGGGAGCCCGGGGTGGTCTGCGAGGAGGCGGAGCGTCTCCATTTCACGGAGAAAGCGCCCCTTGGCTAGGTCTGAGCCCTCGAGGAGGATCTTGAGCGCAGCGGGGACCCCTCGCTGGCTATGGCGTGTCTTGAGGACTACGCCTTGGCCACCCCGAGCGATAACCTCCTCCACGACGTAGGGCCCGTAGCTCGAGCCGATTCGGGGGTCCATGGGCTTGGCCAAGAGGGCGAGAGTTCCGGAAAGCAAACGAGCCGATCTTAGCGATCGGCTCGTCAGGTTGGATCAGGTGAGGGCGACCTCAGTCTCTAGGAGACTAGACGCCAGCGCTCTCCGGCTCCGAGTTGGGGCGGAGGAACTTCTCGGGCGGAGGCTGTGCGTCCTCCATCTCGTTGAAGCTCCGGTTCCAAGCGTCGTCCTTGACGATGTCGATGTGGAACCAGCCCAGGAAGAAGTCGACAAGCTGCCAAGGGGAGAAGTCGACCTCGAGGCCCACGATGAACGCGGCCACGATGTGAACGTCGGTAATGTAGTGATAGCGCGGCTGGCGATAGTCGACCGGGACCGTGTTGGCCCGATCCGGCGCGCGGCGATACCACTCGTTGAACTCGTCGACCGACTCGAAGAGGTAGTCGTTACCGGCCACGACGCGGAGCTTGCGATCGACGGGTCCGAGGATGTCGAAGCCCTTGTCACGCCAGATACCCGCGGCACGACTCTGGAAGCCGAACTTCTCGAAGTCGTAGTAGCCCAGGATCGGGTTCGGGGGCAGCAGGTGCCGCCGAACGCCAAAGAGCCCCGGGATCGGGCTGAGGAAGAAGTCCTCGTATTCGGCCGACATATAGGAGTTACCGAACTCCACGCCGATCTTCATGCCCTTGCCGGCCACGAACTTGATGCCGAAAATGTCGATGAAGTCGAGCACTCGATCCTGGAAGTAGGAGCTCACCGAGCTCCGTCCAGGTGTCGAGGTGCAGCCACCAAGGGTTAGCGCCAATAGAGCGCAACCGAGAATGCCGGCCTTCCGCATGTACCCTCCGGATCACTTCGGGCGGATGGACGCGCACATCCCGTTCCGCCTGAAGGCGCCGCACAGTAACGCACCCCTTGGTAAGGGTCAAGCAGGTGTCTCGCGCAAAGAAGCCATGGATTCGATTCCAGCGCGCAAGATGGCCCCCTGCAGGCGCTAGGCGGGCGTAAGGGCATTGCTAGCAGTCGCTTAGGGCGCAGGGGGCGAGTGCCAAGTTTGAGGAGCGGATTGACTCCAAAGGAAGCAGGACCCCACAATGCGCGCCCGATGAACGCAACCGATTCCAAGCCCGACACTCAAACCTCTGATCCGACCCTGCGGATCGGGCTCATCGTGGTCGTTGGGATCGCCGTGCTCGGTCTGGCCTTGATGATCGGAGCGGGGATCGGTCGCCGGCGCGCCGCAGAGGAAGGCAAGAACGATCCGATCGCCGCGCTCGAGCAAGAGCGCGTGACCCTCGAGGGTGAGGCCCTCGCCCTCGCGCCGCCGCTGCACGGCCGCGGCGAGCGGAGCTCGGCCGAAGCCATAGACGCCATCGAGAAGCGACACCAAGACCTGGTCGAGCGCGCGCGCCTCGTGGGGCTCCCTCTCGAGACGAGTCAGATCGAGGCCGTGATCGCTCGAGCTCGATTCGAGGGCTACCTGGCGGAGGGCGGTCCCGAAGCCTTCGAGGCGGCGACCCTTCTCCTGAGGCGGGTAGGCCACCGCGGCGAAGAGCCGGTCTTGCGCGCTCGCCTTCAGCTGGCCCAAGGCAAGGAGCCCGACGTGAGCTGGCTAGCGTCCTGGACGGACGTTGAGGACCCCGCCGTCGCAGAAGCCGCCCGGCTCCTGAGCGCGAGCCTCTATGCCGCGCGCGAGCCGGACCGCGCGCGGCGCTTGGTCTCGACGCGAGTCGACGAGCGCCTGGCCAAGGAGGTCCTCGCGAGGATCGATCTGGCCAGCGCAGCTCGCTCCCTCGATCCGAACTCGGTCCGCTTTCAGATCACTACTGCGGGGCGTGAGGTGGCCGAGGCTCCGCGCCTCCGGCGGGAGATCGCGCAGGTCGGCCTCCGCGAGGGGACAGCCACGATCCCCTCCTACCAGAAGTTCGAGCGCGTCTTGCGCGTGGTGGGGCTCTTGCGCGGTGAGATCGGCTCGGACGGGGAGCGCTTGGGCCAAGTCGCTTTTGTCGTCGCGCGACGATGCCTGGTGGAACTCGACGCGGGAGCCCCGACTGGGGAGGAGGCGGCAGCCGAACATCGCGCCGCCAAGGTCGTGGTGTTGCTGGGGCTACTGGAGGCCGTCGGCGAATCGGGGCTGCGTTCGGGACCCAGCGCTGAGGCTGGGAGCTTCCTCGACGACTTGCTCGGGCCTCGCGCTCCCAGGGAGTCCAGCGTGCGCATTGCGGGGAGCCTGGCAGCCTGTCGCCTGGACGCGCGCCTCCACCCCGCGCACCTCGCAGCTCTCGAGCCCTCCCAAAGCGCCCTAAATCAGGTGACGGAGCCGGTCCTGCGCGCCCTGTCCCTGCGCTTGGGGAGTGAGGCACCACAGCCTGGAGCGGTGCAGCCTCTGGAAGGGTCGCTTCCGCCCGTCCAGCTCAGCCAACTCCTCCTGGCGGCCCAGGCAGCGCTGCCAGCCGGACCCGATCGCCTCGGGCTCTGCGAGCGGGCCTTGACCCTCGACCCAGAGAGCCCGAGCGCGGCCTTGGCCGTCTTGGCCGCCGGGAGCGAGGCCCCACCAGCGGAGGCGACGACCAAGCTCTTGGGTCTCGTCGAGGCCCTGACCAAGGAGCGCCCGCTGCTTCGTTCGCGCGGATACGAGCTCCTCAAGGCCTTGGGACGACTCCAAGAGGGCTGGGGCCAGGCCGCAGCTGCGCGGGCCACCCTGGAGATCGCCCAGGAGGGCTACGGGCCCGAATAGGAGTCAGGCTCTGGGAGTCGGGGATGGGCAGAGATCCTCCCAGCACGTCGGTAGGATCTCTCGCCCCACAAGGAGAGATCGATGACTGACCAAGAGACCCTGACCCAGCTGACCCTTCGCCTCGAGGCCGCCGAGGAGGCGCTTCGCGAGACCCAAGCCAAGAGCCGACGCGACCGTCGCTTCCTCGCAGGCGCCGTCGGCTTGGGCGCCGCCATGTTCCTGATGGGGCAGTCCGCGCCGCCCAAGAAGAACGTCAGCGCTGAGGGCTTCACCCTCGTTGGGTCCGACGGGAAGGTCCGCGGAGGCATGGGGACGGCTAAGGGTGGCGGTTCGGTGTTCCTGACCGACTCCAGCAACAACAAGCGGATTCACATGACCGTCAGTAAGAAGGGCACGCCCGCGATCAACCTGATCGGCGCCGACGGCAAAGTCAAAATGTCCTTCGGCGTCGCCAACGACGGCATGAGCTTCGTGGCTCAAAAGGGCCCTAAGGGCAAGATTCGGAACTTCATGTTCACCGACGCCAACGGGAACCCCAACTTCCGCCAGAAGGACGGCGAGGGGAAGAACGTCACGAGCATGCCGAAGAAGAAGAAGTAGCAGCTCCCGAAGCCAGCCTGGTGCGTCGCTGAGGCGCGCCAGGCGGGCCATGGCCAGCCTGCCGCCTGGGCCGAGTCCGGGTGATATGTCTCGACCCAAGGAGGGCTGATCCATGGAACGAAGCCTAGAACTGGCGGAGTTGCTCCAAGAGACCCTGGCGGCCTTCGCTCCTCGCGAGCGTCCTGATCGCTTTCTGCGCGATCCCGAGCATTGTGGGTCGGGAGCACGAAGCCACCCACGCTCATGAGCTCGCCGTCTTGGCGGCTCTGAAGAGAAGGCCGGGCAGCGCGCTCTGAGAGCTTGGCGCTAGCCGGCTACCGGACGTCGGAGTCCGTAGAGCGCAAGAGCTCCGAGAGGAGCTTCCCGTAAGCCGCGCGGGCGCTGTAGGCGTTGCGGGCCTTAGGCGGGAGCTCGAAGTGGAGCGCGAAGCTCGCCTCGCTGGTCTGAAGCGAGCCATTTCGCTTGGCGCCAGAGGCCCGGAAGTAGAAGGGCACGATCCAGCCGGCCATTTCGTATTCGCGATCGAGGCGGTCTATGGCGAGAGGGACGCGGTAGCGCTGGGGAACGTCGCGCAAGAGGCGGTTGTAGCGATCCCGGACACGGCGGAGCTGGGCCAGCGTGAATCCGCGGGTCGCGAGCTCTATGGCCTCGACGCGGAGGTTGCTCGAGCCAGCCTGAACGCTGCGGGTGTGCCCATGGATCTCGACCAGGAAGGGCACCCGGCGACCGACCTGAACGCGGGCGGCCAGGCGGAGCTTGCGGCGGTATTGGTGGAAGATCTCGACTCCGCGCTGGGTGACGCGACCGTCCTCGAAGCGTCCAGCGCGATAGCGGCGCTCGGTCGGGCGGTTGACGTCGTACCAGTGGCGGAGGGGGTAGCTGCGAAAGCCAGTGGCCTCGACCCAACCCCAGCGGAGGCGGCGAGCCACGTCCTTGGCGATTGCACCTGAGTATTGGTCGTAGCCGTCGTGGGGGGCGGCGATCACGCGCCCCGGCTGGGTCGCGGAGCCCACGTTGTGATCCACCGTGAGGAAGAACAAGAGCGGGGCGAGGAGGATAGGCAGCGCGGTTCCCATGGGGCGCAACTCTAGCCATCTCGGTTTTTCGGGCTGTCACCAGAACGTACGTGTCCGTGCGGCGAGCGCACGGAGAGCAACCTAGGGGGCCTCGGGCGACTCCCAGTCGCTCGGCGCCTCGGCCGGGGCCAGGGTGGCCAGGAACGCGATTTCGAGTTGCCGGAGCAGGTAGATCGCGATCACGCAGGCGACGTAGATCGTCCCCCAGAGCGCCAGCGTCTTGGGGACCAAGATCTGCCGGAGGGCCAGGTCTTGGAGCCAGAGGCTGAGCACGAGGGTAGGGAAGTAGCTCGGAGGGAGGCTGAGAACGAGGCTCTGGGCAAGGCCTGGGGCCCCGGTTTTGCGCTCTCTCAGCCACACGACCACGCTCAGGACAGTGACAGCGACTCCGAGGCCTCCAGCTATGGCCAGCATTCGCCAGGGGAAGCTCGAGTCTCCCTCAGGCGGGGAGGCCCCGATCAGGCAGAGCAGGAGCGAGAGGCAAGCAAAGGGCGCGATTCCTATGGACCACCAGGCGAGGTGGGAGAGAGCTCGCCAAAGCGGCCAGCGCTTGCGCTGCTCCTGCCGGGCCGCGCTCACTCGAAGCCGAGCAGGACCCTAAGCCCTTCGTCGCTCATGGCCTCTAGCCCAGCCAGGCCAGCGATCCCGCCTGGGGTGTCGATTTGGACACCAGCCACGCCTTCGACGCGGGCCTTCCCGTCCGCCAAGGGCGTGTATTGGTAGCGGTCGCCCGTGCTGCCTGCGTCTACGAAGATCGAGAGGCTGTGGCCGCCGTGGTAGTTGTTCGGCCCGGCCTTCCCCGGGGGGAGCCGGTAGGTGTCGCGCCCGCCGTGATCGAAGAAGAGAGCCAAGCCGTTTTGGGCCGAGCCGCCGTTGCAGAGGTTGGCCATGCCGAGGTAGCGGTCGTCTCCGGCGTCGTCCATGAAGACCGTCGCGCAGAGGTCCCAAGCCGCGGAGGTGCTGGCGCCGATCATCGTCGTGTAGCGGTCGTCGCCGCCCTCGTCCCAGAATCCACCCAAGGCTGAGTGAGCGGCCCAGCCCTGTCCGTAGCGTGAACCGCTGTAGCGATCGTCGCCGTCGCCGAGGTCGATCAGGCTGCCCCAGGCGAAGTAGTAGCCGCCGCCCTGAGCGAAGTTCCCCGCCTCGTAGCGGTCGCTCCCGCCGGTGTCGCAGAGCACGGCGACCCCACCCGACGCCAAGTGGCGGAAGCCAAAGCTGGCGCCCTGGCCCATGGAGCGAAAGGCGCCGGTGGTTCCATATCCGCTCGGCGCGCGGCCGCTGACGCTGTAGACGTCGTCCCCTCCGCTTGCGAGCAGGACGCCGAACGCGCCGGGACCAGCGAAGCCCTGGGAGTAGACGCCAGCTTCGCACTGGTCTCGTCCAGCGCTGTCGATCAGGGCGCCGACGCCGTGGCAGAGGGCTGAGCCTTGGGCGTAGCCTTGGCCGCGGAAGGCGTCCGCGCCCGCGAGGTCCCAGCAGATCGCCGCTCCGCAGAGGGCCGCACCTTGGGAGAAGTCCTCGGTGGACGCGTAGCTGTCGTCGCCCGCGAGGTCGAGGAGGAGGGCTGCTCCGCAGAAGGCGCTGCCTTGGGCGAAGCGGGCCGTCGACTGGTAGCGGTCGTCTCCGGCGAAGTCGATCAGGAGTCCGGCGCGCTGCTCGGGGCGTGCGCTCCCTCCCCGGCAGAGGTAGGTGTCGTCACCGCCGAGGTCGACCACGATGGCGAACTCGCGCGAGTAGATGTTGTTGCGGGTCGAGCCGATCACGCAGAGCTCGCCGCTCGACCAGAGGGTCTCCTCGCGGACGCCCGGGGTCGAGGCGAAGCCTTTGGCCTCAGCGGCTTGGAGGTCAGCCTTGAGCTGCGCGAGGTAGCTCGGCTCGACGGCTCTGAGGAGAACACGTTGGGCCGCCAAGAGGCGCCCCCGCTCGACCTTCGGCAGGAGCGCGATCGTGCGCTGGGTCCTGCGATAGCGGGCTCGATCCTCGTCGCTGTGGAGATACTTGCCCTCGCCGAAGACCGTCGCGATCTCAGGGAGGTTGGCCTCGATGTGGGCTCGCTCCTCGTCGCTGAGGTTGGCGAAGGCCTGGGCTGCGATCCGGCTGGCTTCTGTCTGGATCGCGATCAGGTAGGCCCCGTGCGTGGCGGCGCTCGAGCCGGCAGGAGGTTGGGTCAGGCTCGTGATCGGCGCCAACTCGCTCGAACTCTCGAGGGTTCGGGCCGCGATCGAGAGCAGGTCGCGGGGGGGGAAGGGACCGGCGGAGGCGTCGCGCAGCTCTCGTCCAAGTCGCCTCGTGACGTCTGGGAGGTGGAGCGGGTCACGGTGGAGGAAGCGGACCGCGTTCAGGCGGAAGGGGTCTTCGATCCCCTCGTCGGTCTCGAAGCGGGTGAGGAGGTCTTGGTAGGCGCTAGAGATCGGGGCTACGCCGAGCCCGGTCAGGCGGCGCGCGAGGCGCTGCTCGGAGCCGGGGACTCCCTCAGCGAGCCAAGGGCGGAGCTCCTCGTTGGGGGGGAGCTTCGTCTCGCGAGTGCCGGGGCGAGCCCCGAGGACCACGATCACCTCGCGCTCGCGGGCATAACGTCGTAAGCGGACGGCGCTAGTGCCCTCTGGCGAGCGCCTGAGGACCTCGTCGAGGTCGGGGAGGATGGCGCCCGCCTCACGTTCACTGGCGGCTTCCCGCGAGCGCGCTTCGCCGTTGGTGCTCGTCTCGACCTCTACGGTCCAGCGGCGGACCAGGAGGCGCAGCTTCCCGCCGAGACCGCGTCCGCGGATCTTGGCGCCGAAGTCCAGGAGGACCTTGCCAGGCGGCCCCTTGAGCTCGATTCCGTCCAAGCTCACGAGGACGTCGCCAGGCTCGAGCCCAGCCTTCTCGGCAGCAGAGCCGGGCACCACGCCCCCGACGCCGACCTCCGCCAAGGCTGGGTTGGAGCCTGTGATCGGGCGCTCCTCCATGGTCACGCCCAGGAAGCCGGGTTCAGCGGCTGCCAGGGGCGCGATCAAGAGGAGCGCTGCGGCCCCTCGCAGGAGCGCGCGCCAGTTCCCTCCCGAGGGACTTGAGAGCGCGCGCAGGGGTCGGCTAGCCGGCATGGATCACCAGCCTCCTTCGTCGGCAAGTGATCCTGCCGTCTAGGTATCTCTGAGGGGCGGCGCGCTATGTGCCCTTCGTCACGAGAACGAGCAGGGCAGATAGCGCGTGGACGGAAGGGCACCTGCACCCCTCTGCCCCTTGAGGTCCAAAACAACTCCGCAGGGGCGTGACGGCCCCCTCGGAGTCGTGATCCTCGGGCTAGCGCTCGAGGCTCTTGACCGTGAAGAGCGAGTCGGGGAGCCCCTTGTTCAGCTTGCGGTCGGTGAAGCGCATTGCGGTCACGCTGCCGCGAAGGTGGTCCTCCATCTTGGAGAGGCTCGGGCGCCAGTATTTCTCGAACTGGACGAACTTCATGTTGGTCAGGGTCTTTTGCTTCCGGTCCTTCTTGTCGAAGTAGACGATCTCGAGCGTGGCCCAGCGCTCCTTGTCGACGGCGATCCAGCGCTTGCTGTAGCCGGTCGTGTCAATGTTCTTGGGGGTCGCCTCGACGACGTAGGCCTCGCGATCGCCGACCTTCTTGTCGGCCAGCTTCTTGTAGGTGAAGGCAGAGTAGTCCTCGGTCCGCAGGTCCTCATAGGTGAAGTCCGTCTGAGCGAAGCGGTTGGTGCGCTTGCTGCTGGCGATCTTCTTGACCTTCTTGAAGGCGGGGAGGTAGACCCACTGGTCGTCGCTGCGGCCGCTGGCCTCGTGGGTCAGGAGCGAGAGTCCGCGGACGTTCTCGGGGGTCAGGAAGCGGAGCTTGGACTTGTCGTCGTCGCCCTCGCCTTTGACGAAGAGGGTCTCCATGGAGCGCTTTTGCTTGCGCTTGTCCTTGGTGACGAGGACGAGCTCGACGGTGGACTTCTCGTCCTTGGCGGTGTTGACGGTTTCGACCTTGCGGACGATTTGCTCGCCGGTCAGGTCTTGGGCCGTGGCTTGAGTAGCCAGGCAGAGGATCACGAGGGGAATCGAGACGGCACGACGCACGGAGACGCTCCTGAATCGGGCCGAAGGGCCCGGATGGTTCGGCGCAGACTATAGCTGGCGCCGGAGATCCTGGATGGCTTCCGAGGCGAGGTCCGATTGACCCCCCCCATTGGATCCTGTATCAAGGACGCTGCCTTTGGCGGGCAGATTCAGCTCGCCCTAGGCCGAGGCGGAGGCTGCGTGGGCGCGAAGCTCGAGTTCCTATCTGGCAAGCGCAAGGGCGACGTTTTCGAACTCGCCGAGGGCGACGAGTTCGGGATCGGCAATCGCAAGAGCGCGAAGATTCGCGTGCGTGATCCCTGGATCTCCTACAAGCACGCCAAGATCTGCGTCGACGCTGGGCGCTTCTTTATCGAAGACCTCGGTTCGAGCAACGGGACTTGGATCGATGGGCAGCGGATCGAGCGCGAGCCGCTCAAGCCGGGAATGCTCCTCTATCTAGGCAAGACCAAGCTCAAGTTTCTCCAGGACGATCCTCCCCAGGGGGAGGGTGGTGGCGCCTGGTGGGACAAGGTCCTCGAGGGTGGCGGCGAGCAGGCCCAAGCGGGGGGCAGCGGCGACGACGCGAGCTTGGCCAAGATCGCGCGCCTGACGGCTGAAGTGACTGAGGAGCGTGGCAAGCGCCGAGCCCTCGAGCGCTTCTTTGATCTCCCAGAGGAGACGAAGATCGCGGACGCCGCCAAGGCGGGCGAGCTCGAGTCGCGGGTTCAGGAGCTCGAGTCTCAGCTCAAGACGGCGGAGGGCGGTGGCGGTGCGGACGTCGAGGTGGCGGTCGGTGAGGCCACGGAGCGCTTGCGTCAGGATCACATGAGCCAGGTGGTCGAGCTCGAGGCGAAGGCCAAGCAGGCCGAGTCTCAGAAGATCGACTTCGAGAACCGCTACAAGGACAAGGTCGAGAGCGCCAAGGCTGAGTTGACCAAGCTCAAGGAGGGCTACGAGCGCGAGCTCGAGGAGCTCCGTCAGACTTTGGCAGAGGCTCGCGAGGCTGGTGACTCCGACGGTGACGAGGGGTTGCAGAAGGAGCGTGATCGCGCTGCCCAGCTCGAGAAGGACCTGGCGGAGGCACGTGACCTCGCGCGACAACTCGAGGAGGCCAAGGCGGAGCTCCAGGCCGAGCTGGAGGAGGCCAAGAGCGCGCCCGCTTCCGGCTCCGACTCTGAGGGAGAGGATCCCGAAGAGCTGAAGTCCAAGGTTTGGGCTGCGGTCGAGGAGGCGACTCGTTGGAAGGAGGAGGCTCGTCAGGCCACGGATCAGCTCGAGTTGGCGCAAGCAGAGGCGGCCGAGGCGCGGGCGAAGCACGCCGAGGTGGTCCAGGAGATCGACGAGATCTCAATGGAGCAGATCGAGATCGAGGAGGAGTTGAACCTTCAGATCGAGCTCCTCAAGGAGCGCCTCGTCGAGGCCTCGGGTAAGAGCGCTGACGAGGTTAATGCCGAGCTCAAGGCCGCGGTTGAGGCCGCATCCGGCGCCGAGTAGCCCGCGCCAAGGTTCGTCCCGTCAGCCAAGTGAAATGGGCAAGATTTGCCCATTTCGTCTCACCCCGAGACGCTTCTGGTCCCAGCCGGCGCCTAACTCCAGCCCCGCCGTCCTCGGCCCACTACATGCGTCTGTCCCCGCGTGACCTCCGAACGCAGGTGGATCAAGGACCAGCCTCACGCCCTCGCGCGGCGGACGCTCGAGCAGCGCCGTCGTCTGGCTCCGTCTCCAGCCCTCAACGAGGCTCTCAACTACCTCCTTCTTCACGCGTGCCAACAGAACGCAGAGCACTTGGAGGTCACGGCTTACTGCGCGCTCTCCAACCACCACCACCTCCTCGTTACGGATCTCCATGGCGGGGTGGACTCCAGGGTCTCGGACTTCTGCCGTGACTTGCACGCGACTGCCGCCAAGACCCTCAACACGCTTCATGCCTGCTCCGGCGTGGTCTGGGACCCGGGCACGTCGTTTAGCCAGGTCGAGGTCCATGGGTTCGAGGCGGAGGTCCGCCAGTGGGTCTACGTCGCTGGTCAGGCGGTCGCGCAAGGTTGCGGTCTAAGGTAGAAGTCGAGCTAGAGGCCGTCCCAGGCTGGGTTCTGGGCGCTTCGGGCGAGGCGTGCGCGTGAGCTGCAAGCCGCGTCTGGGTGATCGACGCCGAGTCCAGGAGAACCAGCCGACCCCCGACGGGCATGTGCCGCTTCCGCTTTCCGACCATCATGGTCTCGTGGTCGATCTCGAGGCGACGAATCACCCGACGGAACAGAGCCCGGCGGCGTGTTGGCGTGGCGTCCATACCGACCGCCTCCAGCTCGCCGATCAGCTCCAGCGCCCCGGCGACGGCTTCTTCAACGGAAGGCGCTGATTCTGACTCCTCCTTCGAGAGCCGTTTGATCTTCGCCTCTACCTCCTCAGCCTTCTTGGCCCAGCTCTCGACTTGAGCGGCGAGCAGGTCAGCCGTCCGACCTCTCATTCGGCCGAGGTTCTCGACCGCCTGGGAGATCTTCCCGTTGAGATCTTCCAACTCGCTGCGATCGCGCTGCAGCCCGGACTGCCTCGGCTCCCTCCCCGCCATGCGCTGGCGGACGAGGGCTGCAACGGCTCGCTTCAGCCCCTCACC
>Ga0316204_10006803_pt1 | contig 17254 bp, 11 predicted proteins | sample 6monrhotite_MG_2_FD_205661 | JGI IMG/M metagenome (GOLD analysis project Ga0316204, IMG submission 205661) | Microbial mat bacterial communities from mineral coupon in-situ incubated in ocean water Damariscotta River, Maine, United States -... | ecosystem: Environmental > Aquatic > Marine >... | reverse complement strand
CTCATTGCGGCCAAATGCATTAAGAAAATTTTGGGGACTCAACCAAGTATTCATTATATTGACTGAAAGCTCTAGATAAAGACGGATTCTTTAAAAATATTCATTTTATTTTATTTTATTGGTTTATAAAAACCAATTGAAAATAATTGACGTCTTTGTATCAAGGGGGAAGTGACGGGATGACTGCTAACAATAAATCAATAAACTGCCGACCGTTATGGTTGTCTGCTTTTATATTTTTACCGTTCTTATTTTTTATTATATCTTGTGCGGAACAAGGGCTGCCAGGTAGCGCATTACAAGAAGAAATTTCTGATGCTCGGTGGAATGCCAATAGTGGTCTGCTATCGGTATCAGGCAGCGCTAAAGCTCAGCAGGAAACTGTTCAAGTCTATGATGGTGACAGTGGTAGCTTGATTGGTAAACCGAAAGTGAAGGATGGCGCCTGGTCGTTGCAAGTGGCCAGTGCCGTATGCTCTGTTAAAGTCAACTTTGGTGGCAGTGAAAAAACTCAGCCAGTCAGTAAAGCCCCAGTTAACTGTGTTGCCTTAGGCCAAGAACCCGCCGCAGAATTAAATCGCGCACTTCGTCCTGCCGCGATAAAAGATCACCCATCACCCTTGGCAAGCTGGCCCAATGGGGCAATTGTCAGTCCGGCACAAAATATTACCATTCAAGTTGGTGACAAGCTGAATTTTGCCGCTGTTGCGTTTGATCCCAATGGCAATACGCCGATTTCTTTTAATTGGAATTTTTCCGGAGCCGCGCCAAATACGCTTGTTCAGAATCCAGGCAATGTGACTTTTACCAAAGTAGGCACTTATAAAATAAAGCTTATTGTGACCAACAGCATAGGTGTCATTGATCCAACCCCAGCAGAACGTATTGTTATTGTAGAAAGTGATGTAGGCAATAATCCGGCGGCTGAACCGCCGATCGCACAAATACTTTCTCCGGGTGGCGATGCAACAATTAATGTCGGTGATTCATTAATGTTTGTTGGAAATGGTAGCGGTGTCGGCGTACCTAGCCCAGTGGATTTAACTTATCTTTGGAATTTTGGCGATGCTTTTCCCTCTCCAACGCCTGATACATTAGCACGTAACCCTGGGAACTTAACGTTTAATGTCCCCGGTACTTTTGTCATTAGTTTAAATGTTCAGAACGCAGCAGGTTTAATCAGTGTAAACCCCGATCAGGTGACAGTCACCGTGATGCCCAGCTATGAAAATATGCCGCCAGAGAGTGTGATTAGCTCGCCAAACAGTGATGTGACTATTAGTGTAGGGGATTCGCTAGTGTTTAGTGGCGCGGGATCAGATCCGGATGGCAACATGCCATTGTCTTATCAATGGGATTTTATTGGTGGATCTTCGGGTTCTATTACTTCGCAGAACCCCGGACAAGTGGCTTTTCCATCGGCTGGCATTTTTAATGTCACATTGACAGTGATTGATGACTTAGGGCTAGCAGATCCAACCCCTGCAGTACGAGTGATTACAGTACAAGACCGTGCTGTTGACAATGATCCAGGGCTAACCAGTAATCACATTCTAACGCCGACGGGAAATATTACTATTGATGCCGGAGAAAGCATTAATTTTACTGCTGAAGCAGCTACAGGGCATCCATTGGCCACTCTGCCATTGCAATATCATTGGACTTTTGATGGTGCAGCTCCTGATTCACTGGAATTAAACCCAGGTGCGATTACCTTCAGTGAGGCGGGGCGCTATTTTGTGAAGTTCATGGTAGCCAATGCATCCGGGCAAAAAGTGGCAAATAGAGTTAGACGCGTGATTAATGTTGTTGAGCCAAATGCATTCAGAGTAGAAATTACTTTGCCAAATACCACGATGACCATTAATCTCGGGGACTCTATTGACTTTCAAAGTGTTGCGGTCGATCCGACAGATAGTACGGCAAACATTGTTTATCAATGGGTGTTTGGTAAAAATATTCCGGATGTTATGGAGCAGAATCCAGGTTTGGTTACCTTTGACCAGCCGGGTGGTTACAATGTCACTGTGGTTGCGATGGTGGTTGATGCCAGCGGAGTCGTTACTAAGCGTGTGAGAGCGCGTGTGAGAGTTAAGGTCAATGACCCCAATGATATTAAAGGCGGTATTCTTGAACCCACCACAGATATGATGATTAACGTAGGTGAAGCTGTTAATTTCGTCGCGATGGGTATTGATGTGGGTGCGACGGGCTCAGCAAACTACCGTTGGGAGTTTGAGAATGATAGTCGTGGAAACAATGTGATCATGCCTGACATTCTAGAACAAATACCAGGTCAAGTGGTGTTTGATACGCCGGGCATCTATGAAGTCGAATACAAAGCAAGAGGCGTTGATCTTAATGGTGCGCAAATAAAAATTAGTGGCGAACGACATATCATGGTTATGGATCCAAGTGCTACACCGACACCACCCGCACCTAATCCAACACCACCCGCGCCCAATCCTCCGGCGAATGCTCAAGTGACAGGTAGCATATTGTCACCCGGAGGGGATATGACGATTCCGGTGGGTGGCAGCATCAACTTTGCTGGCACGGGTAGCGATCCGAGTGGTGGGCAACTCTCATATTTGTGGAATTTCTCAGGAGCGACACCAAATACGACCGCACAAAATCCAGGTATTGTGACGTTTAATCAAGTCGGTACTTATGTCGTCACACTCATTGTAAGAAATGCGGCTGGACAAATTGATGGAAATCCACCATCAGTTACCGTTACAGTCGTTGCGGGGGGGGGAGTATAACTATAATAGCAATATACTAGAAACTTGGATTTCTCGCACCCAGATCAATGATCTGGTCGTTGATTCAGATAGGCCGAAGAGTTGTCGTTTTTGCTACTCGATAAAGAGGCTGAAGTGCGAGAGAGGAGCCGGGGGGTGAAAATCTAGGTGGATAGTTGTTAATATAGTTAAAGTTTGGACCCACTCGTTCTTGTGCAGTTAACAAGGGCGGGTGGGTTTTTTATTTTCTGCGAGTTATTTTTTTGAGTGTTTTTTGTTGGCCATATCTCATACAGAGAGTGTCTAGTGTGAAATATAACCAATTAAATTTGTTAACTTTCACATGAAAATGGTCATTTTTCGATCTTAATGGATAATTTATGTGCCACATGCAGGATGGGCAAACTCCCTCGCCTTTAGACCTACACTTTAGTATGATTAGTGCGGAATTTCCTATCTTGATGAAAATTGTTGGGGCCAGTGAATTCGGGTGCAAGCTTTTACTTTGCTGTCAAAGTTGGCAACAGCAGTGAACCGCAGATTATCAAAAAGACAACTTTTTAAATAATGTATAAGTCATATTATCAATTCAAAGAAAATCCTTTTTCCTTATTACCTGATCCGTCATTTTTGTTTCTTGGTAAGAAACATCAGCACGCATTAACAATGCTGCAATATGGATTAGTGAAAAATTCTGGTTACACGGTCATAACGGGTGAGATTGGTACCGGCAAAACAACGCTAGTTAGACGATTGCTGGATGAAGTTGAAAATGAGTTGGCGGTCGGCTTAATTAGTAATACGCATCAGTCTTTTGATGAATTATTGCGCTGGGTGTCGATGGCCTTTGGATTGGATTATAAGGGTAAAGATAAGGTGGAGTTGACGGAGCATTTTCTCAATTTCATCGTTAGTGAATATGCTAATAATCGGCGGACTGTTTTGATTATCGATGAAGCGCAGAATCTCTCAGGACAAGCGTTGGAAGAGCTGCGCATGCTGAGTAATTTGAATGCAGATAAACATCAGGCGTTACAGTTAATTCTTGTCGGTCAACCTGAACTGCGTCAGACCTTGCATCAAGCCAGTTTAAAACAATTTACTCAACGTATTTCAGTCGCCTATCACTTAGAAGAGTTAGACCAAGAGGAAACGGTTTTATATATCAAACATCGTTTAAAAACAGCGGGGGGAGATGAGAATATTTTTGATCGAGATGCTTGCCTAATGGTGTGGCAGAAGAGCAATGGTGTCCCTCGAATTATTAATACCTTGTGTGACACCGCCTTAGTGTATGGCTTTGCCGAGGACAAAGTGCATATTGATACCCAAGTCATTGCTAATGTGGTAAAGGAACGAGAACAAGGCGGGGTCTTTGTTTGGTATGTGCCGGAAAAGGATGAAAACTAAGTTTGAGTTCAGTGGTTATCGAGTTTAGGGTTTATCTAACCAACCTAAATGCATAGACTCGTGCGCCTAAGTGAGCAATAGAAAAAGTAGATTGACCTTCCTTTGCGACGATAACTTGGTTCTCTGGGCAAAACGGTCCCAATATGGATTCAGAGCTCAATATACGATATCGGCCAGAATCTAAGGCATGCGTTTTTAGTTCGATTCTGTCACCCTGTATTTGCATTTGGTAACCGGCATAAGGGGTTGCCAAGGGGTCACCGATAAAAATTCCTTCTCGTGGCCACATGACACTTTTCCAATAGGCTTCGATTAATGTTTCTCCGCGTAAATAATGACTCATGGCGATGAGAGGTATAGGAAATTTTTGTGGAAAATTACAGGGTTCGACAACTGTGCCATAGCTGCCTGTTGCACCAGCCTCTAACCAACGAAGACTGCTCATCTGACGGCTATTGGTGAGTTTACCGCCGGTGGAGGTGAGATGATCGGCCATGGCGCCGGGAATAAAGGTTAAACTCTCCAGGAATGGTACATGAACTGTACCCGTAAAATAAAACAACACATCCTTTTTGTGCTCAATCGCATCCTGGTTGATTTGTTTTATCGTTAACCAAGGGTTGAGAGTTTCCAGTATCTTGGGATATTGGATAGCACGAACGTTACGATGCTTGTCTGACGTGTTCAATAAATATGCTGTTTTGTTTGGGAAATGATAATCGGCTTTGATACCGCGATCGATCAACGACTTTGCGGCATGGAACGTGGTCGCTGCGATAGCCATGGTCGGGCGTAGACCAAAATCGTTAAACGGTTGTTGGCTTAGACTGTTAAAATAAGATTGCGTCTGGTCTTTGCGACAGGATGGACGCCGACAAAAAGTCACGTCGTAACCCATGGCAATGGCTGAAGTGATCGACATGCAGTCCACGCGATAAGGAGCAGCCCAAGTGATAGCGTAGGCTTGTATGCGTGGCAAGGTACGGCGATCGATTTCTTTTTTTAATGTCAGAAAGTCATCGACATGGATATTAGTATTATTTGAAGAGATAGCGATTTCAATTCTATTTTGTGATGGAATTTTTCGTTTCTGTTGATAATAGTTGGCGATTTTTATGCTTAGTGGGTCGTTAGTGTTAACAATAAGGCCAAGATCGTTGGGGCTTAGGCTAACGTTCGGTAATTGGAAATAAACGGAGTCTGAGCTGAATGCATGGGAAGTGAAAGAGAGGTATAAAAAGAGAAAACAGCAAGCGCTGGTTAAGCAGGGCTTTAACAGAGAGGTAATTGTCATATTAAGAACAAAAAAAGCGGTCCACACTTTAAATAGGCAACCGCATTTTAATGGTGTTGTTGAATGGCGATATTTAGCTTTTTCGTCTTCTTTTTGCCGTTAAACCTGTAATTGTGAGCAAGCCTACACCGAACAACCAAGCAGCCGCTGGGATGGGTACGGGGTTGCCGACGATGCCGCCGCCAAAACCGTCACCTTTGTCCCATTGTGCGTCATGGCTGTTAGGGGCGGCATTAGTCACTATCTGTCTAGTATTGTTTGCATCCCAATTAGCGGTAAACATGTCGATATGTATACCAGTAGCGGCGGCATCTAAACTGTTTATCGTTACTGTTATTGTTTCTTTTTTGCCTGTGGTGCAGTCCCCTGTAGAACCTGGTTCAGTATTGCAAACAGATGTGTTACCTCCGTTAAAAGTTAACTCATATATTTCACTCCAAGTGTCGTAAATGCCATGTGGAGCAATGCTATTGGGGTCTTCAAAGGGTGGGGTGCCATAGCCTTCGTCGATTTTGGTAAGAGTACTGGAGCCATCAGACACCGTAATATTAAAAACATCTGTAGTTAATTCGGGTACTGCCGCAAAGACAAGATATGCTGTTAGTTCTGTTGTATTAGTTGTCTTATAATAAGCATCAAAAGAAAACGTAGCATCGATACCGTCATCAAGTATCCAGGTATCGCTTCCTGTATCATAAGCGTTAGTTTGGTTTAGGGAGGATGGTCCCAACTGCAACACGGGCACTGCGAATACCGCTGTACTAAACAGACAGATTAAAAATGGGGTGAATTTAACAATGTTGACTAGTCTCATGCAATAGCTCCGTTTATTTCTGTGAATAATATCTTCGTCCCTGAATTTAGTTGAGGACATCTGTTTTGAGTGTAGTAATCCGCATAAAAAACCAAAGGCGGATGAGTTTAAAGTAATCTACGTTAATTTGTTGAGATTAAGCACTTTTAACTCATCCGCCTTAATTTCTTTCGCACGTTACATAGCAATATGCCTACGCAATGATAGATCGAATATTCAACTCTTAAGCGGGCAGCAAAGCACCATTGCTTGAATCGAAGCTTGAATTTCTATCATTGTTGTTGGTTTTTTTACGGCGAAATGATGAAAAGGCTGCAATACCAAGAAACGCTGGAACAAATAATAATGCAGCGGCGGGGATGGGGACAGGAGGCCCGACCACAACGCCGCCTCCAGCGACTAGCGTGTTGGAAATGCTTCCTCCGGATATATATTGAGAGCTAAAACCATCCTCTAAAGTAGTTCCATTCAAATCTGCACTGAATAGAATGGTTAATCCGCCTTCAAAGCTCGATCCAGGGTTAATACCATAGAAATTAAGTAAGTCTGGATTTTTTGTGTCACTAAAGCTACCGCCGGCGATTTCAAAGCTAAAAGCACCTTGAGTAAAAGTGTCAACGGATAAAGATGCTTCTTCAAATAGGCCAGAAAGTAAAGGGGTGGTTCCGGTTGTTATTTGAGTGGTCCCATCATATAGTGTTCCATGAACGATGATCTCCCCTAATCCTAATGCTACATTGGGAGCAAATTTGAGTGTGCCATCTATTGTTTCGACATATTCAGCATCAAATTCGAGAAAACAGCCAACGCAAGTAAGAGCTGCTCCACTATTCACATCTGTATTTTGCCCTTTAACGTCTCCCATAGCGATATTGGTACCCGACAAGATGCCTGTGCCTGAATTGAAATCAAGAAGATCAGTAGTAGATGTCTGAGAACTGACTGCGAAATCTATACTTGGCGAAACAACAGCTGCCTGGGAACTTCCCATAAAAGCAATAAAAAGGGTAAGTAGGCCCGAGATCGTAGTGGGGCGAAAAAGCCATTTGTTGGTTTCCATCATTTATTCCTTGTTGCTAGTTTTTTTTATTTCGAAAGTGGACCTAATAAATGAGATTGTTTTTGCTATAGTCGCCAAAATTTTGTCGCTGATATTTGGACGATCATGATTCTAACAAAATGCTTCTGAAGATATTGATCGTTTTGCGGAGGACAATTTAGTCTTAGCTAAATTATCATCCCCTAGCAACTCACGTACAGAAAATATTATCTCGCCTAAAATCCTACCCCAATTCACCTTGTTTGACTATCACGTCTTCTACTGTTTGTTCTATAAATAACCAGATTTCATTAAAATAAATCAATTAATCGTGATACTGGATGAAAATATGTATTTTAGCTTACATATGTTAGCTAACTAAATCGAATAAAATTTAGCTAGCTCTAGCCTGTTAGCTTTGATAAACTTTTGGTCTAAAATACTAGCGTTAACGAATTCTCTTAGTTTGATAAGACTTTTCACTATGCGTTTTTCCATGCTTAGTTTTAACGTAACACGATTCTTTTTTCCGGTTAGTATCATGGCTAAGTGACGTTGATGAGGTTCGTGGTTTCAATGTAAATCTTGCCTAATCTCCAGATATCTTAACTTAAACCCTTACTAGGGCGTGTCAGCGTATGAGTCTATTGCACTGCCTATCTTTGCGTTGCGATTAAACAACAATAAAATTTGATTTGATAGTAACAAGTAATTATGAATATTTTTGAAGAAGAACATCACTCAGGCCCGGACTATCTGGCCATATTGCAGCGTCGAAAATGGCTGATTATTATCCTAGTCCCGATTTTGTTGATTATCAGCTTGAGTGTGATCGTGTTATTGCCCCCTAGCTATCGCTCCAGTAGCACTATTCTTGTTGAAACCCAACAAATTCCACAGGAAATGGTGCGTTCAACGATTACCAGCGTGGCAGCCGAGCGGATTCAAGTGATAAAACAACGGGTCATGACACGAGAGAAACTGCTTGATATTGCAAAAAAATATGACTTGTTTGATAAAAATGAATCACAACCAGTTTCGTTGATGGTCGATGATATCCGCAAAAAAATTCATATCGATTTAGTCACCGCCGGTCAATCCAAAAGGCAGCGATCAACTGCCACGATTGCCTTTACCATTACCTATGAAGATCGCAACCCTAATATCGCTCAGGCGATGGTTAGTGAGCTGGTGACACTCTTTTTAGACGAGAATGTAAAGTCCCGAATCGATCGTGCGACGGAAACCAGCCAATTTTTTAGCGCAGAATCCGAAAAATTAAAAAAACAATTGGATGAAACCGAGGCGCTAAGTGCTGAGTTTAAACAAGAGAATAAAGAAGCTTTGCCCGAGCATTTGAATCTGTATATGGATATGTTAACTCGTATACAAGCCCGCGCCCAAAATACCGAAAGAGAATATAACTCTTTGGAAGATTTAAAAAATATCTTAGAGGTGCAGCTCAGCTCTTATCAGGCACAACAAAAACAAGAACAAAAACGACAGCTAGCAAGTCCAGAGGAATTGAAGTTGGCAGAGTTGAAAATTCAATATCGCCAGATTGTTAGCCAATATTTGCCTACCCATCCCAATGTTGTCAGCCTTAGAAAACAAATTGCTTTTTATGAAGCGAGAATAAACCCTCAGGCATTATTTCGCGTCTTACAAGAAGATATCCGACAAGCAGAAACTGAGCTGGAAAGCGTGAAGCTGGGGTTTACTGACCGTCACCCCGATGTGAAACAATTACAAAACCAAATCAAAGCCTTAAAAAGCCGTCTAACTCGACTACCCGAGACGGCCACAGAAGTGAGCGAGGAAGTTGAAGTCAACCCCATTGTGTTGGAAATTCAAGCAAAAATAAGCTCATCGCAATCCAAAATGGAATCGTTAAAAAAACAACGCAATGAACTGCATCGTGATATCAAAGATATGCAGGAAAGAATCATTCAGATACCGCAAGTCGAGCGCGGTCTTAAAGCATTGAATAGGGATTATATAAATACTAAGCTGCGATATGATCAAATGAGCTCAAAAGAGATGGAAGCCAAATTGTCTGAGAGTCTTGAAGAAGGGCGAAAGGCTGAGCGATTCTCCATTCTTGAGCCACCACTTTTGCCTGATAAGCCCCATAAACCTAATCGAAAGAAATTAACGGTAATGGGGGTTGGTTTTTCTTTGTTAGCCCCTTTGGGGTTAATTTTATTATGGGAAATGATGCATCCGGGGATTCGTGGAAGTGGCGCTTTAGCCAGTATACTAAAAGAGCGGCCATTGGTGGTGATCCCGTATATACAAACCGAGGCAGAGGTCCGTAAAAGAAAACGCCTGATCATTGCTGGAGTCATTCTGTTAATGTTGATGGCGGCGTCCAGTGTTGCAGCAATACATTTTTTTTATCAATCACTTGACGCTATTTGGTACAAAGTGTTGTATCGTTTGGCTGAAAAATAATAATGAGATGATGGGGGGAAAATGGATAAACTTAAAGTCGCATTAGAGCGCTTTGAAAGCAGGCGTTTTTCTGGGGGAGGCAAAAATCCGCTTGATCGGGAAGAGGTACAAAAGAGAAAAAATAATAGATCAGCTGAAAACCTCAATCAGATTCAATATACTCAGACGCGGATTATTTCGATTCCCTCAAAGCAACTTATCGATAACCGAGTGATTGCCGCACAGGAGATGGAGCCTGCGGCGAGAGCGTTTCGTATGTTACGTACCAAGCTATTAGGGGAGATGCGCTTAAAAAAATGGAACACGCTGGCAATTTGCTCGGCAATGCCTGATGCAGGTAAATCGTTGGTGTCTGCCAATTTAGCGGTGAGTATGGCGTTGGAGGCTAATCAAAGCGTATTACTTGTTGATCTAGATTTTAAACGGCCGAGTATTCATAAGTACTTTTCTATTGAGCCAGAGTACGGCATTCTCGATTATCTAGATGGATATGTTGAGTTACGACAAGCATTAGTCAATCCAGGAATTGAGCGTCTGGTTCTTTTGCCAGGTAGGAAAAGTGCTTTAAACAGCTCTGAAATTTTATCGTCGGTTAATATGTCATTACTTATTGATGACATAAAAAATTACTACCAATCGCGGATTGTAATCTTTGATCTGCCGCCACTGCTTTTATCCGATGATGCGTTGGTCTTGTTACCTAAAGTCGATGGCTCGTTATTAGTCGTAGAAGAAGGCAAGAATTCTGAAAAAGAAATCAAAAGTGCATTAGATATGCTGAAATCAAGCCAATTGATGGGCGCAGTATTGAATAAGTCACAAGAGAGAAGTGTTGGCTATGGTTATTATTCTTATGGATAGTTGTTAACTGTTGAGTAATTAATTGTTATTTTGGCGTATAGCAATAGGAAATTACCCTATTGTATTGCAGGTGGTGCTCTGCTACGGTTATGGGCTGGATTTTCAATAGATATCTATACTATAACAAACAATAGAACTTTTGCAGACAGTTTAAAACTGTTTTTCAGTCTATAGCAATTACGATCACGATGATTTTTTTTAGCGCATCATTGCCTTTGATTGGTGCAGCCAAGCTGCGTTTTAATGATTTGGTATTTTTTTGGCGATTGTCAGTTGTTGTCAGCAACTATAAGGATTGAAACAGTGTTCATTGTTAACTCTAGGAATGAAAATAAAGATGATAATGAACGAAGGGATGAAAAAGGATGTTCGTTGCGATTTTGACAGAGATGTGTGGTGCTTGTTTGGTTTGCCTATAGATAACCTTACGTTGGAAAGCACAATACAGTACATCTGTGCATTAAGTGAAAATAAATCAGATCAGGCGCGGGTTTTATCAACCATCAACATTAATTGGTTGATTCTTTCATTACGTGATGACTCATTTCGCTCAAGCATCATTGATAGTGATATATGCACCATTGATGGAATGCCGTTATTGTGGCTTGCACAATCTTTGGACTTGCCAATGAACTCGGTGGTAACGGGGTCGGGTTTGATTGAAAGACTTTTTACTACGCCAACCCCTGAGCATGAAAAATTGTCGATGTATTTTTTTGGCGGTGAATCAGGGGTGGCTAAGATGGCGAGCCATCGGACCAATCAACACGCTAAACAACTTACTGCTGTGGGTTATCAAAGCCCGGGCTTTGGTGCGTTAAACGAGCTTAGCCAACAGGAAGTATTGAAACTTATCAACCAATGTCGGCCTGATATTCTGTTGGTTGCTCTGGGCGCACAAAAAGGGCAGCAATGGATTTACCAAAACAAAGAATCCCTAGATGCAAAATTGGTGAGCCATTTAGGTGCGACCATCAATTTCATTGCCGGTCGAGTTAAGCGAGCACCTAAGCTATTCCAAAAACTGGGTTTAGAGTGGCTGTGGCGTATCATTGTTGAGCCAAAGTTAATTTCTCGTTATGCAAGTGATGGTTGCAGCTTATCGAAAATTGTATTTGAGCGGTTTTTTACGTTTTTTAAAATAAAGCAATTGAAAAAAGTGACACAGCACCCAAATGTCGGGGCATCGGCTTACGCAGAATATTCTCCGCATGAAACAAGGATCCAAATTAATGGAGATCTCACCACGAAATTGGATAAATCTGAAGTGAAAAAATTATTTATGCGTGGCGTATTACGAGAAAAAAGTGTTGTGATTCAATTTGAAAATACCAATTACCTGGATAGTTCGATATTAGGGCTGTTGTTGCTTTTAGCCAAGTGGCAAAAAAGGAATGATCAAACGTTGGTGTTGGAAAATGTTAATCGAAGTTTAGATCGATTTTTTCGATTTCATATGATGGATAAGTCTTTTGAAGCGTTGGGGTTTGGGTGGCAGAAAATCTGCATTCCACAGCAACAAACTTGCATCAACGACGAACAAATAAAGGTAGACTCTTCCCTATAAAAAACTAAGACACACTTAGCCAAGCATAGTAGGTTAAAAAGGAGTCTGCTGATGACTAGTTTGCCCGGTAATCAGCAACGTATCAAGCGCCAATAAATGCTCGATCAATCTGAGGCAATCGTTGGTATAGTCGAATTTGCAGCTTGGAAAGCGCTGCATCGCACGCGTTATATATGAATATTTTGCCTTCGGGTTTCACTGTAGAGGTTCGCCATCATCTTGTTTGGATTAGGCCCGACGCCGGAATAAGTTAACAATAGGATTTTTCGAAAGGTTATGATGTACTTTACCCGCCGATGTATTTTTGATGTATTTTTTCCGTTGAAATGTTTGATCGATACTTTACGTCTTTGACATACATTAATAATGATAGTTGCATGACGCATACTGAAAGTTTTGCCGCAACTAATCATTTACTGATCACCAACTTTCATGCCTAACCTATTGGCTTATACAGCCTTGATTATTTGGCCTCTAATATCATTTGAGCTGTTCAGAAGATTAAAACCTGTTCCCGCCATATTTTTTACGATAGTGGGCGGATATTTATTACTGCCCGTTAAAGTTGCGATTGATTTTCCGCTGATTCCACCGTTGGACAAAGAAACGATTCCTGCCATCGGTGCATTGATAGGCTGTATCTATATTAAAAGGAAAAATATAGATTTTATTCCAAAAGCAGGATTAGAGCGGTGGTTGATTGTAGTGTTGCTGATTTCACCACTTATCACTGTATTCAATAACCAAGAATCGGTTATGCTTGGCGATGCAATGATACCTGGGCTAACTATTCATGATGGCTTATCAGCAATTATCAACCAATACCTAATTCTGATACCGTTTATTCTTGGTCTGCAATTGATCAAAAGTTATGATGATCAGTTGCTATTGTTTAAGTTATTGGTGATAGCGGGTTTGTGTTATTCGCTGCCAATATTGTTTGAAATACGCATGAGTCCCCAATTACATACTTGGATCTATGGATTTTTCCCTCATAGTTTCGGACAACAGATCCGGTTTGGTGGGTTTCGACCCGTGGTATTTATGGGGCATGGGCTTTTAGTGTCAATGTTTGTTGCTATTACTTTGGGGGCGGCGGTGCTTTTGTGGAAAGCGGGAATCAAGACGCTTCGTTTTCAACCTTTTGTCGTTGTCATTTATTTTTTTGTGTTGCTATTTTTATGTAAATCAGTTGGGGCATTTTTGTTAGGCACTTTTCTTCTGTTCGCTATTAAATGGATGTCTATTCGTGTGCTACAACGTGCGTCTATTTTTTTTATAGCTATTGCTATATTTTATCCGGCATTATCGATATTTGATTTATTCCCGCATCAACAGTTGGTAGAGATTGCAGGAGATTTTGATGAAGACAGAGCGCAGTCGTTAGATTTTCGTTTTTATCATGAGAATCGATTGCTTGAACATGCTCAGGGAAAATTATTTTTTGGCTGGGGAGGTTGGGGTAGAAATCGACTGTCAGACTCTGTCACCGATGGTTATTGGATCATTGTGCTAGGACAATACGGTATTATTGGATTTGCTGCACTTTTTGGTTTGGCTGTATTGGCTGTCTGGCGCGGAGTAACTTTAAGTCGACAGATAAATGACAAGAAACAACAGCATTTGTTGGTTAGCCATGTTTTGATTGTGTCGATCATTATGGTTGATCAATTGCCAAATCATTCATTATATTCCTGGTTGTGGTTTTTAATTGGTGCTTTACTAGGGAGGGTGAATTGTGTGATCAAAGAAAAAGTTGAAAATAGGTGTGATACAATTATTGGTTCTTGAAGTTGCGGTAGATATTCAGTTAACAGGAGAGCTTTCATCTCTGTAAGTTTATTTGTTGCTAGATTTTTGCGCAGCATAGCGGTGGGGCTGTGGAAATATATTGTTTATTAGGTTTGTATATAAAGGGGGCTAAGGTAAATCGAAACACCTTAAAGAAATACAATGGAGAATTTAGATCTTCTGTAGAACGTTTGAATCAAAAAAGGTATCGCCATAGTTGATTTACAATTCGCGAACATTAATTTCGGTCAGTGGCATAAGCTGCTCTTCTAAATCAGGTATGATCAGATAATTTAGGGAAATTGATACCCGTGTTAATTCGAGTCGCAAAATATTTTGGACATAGGGTGAGAGAAATACTTGTTCATTTCCAAAGATTTTTTCAATCTACTGAGTTGCAAAGAATTGTAATTTTTCCTTCCTATGATAAACAAATGGGCTCCAGTCTATTGCGAGCTTGGGAAGTAGGTAATGAGCTAAAAAAGAGAAAGTGGCGTGTTACTGTTGTCCCGAGTCAATTAGAGTTAGTTCAAAGACAGCGAATATTGAAATATGAAAACCCCGATTTCGTAATATTGCAAAAACACGTGCATCCGTTGAATAATCCTCATTTTTATAAATCCTATCGTTGTATTTTTGATCTTGATGATGCCGATTTTTTAAATAGTGAAAAAATAAAAATTTTAATAGAATGCGTTAAAGGTAGTGAGTTAGTTTTTGCTGGGAGTCAATATATTAGAGAATGGTGTCATAAATATAATGAAAATGTGGAAGTTATATGGACCGGCACCCCACTCCAACAAAATAAATTTAAATTTCATCCCGCGAGACGCAGAAATATAATTGCATGGGCATCAAGTGCCCCCTTAAAAAACCCATTCGAGATGCGATTTATAGAGGATGTCTTAAAAAAAGTTGCGCAAACTCATAATATTGAATTTTGGTTATATGGTATTTCTCCAAAGCAATCTCCAATTAAATTTTTTAGTAAGCTTGATGAGTACAATATTATTACGAAGAGCTTTTCGTATATGTCGTATAAGGACTATCTGCTAACACTTGAAGAAGTTGCGATTGGCTTGCAGCCACTCATGGTGGAAACTAATCCATATGCTAAAGGAAAATCTTTTGGGAAAGTTTTAGCGTATTTAGCCTCTGGTGTCGTAGTTGTTGCTTCTGATCAAGCAGATCATGGTGAATTTTTTAAAAGCGGGGATAATGGCTATTTGGTAACTGATGCAGATGAATGGGCTGTTGTTATTGGAAATTTGCTAGACAATCCTGAGTTGAGATCAGTTGTGGCAAATAAAGCTTATAATGATTACATGAAAAAATTGAGCACAAAAGCAGTTGTAAGGAAAGTTGATGCCATATTGCGAAGAAACCTATAGTTATTGCTTAGTATATTTGGAATCAGATTTGATGATTAAAACTGTTTGTAGATAAAAAATTGTACGCACATAAAATTATGTTGATTTATATAAAAAACAAATTAGATCAGTTGATTTCTACCAACAAAACGATAAACGGCAGTCTGTGGACCATAAGTGGTCAAATTTTTGCAAATTTGTTAAGACTGTGCAGCAACTTGATAATGGCTTGGTTGCTAGTTCCGGAAGCCTTTGGGGTTATTGCAATAATAAGTGTCTTACTAATTGGGGTGAATTTGCTCACCGATTTCGGTCTTTCAGCGAGTATTATACGAAGTAAAAGGGGGACTGAGCATAATTTTATAAACACTTTATGGACATTGCAGATTATTCGTGGCGTAGTTATGTGGATAATTTGTTTGTTGATAGCTGAACCAATTGCTAGCTTTTACAACGAAGAAATACTAAGTATTTTAGTACCAGTTGCGGGCTTCGTTTTTATTGTAAAAGGTTTTCGCTCGACGTCATTGGCGCTACTTAATAGAAAATTAGAAATTAAAAAAATAATTATATGGGAGTTAAGTAGTCAATTATTGGGAATCTTAGTAATGGTGACGTATGGTGTTTTCGATCCAGTTGTTTGGGCTTTGATAGTTGGAAGTATTGTTGATGCATTAACCAAAACCGTTTCTAGTTTTTTCGTAGGAAATCCAATTAAACATAAGCTATATATTGAAAATGAAGCATTTCTAGAAATATTTGGATTTGGGAAATGGCTGTTTGTTTCTTCATTATTCAATTTTTTAGCAACTAATTTTGATAAATTAATATTAGGCAAACTCGTGGCACTTAGTACACTTGGTGTTTACCATATTGCAAAAATAGTGGCAGATATTCCACTAATGGTGATTCAACAACTAAGCTCAAGAGTTTTGTATCCTTTATACTCATTTGATAATCGCAGTAGCGAAGGATTAATATATTCAAAAATAGTACGGTTAAGGAACATATTACTGGCTTTTGTGCTTTTAATGGTGATTTGTATTGTAGTTTTATCGGAAATATTTTTTACTAACTTCTATAGAGATAGTTACATAGGTGCATCATGGATTGCTCCATTGCTGTGTATTAATGTATGGATTGTTTCATTACAGGCAACACTTGATGGTGTGCCTCTTGCCATGGGTTTATCTAGGATAACGGCATCTGTTTCAATTATTGCAACTATTGCAAAAATATTTTTTAGTATAGTAGGATTTTTACTATTTGAATTACAAGGATTTATTTTGGGGTTAGCCTTGGGTTCGCTTGTGTCATATACATTTTTTTCGTCAAAGCTTAAACAGTTGGGTTTCAGCTTTATGCGGCAGGATTTGCTGTTCACCTTGTATCTTGGATTGACTGTTGTTCTGTACTACGGTATGCAGAATGTTAATGGAATTATATTTGATGTTGGTCCATATGTCTTAAGCATAGGTTTTATTTTTATTGCTATTACAGTATTTATTTTATATATACTTTTTTATGTAAGAGTTTTTCCAGCTATAAAGCATAATATTTGATTTGGACTAAAAATAGGACATGGGGTTTATTGTCTGCTAATTTGGGTGTGCCTATATTTTTCTTAGTGGATTTGCTAGTAACTTTGTTGTTCATTGCTTGCATTTCAAATTTTAATTTCTTTACTTGCAGAGGCGGGTTTAGAAATAGTTAGATTTGGATAGCTTAAATATTTACATACTGTTGTTTTTAGGTTTTTTCGCAAATAAAGGGGGTGATGGTTTGTTGTTGGATCTTGGAGTCTATGGTTTACATTAATATGATAAAGAAAATTAAAAACAGTATTTATCTAAATAAAGTGTAGAAATACTATGCTTTCTTATAGGTATGTGGAGGTTGAAGTATGAAAA
>Ga0316204_10006802_pt1 | contig 17255 bp, 10 predicted proteins | sample 6monrhotite_MG_2_FD_205661 | JGI IMG/M metagenome (GOLD analysis project Ga0316204, IMG submission 205661) | Microbial mat bacterial communities from mineral coupon in-situ incubated in ocean water Damariscotta River, Maine, United States -... | ecosystem: Environmental > Aquatic > Marine >... | reverse complement strand
ATGTCATTTCCGAATTGTAGATTGCCAAACAAAAACAACCGTCATGCAACAACGTATTCAACAACGCAAACAACAAGGTACGGATGCTTCCGAAGCTGATCTACAGGTTCTGGAAAAACAATTAAATCAACAACAGCCATTAAATAATGATGAAAAAAAATATGCGCTTGACGTTGACACCAGCGCTGAAGCCGACATTTCTGTTATTCTGGAACAACTAATAACAGTTTGAGCTCCGTCATTTCGGTGCTAATCCGACATAAGAGGAAATGGATAACTGATCGTGGCAAGGCAAAAAATCAATCGTTTAGCGTGAGCAGAGCATGGAGACAAGGAGAAACTATCCGAAACCACTGCACTATACCCGTGGCGATTGAGATTTAGGTTTTATTGCACGCCCTCTTCATTCCATGGCTGCGTTGAAATTCCTTGCAATAGAGTGACTATTACGCGTCATTTCGCCTCGCCTAAAAGCGCCTACTGTCGCCTCAGGGTGCCTACTTTTGGTGGTGCCATGAAGCAAATATGACGCACACTTAACCCTAAATCCATAACGTCACGGGTATATCTCAAAAAAAACAGCACGCATGAACCGCAATGATCGGAACAAATCGCTGAGCCCCAGGCCGTCCCTGGCCATACTCACTTTTACCGATACAGTCAGCTACCGGGGGCTGTTGGTCGCCACTGAAGTTAAGCTGGAGATGCCGGTGCGCCGCTGAACCAGCAACCGCCAGCCCCCACCCAACAACAAAGCCAACAAGGCATAGAGATCGAACGAACCTGCACCAGCCTCTTCACCGCTCCCGCTGTCACCTCCACTGTTCGATCCACTACCGCCAGTGCCGCCGCCGGAAGTTCCGTCAGGCGTTGGCGCGGGGGTAACGGTCACCATCACCGTGGCAGTATCGTCGTTGCCATTGCCATCACTGACCGTGTAGCTAAAATTGTCATTACCGGAAAAACCACTGGCTGGCGTGTAGGTAATAGTACCGTTCCCATTGTTGACAATCATGTTGCCGTTAGCACTCGTATTGTCAACGGATGTAACCGTCAGCATATCGCCGTCGATATCACTATCATTGCTCACCAGATCAATCGTAATTGTCGTGCCTTCGTTTGTGGTGGCATTGTCATTCACCGCAACCGGGTTATTATTGACTGTGTCTTCCACCGGGCTTTCAACAGGATCAACGGGAACAGGTGTGCTCCCATCCGACAAGCGACCGAGCACATTTAACTCCGCAACGCTGGCCCACGGGTGGCTGATGTCTTGTGCACCCATCGGCCGAAAGCGCACATAACGTCCTGTCAGCGTGTTGAACTTCACTGTTGTTTCGGCAGCTCCGACCGGAAAGACGCCGACTTTGGCCGGGTTGCCCCAGTTTACGCCATCCTGACCCACATAAAATTCATATGCTGCAATACGCCCGTTCGTGATGTCTTGACGCGGTAGATAGGCAAAGCCACTGATATCGTAGGGAGCACCTAAATCTAGTTGTAAGTCATGCGGGTAACCAGGGTCATTTGCTGAACCTGGATTACTCGACCAATCTGTGTGCCAAAAGGTGGCCGGGTTAGCGTCAAAGACATGGCTTGCACCACGGTCGTTTGCATCCAGCTCTTCGCTATCTGCGTACAGGATGCTCCAGCCTGTTTGCTCGATACGTTCGGAATCCGGTATGACTATGGGAGGTGTTGTGGTGCCACCAGGAGCGACCACATTATAGCCATTAGCGCCCGCGGCAATACGGATTTCATCGAAATACGCTGTTCGCTCGGTTATTTCGGGTTTACCGGTTCCATTAAACCAATTAGCTTTGTAAATAGTAATAGCTGCGGAGGGTGGAATATTCGTTGGGGAGGAAACGATACTATGTGTGATCGTTGAGCCATTTCTTTTATAAGCCAGGTGGCCATCTCTCCAGACTTTGATAAAACCAGCGGTATAGGAAAATTTGAAATTAAATACCCAATCAACCCATTTGCCACGCTCGACCTGACCCAGATTCTGATAAAACTGTAACACATCCATTTGTGAAGTGATCGGAGCCGATTCACCTTTGTTAACTATGTTCCACGAATTGCCGACAATGCGTAAGCTCCAGGGTTGCGGATTTGTACCTGCCCCAGGCCCGGACGATGACTTAAACGCCTGCGCTAAAATATCAGGGTTTTGGGGATTATCAAAAATCCAGCTATCAGGAACATAAATGCTGACACTAAACCAATATTCTTTTTCAAGATCATAACGGATACGATTACCGAGAATCATCTGCGATCGGGGTCGGTTCACCCCGTCGGGCTGCTGGCCGCAAGTGGGTTCACTTGCTCCGAAGATATCATTCCAACTACATTTTCTCATGTAATGTTTTGACGCAAACTTTCCAGTGCGCACAATCGTGCTCTGTGCCACCAAGGCCCCTGGAAGTTTTCCGTCTTGCACGCTCCAGCCAGACAAGTTGCCGGCCTCGAAATCTCCAGTGAAAATCAGTTCCGCTTCCGTTTGGGCAGGATTAGTCGGATTAGTCGGATAGAGATCGACGCTATCATCAACACCGTCACCGTCTGTATCAGTGAGTGTTGGATTGGTGTTTAAATTAAATTCCCGAAGATTGCTGAGTGTGTCTCCATCTCGATCACTGGCAGCATCACTCGCGTCAAGAGAATTCATCCCATATTGAACTTCCCAGTCATCAGGGAGGCCATCGTTATCATCATCAGGATCGGCGTTATTGCCAATACCGTCACTATCGGTATCTTGCCATTCGGTGCGATCATCAGGGAAGGCATCCTGTGCATCAGGGATGCTGTCTCCATCAGAATCCGGTTCTACCGGGGGCGTTGTTGTGGCACCACCAGGAGCAACGACATTATAGCCATTGGCACCCGTGGCAATACGGATTTCATCGAAATACACCGTTCGCTCGGTTATCTCGGGTTTACTGTTCCCATTAAACCAATTGGCTTTGTAAATAGTGGCATTTAAGTAGGGAAAAGCATCATTCTTCAGGGGCGTGACTGTGCTGTGAGTCATCGTTGAACCTGCCATCTCATAGATGGGCTCTCCATCTTTCCAGGCGTTCATGAAGCCATTGGTATAGGAAAATTTGAAATTAAACACGAAGTCCACCCATTCACCAAGCGCGACATCGCCGATAGGGGTACTGTATTTAATGACATCTTTTTGTGAAGTAACCGGAGCCGCCTCGCCTTTATGCGCTAAAATCCATTTGTTTCCATATATGTGGAGACTCAGGGGTTGTGGAAGAGTACCTGCTCCAGGACCACCTGAATTCACATGATGCGTACTAAAGAGCGCATCTGCACCCTTGAAGCCATTGTCAAAAATCCAGTCCCTGGGAATATAAATACTGACACCAATCCAATACTCTTTCTCGAGCTGGAAACTGAGATTTTTCCTGCTACTAAGCGTCAGCTGGGAACGGGGTCGGCTCAGCCCTTCGGGCTGTTGACCACAAGTAGGTTCACTCGCCCCGAAGACATCATTCCAACTACATTTTTTCATGTAATGTTTTGAGGCAAACTCTCCGGCGCGCACAATCGTGCTCTGTACCGTCAAGGCTCCCGGAAGCTTTCCGTCTTGCACACCCCAACCAGACAAGTTTCCAGTCTCGAAATCTCCAGTGAAAATCAGTTCCGCTTCCGCCGACACAAAACTGCTCAAACACATCATTACAATAAGGGTCAATCCCGATACAGCTCGGGGTAATCCCGTTTTGAAAAACTTTGCCATGTCTACTCCCGGAAAAAATGTGAAAGACAATGTAGTGATTAAATTTCCTAACACCCTATTTTTTTATGATTGCCTGGGGGCTTTAGATGCAACCATTTTCTCTCTACTTTGGTGTCGAAGATCTACCGCAACGTTGCGAATGTATCATAATTAACCAATGAGTCGGAAATGATGTGAAATCATTACACGCCAGCATTGGTGAGCTGACACAGGAAAATGATTTTTTAGAAGATACGTGGTTTTGTGTATCTGGCTACCGTGGTGGACTGGCACACACACCGCATATTGTCATGGCGGCTGTCCATCACCATGATCATCAAGCCGTTGCGTCGTATTATCCTAGAAAACTCAGTTGGATCACAAAAGTTCGTACAATCTCTTGATGCACCTAGCAAATTTAAAAACTTGCTTGTCACCAATAAGGTGACCATGCAATTTTTAAATTCACTATGCACACCAATATATTGCACTCCTTTTCTGCGCTCAACTAAGTTTTCTAGGATTATGATATAACTGCCTTCATACAAAGGCATCCGAGCGTGCATGTGCAACAATGTATTTGAATGATGCTCAACCCAACGATTTGTTTCTTTTAGACAGAAGGTATAACCCATTCTGGTTATATGCCTTTTTGCATGCGTGCCAAAATCAATCGTGGCAAACCATACAAAGTGTTTGCCGACAGTGGAAAAGCGCAGACTCTCGTTACTCTCACGCCCAATAAAAAATCAGTCGAACAATGCAGAGAAAAAAGACTATCGACGCATTCCCTTAAACTTCGCTTGATACGCGTTGAACTCGATGTTGATGTTGAAGTGCTTACCACAAACCTGATGAATGAGCAGATTTTCCCAGCCCATGTATTTAAGAAATTATATCACTTGAGATGGGGTGTTGAAGAAAACGACAAACACTTCAACCTAAATTAATCAGTTAAACCGTAGCGAGAGTGACTAAGGTGCAGAAGATAAAGTGTTTTTCAGGTTATTTTGGACGAAAGCGTATCACCCATACGGTGAGTTCAACATGTTCTGAAAAACGCTTTAGGTTCTGTGCCTTAGGCGCTTGCAGTAGGTTTAACTGATTAAGTTAGGTTCAAGCAATGGGTAGAAATAGAAAACTTTTCCGGAAAGTCTGCCTTGTCAGTTAAACAGGTTTTTTATACGAAGGTATTCACCAGCAACTTGACCGTCATAGTGGCTAATGCTGCTCAAAAAACCAATCGACTTTATACTCACAACCATTCTTTTTAGCTATTTTTCAGCCCAAAGATTCCACAAAAACTTGCTTACTTTGAGCTTCGTCTGTCGATTTTCTGATTCCAGATACCTCGATTGATGGATGATACTCTTGATTTCAAGCAGGCATACCGTTAGTTTACTCGACCAGTTTACCCAACTACCTTGATTTAGCTTCAAATCGATAAACATCGATAAATTAATGCCGTTATGGAGAGATTTATGTCGTATCGTTCAGCAATCCTCAAATATGCGATTTCCGCCGGATTTTTTCTCACTTCAGGCTTGGCCGTGGCGGAAATTCCCGCTGTACCGACTTTATTTCCTATCAATCAAGAGTGCACGCCAGGTCAATTACTATACCGTGAGGTGGGTATGGGCCGCATTACCAACATTGTTTATCATAACGGTCATTTTTATACCAATAATGTGGGCGGCGCTAATACAACGGCGAGAGAATTCAAATTTGCCGACATCAATGATCCTGGCAGTTTTGAGCAGGTCTTCACTCCCAACCTTCAATCAATGTCAGATGCACAAAGTCATGGTCATACCAAGGTAGGAGATTATGTTGCAGGTTATTCAAGGGTAGGTTATCCCCGCAAAGACGTTGGTGACAACGAGGTGTCTTTTAATCCTCCCCCCGGTTGGATCAGCTCTCAACAACAACCCAGAGCAGCAGGTAGTCGATCTCATCGCCTTTATTATCCCTGGTCGGTGCCTTTTAACTGGTTGCAGTATGGACCATCATCCGGCACTGCCCGTTTGTACCGTGCTGAAAAGTTGCTAGCCGAATGGCAGCCTGGGATCGTGGGAAATTCGATTTTATTGGGTAATTTACTGTTTATAGCGTCCGATGCCTCCATGCAAGGAGTCTCGGTTTTTGATATCAGCCCGGTTTTTGACAGCCCCGCTCAAGCTCCGCGATTGGTTAATCATCTGTCTGATGCTGTGGGTGGCTATCTTGGCGCCATCTGGGAAAATTATTTGCTACTGGTGGGAGGTGCAAAGTCTAACCTCTTGTATGTTATCGACATCAGTGATCCCGGCGCCATGTATGTGAAAAAAACATTTAATCTTGCCGGAAAGCAAGCTTTCAATACAGGCGGAGGTGTGCCTTATATTCAGACGCAAGACAACTATGTCTTTACCCGCGGGCACAAAATAGACATGGAATTATTGGAGATAGTGCGACAATTTGATGAAGTCGGTACTGAGAGACCAGACGAAAGTGTGGCAGGCCCCCTTAATATCAGCCAGTACAACTTGCCCCTTGGAAATTTGATGGTTTCAGGGGGTAATGCCGTTTCCGGGCGCGATGGAATTGGTATTTGGTGTCATCAGAACGCACCCGACAGACGTGGTCCCTATGTGGGCTATCACATTCCTCGTGCTGACCAAACCAATTTCCCGCTTGGTGCCCCCATAAGCCTGGTGATTGCCGAAGAGCTGGAGTCCTTTACCATCGTCAGTGGCGAATCGATTATTGTCAAACCTGCAGGCGGGCAAGCAATAGATGGCTGGACGTCATTTTCACATGATGGCGTTCTTACTTTTACACCGAAACAATATTTGCTACCAGATACCCTTTACGAAGTGATCCTCCCTGCTGAAGGAATCCGCGATATATCTGGCAATGGAATCGATGCTTATTCATTTACTTTTTCCACAGGCAATTCTGTCGGCGGAGGTAGTAATGCTGCCCCGGTCATCCATGAAATCACATCCAGTGTAAACCCCAGCGTACCAGGCGAGTCTGTGCTTGTGACGGCCAACGCCACTGATGCTGATTTTGATGATGTAGAGTATCGTTTTGACTTTGGGGACGGAACACCCGCAACCAGTTGGTCTACATCATCGTCGGCAATTCATACTTTTAATCAGGCCGGGAACTACACTGTCAAAGTACAGGTAAAGGATATCAAGCCTGAGGGTAATTCTTCGTCTGTATCTGACACATTTGTTCAAACAGTTGCGTCGCCTCTTCCCGTAGGATCTCTGCCTGTTAGCTCTTCCATGTTAGCGCTGGATAATCTCAATCGGGTTGTTTGGGCAGTCAATCCTGATAATGACAGTGTGAGCCGTATGGATGCGGATGCTTATACTCTCCTGGATGAAATCAATTTAAGAACTGTGACAGCTATTGATAAACCATTGAAACCAACCTCCATTGCTGTCGATCAAAGAGGTCAAGCCTGGATTGTTGCACGCGATGCCAATGTGATCGTTATTCTGGATAGTCAGGGAAATTTACAACGTGTGATCAATACGGGCTATGGCAGTCGGCCCCAAGCAGTTCTCATCAGTCAAGATGGTTCCCAGGCATTTGTAAGCGTGACAGGTCGGGGAGAAAATGATGCTGGCAATGGTCAATTATTGCGTTACAGTACCGACAGTTTTGCTGAAACCGGTAGGCTGGAATTGGGTAAACACCCAAGAGCAATGGCTTTATCCGGGAATGGTAATCGTTTATTTGTTGCTGCGTTTCTCTCTGATTTAAATTACGGCACCATTTGGGAAATCAATTCGGCCCAAATGAGTTTAACAACAGAAATAAAATTGCAACGTGATCGTGGTGCAGCAGGTTTGGATGCGGGTACTAACGATGGTCCGGGAGTTCCAAATTATATTGCTGATTTGGTGATCAGCCCGGATGATCAGTGGTTGTGGTATACAGCAATCAAGGCAGACACCAACCGTGGTTTGTTTTTCGCGCAGCAAACTAACCTGAATTTGCCTTTTTCGCCTGATAGCACCGTGCGATCCATGCTTGGTCGGATTGATCTCGGTTTAAATCCACCGCGTGAACCAGAATTTGGGAATGCCGTACCTCTGGTCTCACGTGTTGATGTGGATAATTCAGACTCTCCATCATCTTTGGCGTTTTCTCCATTAGGCAATTATGTGTTTGTCACGCTGCAAGGCAATGACACATTGATGGCATTTAATGATCTTGATATCCGGCAAGGGGGTGGAGAAGTCAACTCAATGTGGCGCGCTGCGACGGGTTCTGCTCCACAAGCCAGCTTGATGGATGCCAGCAGCAAAAGACTGTGGATAAAAAATCTGATGAGCCGCGACCTAAGCGTCATCGACCTGAATCCTTTTATTTCAAATGGTAGCACTCCGGTTGATACAGCAACGATATCAACTGTTCAGTTGGAGCGTCTGGCACCTGACGTACTGGAAGGAAAAAAACGATTCTATTTTGCCGGTAATGATCCGGCAGGCGTTAATAACATGAGTTCTGAAGGATATATCTCCTGCGCCAGTTGCCATATTGATGGTTCACATGATGGTCGTATCTGGGATTTTACTCAAAGGGGAGAGGGGTTTCGTAACACCACAGATTTGCGCGGTCGTCGGGGAACTGGCCACGGCAATGTACACTGGAGCGCCAATTTTGACGAAATTCAGGATTTTGTCCTGGACATTGTCAACCATTTTGGTGGTCAAGGTTTTTTAAGTGCGGAAGAACAACTAAACGAATCGTTGGGCGCACCTCATAGTCAGTTACACCTTGAGCTTGACCAATTAAGTGCTTATGTCACATCACTGGACCAGGACAGTATTCCACAAAGCCCCTATCGCTCCAGCAATGGTGAAATGACAGCCGCTGCTCAGGCGGGTGAGATCGTATTTAATCAGAACGGTTGTGACAATTGCCACAAGCCGTCAAACGATTTCAATGACAGTGAATTGGGTACCTCGCCATTGTTGCACGATGTCGGCACCATCAGAACCAGCTCTGGACAGAGACTAGGCAGTCCATTGACCGGACTGGATACACCCACGCTTTTAGGTGTTTGGGAAACTCAACCCTATTTTCATGATGGTTCAGCACAAACACTGGAAGACGTTTTTAGCATTGCTGGTGGCGAAAATATTCAGGCCGAGCTTGCTTCTTTATCAGGCGGTGCAATCGTTCAAGATGCTAACGCTATTGAAATGAGGCAGGATAGCAGTGCTCATGGAGAATTTGTCGTATTGCCAGGAAATGGTACGAGCATGCGCCTGTCAGCTATAGATGGCGGTGCCGGTGGATTGGGAGCCATTGAACTGCGTGTAATGGAGAGATCAAGAAAACATTCGGCTCCACTGACTGTGACGGTTAATGGTGATACGTTTTCTGTACAGATTGATCCATCCGTTGCCCGCCTTGAATGGCGATTGGTACGAATAGAAGGTGTGACATGGCTGGCAGGGGAAAATAACACGGTTTCTATTAAACATAATGGCGGCGCAAATTATATTTATGTAGATGAGGTTATAGTTTCACGTAGCAACGACTTGAATAAGGCGCTTCCACATCGACAAGTGATGAACCTTAATACAGAAAATGCGAATAATTTATTGGCTTACTTGCGCCAGCTGGATGGTTCAAATAGCTCTGAAAATGCATCTGCCCCTGATCCTGCAGAAAAGCTCCTGACCAACGGTGATTTTGAACAAGGCCAAGTTGATTGGACTAACCTGGGTGTTAATCGCACCGTATTAACGGGTTCATCCGAGTGTCGGGGTGCAAGTGGCAACTGTCTTAAAATAGATGGCAGCAACTACCGCCACGTTGATCACATTAATTTCGCTGTTACTGCATTACAGGCATATGATTTTTCCGGACATATAAAAGTGGCCGGCCTGACATCCGGTAATGCCAAATTTCTTGTCCGATGGTTTAATGGAAACACCGCAATAAGTGGTTATATTGGATTTGGGCAACAAGCGTCAAATACCACGGGTTTTGTACGAAAAAACAGAACATTAACGGCTCCCTTAAATGCGACGATGCTTCAGGTTCAAGCCATTAAGGTCAAAACAAATGTTGAGGCGATTGCATATTTTGACGATGTGATGGTGACCACGCAAAGTGGGGGGAGGGACTAATCAGCCTCCGGTTGCAAACATCAATGCAACACCGACCGATGGCACCTGCCCTGTGCCAAATACCTCATTAATGGTTGTGTGGCCCTAACGCTTAATATACGGCGTCCGCCGGATATCGTCGGAATATTAGGTGAAAATACGGCTTTCTAATTTGTTGAAAATACAGGGTTTAGTGCTCATTCAACCAATATCCGCCCAATATCAAGGCGCACTGCTTGACTTCATCAGTTTCATGCCATCCAATAATACTATTCATGCATACAGCAATAAGGAAAAGCAAAAATACAAGGATCGCGATTAATGGAGCAGGTCAAGGATGCCATCAAAGTACGACATTACAGCCGCAAAACTGAAAAAGCATATTGTTACTGGATACGATTTTTTATTCGCTTTCACCGATACAACGCCCAACGGAAATGTAGGAAGCAGAGGTTTCCGACTTTCTCAGTTTTCTGGCTGTAAACCGGCAAGTTTCTGCCTCTACCAAAAATCAAGTTTTCAACACGTTGCTTTTTCTGCACAGGCAATAGCAATGGTATGAACGTATCCCAGTGGTTTTACTCGTGAGAGGAAACCCACCTTACCGTTTCTTTGCGATACGGCAGCGGCCTGCAATTGATGGAGGCTTTGCGCCTTCGGTTGAAGAGTATAGGTTTTGAACGATTTGCCAGTTTTGAGTCTTTCACTTCCTCAAATCCATACCTTGTCATCACGATATCCCATAAACAAATTTTCTGGCCTGATCGCCAATAAATTGAAGACCATGTCAGCACCCTACTCGGCTTCAATTTTATCAAATCAACGCAATCAATGGGATTATAGCAAGGGACAAGCATGCGTATTTGCATTAATAGGGCAAGGCCAACAAAATACAATAGTGCATGCCTGCTCCCTCTCTTTATGACCCCTCTCTCCGGGTGTAGATCAGCCACTGACAAGAAATAGAAAAAAAATCCAAACCGGATTTCAGAATAATTAGCATCAAGGGGGTATAAGTACCCAACCAATAACAATTTAACGAAAAAATGGGATATGGGATAATACTGCTTATTTAAAGGGTGATATCTCTTCGCGATTTATGTACGGAAACTGACTAGCGAAGAAAGAGCGTACTCCTACCCATGCTCATCTCTCTGTGTATTCACACCCCCCCCTGGTTCCCACGGTCCTCCGTGGGAATCCATACGCCGCTTCACACGTACCTACGGTATGCATTCCCACGCGGAGCATGGGAACGAGAAAATATTGATCCTGGATGTCACCACTAGTCTATTCCACAGACGTGGATTCAATCGTCGTTTTACACCCTATTTGTGGCATATTTCCCACTTTCCGCCGTTAGTTTATACAACAGTAGGCAACTTATTCGGCCGGAAAACGTAAAATATCTGTCAGTGGCTGATCTACACCCCTCTCTCCTCTCACATGCCTGACCACTACAGATGGCTTAGGCTGTAAAATTAACGCGTGTCGGAGGCGAATTGTATAACGCGCGCCCCCATACTTTGTCGTTTATGACATACATGACCGAACGCCCGTAATACCACAAAGCCAATAGGTAGCCGTCAACGGTACAGTCAGGCCCGACACCGATTTGCACACCGCCCATGCCAATGCGATCGACTACCTCCGGTTCGCCGCACAGTTTGCGCATCTCTTCCACCGGCATGCCCATCTCTATGGAATCAAAAATATCTTTTGGAAGAAAAGTGTCGGAAGCAGGAACAAGTGTTGATTCGAATGTCGGACCCGCGCCCGGTTTTTTAGCAACCACTTTATCTACCGGGTGGCAGTGGATAGGAATGCCTGGATGCTGGTCCCACTTCACATAGCGATCATGGCGCACCATCTGCCAGTCGTTGTAGAACTCTGCCAGCTCTTCTTGTGCCAGGGAGTGCTTGAAACCGCCAGTGATAAACTCGGGGCCAGCCGGGTACTCATCCGTAAAGAGCATGCACGTGTACGCATTAAAGCCGCCTGGACGTGTGTGCGCTTTGACTTCAGTCAGTAACTCTCGCCACCGGGCGTTATCCAGATAATCAATGACTCCGTGGCAAAGGATAACGTCCCATGTCCCTTCAACTTTGTAGGTCTCCAAGTTTGCGACCTCGGTCTCCAGTGTAATCCCGGCTCGCACTGCCAATGCGCTGAGTTTTTTAATGCCATGCTCGGAGATGTCCATTGCTTTTACCTGAAAGCCGCAGGCGGCCAGATAATACGCGTTTCGCCCTTCACCGCAGCCAAGGTCCAATACTCGGCTTTCAGGGCTCAATGCCTTGGCCATTTCTACAATGTCGTGGTTCGGACCGCCCATTGTTGAAACGCCCATGTCGGCATAGCCTCTCTCCCAAAAGGCGGGGCTTGTATGCATCATCTCTTTATTCTCCGTTAGTTATTCGGCTTTAACCGGGCACAAATTGCGTTTCACGCTGTTGTACATTTTCAGACTTAAACAGCAAGGCGATCGTGTTGCTATACTTGAAACCTTTAGGGGTCAGGGTCCAGGAGCCATCATCGTCTCTGACCACGCAACCCTCGGATGTCAGGGCGTCCAACTCCTGTTTAAATTTTTCTGCTGCCACATCGCCAAAGCGACGCATGTAAAGTGCCTGATCCAGACGCCCCAAAGACAAGTTTAATATACAAAAGCGACGCGCCTGTTCATCATCATTAAGATAAAACCCCTGACTGATTTGGCCACCGCTGTTGTGATCGTGATCGATAAAGTCGGCAATAATGTTGTTGGTGCTCTTTTTGCGTACGGCAAATTCAGTTCCGTAGTGCAACTTGTCCGTATAGCTGCGTGCGCTGACGCCAAGACCCAGGAGTGGCACACCCGAAAAATCGGCCGCTTCTTGTCGCAAGCCATCTCCTGAACATTTTGAAAACCGAACAAATGAATTTTGATGGTAGCCGTGCTCACGCAAGCGGTCGACGCTTTCATCGTACACAGCATACTTTTGTTCGTTGGACATGAAGCTCAGTTCATATTTTTTGATTTTTTTATCGATACTGGTCAGGGGTCTGAATACCACCGGGTAGACGGTGATCGTATCCGGCGCTAAATCGATGGTGGCGTTTAGGCTGTGAAACCAACTCTCCTGAGTTTGCCCCTCTAGGCCATAGATCAGATCATAGTTAACGTTCTCAAATCCGGCATGCCCAATAGCATCAGTCGCCGTTTTCAACACCTCGGGCGCATAGCGCCTACCAGCGCGTTTCATCTCATCGGGATTCAGCGTTTGCACGCCCATGCTCATGCGATTGGCACCCAGGTGACGCAAGGCGGTTAAAATCTCCGGCGTTATAGAGTCTGGTGAACCCTCAATGGATACCTCAGCAGTTAGGGAGATGTTTGCAAATGTTTCGCGGATCACTTGAAAAAGTTGTTCGAACTGTAGCGTGCTCAACGTGGTTGGTGTGCCACCGCCGATATATATCGAGACAACCTCCATGTGCCCGAGTAGTTCACCGTACATGCGGATTTGGCGATGCAGTGATTGCAGGTAGCGCTCTACCAGATCAGTGCTTGGGGACGTGGTTAAAAACAAGGTGCAAAAAGAACAGCGATAACTGCAAAAAGGGATATGTAAATATAAATTAAGCTTTCCAGTGACACCTTCCCAGACCTGAGCAATGGTTGGCGCGGGCTCAATCTCTCTGTAGGCCCGCTTGGACGGGTAGCTATAGACATAGGTTGGCAGTTCCGCTGTGGCAATTGCGTGTTGCAGTTTATCTTTTACACCCTCGGCCATTTAACGTCCTCCTTGTCGACACCGGTTTACGAAGTACTCGCGCAAGGCAGGTAATGCAGCAGAATATAGTCGACTGCCTGTGCCAATTGGTCAAAGCTGCGGGTCACCACCGCCTCGTAACCGGGACGCCCACGAAAACATGTGCCGAAGGTGATTACGGGTAGTTCACGTGCATGCGCAAGAAACATCTCGCCGATGGTAAAAAACGGTGCATCGTGGCTAGCGATATGTGTCGGTAGGTCCAGGTTTACCAGAAGCACGTCCGTGAGATTGAGCTGGCGGCGATCATTGGTAAGCACCTCGTTCGGGCGTGGCTGATAGTCACCTTCGGCGGCCAAAATGACGCGAGTCGGGTCATAAATGTGGCAGCCATGAGGGGTTAACAGACTCGCTGCCTCATGCCGCCAGGACGAAGACATGTCTACCGAAATACCATCTACGCGACCTGATAAAAACACGTGCAGCGGCGGAGGGTTACTAAATGTTTGGGTAGTTGATGTCATGGTCTTTATTTCGAATCGTAGGGAGGCACCTCTGTTGCCTCGCAGGGGATGATCGATAACTTCAGCCTGCCATCGACACAGCGGCTCGCGGTTTCCGGGTGGCTCTCAAACAGTTGCTGGGTCAGGTTCGCAACTACCTCCCGAACGCGGTCAGGGTACATCCAGGGCGCGTACCGTAAACCAAGGCGGATGGTGATTGACTCAGGTTCAGATGCGTCATCCGTGGCTTCACTGTGGGCCACGTCATAGTGAAGATCACCCGTCAGTTCCAGTCCCGAACCCGCCTGTAAATCGGGAAAGCGCGGTGAGATGGCGATATCGGGAATCGCCTCAAGCGCTTCATAGAGTGGGCCGGAGAGTAGCAGCGGTAACACAGGGCCATTCGTATCTAAAACTGAGCGCGAGATCCTCCCTTTATAGTACACCTGAAGTCCCGCAGGTGAATCGACAGGGGCGGTCACTTCCACTAGATCACCGGTAAAATAACGTACCAGCGGCATCTGTTGCACAAAGGGATACAGCCCCGTTAGCAGCAACACACCGACGCCTTCGGTAACCGGTTCATGGGTGTCAGGATGCACCACCTCGGGAATCACGTGGGGGTCAAATACCCACGGGCCGCCAATGCCCGCTTCCGTGGCGCCGCCGAACATTTCGGTCATGCTGTACTGGTCATGCACATCGGCTTGCCACAAACGCGCCAGCAAACGCTTTCGCGCCGGTGTTACGTGCCCGCCGAAAAGTGCCAGGTGGCGCACTGGACTGTTCTTTAAATCGTAACCGTCAGCCAACAGGTAGGCGGTGAGTGCTTTAACCATTCGCTCGGTTCCCATCAGCAGGGAAACCTGTGGCGCTACGCCGGGTAAATTATAACGGCGTTCCAAAAGCCCCCGGGCCTGCTGCGCCTGGGCCATATCATGAACCCCCGCCGATAGTGTGTAGGCGCTGGTAGGCATACCGATAAGCGAGCCGTGGTAGGCATTGCTTAAACTCAAATACAGCGGTCGGGGGTTGGGCATGGGTGCGGCACACAGTCGTGCACTGAAAAAATCCCAGATAAATTTTTGCTCACCGGCACTACGATGGAGCTGCAAAAATGCACCAGTGGTACCGGTCGTATGCTGAACGGCGGCGGGCAGAGACGGGTCGCACAAGATTGCGGCATGATTGTCGACAACATCCTCCCGAAACAGCACCGGCAGTTTCGGCATATCCGTCAGGCACTTCACCTCTCCGGCATCAGCAAAGCGTTGACGATAATATTTGGACTGATTGCGGCACCAGGAAATTGTTTCGCCCAGCAACTCCTCGCGTAATGACTGCACAGCGAGAAGCTCTGGCATCAAGGCTTATCCGTCTGGGTGTTAGCTACCGAAGATCGAAAATTGTTAAAGGCGGTGCCAAGTGGGTCTGCATTGGTTGCCTCCGAGATGATTGCCTCCGCCCCAAGAGGTTCAGCCCCAAGAGGCTCGGCACCAAAAGGTTCAGCTCCAAGAGGCTCGGCACCAAAAGGCTCAGCTCCAAGGGGTTCAGCCGCAAAGGGTTCTGCGCTCAGTGGCTCAGCTGCTTGTAGCGCCTCAGCGGCAATGGCTTCCGCTGCAGCTGCTTCCGCTGCAATGGCGTGCGATGCCTCTACTGTAAGTTCACCTTTTGAAAGACACTTTTCAACATGTTTACCCAGTGTCTCTGCCGCGTCGACTGCCTGATTTGCAAGGGCATGGGACATCCCGTTGTAGCTGCCATCAAGATATTGCCAGGTGAGGGGATCGGCCTCCCCGGTGGGATTAAGGCCTGAAGTCTTTTGAAAATCTGCCAGTGCAGTGCCAGTCCCTTTGCCAAACTCACCATCGACCTTGATGTCGGCACCTCTAAGCGCCAGTGCAATCTGTAGACGCCGCACCTCATTGTGAGAATCTTTAACGCCTTTCTTTAAAGGTGGGGAAGAGCGCAACGTCGCCATCGCAGATTTAGTGGCTGCGGCACTGGCAATGGAATTTGCAATTGCCTCGCGCACTACCGTATCGCGAACCTTTTGTGCGTCGTCATACAGTCGGATGAAATCAGTGTTTTCCATGTCCTAGCCTCTTCCGTGAATTGAAGGTTAAATTATAAGACTACATATGATTCAGCGCCAGGGATTACGCAGACCACAGGCATAAATTTCCGGTAAGCCACCTTTTGTCACAAGCGGATTATCCGCCGGAATTAATAAGCACGCTCACCTCCAACCGCAGCGGTACGCCCAACAGGGTTTGCGTGTTTAACCCGTTGCCTTTAGGATCACTCGCCGAACTCTCATCCTCCAGGCCAAAATAACGATAACCGTCCGGCCCGAACTGTACATGACCAGCATTGTGATTATCCTAGATTCCGCAGTTGACCGCTTGGAAGATATATTAACCTGTTGATGAATATCATGTTTTATGGATATGGAAAGTTCATCCGTTGGATGAGTCGCTACGACCTGTAGAGCACGTTGCCTTTTGCATCTGGCCGCGTTGCGAATCGTCGCAATAGGCAAGCTATTACTCCTCATCGCGCCTTGCCAGTCACAAAATTCAACGCGCTCTACAGGTCGTTCAACTACGGATTCTAGGATTATGGTAGGGCTGTGCAACTTGCAGCAAAAGCACACACCCTCCTGCTCAACCACAAACCAGACACGCGGCACTGTGGCTACGGACAATTTTTCTAGGTGCCGACGGCACAAATGGCGCCTCCAGCAGTAACAACGTCTGCACAAGGCGCCCGCTCGTTTCATCTCTCCTTGCCATTCGACCCCAAAAACCGCGTGGTTGCCAGGATCACACTGGCCAATTAAACTGGCCGCTGGTTATTCGTTCGTTTTTATAGCACTTCGCGCTTCACAACCAGTTGTTCCACAATTTGTTTCCACTAACCCGTTTTCCCATAGCCAATCCCAACATGAATATGCCCAATAAATATGAACCCCTGCGTAACATGGAATCATTCACCGAAGACATGTTCAATCGCATCATTGCCTTCCAGGAAAAAAATCACCACGCCTGGAACAATAATCTGTCTTTTGATACACGCATCAAAGACTTGCCCCTGCATAACCTGATTTTCAGCAACCCGGATCGTAACCCGGAAAAAT
>Ga0316204_10006800_pt1 | contig 17265 bp, 16 predicted proteins | sample 6monrhotite_MG_2_FD_205661 | JGI IMG/M metagenome (GOLD analysis project Ga0316204, IMG submission 205661) | Microbial mat bacterial communities from mineral coupon in-situ incubated in ocean water Damariscotta River, Maine, United States -... | ecosystem: Environmental > Aquatic > Marine >... | reverse complement strand
GATACCCATGTCGCGGCCGCCGACGGCCACCGACCCGTCCATAACAACGGAATGCCCGCTGGGAGATTCGCCGACGAACATGATGCCGTCGACCCATTTGATACGTGCTTTCATAAAAAACTCATTTCCATCCAGTGCCAGTGATATAGTCCGTTCTAGAACACATGTTATACGATTGTAAAAGTCAAATGGACGCCACGATAAAAACTTCCGGGTTCTACCCCGACACCAAATCCTTCGACAAGGGGCGCCTGGATGTGGGCGAGGGGCATCAACTGTATTGGGAACAATCGGGTAATCCAAAGGGTGTCCCCGTGGTCTTCCTGCACGGCGGGCCAGGATCGGGTTGCAGCCCGCAACAGCGCCGCTTCTTCGACCCCGATCATTACCGGGCGATTCTGTTTGACCAGCGCGGTGCCGGGCTCAGCACCCCCTATGCCACAACAAAGGCCAACACCACCGACCACCTGGTGGGTGATATTGAAGCCCTGCGCCAACACTTGGGAATCGATAGCTGGTTGGTTTTCGGAGGATCATGGGGCTCAACCCTGGCCCTGGCTTATGCCATCGCCCACCGGGACCGGTGCAAGGCCCTTGTCCTGCGCGGCGTTTTTTTGGCAAGTCAGGCGGAGCTTGACTGGTTTATGAACGGCATGGGGCAGATATTCCCAGAGGCGCGCCGGGATTTCATTCAATTTTTACCCCCGGAGGAACGCGCCATTCCGCTTGAGGCCTACCACCGGCGCCTGATGGATCCAGATGCGCGCATTCACCTTCCCGCCGCGGCATCATGGGGCCGATATGAATTCGCCTGTTCGACCCTGCGCCCCGGTCCCGGCGCCAGGTCTTCCGCACCCACCTTCGAGACGCCCGTTGGCCATAATCACGGCCACTGGAATTCCCTGTTGGGTATCGCCAGGATCGAAGCCCATTATTTCGTCAACAGGATGTTTCTTGAAAAGGACTACATTTTGCGCAATTTGGAAAAACTGAAAGGCCTGCCCACGGCAATTGTTCAAGGACGCTATGATATCGTATGCCCCATTGCCACCGCCGACATGTTGGCAAATTCCTTGAATGCACTGAATAGTGAAGCCGGTGAAGCCTCTGTGGATTACACCATCATTGATGATGCCGGCCATTCAGCCATGGAACCCGGCATCCGCCAGGCCCTGACCGCAGCGTGCGATAAATTTAGAAGCTTGTAATGGCTTTTTTCCGTGGCGTTACGACCAAGTTGCACCGATAATGGGCCAAAATTACAGCTTGCAGGTTGGGGGAAACACCTTGAAAAAAATTTGGGCTGGATCAGTCAGGACCTTTTGCGCCTGTATGATTGCGACAGTTGCCATGCATGCCCTGCCCACGGATGCCCGGGCCGACGACCCGGCCTTTGTCTCCTTCGGTGCCGGGGCCTATGACTGGAACAGGCAAAAGGAAGAGGGTGCTGAATTCCGGATTGAATACAGGTCTGATTCAAAGTTCTGGCACGTCAAACCGTTTTTTGCGCTTTCCGCTACATCGACCGGCCATGGCTTTATCGGCGCCGGCATTCTGCTCGACGTCTACCTGGGTAACCGCCTCGTCCTGACCCCCAGTTTTGCGCCGCACCTTTATGTGGGCGGCAACAAAAAGCTGGACCTGGATTACCCGCTGGAATTTCGCTCCCAACTTGAAATTGCCTATCGCTTCGACGATCGCTCAAGACTGGGCGTCGCCGTATCGCATTATTCAAATGCCAGTCTGGGCGACACCAATCCGGGCACGGAATCGGCGATGGTCTATTATTCCATGCCAATCGGAAAAATTATCGGCAACTAGGGCCGTTCAACTGTCCTTCTTGTCGTCGTCGTCTTCCTTATCGTCGTCGTCGTCGTCGTCGTCATCGTCTTCCTTATCGTCATCTTCCTCATCGTCGTCGTGTTTCTTGTCTTTGCGTTTTTCGCCGTCCTTGCGATGTTCGTTATCGTTATCGTCATTGCACGGCTGATCACGGGTGCAGGACTTGTCTTTTTTGCCCTTTTTCTCTTTCTTTTCCTTCTTTTCCTTCTTTGATTTTCTCTCCTTCCGCTCTTTTTTCTTCTTGTCCTTTTTCTTGTCACTATCGGCGAAGGCGGCATTGGCCTCGAACGACAGGGTATCGGCGTTAAACGAAACCGGTGCACCGGTCAGACCGAGAGTGAAGAACAGCGCAGCAACGCTCAGTGTGATTTTCCTGATAGACAAAACGAACTCCTTAGATTCCAGATGCGATTGCCCAACTCTAGCCGAAACCGAAGCCAACCCCTGTGACGGGCATCACTAAGAAACACAAAATAGTACCGTTGTCGTCACTTCAAGGCATGTGTATAAGAAAGCCATATGCGCCCGTAGCTCAGTAGGATAGAGCACCAGATTCCTAATCTGGGGGTCACAGGTTCGAATCCTGTCGGGCGCACCACCCCCCAGGCACTCCTTTGCTTAATCCATCAACAAATTTGTAATTCCAGCAGGCATGCTAACGCGTCTTGCGCAACAGGTGATATTCCCACCAGCCCAAAACCGTTGTGAACACAACGGTCGCGCCGACACCCAATTGTCCCCAGCCGTTCAGTTCCATCGGTGCCAGAGCCACGACAACCAAGCCGCCAACGCTCCAGACGGCATTCGCCCCGACAAGAAACCGGGCCGTTGACACTCGCCGGGCCGGGGCCACGGCGTGCAGTACGGTCACCACGGCGAAGGCCAGCACTGCCCATCCCAACACGACGACCACCCATGGCGCTGAAACACCCGAAATGTGGGCCGTTTCCTCCGGCCACAAGATTAATAAAACGCCCAGAAAAAGGGTTCCGCCAAAGTCTACCGCGAGGGGGGCATCATAAGCCCGTTGCGGATCGCCATGCGGTGATTGTGATTGATGGTCTTTAGAGTCGGAGGTGTTCATGGTGGGCCCCTTCGCCACAGGTTGGAATTGCCGCACCGTCGCTCGAGCAGAGAACCGTTTCAATTCCCTCGGAGGTAATTGCCTTCATTTCCCTGCAGGGGCTATCATGGGATCCAAAATCGACGGGAGAGGCCTTACGCCGTGAATCGATCCACCGTTATGTCCTTCGGGGACATGTTACGCCGCTGGCGCAGCCAACGAGGATTAAGCCAGATGGCTTTGTCTCTCAAAGCAGAGACATCTTCGCGCCACCTGAGCTTCCTGGAAACCGGCAGAGCCCGTCCCAGCGCGACGATGGTAAAACGCCTGTGTGACGCTTTAGAGCTGTCTTTCCGAGAATACAACGCCATGCTGAACGCCGCCGGATTTGCCCCGCATTTTTCGGCCACCCCCCTAGACGACGCGGCGATGAAGGACATTCAAAAAGCCATTCGCCGCTTGCTGGATAACCACGAGCCGTTTCCGGCATTGGTTCTCGATCCCAGTTGGGACGTGGTGGATGCAAACCGGGCGTTCGACCGGCTGATGGCCGCGCTCGCCCTGCCCGATGCCCGGCCCTTTAATCTGCTTCGATTCCTGTTCGCGCAAGATAAATTGCGACCCTTCATCGAAAATTGGCAGGTTACGGGAAGTATGGTGCTGGACCGGGCACGCAACGAGTACGCCCGGCACGGTGACGACCGATTGAAAGAGGTCATTGATGAGATTTTGACCTATCCAAACGTGCCCGACCAATGGCATGGCGCACCAGCGGAATTACCACAATCGCCCGTTGCGGCCTTTGTCATGGTGACCGATCAGCACCGCCTGTCCTGGTTTTCCACCGTTACAACCTTTGGCACGCCACTGGACATCACAACGGAAGAACTGAGGATTGAATCTCTCTTCCCCATGGATGCAGAGACGGATGCGTTCGTGCAGAACCTGCTGTCGTGATCCGGTCATGCCCCTCACCACACCTGTCAGTGTCTTGTTATTCAGCCATCACCAGGTCGTTTTATAGAGCATTCCACGGGTGCCCGTAGCCCACGATTGCAAAACGGTTTGATCGGCTTGTTCACAATTTTATCCTGAACAAGTCTTGCTCTTCCCACGGCACAATTTCCAGGCCGGAACCGGCCGTCAGGTCCTTAACCGTGCTGGATATCAGAACCTGCCCATCGGGCGCCAAGCCCGCAATTTTCCGGGCCATATCCACCGGGGTGCCAGAAACATCGCCGTGGGAAATTCTCACTTCGCCAGTGTGCAGACCGACACTTGCCGATATTTGATTTGAAGCCAAGGATTTTACAATATCGAGGGCGCAGTGCATGGCGCGCGCGGGTCCGTCAAATGTCGCCAGTTGATTGTCTCCTTTTTGCACGATCTCACTGCCACGGTAGCGGCGCACACGATGACTGACGGCTTCCAGAGCGGCACTATGCCATTGTTCCAAGTCAGCCTCGACCCGCAGGCCTGTATTATTGATGCCGACACACAGCACTGTGGTCAAAACGGTATCGGGAATTGAGGTCATCGCATCCCCGGCAAGGAAATCGGCGATCGCCTGAGTGATTTGTTCTGCGTACTTTCCATACCAGATCACGTGATCATTTCCGGGTATTTCGACAAGTTCGCAATTGGGAATGTTGTCGGCAAGATATTGGCCACCAGTGAAATCGATCAGGACGTCTTCAACGGCATGAATCACAATGGCGGGCACTTGAATTGTCGGCAATATTTGCGAGATGTCGATATCCTTGTTCATCGTCATCAATGCCCGCGCCGCGCCGGGCGTGGCGCCAAGGCGTTCAAACTTTCCCCACCAGTCGATGTGTTCGGGATTATCACCAACGCCGGGAGCAAAGGCCGGAAGGGAAACGCCGGTTCCCCATGACGTTTCAATGTAATCAAACAATCCCTGCAGGGCTTCATCAGTTGGAAACCACGAAGTGAACTTGGCAAACGAACCATAGAGAATCAGCCCCAGGCTGCGCTGTGGGTAGGTCGCGGCAAACAATGCGGCCAGTGTGCCGCCTTCGGAAATGCCCATGATGAAGGCGCTATCCCAACCGGCGGCATCCATGACGGCGCGAACGTCATCCATGCGTTCGTCCATTCCCGGCAAAGGGCTTACACTGTCAGAAAGGCCAGTGCCGCGTTTGTCGAACAAGGCGACGGTCGCGTGGCGCCCCAATGCCGTAAGCCATTGGGCCATCTCGGGACTATCCCAGTAATTATCAATATGGGAAACGAATCCAGGCGCCATCACCAGGTTGACGGGGCCGCTGCCATAGACCTGGAAAGCGATATGGATGTCTCCGCTTTTGGCATACCGGGTCTGTGGCTTCTCGTTTGCCGGGGTAGACAGTCCGGTGCCTGCCGGATCGTCCGGTGCCTCGGTTATTGTGGCGTCGCCGACAAACCGGAAGCCGCGGCCATGAATGGTGCGAATGTATTTCTGAGTTTCACCATCATCGCCGAGCAACTGGCGTATTGATTTAATACGACTGCTCAACGCGGCATCGGATACAACGCGGCCACTCCAGACCCTTTCAAAAATTTCGTCCCTGCTGACAACCCGGTCCTGGCTGGCGAGAAGCAGGACGAGCAATTCTATCACTTGAGGTTGTGCATCCAGGCGTTCGTCTTTGCGTCGCACTTCAAACGCCGTGGTATCCACTTGGAATTGATCAAACGCATAGATCATACATGACCCCCGAGCCACTGTATTTAGGAGGCGTGAACCCCAATACGCGTAACGGTCTTGTAGTTATTCAATCGAACCATACCTCAATTTTGTAAAATCCACAAAATATCCACGCCGAGTCCACTCTTTCTCCAAGCATCAGATTGGCATCGGGATCATTTTAATGACTGTCCGCCGGTTGTGCGGCTCGTGCCCAGTAAATCACCCTTTTTGAATGGAGAATTTAAAAATGTTATATGCAAACCCGGTCAGCACTACGCCTTCCGAAGCCATGACAGCACTGACGCGCGAAACTGTTCAAAATATCAATCTCGAATCCGGACAAACCATTTACAAAGACATGTGTCTGACGATGGCCGAATTCATGCGTGGGTTGCCAAAAGCAGTGAGGGGGGCTGTAACATTGACCGATACTTCAGTCTTGTCTTTTCGCGTTGATAGCGAAGCAGGTATCGCCTTCATCATTTGCCTTCCATTGGCAAACCGCCAGCTTGGTTCTCTCAGCCTGCCGCGGATGAAGGTCGAAATCAAACTTTGCGATTTTACCGCCGCAGAAACCAAGCTGTTCATCAATCGCTTCGACCTGACGTTTTTGCGTATCGGAGGATAACCTGAACAATAAAGAGCTTGAGACGCGGCAATATATTGTCGGGGCTTGTAATCAGGTCCATTGATGCCCCCCGGCCGCCATTTTCGCGCCTCAGTTGATGTTGAATGCGCCACACAACGTTCAGTGATCAGATGACATGATCGGCTGTAGATTGGCGCAATATGCATATGGATTGTCGCCCTGTGCTAGTGCATGGTGGAAGGCGCCCGGATACCATTTTTCCATGAATACGAACGCCACCGGAAAGATCAGGAACGTAAAATGGTATCCACATTGAATACGTCTAACGTCGCATTAATCACGGGCGCGTCCAGCGGTATCGGCGCTGAACTTGCGCGCTATCATGCATCCAAAGGGGGCGACCTTGTGCTGGTCGCCAGACGCGAAGAAGCGCTTAACGCCTTGAAGCTGGAAGTCGAGAGCTGCTACGGAATTCAGGCGACCGTCATCGCCGCCGATCTGGCCCGACCGGAAGCCGCGAACGAAATTTTCTCAGCCACCGAAAGAGCCAACATTCAGGTCGATATCCTGATCAACAACGCCGGATTCGGCGGGCACGGCAAGTTTCATGAACGCGAACTCGCCAAGGATCAATCGATGATGCAGGTGAACATGGCCTCTTTGGTCAATCTGACACACCTGTACCTACAGGAAATGGTGCGCCGGAATTCAGGAAAAATCCTCCATGTCGGCTCGACTGCCGGTTTCCTGCCCGGACCATTGCAAGCCGTCTACTATGCGACGAAGGCATTCGTGCTTTCCTTCTCACAAGCCATCGCACAGGAACTTGCCGACACAAACGTCACCTCAACCGTGCTATGTCCCGGGCCCGTGGATACCGGATTTGTCGCCGCGGGTGATCTCAATGGTGTAGCGGCCTTCGACAAAGCCAAAACGCCGGCCTCTGTTGCAAAATGCGGCTACGACGCCATGATAAAAGGTGAACTGGTCGCAATCAACGAACGCCCTTTGAGCTTTTTGGTAAACTGGATCGTGCCCCTGCTGCCAAGAAAAGCGGTCTTGAAAATGTCCGAAGACACCATGCGTAAGAATTAGGTCGTTCGCTATAGCGCAAAGAAACTGCACCGTAGACATCAACATGCTCTCCTCCAATAATCAGCGTGTCGTCGACTGTCAGGCGGCCTGGAGCGAAAGCGCGATCGCACGACAACAACCCTCCGGATGATCGGAACGAAGTAGCCATGTCCCAAAGCGCAAAGAAATTCGTCGTCGATTACGGCTGGCAAGTCCTGCTGACGGACTTGGGTGTCTGTCCGCAGGACCTGTTGCGCCAGGCACGCTTGCCGCTTGATTTGTTCAGTCGGCCCCATCCCACCCTGGCCACTGAGGAGTACTTCCGGATCTTCGAAGGCCTGGAGGTGCTGATGGATGACCCGCACTTTCCCCTGCGGTTGGGCCAGGCGGTCTCGCCGGAGGCTTTCAGCCCGCCGGTCTTCGCCTGCTTCTGTAGTCCCGATTTGAACGTGGCGCTGTCCCGGTTGGCGCAATACAAACCTCTGATTGGGCCGATGGTGCTTAATGTCTCCATCAAGGATGACGCCACCACCATTGCCATGGGCGAACTACCGACCGAGGCTCCGCTGCCCCAGGCGTATGTTGCGATAGAACTGGTATTTTTGGTCCACATGGCGCGCAAGGCAACGCGCGAGCGCATTGTGCCAAAAACCGTGCACATGATTAAGCCGATGGCCAACGTAGAGGTTTACGAGGAATTCTTCGGCATTGCGGTCAAGCGAGATACCTTTAACGGTCTTTCCTTTATTGCCAAGGACGCGACCAAGCCATTCCTGACCGCCAATTACGCCATGTGGTCGGTGTTTGAGCCCGAACTTCGCACCCGTATGCACGACCTCGCCACGGACGCCTTGTTCAGTGAGCGCGTGCGAACTTGTTTGGTAGAAATTCTGGCGAGTGGCCAGTGCTCTATGGACGATGTCGCCAAGCGCCTTGCCGTCAGCCCGCGCACACTGCAACGCCGGCTCAGTGACGAGGGCACCAGCTTCCAGCCGTTACTAAGCGGCCTGCGCGAGGAACTGGCGCGCCATTACCTGACCAATTCCCGCTACACCGGGGGGGAGATTTCGTTCCTGCTCGGTTACAACGACCCCAACAGCTTCTTCCGTGCCTTCCATGCCTGGACAGGTCAAACACCGGAAACGTTACGCCAGGTGAACGGCGCTTTGCATTGAACTCGATCAAGCGGCCCCACCAATTTGAGAATTGTCATGTCTAGATTTTTTTCAAAAAAAATCGTCCTCGTCACCTTGATCGTCGCCGTCATCGCCACAACCACGGCATGGATGGTGGATAACCAGATCGCCGACAATCCCGGTGCCAACGACGGCCGCGACATCGTTGTGGTCGTGCACGGCCTGGGCCGCAGCAAAATTGCCATGTGGTTGATAGCCGTGCGGCTGGAAGAGGCCGGGTTCCGGGTTGCACGGATTGGCTATCGCTCGCTACGGGATACGCCGGAGGATATTGTTAAAGACGTCGAGGGCCAGATCCTGGATTGCTGCCTGGACAAGTCGCCGAAGCTACATTTCGTCGGTCATTCCTTCGGTGGCCTCGTGATACGCGCCTACCTGAGCGATCATGAGATCACAAACCTGGGCCGCGTGGCGCTGATCGGTACTCCCAACACCGGAACCGAAATTGTCGATAACCTGCGCCACGAATGGTGGTTCCAGGTCCTCGGACCTGCCGCCCATGCGTTGGGAACGGACGAGAACAGCTTTCCCAACACCATTGGTCGGCCCAATTATCCGCTGGGTATCATCGCCGGCAAGATGGACAATCCAAACGAAAACCTTCTGCCCGGCGATGACGATGGGTTGGTGTCGGTAGAATCGACAAGGGTCGAGGGCATGACCGATTTCGTCGTCGTCGAAACAGGCCATTCCCGCATGCGCTCTGACAATGACGTTGCCGAACACATCATCAGCTTTCTGAATACGGGGCGGTTCAATGGGATTTAAGCCTCTCTATTTTGGCTATGAGCAGAAGTCTTTGCCTCAGCCTGAAAACGCCGGCTTTTCTACGCTTAACAGACATTAATCGCCGAAGTGTCCACTTTGAGAAGGTAGAGTGGACGTTATTCAGGGTGATGGATTAAATCCGCTAGTGCCTCGAAGCGGACATTTAATACGCTAATAGATCGACGATCTATGTATCGATATCGCCCTATATTTTCTCACTCGCATGGATCATCAAGACAATGGATTGATGACACGGCGTCTCGATACCGACCTCGCGACCCATCTTGACAATGGCTCCGTTCAGGAAATCGATTTCCGTCAATCTGCCATTTTCAATATCCTGTACCATTGATGAGCGATGCGGTGCCGAGCGGGGGAAAATTATGGGGCTTAGAATGTCATCGACATAGTGCCGACCGTTTTCAGCAAGATGCAGGTCAGCACTGGCGGCATAAACGCGCAATGTTTCGTCAGCCAGATTGGTAATCAGGGCGCGCGAATATTCATTTTCCAGAAGCTCGCCATAATTCCGACCGATGAGCGCACCTGTCGGGTTCATGCACGTGTTGAACAGTACTTTCGAATATATCGTTTTTTGAATTTCCGGATCGTGCACCATAGGCAAAAATCCGCGCTTCCCAACTTCAAGCATTGATTGGACAGCAGCCAATTCATCTCCCAGCAGTGATCCGACCCAGACTGACGAGGAATGGGCGTTTACGCTGACCCGCCCCACGCCACCGCGTTGCATGCCGATTAACATGGCGGACGAGATGATGGGAGTACTATCGCCTAACACGTCGCGCGCGATTTCGGCGGAACCGAGGCCATTTTGCATCAGGAGAACCGAGCGGGGACCCGGCGTTCCGGCGAACGGTTGCAACGCCGTGGCAATGTCAAAAGCCTTGGTCGTGACCACCAACACATCGCAATCCCGGCTGGCGTCAGAAGGCCTTGCAGCATCCTCGATGGTGATGTGACCCGGCTCAATAGTGCATTCGCCTAGCATGCCGGTTACTGAAATTGGCTGTTGAGATAGAGGTTCGACCTGAGCCTCGCGCACCATCAACCATACGTCCGCACCAGCTTGCGCAAAACTAGCGGCAACGCACAGCCCAACAGACCCACCGCCAATTACTGTCGTCCGAAAGTTGGCCATATTTACTCTCGATCAGCTGGTTTCTACAACTAGCGGTAGCCTATGAGAGTTGCGTCTTATGAACAAGAAGCAAATGACCATTCTTGAGTGCCACCCTAGACTTTAAGATGTTCCCAACAGATAACCGGTCATCTGTTCTGGTTAAATTACAGGCCTTTCACGGGAGAAAGAAATATGGCTGCATATGTCATTTTTGATGTCGACATTAGCGATCCTGCGCGTTATCAAAATTTCATGGCAGGCTAAAATCTGCTTTGCAAAAGGCTGAGCCCGCAGTCAGACAACAGGGCCGTCTTTTCTATGAGGTCAATCTTGAAGACCGGTTTCCGGCCAATGACCTTCTGCGCCAAATCGCCGCTGTTCTCGGTTTAAGTTATCAACGTGATGAGACCGCCCCTTTTGACAGCCACACCGGATGCCCATCGATTGATCCAGTTTTCAGATCAAATAGTCTTTGATGTCTACGTCATTGAGCTGGCTCGTCTCGAGGCGCGTTTCCGAATACTCCCGGTAGGCGCCCGAAGTGAGGAATAAGTTGAAGAGGTCCGTATCGATGTGTTCTCCCTTGGCCATTTTACCCATAATGTCGAGGGCTTCGGTCAGGGTTTTGCCTTTCTTGTAAGGCCGGTTTGAATCGGTCAGCGCCTCGAAGACATCGGCTATGGCCATGATGCGCGCCGGTATCGACATATCATCTTTCGAGAGCTTGCGCGGGTAACCGGTGCCGATCATTGTCTCATGATGGCCCCCGGCATATTCCGGTACGCGCTTCATGTTATCGGGGAACGGAAGTTGTTCCAGCATGATGATCGTCTGAATGACGTGATCGTTAATCTTGAATCTCTCCTCCGGCGTAAGCGTTCCGCGCTCGATGCCCAGGTTGTAAATTTCGCCGTAATTATAAAGGTGTTCCGGCACATCGATTCGGAACTCCCACCGATTGTCACCGAATGGATTCGAAGCGACGCGGTGGACAATATGATCCTGGCGATCTGCCAGTAATGCCTCTACCGCTGGCAGGTCAACCGTCGGACGTAACGCCCGGCGCGTGGATTCATCATCGGATAGGCCGATGCTGTCATCGAGATGGCGCAACCAGGTCCGCGCGCCGATTTCATTCAGGCGGACTTTGTCCTCTGCATCCATAAATTCGCCGCCACGATTGCAGGCAGCGACAAAAGAAAATTCATCGCGAAGCTGGTCGATTTCTGCGTCTCGAGCGGCCTCCAGTACCGATGAATCGTCAGCCCCTGCTATTGTTTTCTCGAGGCAGCGGACCTGCGCATCGCGGATCAATATTTCGAATCGCGAGCGGATTTCGTGAATTCGGTTGTAGATGGTTTCCAGCTTGGTGGCCTTGTCGACCACGTATTCCGGCGTCGTGACCTTACCGCAATCGTGCAGCCAGGAAGCGATATGAAATTCGTACCACTGATCACTGGAAAGGTTGAAGTCGGCAAACGGGCCGTCCGTTTTGCCGCAGGCGGCTTGCGCGAGCAATTGCGCTAACACGGGGACTCTGGCGCAATGGCCTCCGGCATAAGAAGACTTGGCGTCAATGGCGGAGGCGATCAGTTCGATGAAAGAATCGAGCAAAACCTTCTGGGCCTTGAGCAGGTTCTGGTTGTCCAGAGCAACCGCTGCCTGACTCGCCAAAGCTTCGACAAAGCCTTCGATTTCTTCCGTGAACGGTATAATCTCGCCGGTTTTTGGGTCCTTCGCATTGATAAGCTGGAGGACGCCGATGACATCACCGGTTCGGGGCGTCAGAGGTACAGTAAGGAAGGAGCAGGACCGATACCCTGTGTTTTCATCAAAGCTTCTAGTGCCGGAAAAATCGAAGCCCTGTTCGGTATAGGCGTCGGTAATATTGACAGTGCGCCCAGTGTGTGCGGCATGGCTTGCGACGTTTTTTTGGTTAGGTTCACCCGTTTGATCGTCCAATAACTTGACGGGCCCGAAGGGAACATCGCCACCATTGGCACCGCCGTAGAGGATATTGAGCGAGCTATTGCTGACGATTTGAAATTCCAGATCATTGCCGGATTTGATATAAAGCGTACCGCCATCAGCGTTTGCCAGAGTTTTTGCCCCCAGCAAAATGTTTTCAAGAAGTTGTTTCTCATCCCGCTCGGCGCTTAGCGCGACGCCTTGTTCAATGAGCTTCCGCAGCTTCTCCTGGCTGCTCACTAAATCCTGAGTGCGCGTACGGACGGTGTCTTCGAGGACTTTATTCTGGTCATTGCGTTCCTGGTAAAGGGCTTCCATCTCGCGTTTTTGCGTGGCGATTTCGGCATTAATGGTTTCCAGTGCGCTATTGGCACCAAAGAGCTTGTCATTCATAGACTGGACAAGCCGGGACTGTCGGCGTTGCGCAGCGATAACCACGATTCCGGCCAGACTGGCGAGAGCGAAATAGATCAGAAAGTATTTGAAAGAGAAGAGATTAGCGGCGATCGGTCGAACCACGGAAATTTCCTGGATTCCCCGCACGTCACCAATCACCCAGTCTGTCTTGGGGCTGTCCGGATGGGAATTGTGACAGTTTACACAAGACGCCCCCATCACAACCGGCGAAGCGACCCGAATATTCACATCATATAAAGTGCCCTGAACGTCAACAATGGGTTCCGACGCATCCCGGCGCAGCGTCGCCAATGCGCTGACTTCAAATGTGTCCAGACCGTGATCAGGGCGGCCCTTGAATGGAAAATCGGATACGAAGCGATATCCAACGGCTTCGTCTGGGCCACCGAGGCGATTTCCAAGCTCGATCGACAGGGTCGCCGGGACGGGAATACCACCTTCAATCTCTCGATAGAGATGCGATGGAACCGCCTTGCCATGAGCCTTGACCACCCGACTGACTACATCACTCGCATAAAAATCCCGCATATTGTTAATGACATGGCCAACCTCGCCTGCCTGCACGCGGACCATCCTTTCTGCAAGGTCGCGCAGGTCCAGCCATACGGCGACAGGCAGCGCGAGCAACCCCGCAACGACAGCAACAATAAGAAAAGGTTCGAAACGGCGGTGTTCAAAAGCAACCTTGGCGCCTGATGTCATCGTGCTCCCCCTGCTATGTTCCTTGTTCGGAAGACGTGCCTGACGGTTTTACAAATGCCGGCACCCGACATTTCACATGCGATCTTCACAATAGGCAAAATCATACAAAATCACACCGTTTTATGAATGCCATGTTATGGCAATTTCCGCGACCCAGCTTAACCCCTCCCGCTATTTTCTTATTCCCTCTGATTTATCCCGGCCTACACAAGGACGGGCCCCACGACCTGTCATCAAGATGCGCTTTAATGCTGCCAACATGCCCAAAAGGCACGACATATTGGACTTCTCTAAACAACTGTTCCAGACTGGGCCTGTTGAAAAGCATTCGAGATGAATGTAGCTCTGCTCGTTTGGTTGCCCAGGTTTTTGACCTCGGACGCGACAACCGCGATTAGGCGGCCACGTTCACTGATAGAACGAGCATCGACGGCCCCGGCGGCCCTATCCTTCTATCGTTCCGCCCAGGAAAAGCTGACCAATCCGGGGGTCGTTCAATAGGGTGTCCGCTTTATCATGCATTTTGACCTGGCCAAGTTCCAGTACGATACCATAATCAGACATCGCAAGCGCACTCTTGGCATTCTGTTCAACCATCAATATGGTGACGCCCTGATCACGCAACCCAATAAGGCTTTGAAACGTTTCTCGCACCAAATGGGGTGACAATCCGATAGAAGGCTCGTCGATTAACATAAGCTTGGGGTCAAGTAACAGGGCGCGCGCTATTTCCAATTGTTTCTGCTGGCCGCCGGACAAGACGACGGCTTGTTGATCACGTTTTTCTCTCAAGACCGGAAACTGGTCCATCACCGACTCGATCCGTTGTTTCAAGGCGGCTTGGTTTTTGGATGTAATCCCGCCGATTTCCAGGTTGTGATAGACAGACAGCTGAGGGATGATGTTTCGTCCTTGCGGCACATACGTGACGCCTTTTGCCAACATCTGCGCTGGCGTTGAACCGGTTATGTTTTCTCCATTGAGCAAGACTTCCCCCGACTTGATTTTCAGCAATCCGAAGGCGGCTTTGAACACCGTCGATTTTCCGGCACCATTGGGACCAATTATCGTTGTGATGGTGCCTGGTTCAATTTTGAACGATACGCCGTTCAAAATCGTCATATTCCCATATCCACCGATCAGGTTTTTCAATTCGAGCATGTCTTATTCTCCCAAATACGATTCGATAACGACCGGGTCATTTCGAATTTTATCCGGGTCCCCCTCGGCGATAATCTTGCCGTTGGCAAGCACCAGAATGCGGGTGCATAAAGACATCACGAATTCCATATTGTGCTCGATGATAACGAACGTCGCCCCGTGCTCTTTGTTGAACGTTTTCAAACGTTCTTTCAAATCGACCAGCATCGTTAAATTTACGCCACCGGCTGGCTCGTCCAGCATTACCAGTTTTGGCCCCGCCACAAAGGCCATGGCGGCATCGACAAGCTTTTGTTGCCCATAAGAAAGCGAACCCGCCATCTCGTCGCGAACGTGGGTCAGTCGAAAAAACGCGATCATTTCGTCGGCAGCTTCCGTCAAGCCTGCATCGCGTTTTCCAAAAAGACGTGAAAACATACTGCCGTGATGTTCCTGCCCGGCCAGGATAATGTTTTCCAGGACAGTCATTTGCGAGAACACCTGCAACGTCTGGAAAGTGCGAGCAATCCCAAGCTTGTTAAGCTCGCACGGCCTTTTTCCGGCGACGTTTGTATTGCCGATACGGACCTCCCCGCTGTCCGGCGAAAGCTGCCCAAGCACGCAGTCAAACAAGGTCGATTTGCCGCTTCCGTTTGGGCCGATGAGCCCCAGGATTTCGCCCTCTCGAACATCAAAGCTGACGTTATCAACAGCACACACACCGCCGAAATATTTGCTTATTTCACGAACGCTCAGAACGTTGCCATCCTTATTATTCATGGGACATCACCCCCCGATGGCTCTTGGCGACCCGCAAGACGGATACGAACGGCGGCAGAAAGTCGATCATAAACCCCAAGCAATCCGCTGGGGCAGAAAACCATCAAGACAATCACCAGGCCTGCGTAAATGATCAGGTACAGGCCCTCGGTAAACCTTAATCCTTCAGGCAGAAGAACGACGAGCAATGCGCCAAGTATTGGCCCGAAGAATTTCCCCGAGCCGCCGATGATGACCATCAGAAGCAACATCAAAGACGTATCTAGCGTGAAGGAGTGCGGATCGATGAATTCGACCAACGGCGCAAACAACGATCCTGCCATCCCGCCATAAGCGGAACCGATCGCGAAGGCCAGCAAGGTCATGCGTCGCACATCGACACCCAAACTATTGGCCCGGATCGGGTTTTCCCGCAAAGCCTGAAATGCCCGCCCCCAAGGGGATCGAACGATCCACCACAGCACAAAAGCGAGCAGCAGGAAAATGCCCAGCGAGAAGAAATAGAAGACCACCTGGTTACTGGTATCAACGCCTAAAATGGTCGGTCGAGAGAACCCCATAAGGCCGTATGTTCCGCCGGTTAACCATTCTTCGTTCCGAAACACCAGCCAGACAAGAGCGTTGAAGCCAAGCGTTACAAATGCCAGGAAATGATGCTGCACACGTAACGCCGGATAACCAAGAACCAGACCGATGCAAAAAGCGAGCCCGGCGGATACTCCAAAGGCGGCAAAAAATGGATACCCTGCCTTCAGCATAATTGCCGTTGTATAGGCGCCAATTCCAAGAAAAGCGGCTTGGGCTAACGAAACCTGGCCTGCATATCCCAGTGTCAGATTTAGCCCCATGGCCGCAATCGAATAAACCATCCACAGCGTAAGAACGTATATTCCATAGCTCTTCAGGCCAAAGGGCAAAATGACGAGAAGCCCAAGAGCGATCAGTCCTGCGATTACTACCGGACGCATTATACGGTGCGCTCTTCGGACGTGCCGAACAATCCTTGCGGACGCACAAGGATGATAACGATCAGCAGAAGAAGCGGAAACGCCGTGCGATATTCGGCAGATATGTAAGCTGCCGACATATTGTCAACGACGCCGATCAGAAGCCCTCCGGCTAACGCCCCGCGAATTTGATTGAACCCCCCAACAATTGCCGCAATGAACGCGATCAGGCCGATTGATTGACCATTGGAAAACTTGGCCAGGTATATCGGCGAAATGAGAACGGAAGCGATCACGGCCAGGCCCGCATTAATCAGGAATGTGTAAAGGATCATCCGATTGACATTAACACCAAGAATTTCGGCAACGGCTCGGTTCTGGGCCGTCGCCTGCATACAGCGGCCTGTCCTCGTTCGGGTTAAAAACATTTGCAGAAGGCCGATCGTCGCCAGCGACATGCTCAAAATGGCAATGTCTTGCAGCGAAATCACAACATCAAAAACGGACATGGTTTCTTCTGAAAAGAATGACGGAAAAGCCTGTGCTTCAGCGCTGTAGAACTCTTTCACACTGTCCCGTATCAAAATACCAAAGGCGATGGTTGCAATGACAATAGGCAGCACGCCATGTGGCAGCATTGGGTCGATGATGACGCGCTTGAACGCAAAACCAAGCAATACCAGCGTAACAATCAATCCAAAAAGTACCGCCACGATAAAGTTCATGCCAAGGACATGCGTACCGACCAAAATGAAAAATGCCGGCAACATAACAAATTCACCCTGGGCGAAATTTATGGTCTGGGATGCCTGCCAAAGCAGGGTAAATCCGACGGCGGCCAAAGCGTAGATAGAGCCCGTCGACAGCCCGGAAACGAGAAGTTGAAAAAATTCACCCATCCGGGCTCCCCTGCGTTGATGTCGTCTTCAAACAGTCAGGCGGTGTC
>Ga0316204_10006798_pt1 | contig 17267 bp, 12 predicted proteins | sample 6monrhotite_MG_2_FD_205661 | JGI IMG/M metagenome (GOLD analysis project Ga0316204, IMG submission 205661) | Microbial mat bacterial communities from mineral coupon in-situ incubated in ocean water Damariscotta River, Maine, United States -... | ecosystem: Environmental > Aquatic > Marine >... | reverse complement strand
GGCGTGAGGTTCGTCCAACAAAACGCGAGCGGACCAAAGCCGCCCGCTAATGTCATATCCCCGCTGCTGCAATTGCGTGGCAAGCGCTCCGTCAAGTACCAACGGTCCGCCAGTGTGAAGACGGTCGATCATTTCCGCGGCAGTAATACGCATCGCCCAACGCTCCATCGACCGTGATGCCAACCAGGATTCCGGCGATCCGGCCATTGTTACACAGATTTATTAGGAAGGAAATACAGTGCGCGCGGTCCTAGGCCCATGCGTTACTTGCAACCGTGACGCCTAGCACCACCTCGGTTGCCTTTCGGCTCAAGCAATCCTGTATGTTGACCAATAGCGACTTGCAGTATTATAGACAGCGACAGTTTAGGCTGCGAAATCAACTGGCGGCGATGGTTGCCATTGATAAGGAATTTGACGTCAACGGCGGCGTTTTTCCCGCTCTGTAGAGAAAGGCTCGCCAGTTTGCCCGGCGTTGGCTACAATAGCGAACAATCATTCAATTAATTGGCAGACACTGAAGGATTTTTATTTAATAAACAGACTTGGCATCGTTTGATGTGACAAAATTCCGGCGAGTCGCGCTTCATGTGGAGCACCACAACTCCGGAAGATTCATTTATGGGAAGGGATGTGGCGTTTATGGCTACGGATGCGTTAGATCGTACGACCGGAACCCCGGATGAAGAACACCACGAGTCGAAATTCCAATATCCAGGAAGTCCGACAACGTGCGACGGTGCCGAAGCGGTCGTCTGGGTTGAGACCAAAATATCCCAAGGATCGGGAGCCTTTCCGATCACCAGTTCCACGACGATGGGCAGCGGCTTTAACGCAGCCATGATGAACGGCATCCCCAACATGTGGGGCGACCAGTTGGTCTTCGTCGAGCCTGAAAGTGAACACTCCGCTGCCACATTCTGCGAAGGCTTTGCCGTCGCCGGCGGCCGGGTGACCAACTTCACCTCCGGGCAAGGCCTCGTGCTGATGAAGGAGGTGCTGTACACCATTTCCGGCAAACGCTTGCCGGTGGTCTTCAATATCGGCGCCCGCGCGCTGACCAGCCACAGCCTCAACGTCCATGCCGGTCACGATGACGTGATGAGCGTCGCCGATTGCGGCTGGGGCATCTTGTTCGGCCGCAACGCGCAAGAAGCGGGCGATTTGTGTCTCATCAGCCGCCGCGCCGCAGAGGCCTGCGTCACGCCGTTCATGAACGTGCAAGATGGTTTTTTGACGACGCACACTGTGGAATCGGTCCGTTTGCCCGAAGAAGAATTCATGAAGGAATTCATCGGCAAACCCGAAGACAAGCTGATGAATCTGATGGACACCGACAATCCGCTGATGTCGGGTGTGGTCCAAAACCAAGACTCGTACATGAAGGGCAAGTTGGCGCAACGCTGGTATTACGACCAAGTCGAACCGGCTCTGGAAGAAGCTTTCGAAGAGTTTTATCGTAATACCGGGCGGAAATACGACTTCGTGGACAGCTATCGCTGCGAGGATGCCGAGTACATTCTGGTCGGCCTCGGATCATTCATGGAGACCGCGCAGATAACTGTCGATTACCTGCGCGATGAAAAAGGGATCAAGGCGGGCTGCCTGAATATTTATTGTTTCCGCCCCTTTCCTTCCCGGCAGATCGTGGACGTCCTCAAAAACTGCAAGGCATTTACGGTGATCGAGCGGATGGACGATCCGCTTTCCACGACCGGAAACCACCTGACCCGCGAAATCAAAGCGGCGTTCTGTGACGCGATGACCGGGCAAAATGGCATCGAGAAAATCGACGACATCCCCAAGATCTACCATGGAGCCGCCGGACTCGGCAGCCGCGACGTCCGCCCGGGCGACATCATCGCCATCTTCGACAATATGATGACCGACTCGCAAGATTTCTTCTCGGTCGGGATCAAACACTCCACTTCATTGGACATCAAGGAAGACCCCGATTTGCGTCCCCTGGGTGCCTTCTCCATGCGGGGACACTCGGTCGGCGGGTTCGGCTCGGTCACCACGAACAAGGTGATCGCCACCATCGGCGGACAGGTCTTCGGCAAGGATGTCCAGGCGTATCCGAAATACGGCTCGGAAAAGAAAGGCCTGCCGACAACCTATTATTTGACGATCGCCGATTCGCATATTTTTTCTCATAGCGAGTTGGCTTACGTAGATCTGGTCGTGCTCAACGACACCAATTCTCTCATCAGCGGCAACCCGCTCACCGGCATGGTGGACGGCGGGGCCATTGTGATGCAAAGCCCCTATTCTGATCCGGTGGATGTCTGGAAGCGAATTCCCGCGCATCACCAACGGACCATTCAAGAAAAGAAGTTACGGCTGAATTTCCTGGATATGGTCAGCATTGCCCGCGATGTTGCGTCCGTGGCCGATTTGGAAATGCGGATGCAAGGCATCGTCCTGCTCGGCGCGTTTCTCAAGCTGACTCCATTTTCGCAAGACGCCGCCATGTCCGACGACGAAGTTTACGCCGGTGTCGAAAAGGCGCTGCGAAAGTATTTTGGCAAACGGGGTGAGCAAGTCGTGCAGGACAACCTGACCTGTGTCAAACGAGGCTACAGCGAAATGAATGAAGTCGCACGAGACATCATTAATAATGGACATCCCTAACGCTTGGCGTTTTAGGCAATTGTAGTCCACGTGCAGCTGACTCGTCCGCAACGAACCTTCCATCTGATCAAATCTCCTCGTGAATCGGGGAGGAAAGGGAATCTCATGTCGACCGTCGACGACACCGAAACCGCCAACATGAACGAGGCGAGTGAACGGGATCCGCAAAATAATAATTCCTACGGCACGCTGGTCGACGCCCCCTACATATTTGTCGACCTGCCGATTCTAGATGTCAACGACTTCAACAATCGGATCATCCACGGCTACGAAGCGGGCGGCGCTGAAAAATCGCTCCCCGCCGATTTGACGACCGCACGATCGTTGATTCCCGCCGGGACGGCAACCTTGCGCGACTTCAGCTATGTGGCCCCGGAGATCCCCGAGTACGTCACGGAAAACTGCACCGGCTGCATGGACTGCGTGACACTCTGTCCTGACACGGCGATTCTTGGCAAGGTTCTGGCCGAATCGACGCTGGGAGAGAAACTGGCCGACGTCGCCGACGAGACTGATCGCGGGATGTTTGAAAAACAATGGTCCAAGACACGCAAGTATTACGAGGGGCCCAAAAAGAAGGGCAAGGAAGGCGGACGGTTTTCGATCATCATCGACCCCAGTAAGTGCAAAGGCTGCGCCGAATGCGTGACTGTCTGCGATGACTTGGCGCTCAAGATGGTGCCCAAGACCGAACAAGTGATGACCGACATTCGTAAAAGTCATCGTCTGTTCAAAGACGTTGGGCCGTCCGACGAATCGTATATCAACGACAATCTGTTGATTGACATGATGCTCAAGGAGCGGACGCACATCTACACAGGCGGCGCGGGGTCCTGCGCCGGATGCGGTGAGGGAACGGCCCTGCGGATGCTCTGCTCCGCGACGGGAAACATGTACGGAGACAAATGGGGCATCGCCGCCGCGACCGGCTGCAACACGGTCTATACGTCGACCTATCCGTATAACCCCTATCTCGTCCCCTGGACCAACTCATTGTTTGAAAACGTGGCCGCCGATGCGATGGGCATCCGCAGCCGCTGGGACCAGATGGGTTGTCAAGAACAGCCCATTTGGTGTATCGGCGGCGACGGCGCAATGTTCGACATCGGATTTCAGTCGCTATCACGTTTGTTGGCCTCGGGGATGAACATCAAAGTCTTCGTGCTCGATACGCAGGTCTATTCCAACACCGGCGGACAGGCATCGACGGCCACCTATACGGGCCAAAATACGAAGATGTCCTTTCACGGCAAAGTACATGCCGGTAAACAGGAACGCCGCAAGGAAATCGCGCAAATCGCCATGATGCACCCCCGTACTTACGTGGCGCAAACCACCTGTGCTCATACCAACCACTTCTACAAATCGGTCATCGGCGCACTGGAATTCGATGGCCCGGCGATCATCAATTGTTACACGACTTGCCAGCCCGAACATGGCGTCGCCGACAACATGGCCACCGATCAAGCGCGGCTAGCGGTCGACACGCGAGCGTTTCCGCTCTTGATTCACGATCCCACCAAAGGGGACACAATCAAAAAACGGCTGTCACTGCAAGGCAATCCATCCGTTAAAGACGATTGGTGGAAGAACCCTAAAACCAAAGAAGTCGTGGACTTTATCGACTTCTGCCGCAGCGAAGGACGATTCTCCAAACATTTCGACAAAGATGGCAACCCATCGGAAACGTTGCTGGCATCCAAGGAGGACCGGCTAGAAAATTGGCATCAACTCCAAGAACTCGCCGGTCTCAGATAAGCGATGCCCATCACCCCATAGGGCGCGTCGCGACGCACCTTTCTAAGCAGGGTGGTAGTTTGTGCAATGAGAACGACACGGCATTCGATCCGCCCGCGAGTCGAGTCGGCGCGCATTGAAATACGTGCCGCAGCTTTGGAGAGGTGGAATGCCGCTTGTTGTGCGAAACCCCTCACCCCGGCCCTCTCCCAAAGGGAGAGGGAGAAACGCATTGCCATCGCATGCCGCTACCTCAGACGAGATCCCCCCTCGGCGTTAACGGTGCTGTTGCCCTTTGAGCAATGGGATACGATTCCAATTGGCGTTGGGATCGAATCGCCGGTTGATTCCGCCATGCCCCACACGGGCATCGCCGTAAACGCTGCGCAAGCCTTCCCGCTCAATAAACGGCACGGTGGTAAACAAGATCAGCCCCAACACCGCCGAGCCGAGTAGCCAGCGGTTAAAGTTTGCCTCGGCGTGCCGCCGGACTTGTTCCCCGTCCCGCGGTAATAATAACACCAGCACGGTAGCAACCACCGCATTGATGAGAATAATCCCTTCGGTCAGCAACCGCCCTTCGCCAAAATAGGCAAGCGCCTTGGCGAAATTCCCCAATACAAACGCCCATAACAACAGAAAATACAACAACTGCCCGCGGCCAATCCAGCTGTCAGGGACAATCGCCAACCGTCGTCGCGTGTGCGCGATCATCAATCCGATAAACGCCGCCGTGGCCAATGCGAAGAAGAAGTTGAACCAACCACCGGCCGACATTTCAAAGTCGATCCAGGGCGCCTTCATGATGTTTGGCAATAGCTTTTGTGCCCCCTCTAGCGGGGACCAGTCCTTAATGTTTTTGTACATGTTTACAAAGACCAATGCCGGCAAAGCGAACGTAATAGAGACAATTTCCGTCCACCGTTGTCGGGGCACCACGTCGTCATCCAACTTGGGAATGCGGGGCAGCAGAATCGCCATTGCAAAGATCACAGCCAGACCGTTGACGAATCCGTACGACTGTTCCAAAAAACTGTGCCAATTTTGGCGATGAAAATGCTGCCACGGTACCAACTCTTCTTTGCGTGATTCGCGGAGCTCATTGACGAACGCCGGCGTAGGCATGCGCTGGGTTTTGTCCATCCAGTCCGTGGGCTCCCATTCCGTCTGTTGCCACTCGGTCCATTTCTTTTGAATCGCCGGATCGGCTGAAACCCGTTCGTTGCCGACTGACAACAACAAGCCCTGCAGTAAAGAGATCCCCGAAAACCCAAGACCGCCGATGATGCCGCACACCACGCCCGCCAGAACCACCGCTTTGAGCCGATGCCGCAGCAGATAGATGCTCGCGCCCAAAAATGTCCCCAACACGCCCGCCCAGTTGTCCCCCCGCGGAGGCGTCATTCGCAATCCGCCAATGTCGGCAAAGGCATAGCGAACTCCGTCAATGGTGATGAAGAGTAAGCTGCCCAACACAGGCAGCGCCACAAAACAAACAAACCAACCGATGGCCATCCACAAGAACAAACCCGAGTCATCGCGAAACTGTCCGTACTTGGCAAAATAGACAGTGATGCCCAACAACAAACCCAGAAGAATTCCCAACAGATCACCGGTACAGAGAAATTTTTCATGTGTGGCAAAGTGTAGAATGATCGGCGGCCAATTGGTCACCGCCAATTGGTCAGCGGTAAAGCGATCGCCGTAGACGCCTTGATGTTGCACCAACGTGTTGTAGATCGATTCCGTCCAGTCCAACTGCGTCAATCCAAACATCACTCCCAAACCAACAGCAGCGCCGATGGCCGAAAACAGCAACAGTTGAGGCCAATGGCCGCAACGGCGATTGAGAAAATCAAACAACAAAATACCGCACAAGACAAACAGCACGGTGAACCAGTCGCTATCGAACCAATACAACCCCGATTCCTGCCGCTGCATCGGTTCAGGAAAGCCGTCGATTTCCAGATACGTTTGTACAAGCCGCATGATTGGAAACAGGGCCACATAAAGCACCACCCAAATCGCTAACAGACTGACGAGCGGTTTGAAGATGTTATTTAGCCGCTGCTTATCCATCACCGCCGGCAGCGCTGTTCCCATACCACCCAGCGCTGCCCATAAAAAGCCGATGAAAAACAATCCGGCAAATCCAAACAGCTGCGTCGGCGCATGCCCCGATTGCGAAAAGCCGATCACCTGCATATAAGACATCGACCCGCCGAAGCCCCAACCCAGCATGCCAAACAACGCGAACTGCCCCACCCGCTGCCGCCAATCCTCGCGTCCCGAGAGCAGACAGACGGCGATGGCCGTCAAGGCTCCAGGAAACATGGCACCGGTTTCATGTCCATAGTTGCCGCGAATCCCCCAACCAATGGCGAGCGAAATTCCAGCGAGCAAAATAGACAAAGGGCGCAATAACGGATTCGATTCTTGCGGCGGCATGGCAACTCAGACTTAGGAGGGAACAAGGGGGAGGGACCGTCGGAGAAACAGGCAACGGCAGTTGTGTTTGGCGTAACCGATTGTAAGCGGCCCATCGGTGAACAACAAGCAATGAAACGGCTTGCCACAGTCGAATGTACGCTTGATCGACGATCGACGCGTGCTCCCTCAAGCATGGCACTTTAGGCCCCAACTCCAACCGCCCCACTCGATTTACCGCTGTCCCGCCGGTCACGCAATTTTGCTAATTGCCGCAGGAGTAGGCCGGTGAAGAAGAACTGCAACATAGGGATCTCGATCGTCGTGGCGATCATAAACAGGACGCGTTGGCCGAAGTAAAGTGGGCGCTGCGCTTCGGGTAACCAAGTCAGTCCCTGGATCACAACGACGAGCACCACCGCCACCGCCCCCAAACCAGCCAGGAGAATGCCGATGAGTTGAACATGGCGTGCCGGTAATGACGCATTCAAAACGATTGCCGCAGGAACCAACAGCACCAGCCAAAAGCCGTGGCAGGCGACCAGCGCCTGCAATCGCGGACCGCACCCCCATGGCCCGCAAATCCAATGTCCCCAATTGCCGGGGATCTCAGTCACCCGCAACACCCCGTATAGACAGCAGCCCCACAGCAACAACAACAGCCCCCATTTCCAGACGGCGAGACTGCGCAATTGTGTGGTCATGTGGAGGCGCCTTCAGGAATTCGTGGAGCCAACTATGGAGTAATCGTCGATTACGTATCAACGATCCTAAACGGCTGCCAACGCCCCGTCTGTAAGCGCTCCCACATAACTCTGCCTTGCTCGCCCAAGGGTTATGACCTGATTGGTTGTCCGGTCATCCGCAGATATGCAACGCACCACATCAATGAAAGGTAAGGCGCAACAAACAGCACGCCGATGCACATGGCAAGTAATCCCGCAACCGTAAGGCCCATGGCGGCTAAAAACAGCACGACAGCCGAGAGTTTGTTGCCGGTGGTAATCTCCCGAGCCTTTGACAGCGAATCCATGGCTCCGGCGTTCTGATCGACAATCAGGTAGATAAAGGGCCACCACATCGCCAACACATAGAGACCAGGGATGAGGCACGCAATGGCACCGAGCAAGTACACAACGCCGAAGACAATTGCGGCCCCTAGCGTACTTAGAAAAAACGGAGTGCCCGAAAAAATGTCCGTGACTTCGGCATTCTGGCCCCGCACCAGTTTCAGCAGGAAAATGATATGCCCGATGCCCAGCCAAAGACCAAACACGTTGGCTACCAGCGAAAGCAGCAAAGAGAGAATCCCAAACTCAGGGGCCAACTCACCCGAATCGACAAAAATGTTGATCACACTTGACGGTCCACTCGCGAATCCGGACATCACTGCAACCAAAAATCCGACGCCGAAGCAGATCCCAAAATTCGCCTTATAGACTTCCCACGACGTCCCCATCACGTCACCAACATCAATCACCGTCGGGCGAATCTCGCCTTCACCTGCCGGTTGCGCGCCAAATTCCTCTCCACAAAACCGGCACTTAATCGCCGCTACCTTGATCTCTTGTCCGCACATGGGACAAGGTTTGGTGTCTTCGGAGATCACGTCGGCGTCGCCGTATTCAATCGGTCGCGTTAATTCGGCATCTGTTTCTTGGTAGCGAAAATCGGAGATGTCGGGCACTTCAATCTTTTGACTGCAGCCGGGACAATCCGCCATTCGCCCCGCTTTGTCCTCGTTTGTCTTGAGATATTTATCGCAGTGGGGACAATGAAATTCGATCGACATGTCAGCGGCTCCTTGCTAGTGGGATCAGACGACGGCGTTCATGCGGTCGTTGCCGGGGGATATCGGGTCGCCGGTCAGGCGAAGAATTGTTTCCAATGCGTAGATCATTCCGCGCCGACAGCGGCGCGTCAAGCGACTGTCGCCTGGCCGGTCATGCGCAGATAGGTGACAGCGAACAATACCGCCAGATAAGGGACGGTGAACAGTGCGCCCACACCACAGGCCAGAAATCCCAGCACGTACAGCAGCATGCCGACGAACCCCAATAGAAACAACTGCCCGCGGTTGCCCGAGGTAATTGAAACCGACGTCCGCAATGACTCCAGCGCACCCAGATCTTGGTCGACAATGAGCGGCAGGACTTGCGACAAGACCGTCATCATCAAAATACTAACGACAAACGCCACCGGAAACACGATCAACATCATGATCCCCTCATCGGCTCCTAACACGCCCGCGATGCCAAGCCCCGCCAGGATCGGCCCATACATGAATATCATCAACAGGATTCCAATCAAGAAGTTGGCGACACAGGCCCGGAACAACCAGCGTCCTGATTTAAACAGTTGCCCTAAATCGGCCGGCTCACCTCGCGCAACCGCCAACATAATCCGCAGCCAGCCCAGCATCACCAACGTCTGTATAACAAACATCGAAAGATACATAAGCACAATGGCAATAACCATGACAGCAATCCCAGCATCGCCCAATCCTGAACCCAACACCGAAAAGCCCACGAATACAACCTGCAGCAGGAATTGGCTGCCGATATAGACGAGCGCCGCCACGACCATGGTGGCAATGCACATTCCCATCTGCTGTTTGAAAATCGTCCAGGCGCTGCTCATCACCTCACCCATGGCGATTTGTGTGGGCACGATGGTTCCATCCGTCGTGCCTAGCCCATTGCCCCCCAACGCGCCGAACTCTTCGCCGCAATACCGGCACTTGATCGCGGCAGCTTTAATTTGGGCGCCACACATCGGACAAGGCTGGGTCACCTCCGGCGATGACTCTTCGCCCAATAGATCTTGCTGCACTGCACCTTGGCTGCTGTCGGCCGACGTCTCGTTGGAGAATTCTTGATCCAGCGCGGCCGTCTCCACTTCAGAAGTGTCTGGAACGATAACGACCTGTCCGCAGTCAGGGCAATCCGCGCGATGTCCCGCCTTATCCTCCGACGTAGACAGCAGCTTGTCGCAAAACGGACAATGAAATTGGATCATCAAATGCGTGCTCCCGGATCAGTGGCTTATCCCACCTACGATGACCTATACCGTAACGCGGTGATCACGCTCGCACCACTAACGTGCCGCAAATCATATCGTGCAACGCCTGGTGCCGTTCTGTGAACGCCGCCATGATAAAGCCGAGATAGCACATCATTCTCGACAGGATTTTAGCAAACGGTCGCCCCGCCGCCCGCCAAAAAGTAATCCGCTGCCCTTCTGTGTCAGTCACAATCAACCGCATGGCCATTTTCCCCAACGTCGCCTGCAGCGATGAACTTTCCATCACAGCATGGTACAGCCCATCAATAACGAACCCCAGGATTATGGAAACAAACCAGGTCTCGTCAGCGGGATCATCAAAGTGGTCCGCAAATTCTCCGACTTCTAAGAGAGCGCCGATCGCAATGCTCGGTATTAATCCCGCGATTACGTAATCAATCAAGAAGGCCAAGAAACGCACACCGAATCCCGCGTAAATCAAATCCCGTCTTGCCGACTCAGCTGCGTCGACACCGAAGCGTTCTCCGCATTGCGTGCAACGGCTCGCCGCCGAATAAACCGCCGCGCCGCACATTGGACAGCAACTGCCATCCAACGGTGTCGCATCACCAACCGCGGGGGCTACTTTGCCAACTACCGGGCTGAGGACCGCGGGAGCGATGGGTTTATGCGGCACCGTTACCAAAGTGCTGCATTGGGGACACTGCGCCTGCCAACCCGCCCTTTCATCCGACGTGCTGAGCAATTTGTCGCAGCCGGGACAGTGAAATTCGATAGTCATGTCGGGCGACTTTCAGCAAGTAAGGGACTCGGCTATTTTGACAATCCCCATCGGGGAATAGGACTCGACATCCAAGACATCGGTGCCCTACGGAATTTGGCCCTCCAGATTTCAAGTCCCGACTCCCGTTATTCGCGATCAACGAGCGAGTATTGACGAATCGTGCGCCGATTTGTCAAATCCATTGCGCTGCGGCCCATCCGTCCGCAATGCCGGCGATGAACCGCACAGCGAGAATATCACGAATCTGTGGCAGCGATCGCTATTCGCTCTCGACTTCAGCCATGACATCATCAGGAATGTCAAAGTTAGCAGTCACGGACTGGATGTCTTCCAACTCTTCTAGCGCATCGATCAGCTTGAGGACCTTACGGCCTCCACTCACATCGAGCGTTACGGTGTTGGAAGCTACGCGGGTGATTTCCGCCATTTCGGTCGCAAAACCTGCTGCTTCCAAGGCGGCGTTCACATCGTCAAACGCCTCAGGATCGCAGGTGACTTCAAGTCCGGGACCGACCGCTTTGACATCGTCCGCACCAGCTTCGAGGGCCGCTTCGAACAACGACTCTTCGTCGACATTTTCGGACGGAACGAGAAACAGCCCCTTGCGTTCAAACATCCAGGAAACACAGCCGGTCGCGCCCAAATTGCCGCCATGGACCTCAAAACATTTGCGGACTTCGCCGGCGGTGCGGTTACGGTTGTCGGTGAGCACATCGCATAGCACGGCTACTCCCTCGGCGCCGTAGCCTTCGTAGACAATCTCGGTGTAGACCACACCGCCCATATCGCCGCAACCTTTTTTGATGGCGCGTTCGATATTGTCCTTGGGCATACTCGATTTGCGGGCGCGGTCGATGGCGTAGCGCAACGTCAAATTCATCGACGGGTCGCCGCCGCCGTTCTGAGCGGCGACGATAATTGCACGGCTCAATTTCCCAAACAGGGCTCCCCGCTTCTTATCGGCGATGCCCTTTTTGTGTTTAATACCGGCCCAGTGTGAATGTCCAGCCATATCAATCGTTAAATGAAAGAGAAAAACCCGTGGCAAACCTCGATGGTGCGTCTCAGCAATTCCCGATCACCCGAGAAAAGGATCAACGTCAACGGGTTTTGAAACCGGTTGAATGTTGTCAGTTTTACGTGCAAATTTACCTAAGGCGAATCGGGCCGCTCCGGACGTAACTCTCCGGGAGGCGACTGATGATTCTTCAGTTTTTCGTTCAAACGCTCAATCAGCTTCTGGTTGGATTTTGTATCGACGTCAGAGAGTTCTAACGCCTTTTTCCACGCCTCGACCGCTTGATCAATTTTCTCCAACCGATGATAGATATCCCCCAAGTGGTCGTAGATCGTGCCATCTTGGCCAAGTTCCTTTTCCGATGCCTTCTTAAGGTGGGGCAGCGCCTCTGCAAATTTTTCCTGTTTGTAGAGCACCCATCCCAGACTATCGAGGTAGGCCGCGTTTTCCGGATCGGAATCAATCGCAATGCGGATCATTTTTTCGGCTTGTTCCAGGTTCTTCCCTTGGTCGGCGTACAGATATCCCAAGTCGTTGTTGATGCCCGGTTCGTTCGGGTTTTCCCGGTAGACCTGCTCCAGAATTTCTTCGCCCTTCTGCTGGTCACCCATCTGCACGTACAGGTTGGAAAGATTGGATTTTGCGTTGCGGACAATGGCCGCGTCATTGGCGAATTCCTTGATGATCGCCTCAAACCGTTCAATGGCTTTATCATTTTGTTCGCTGTGATAATAGATCCAGGCTTCGCGCAGTTTTAAAATCGCATTGGGCCGCCCCGCTAGTTTTGCCCCTGCGCTAATAGCTTCCAAGGCTGCCTCGGTTTCGCCTGCGAGTTCCAAGTTGTAGGACAGCCAATAATAAAACGACACGCGCGTGCCCACGTCGGCAATGAATGCGGGATCATCCACCCCTTGTCGCAACGCTTCAGCTGCTTCGGCGAACTTTCGCTGCGAACGCAACAAGTCGGACAGTTCCAGGTACACCGAGTTTTTTTGTTCAGCAACACGGGTTTTGCCCAGTGCCGTACGATAAAATTCCTCGGACTGCTCTTTTTCGTCGGCGAGTTCCGCCAGATTCGCCAGCACATAGGCATGGGCGAAGTCGAACTCCTCTTCATTCAGTTTTCGCCCTTCGGCGATTACGCTTGCGGTCAATTCCTTATCTTTGGCGATCGCCTTCAATTCCTCTTGGATCGCATTGAGTTGGTTTCGCCCCGCATAGGCCCGCGCCAGCGTATGCAACAATTCATTGGGGCGGTTTTGCTTATGGTAGATCACTGCCAGCACGGCGAACCCCTCGGGGTCCTTGGACCGCTCGAGTGTCCGGTTCAGCACTGCTTCGGCTTCGTCGAGCGCGTCTGCGGACAATAACGTTTCTGCTAGATAAAACTGCAGCGTATTGTTGCGACGGTCCTTAGCGGCCAACTCCCGCAATTGTTGCAAAAAATTGTCCGACTTGCCTTGCGCTTCTAAAATGGCCCCCAATAGCTCGTAGGCCTTGCGTCCCTGAGTTTGCCGCTGCGCGTCGAAGTAAGCCTGCAACTCCACCAAAGCCGCGTCTGGCTGATCGGTTTCCAAATACGCGAGGGCGAGATGGTAGATGACATTGCCGATATTGCCGGTCTTGGTCTCGATCGCCCGCTGGTATGCAGAAATCGCCAACTCATATTTTTTGCCTTGATAAAACGTATCGCCCAACTGCTCATAATTGGTCATGACGTCGGCCATCAATTGCCGCCGCACATTGTCCGGCAAATTGTATTGATCGGGATGTTCAATCGCATCGAACACCACTTCAAAGGCTTCTGACGCCTTGGGTGCATTGGATGTTGCGCGGTATAAAATCCCCAAATCGCGCATGAGCCGCACATAGTTTTCCGAGTGCTTGTTGAATTCAACGGTCGAAATGGCCCGCTCCAACATCTTGATCGCTTCGGGAATTTTCCCTTGCTGGGCAAGATGCCGTCCCAAGATTTGCAATGAGTGGAAATGGTCAGGGGCGACCTCCACCAACTTCTTCGAATACTCGATCGCGTCGTCCACGCGATTCAACGTGATAGACATTGCAATCAACGATTCCAAAATCGCCACCGATTGCGGATCATGTTTGTAGGCGTTTTGAAATGCCTCAAGCGCATCCTGATTTTGACCACGTTTCAGCCGCATACGCCCCACAGAGAACCAAGTCAGCGCTTCGATCTTCATCTGCTCATCGGCCGATCGCGGTTTGACCGGTTTGAGCAATTCCAATTTGTCTTCGTTCGGCTGAATTTTTAGCCCGTTGGAGAGGTCTACTTTGGTTTTCGGCGGTTGAACCGGCGCATCGTCGTCGGTCTCAACCGCGAACGCCAGTAGATTGCCGTGCAGCGCATCGGCAGCGGGAGTCTTGAGTGGGTTGCCGAGAAAAACGACCCCGGTCAGGAAGAGTAATACGCTGCGATGTCCTATGATTGCCATGTTTCGGTTCTCCCCGATGTGCCGAGCTGATGAACGTCCGTTTGCGCGTTGATTCCTCAACTGAATTCCCATGATCGAATTATTCGCAGATTAATTCGGTTGCGACGTCTCCGCAGTTGCGGTCGTCGCAAGTAGCCGACTTAAAAAATGACGTCAATGTTGCCTGCCATTATATCCACGGACTTCCCAAACCACCAAGTCTGTTCTATCGCTGGCAGGTGGCCAGCAGAAAATGTGCTGCGCCTGTTCGGCACGGTTGGCATCTGTGTTTGGGGCCGGACTCAGCGTGTCGGCTTTTTGCGGGTTGTTGTTTTTTTCACGCTTTTGGCTTTGCGCGACACCTTCTTTGTTGCCTTGGGCTTGGCGACTTTCACTTTTTTTACACCCGCCTTTTTGCGGGGAACGCTGGCTGCGGACTTTTTCGTTTTCGCTGAACTTGTCGATTTTTTCTTGGCAGTCTTAGTTGCTGTGCCGTGGGCCGTTGTCTTTTTCGTCGTTGTCTTTTTCGTCGTTTTTTTAACGGACTTAGATGTCTTGGACGACGGCTTGGCAGTCTCGCGTTTTTTCTTTGGTTTTTGGAAAGCGGAAGGACCGCGTTTGAACAACCGATCTAGTCGTTCCACACCGCTCTCCAAGTCCCAGCCCTCGGCGGGCGCATGCTTATTGATGGTCTCGAAGAACTTGGAATATTTGGGGTCCGTGACCAGACAACGCACTAGATGGCAGAACAAGGGCGAGTCCACTTTGCGGACGGAAGACTTCAAAATATTTGAAACGTCTTCCGTCGACGTTTTTGGTGCCGCCAACCCCAGCCAAATCAGAGCATTGCTCATCCGATCGTCGACCGGCAACAAATGACTGCCCAGGGCATGTTGCAAGGTAAACAGCCGCATGAACGAAGTCATATGCGAGACTTTGCTCAACTGTTTATTGGCCGAATCCAAAGTCTTGCGTTTGAGCGCGTCGTATTCGAAGGAATATGTGTCCTCAAACACGAATTGCAATACGCTCCGTACGCGGAGCGCCCGCCAGTCGGGATGGCTCAAGTCGGAGAAAACCGACTCGGCCTCCTTGACCGAACTGACTCGAATTTCGTTGAGATCATGGAAATTCGCGTGCAGCCGCTCTTGGGCTGCCTCTGCTTGTTCCCAGGTGGAATTCTCCAAACTGGCGGAAAATAACATTGTCTCTAACACCGGTTTGTCGAACTTAGGCAGCTTTCCTGTATAGCGTTTTTTTAAGTTCGTTAACAACCGTTTGCAAACGGCCTGCCGGTCGGAAGCTTTGTTTTTTTGTGCAGCAGCCATGAGTTTCCAGAATGATTTGTAGCAATGCCACCTATGCGGGGCCGTTTCAAATTTCAATCACAGCCGAGTTTGGTGATTTGGGGGTGGGTACTAGCTTGTTCGCCTTTACAGCCAGTCGCAGCGACAATGGGTGCCACCAAATCACGCGCCGTCACGACTCACTGGTCTTGTGGGGGTGGGCCGACTTCGCCATCGGGTGCAGGGGGAGGTTTATCGACCGGACCGGCTGGTTGTGGGGTGCCATCCAAGACGGTTTCCGGCTCCTCATCGAGGTCGGAGACGTTGGTTTCATCCGCCGCATCGTGCGACTCCTCGGTTTGTGGTTGCAGATTCAGGTCACGGAGAATCGCCGAAGTTTCGATACTCAATTTGACCCCTTGGTCGAGGACGAACTTCAGGATGGGAGTATAACGAGTGTCCAATCGCTCGGCGACTTTGGCTTGCAGAAACCCCCGAGAAGACTCCAAGCCACGCAACGTCAAAGCCTGCGTCTTTTCGTCGCCCAGAATCGAGACCCTGATTTTGGCCGAGCGTAAATCCGCGCTGGCCTCTGCCCCGGTCACGGTGACATTTTTCACCCGCGGATCTTTTAATTCCAACAAAATGGTGGAACTCACGCATTCCAGAATTGCCTGCGCGACTTTCGCCGAGCGTCGAGAACTCATGAATCAACCGTCCAATTGTCAGGGGGAACCATCCTCGCGCCGCTCATATTCATCGAGCGACTGTGGAGGGTTTATGGTCACTTGTGCTGCGGCCCGTGCACCCAAGATCGTCATGACCGCGTCAGCCTGCTGGTGGCGGCGCGGCGGTCGCCGTTAAGAGCCTGCCGCGGTGGACTCAAGCGTCCGTTTGACTTCCTCAACCCGGTAGGCCTCGAACAGGTCTCCTTCTTTCACGTCGTTAAATCCTTCCAGACGAATTCCACATTCCATGCCGTCGCGGACTTCCTTGACATCGTCCTTTTCTCGCTTCAGCGACGCAATTCTATAGTTGTTCAGCACTTTTTGGTCACGAATCACGTGCATGCGGTTGTTACGGTCAATCGTGCCGTTCAGCACGCGGCAGCCGGCGATCGTTCCGAAACGACTGATACTGAATGTCTTGAGCACCAAAACGCGTCCGGTGGGCACGTCCCGCAATTCCGGACGAAGTAGCCCTTCCAAGGCCGCCTTGATGTCGTCGGAGACTTCGTAAATGATGCTGTACCGTCGAATTTCGACCCCCTCCTTGTCAGCCAATGCAGCGGCACGGTCTTCGGGAACAACGTGGAACGCTACGATAATCGCGCCCGTGGCGCTGGCCAGCGTCACGTCGCTTTCGTTCACTCCGCCGACCCCTTCGTGCACGATTTCCACGCGAACTTCCGGATGGTCTAATTTCTCAATTTCGCCACGCAGAGCTTCGCCCGAACCCGGGGTGTCGGCTTTGATAATCAACGGCAGATCCTGAATAGCGCCCTCTTTGGCCTGATTGAGGATGTCTTCCAGCGTGCGCGGCAAGCCGCGTCCCGCCAGCGTTTCCGCCCGGCCCCGTTGGCGACGCGATTCGGCCGCTTCACGGGCTTCATCAATGTCGGACATTGCGAAAAAGTGATCTCCCGCACCCGGAACGACATCCAGACCGGAGACTTTGATCGGAGTACTGGGGGGCGCCTCCTCCAACTCGTTTCCAAGATCGTCATAGATCGCCCGAATCCGACCGTAAGCTGGTCCGCACAAGACATCATCACCGATGCGCAGTGTTCCTTGTTGAACGATTAACCAGGCAAGTACGCCTCGTCCTTCGTCCCTAAACGCTTCCAGGCAGACTCCGTGCGCCGGGACGTTCGGATTTCCTTTGTACTCATGCAATTCGGCCGTCAGCACAATTGTGTGCAA
>Ga0316204_10006797_pt1 | contig 17274 bp, 19 predicted proteins | sample 6monrhotite_MG_2_FD_205661 | JGI IMG/M metagenome (GOLD analysis project Ga0316204, IMG submission 205661) | Microbial mat bacterial communities from mineral coupon in-situ incubated in ocean water Damariscotta River, Maine, United States -... | ecosystem: Environmental > Aquatic > Marine >... | reverse complement strand
TTTAATGAATTCACTGAATATCAATTTCAGACAGAAGGATTTAGTGTGGAAAGCAAGCACAAATAAAGCGATAAATTACTATTTGACAATCCTATGACAGGCTTCAAACTAACTCGTTTTATATTCCAGCCTGTTTGCTCGCTAAGTTCACTGGCTATTTTGGGTGCTTCAATAGAGCAGATATTAACAGCCTGCTCTAACCCGCCAGATTGAATCGCTTTTTTTAATTGAGGTTTTAGTGCGCCAGCAAATTTTTTAACGATGCTCGTGGCCTCTGATTCTAGTTGTTTTTTGCTGGCTATTTCTTTAGCTGCTACTTGGGTACTAATGACTGACAAAAACAATATAAGAAAAAAGGAGTGATTTACGAGGTCAGACTTCTTATTGTTACTCAAACTCATTGCAGGCATTATTACTTTCCTTAAATATAAATTATTATTTGACTTTTATATCTATTAGATTGCCTTATTTGAGGTTTGTACACAAGTGAAATTGGGTAGAAAATTTAGTGTTTACTTGATTCATTCATTGCCATTGCCAATTTTACGGGACTCAACGCTCACCCTCAAAATCGTCCATGAGAACCGCTAGTTCATTCGGGATAGGCATAGGTTTAACAGGGCTAACATTAGCGCCACCAGTATTACCAACAGGGACCCAAATCCGCGAAAAAATAATGGAAGCAATTATTCGCATAATTTGACCAAATATTTCCCTAAAATCGTTACGTTTTAAACCTACTCTTAGCATCCACCAGTGGCTGTAGGTATGAGCTCTAATCGAACGCTGTCCTAGGATATGAGCATTCTCTAAATGTTTAAAAGCTTTCAGGTAATTTTGTTGCCAATAGTTTTCTATCGCTAATTTCATTTCATTTTTAAAAGCTTGTTTTTGTTTCGATTTCATTATTTATTACCCTGTTAGTTAATAACAATCCTGCTTCCAACCTTTACCGGTTGATATATTCCATCAAAAGCTTTCTCGAATTGTAAGATGACTTGGTCACTTGAATCATGCCCACCTAAAGCCATGACTCCGAGATTTAAAGATTTTAATTTTTGAATATCATTTTGAATATCCGACTGAGTTATTGTTGAAAAAGGTCCCGTACCTGATGCAAAAACACGTTGAGCATTTATATTTAAGATTTTTAGCCGTCCATTAGGAACAGGGTAATGCAAATCACCGACAACACCATAAATGGGTTGTTTAAAAATATCTTGGGCTCGTTTAATTATTTTGGCTAAAGTTTGGTGACCACAGCCAACAACTAGAACAATTCCCTTTCCTTCTAGATTGATTGCGAGAGCTTGTTCATCAATCCAACCCATGAATAATTTTCTTGGAATTGTGCCCGTTGTTGCTACAGCATCAACTAGTTTTAATGGGGTGGGTGTATGTGAAACCGTAAGGTTAGGATAGGTCATTGGCATGGGAGTAAATACCTTTTTGCCTTCAAGGTTTACTTGAGTGGTATCAATAGAAAAAGAATTGAGCTTGCTCCATTGACTACCTCCCACATGATCAAAATGATTATGAGATATGAAAATAGTATCAATATCAGATAGGTGGGTATTTAGTTTTCGCATGTTATGCAGCAAGGGCGATGGTGATTGATTGAGCGTGTTTTGTCCGAGGTCAAATAAAATCGTGTTCTTGTCTGTTTTTATTAAATAAGACACACCTAACTCAGTAAGTAAATTGATATTATCGCTATGCCAGTTTACTAAGGGCATAATCGACAAGGATCTTGTCGTCCCTAGGTTGTTAAGCTTTTGAGGTTTATAGGCCGCAAACAATTGTTCCGCCTTTTTTATTTCTGGTTTATGCCAAAATTCTAGGTAAGCTACTAGAGAAAGCAGTAGCACAGATATAAATATCAATGAAAATAAGCCGAGCTTGATCAATAACTTCATACTAAATAGTGATTCAATTAAAATTAATGAAAAGTAATTCTAACGTTAAAAATAGATGATTACTTGAATAAACTGGCTATCTATGGGATATATTGATTTTTAGAGTTTGATATAAGCTTGGTCGTTTTTGTCCAATAGTTGATAACTGAATAGATATAACTTTATCCCTTCAAGCTGTTTTTCTAGCCATTTTGGTAGTACCAAGAATCCGGCTTCATTGCTGGCACCACAAAAAGTACGACTGAAATTCTTGAATGTCACTATTTCTTACCGGACTACAATGGACACAAAAAAGCCAGAATACCCCTTAAATATAAGGTGTTCTGGCTCTTATTGGTTCTCACTGAACCCTGTTTTGGTGCGAATGGAGAGACTCGAACTCTCACAACCTAAGTTACTGCCCCCTCAAGGCAGCGCGTCTACCAATTCCGCCACATCCGCAATCAAACTTTTAAAACCTTTAACAGGTTTTGAGGTAGATCGAACCGCTCTTATCGAGGTTGGTTGTCACTGTCTTTTTTTGGTTCGTCTTCTGTTGTTGTCGCTTCAGTATCAGCTTTAACGTCTTCTAGCTTATCTGAAGCAGCTTTTTCAACTTCTTCGACAGGCGGTAATTCAGCGTCTAAACCCGAACCTTGAGAATCTGTAGGAAGTTGAGACTCAATACTTTTTTGCTCTACCGCTGGGGCTTCGTCAAATATTTCATCAACGACAACTTCAGGTGCAGAGTTTATATAACTAATGCTCAACGCAGTAGCGAAAAACAATATCGCTAAAATAGTTGTAGTTTTAGTTAATGCATTACCGGAACCGGCCGCACCAAAAACAGTGTTTGCACCACCAGCACCGAAAGAAGCACCCATTTCTGCGCCTTTTCCTTGCTGAAGTAAAATAATTCCAACCAAAGCGATTGAAACGACTAGATAGATAATTAATATTGTTTCTTGCATTTTTTTATCCTGCTGCAGAATAAATCTTTAAAAAATCTTCGGCGTTTAGAGAAGCGCCCCCGATTAAACCACCATCAATGTCCGGTTGTGCCAACAATTCATCGGCATTTTCAGCATTCATGCTACCACCATATAAAATTTGTAAATCTGTTGCTATCTTTTCATCTTGTTTAGCAAACCAAGCTCTTAATTGTTGATGAACCTGTTGAGCTTGCTCTGGCGTTGCCGTTTGCCCCGTTCCGATAGCCCATATTGGTTCGTAGGCGACAACTGCATTACTGAAAGCTTGTATTCCAACCTTATTAACAACTGCTTCGCATTGAGAAAACAATACCTCTAAGGTTTTGTCCTGTTCTCGCTGTTCTAAGGTCTCGCCAATACATAGTATGGGCTTTATTTGGTGTTTTAAAGCTGCTTCAAACTTTAAAGCGACTCGAGAATCATCATCTGCGAACATTTGACGACGTTCAGAATGACCAACAAGTACATAATCAACTTGGTAGTCATTCAACATACTCATACTAATTTCGCCAGTATAAGCACCACTATCTTGCCAATGCCCATCTTGAGCACCAATAACGACTCTGCTATGAATGACTAATTTGCTAATATCCCCAAGATGTATGCTAGGCACACAAATAAGAAGTTGAGCATTGTCTGAACCAACAGAAGAGGCGACCACATGGCTCGCTAACTGGATTGCTTGTGAGCGACTGGAGTTCATTTTCCAATTCCCAGCAATCAGTTTTTTTCTTAAGAGGTTCATTTTACTTTAACACCTTAACTTTCTATCGCGATAACTTTTTATAATCATAACATTAAGTAAAAGTCGTGGCACACGAAAAAGGGCGCAAATATTACCTGACTGGTAGGTTAGATTCAACTGATTTATTAGGCTTTACCGAGAATTTGTTCGCTGTTTACAAGTGTTTCACGAGGTTGGCTAATAAATCGCTTAAAATCTTCCTCTTTCAGAGGTTTAGAAAAGTGATAACCTTGGATATCATCACAAAAGTTCTTTCTCAAAAACTCAAGCTGTTGCTCTGTTTCAACGCCCTCTGCAATAACTTCTAAGCGAAGACTTTTTGCCATCGAAATGATTGCCATGGTAATTGCGGTGTCGTCGGTATCGACAACTAGTTCATCAACAAAGGTTTGATCAATTTTAAGTGCGTCCAATGGGAATCGTCGCAAATAAGAGAGAGATGAGTAACCAGTGCCAAAATCATCAATAGCGATTCGAACTTGCATTTCTTTTATTTTTTCGAGAACTTCAATGGCCTTGTTGACGTCTCTCATCAACATGCTTTCGGTAATTTCCACCTCTAAGTACTTTGGCGGAATGTTGTATCGGCGTAAGGTTTCAGCAATTTGAGAAGCAAAATCGGGCTGTTTAAATTGCATCGCTGATAAATTAACTGCAATCCGTACCTTATGTCCTTCGCTTAAACAGCTGGATAAAACTCGACAGGCATTTTCCATCACCCAGTCACCAATTTCCTTAATTAATCCTGTACTTTCAGCGATCGGAATAAATTCCGCAGGACTGATCATACCTAAAATAGGGCTATTCCATCTTATTAGCACTTCTGCGCCACTAATTTGGTTATTGGTTAAACTAAGTTGCGGTTGAAACACTAGGTAAAATTCGTTGTTTTTGGATGCTCCTCGCAATGCATTGGCAATTTGGTGGCGGCGATTGGCTACTTGATTAAGATCCGATTGATAAAATTCATAGGTGTTGCGGCCAACGCCTTTTGCTTTATACATGGCGGCATCGGCTGCTTTCATTAACGAATCAACGTCTGTTCCATCGGTTGGGTACATACAAACACCAATGCTGACAGTTGTATTAACTTCATAATTTGATAATTTAAAGGGGTCTTCAAAAGATGCCACAATTTTTTCAACCACGTCTATGACATTTTCATTGTCTTTAATGTGATTAAGAATAATAACAAATTCATCTCCGCCTAATCTGGCTAGCGTATCTTCGGATCTGATTTTCTCTAACAGTCTTTGGCTCGTTGCTTTTAGTAATTGATCACCAACCGCATGCCCCAATGAATCGTTAACATCTTTGAAATGGTCTAAATCTAAAAAGAGTACCGCAACTAAAGTGTTTGCTCTTGAAGCACTCTTTAGAGCATATTTAATACGATCCATACATAGCGCACGGTTTGGTAGTTGGGTTAAGGAGTCGTAATTAGCTAGATGTTGTAGATCTTTTACAGCCCTTTCTAAGCGGCGTCTATTTTGCTGAAGCGCATCATTGGCATTGTCGCGCTCTCGCTGATTTTCTTCAACTGTTTCGAGCATTAAATTGATGGAGCGAGCTAACGAGCCAATTTCATCATCACCATACCGAGGAACTCGAATGGAATAGTTTCCACTTTGACTGACTTCTCGGCTTAATTTATCTAACTTTACAAGCCGTTCTGAAATGCTTTTTTGCATTCTTGAAGCCACTAAATAAATCAAGGCAAATAATACCAGTAGTACAATCGAGCTTGAAAAAATAAAAGTTGCGATTTTGTCATTAAAGTTTGTTTTTGAAATTTTTAAGTAAACAACACCAAGCATTTCATCTTCGTGATCGATTACTTGCCAAACATGAAGATAGTCAGTACCCCAATAAACCTCATTTGTTGCTTTAAATTCGACGTCACTGATGTAGTTGGATCCACTGTTGTCTTTGACGGCTATTTTTTGGCCTATTGAATCAAATAAAGCAGCGTTAGAATTGCTGTCAAATACAGCGCTATTTAGAAGGCTGGCGGCTGCTTCAGCATTTTTTAATCGGACAATTTTTTCAGCGTTATCAGCTAGTAGATATGCCTGGGTTACAGAATCGTTGATCATCGCATTCTTATTGTTGTTATAAAAATTTACCCCAATAACAAATACCCCCAAAATAAGGGAAATGGCGCAAATAGAGATAATAATCGCTAAGAGTTGGTTTTTTATTGAGCTTCGCCAAAAGTTCATCAGCTAAAGCCTGCAAAACTGGGCGGATTGACGATCTTTTGATTGATTTTATTTTTCATTATTTTTTTAATTAGTTGTAATATATCTTCCATATAGGATCAAAAAAATAATCCCCATGCCTAAGAATAGTAGATATAGTGCAATTTATTCAATTAAATCTGGAAATAATTACCTTTTTTTACTGGTCAAATATCCAGCACTCCCCGTATAATACGCGCGCCTGAAATGTAGCCTATTAACTGTCTGGAATGGATAGTTTTACGCATTTTTTTAGCCATCAACTATAATATTTGATTAATACCAAAAATTAACCACTGAAAACTTCTATGATTAAAATAACTAAAGGTTTGGAACTTCCTATTTCAGGAAGTCCGCGACAATCAATATCTGACGGTCCGCCAATTACCGAAGTTGCCCTGTTGGGCGAAGATTACCTCGGAATGAAGGCATCTATGCATATTCGCCTTGGTCACGAGGTTAAATGTGGCGATTTACTTTGGGTCGATAAAAAAAACGAGGGTGTAAAATATACAGCCCCGGCAAGTGGAACTATCAAAGCGATTAATCGTGGAGCAAAAAGAAGATTATTGTCGGTGGTAATTGAGGTCAGTGGTGATGAATATGTTGAGTTCTCTAAATACCCAGCCAATCAACTCGATCAGCTGACACGTCAGCAGGTTGTTGATAATTTGCTTGATTCGGGACTTTGGACGGCTCTAAGAACTCGTCCTTTGAGTAAAATACCAAAAATTACCGATCAACCTTGTGCTATTTTTGTTTCTGTCATGGACACCAATCCTCTCGCTGCCGATCCAATGGTGGTGATTTCAGAGAAGAGTGAAGCCTTTAACCGAGGGCTTAGTGTTTTAAAGCATCTTACCGAAGGTGAACTTTTTGTCTGTTATAACGGAAAACAAACGCTAGATATTGAAAAAAATGAAGTTGCTAATTACCAGGCTTTTTCTGGTATTCACCCTGCGGGCAATGTCGGTACACATATTCACTTTTTAAAGCCTGTTAATGCTCAACGATCAGCATGGCATCTTGGTTATCAGGATGTGATTGCGGTAGGTGAATTATTTACCACTGGCCGATTAAATTGTCAGCGAGTTATTTCCGTAGCAGGTCCTTTGGTCAAAGAGCCTTGTTTGGTTCGTACGACTCAAGGTGCAAATGTTTCTCAGCTTCTAAAAGATAAAGTTACACCTAGCGATGAGCGAGTGATTTCAGGTTCAGTCTTTAACGGGCATATTGCAGTTCATCATCGCGATTATTTAGGCCGCTACCATAATCAAATTAGTGTATTGGTAGAAGGTAGAGACAAGGAGCTGTTTGGCTGGATCCATTTAGGAACAAAAAAATTCTCCGTTACTCGTGCATTTATTTCTCATTTAAATACAAGTAAGCAGTTCGATATGAGTACATCAACTCATGGCAGCGAGCGAGCAATTATGCCAATCGGTAGTTATGAAAGAGTAATGCCTTGGGATATTTTACCAACTCAATTGTTAAGAGCTTTAGTGGTTGGTGATACCGATACCGCTCAAGAGCTTGGTTGTTTAGAGTTTGATGAAGAAGATCTTGCTTTATGTACATTCGCTTGCCCAGGTAAATATGAATACGGCCCAATCCTACGCGATCTGCTGACAACCATTGAGAAGGAAGGTTAATGAAAAGTTTACGCGAATATATAGACTACCTTGAGCCGCATTTTGAGAAAGGTGGCAAATATGAAAAATGGTATGCGCTTTATGAAGCTGCTACTACTATCTTATACACGCCTGGTCATGTGACTCGAAGTGCCTCTCATGTTAGAGATAGCATTGATCTGAAACGGATTATGATTTTTGTTTGGGCCTGTACTTTTCCTGCGATGTTTTGGGGAATGTATAGCGTCGGATTTCACACCGTAGATGCAATGGCTGCCTCTGGAGTGACTAAGCTCGACGATTGGCATGGTTGGATGATGGATCTTTTTGGCGCTGAATACTCCAAAGATGTGCTTAGTTCAATGTTTATTGGTGCGCTTTATTTTCTACCTATTTATGCCACTGCTTTTATTGTTGGTGGGTTTTGGGAGGTTTTATTTGCCTCAGTGAGAGGGCATGAAATAAATGAGGGCTTTTTTGTCACCTCGATTTTATTTGCGCTTATTTTGCCGCCAGATATTCCTTTGTGGCAGGTGGCACTAGGAATTAGCTTTGGTGTGGTAATAGCGAAAGAAGTCTTTGGCGGAACCGGAAAAAATTTCCTAAACCCAGCCTTGGCCGGAAGGGCGTTTCTATTTTTTGCTTATCCAACGGATATGTCCGGTGAAGTTTGGAATGTTGTTGATGGTTATTCTGGCGCAACACCCCTAGCGGCAGCTGCAGTTGGCGAGTTGAGTTATGCTTTTAATGAAAGCTGGTGGGACTCTTTTTACGGTTTTGTTCCGGGTTCTATTGGTGAAGTGTCTACTCTAATGATTTTAATCGGTGGCCTATTGCTTACCTATTTTCGAATCGCGTCGATGCGAATTATCTTAGGTGTATTCTTTGGTATGGTCATTACCTCATTGCTTTTTAACTGGATAGGCAGCGAGACAAATGCGATGTTTGCAATGCCTTGGTATTGGCATTTAGTCACTGGCGGTTTTGCTTTTGGTATGATGTTTATGGCGACTGATCCAGTGTCGGCATCGCTTACTCACAAAGGCAAGCTGTATTTTGGATTATTAATTGGTGTGATGTGTGTACTGATTCGAGTGGTTAATCCTGCTTACCCAGAAGGAATGATGCTGGCTATTTTATTTGCTAATTTATTTGCGCCGCTGATTGATCATCTGGTTGTTCAAGCTAATATCAAGCGGAGGGCTAAACGTTATGCCAACTAGAAATGAATCCTTCGGGAAAACTATTTTTGTTGCCGTCGCACTGTGTTTAGTCTGTTCGATAGTCGTATCAAGCGCCGCTGTTTTTCTAAAGGATAAACAGATTACTAATGCGTCATTGGATAAAAAACGAAATATTTTAGTCGCTGCGAATTTATTAAAAGCAGATACCGATATTGAAGCGGCGTTTGCCAATATAGAACAAAAATTTGTTGAGCTTTCAACGGGACAATTTGTAACGCTTGAAAACCCAGAAAGCTTTAATCAAAGAAAAGCCGCAAAAGTAAAATCTTCCAGTGTAGCGATTGAAAATGATCCTGCGCGTATCGCAAGACGTTCAAAAATAGCGGCGGTTTATTTGGTTCGTAATCAGCAGCAGCCGGATCAAATTGAAACCATTATTTTGCCTTTTCATGGTAAAGGGTTGTTTTCAACTATGTATGGTTTTATTGCACTTAAATCAGATAAGCAGACGATTGTCGGACTTAAGTTTTACGAACAAGGTGAAACGCCAGGTCTCGGCGGGGAAGTTGAAAACCCTAATTGGCTTTCAATATGGAATGGTAAAAAATTAATGGAAGATGGCAAGCCGGTACTCAAAATAGTAAAAGGTGTTGCTAAAAATGAATTTGAAGTTGATGGTTTATCTGGCGCAACCATGACCACTCGTGGAATACAAAATATGATTGATTATTGGTTAAGTGACCAAGCTTTTGGTCTTTTCCTTTCTACTTTAGATCTCAACCAACCGGTTGTAAATAAGGAGGGTGCTTAACATGGCGATTGATAAGCAAGAACTAAAAAGCGTTATTGTTAAACCTATTTTTGATAATAACCCAATTGCTTTGCAGATTTTAGGTGTTTGTAGTGCACTTGCGGTTACCAGTAAATTAGAAACAGCCCTAGTTATGTGTTTGGCACTAACGGTGGTCATCGCTTTTTCAAATATGTTGATCAGTTTAATTAGAACCCAAATACCATCAAGCATTCGTATTATTGCCCAGATGACTGTTATTGCCTCATTGGTTATTCTGGTTGATCAGTTACTTAAGGCCTATGCGTTTGAGACGGCTAAACAGATGTCGGTTTTCGTTGGATTGATTATTACCAACTGTATTGTTATGGGTCGAGCCGAAGCCTATGCGATGAAAAATGGTCCGGTCATGAGTTTTTTTGATGGTATCGGTAATGGCTTGGGTTACTCGGTTATTTTGATAGCGGTTGCTGTTATCCGTGAACTTTTCGGTTCAGGAACCATTTTAGGTTATACCATTTTTGAATCAGTTAACAACGGTGGTTGGTACCAACCAAATGGGTTGTTGTTATTGCCTCCGAGTGCATTTTTTATTATCGGCTTGTTGATATGGGCGATCAGAGCTTGGAAGCCTGGGCAGGTTGAGGAGAATAACTAATGGAACATTATATTAGTTTATTTATTCGTTCGGTCTTTGTTGAAAATATGGCACTGTCCTTTTTCTTGGGGATGTGTACTTTTCTTGCTGTTTCCAAAAAGGTACAAACAGCTTTTGGTTTAGGGATTGCGGTTGTTGTGGTTCAAATGGTGACGGTTCCCGTTAATAACTTGCTTTATACCTATCTATTAAAAGATGGCGCACTTGCATGGGCGGGAATGCCAGATACTGATTTAAGCTTTTTAGGCTTGATTGTGTTTATTGGTGTTATTGCTGCAATCGTACAAATTCTAGAAATGGTACTCGATAAATTTTTCCCGGCACTTTATCAAGCGCTTGGTATTTTCTTGCCATTAATTACGGTTAACTGTGCGATCTTGGGTGGCACTTTATTTATGGTAGAAGGTGACTATACCTTTACCGAATCGGTTGTTTATGGTGCTGGTAGTGGTGTTGGTTGGGCTTTTGCGATTGTTGCATTGGCTGGCATACGAGAGAAAATGAAATACAGTGATGTACCAGAAGGTCTTAGAGGGCTTGGTATTACTTTTATTACAGTTGGCTTAATGGCATTAGCGTTCATGTCGTTCTCCGGCGTTCAACTTTAATAAAAAGGATTTAGATTATGTTTGAAACAATTATTGTTGGCGTATCCATGTTTACCTTGGTGATTTTAGCCTTGGTATTAATCATTTTATCGGCAAAAGCAAGCCTTGTCAGTAGCGGTGCGGTTAGGATTGGTGTTAATGGTGAAGATGATAAAGCTATTACCACGAAAGCAGGCGGAAAATTATTAGGCGCGCTTGCGGATGTTGGTGTTTTTGTTCCTTCTGCGTGTGGCGGTGGTGGTACCTGTGGCCAATGTAAATGTAAAGTTAACTCTGGTGGCGGTTCGTTATTACCGACAGAAGAAAGCCATATCAACAAGCGAGAAGCGCGTGAGGGTTATCGTTTATCTTGCCAGGTGAGTGTTAAGCAAGATATGGAAATCGAACTTCCTGAAGAAGTATTTGGTGTACAAAAATGGGAATGCGAAGTCATCTCTAATGATAACAAAGCGACATTCATTAAAGAGTTAAAACTCAAATTACCAGAAGGGCAAAGTGTTCCATTTAGAGCCGGCGGTTACATTCAGATAGAGTGTCCTCCTTATAAATTAAGCTATAAAGAATTTGATATTGATAAAGAATATCATCCTGATTGGGATCATTTTAAGATTTGGGATGTGGTGTCAGAAGTGAAAGAAAATGTCACCCGAGCCTATTCAATGGCTAATTACCCTGGTGAAGAAGGGATCATCATGTTAAATGTGAGAATCGCTTCGCCGCCTCCTAGAAATATGAGCTTGCCTGCGGGGAAAATGTCATCCTACATATTTAATTTGAAAGCCGGGGATAAAGTTACTATTTCGGGACCTTATGGTGAATTCTTTGCCAAAGAAACTCAAAATGAAATGGTCTTTATTGGTGGTGGTGCAGGTATGGCACCAATGCGCTCTCATATTTTTGATCAATTAAAGCGATTAAACTCAGATCGAAAAATTAGCTTTTGGTATGGTGCAAGAAGTAAGCGAGAAATGTTTTACGTAGAAGATTTCGACCAGCTGGCGAAAGAAAACGACAATTTTGAATGGCATGTTGCGCTCTCTGATCCTATGCCTGAAGATAATTGGGATGGTTATACCGGCTTTATTCATAACGTATTGCACGATGAATATTTAAAATATCATGATGCTCCAGAAGATTGTGAATATTACATGTGTGGACCACCAATGATGAATTCTGCGGTTATAAAAATGCTAGAAGATTTGGGCGTAGAAAGAGATAATATATTCCTTGATGATTTTGGTGGTTAAAGCTTTTTAGTTGAAAGTCTGTCATGCTGAGCCCTGCTAGTCTGAACCCTGCTAGTCTGAACCTGCGGCAGGGTAGTTTTACCAATTGAAAACTGTGTTTATTGCGTCTTAAAGGAGCATTAACTTTGTTCAGCCGGACTCTATCCAGCATTTTACTTATTGCCTTATTGGTTGCATGTAAACCTAGCCCCAAATATGTTCGCTTAAATGGTTTTACCATGGGGACTAGTTACCAAATTACCCTATTATCTACCCGAGTAAAAGCTAACCAAATTCATCAGCAAGTCGAAACTCGTCTTAAAACAATTAATCAGCTGATGTCCACTTATATTGATGACTCTGAGCTTTCAATCTTTAATCGTTCGTTGAGCCTTGATTGCCAAGTTGTTTCATCGGAAACTTATTTGGTTGTTAAAAACGCGTTAACTATTAGTGAACAAACTCAAGGAAAATTTGATGTAACGATTAGTCCGTTAATCGCCGAATGGGGATTTGATAAAAAACAGACTGATAATGTTATTCCAAGCGAAGAAACAATTAATAAATTGTTAACTGAAGTGGGTTACAACAATATTGTTTTAGGGGACGAGTGTATTCAAAAGAAAACACCTCACTTATCAATCAACCTATCGGCAATTGCAAAAGGATATGGCGTTGATCAAATTGCAGCGCTATTACAGAATAATGAGATCACTGATTACTTAGTAGAGATTGGTGGAGAAACCGCATCCAAAGGTGTTAACCCTCAATCAGTTTCTTGGCGTTTGGCAGTCGAAGCACCCGTTGAACAGTATCGTAAGATACAGCAGGTTTTTACACCGCTTGGTCTAGGCGTTGCGACTTCGGGTGATTATCGGAATTATTTTGAAAAAGATGGGCTACGCTACTCTCATACAATCGATCCATCTAACGGCAAACCAGTGACTCACAAGTTGGCTTCGGTGACCGTTTTGCATCCGCAGACGATGTTAGCGGACGCTTATGCAACTGCATTTAGCGTTATGGGGGAAAAATTGAGTTTAGATTTTGCCAATAAAAATGAGATGCCAGTTTACTTGTTGGTTAAAACGGAAACCGGATTTAAAACAGTCTACTCAGAGGCTTTTGCCAAACATTTGATACTAACGGATAATGTTCGTTAGAGGTTTATATCTGTAAATGGGCATATAAAAATTATGGAAATATTCTTACTTACTTTTGTTATCATGTTAATTGTCGTTGCTATTATGGCGATAGGCTACATATTTCAGAAAAAGAAAATCAAAGGAAGTTGCGGAGGAATCTCCGAGCTTGGACTTGAGAAAGTTTGTGATTGTGATGAGCCTTGCGATAAACGAAAAGAACTTCTAAAACGGCTAGAAGAGCAACAAAAAGAAGAAAACGATCCCAATAGGATAGACATAAAAAATATTTAGTTGATAGCAAATAATCAAAAAGAAGATAAATGGCCAGCCAATTAGAGTCTCCATCAAGCGCACCTAATCTTGAAAATATCAAGATTCTTAATCGTGTTCGATTTATTGCGATCAACGCGCAGTTAGTATTAATTATTTTTTCTGTTTTTTATTTAGATATAAAATTGCCTTTGTTATGGATCGGTAGTCTGATAGCAATAGAAATTCTTTTTGAGTTCTATAGTGTTTATTTGGTAAAAAAAGAAAAACCTGTTAGCTCAATTGAATTATCTATTCATATCACTATCGATTCGCTGATAGTTGCGGGACTAATTTATTTTACTGGCGGAGCAAACAATCCTTTTATCTATATTTTATTATTGCCAGTTGCACTTGGTTCTTTTATGTTGGCTGCTCGTTACCTATTGTTTATTACTGCGCTAGAGTTAAGTCTTTATTCATTACTTAATGTCTATCAAAGGCCTTTGGAACTCGGTGATTCAAGTCCGTTAGCCTCCTTTCATTTACATCTGGCTGGAATGTGGGTGAACTTCATTCTAACGGTTATCTTAATTGCTATTTTTGGATTGTTAACTCGGCGAGCAATGATGAAACAAGAAAAAAGAATTCAAGCGATGCGAGAAAAGCACCTACAAGATGAGCAGATTTTAGGTTTAGGGATTATGTCCGCTAGTGCTGCACATGAGTTAGGTACACCACTATCAACCATGGCAATTATTGTTGATGATTTAAGGCACTCTGACGATACTCAAAATCTTGTGCAAGATATGACTTTGTTGAATGAACAAATTATTAAGTGTAAAAAAATTATCGGCGGATTAAGCGATAAGAGTCGTCACGCCAAGCAACAATTAATTGAGCAACAGAATGATAACGAAGGTCTTCAATCGGTTAATCTTATTGAACAATTAAATAGAACCATTGAAAACTGGTTAGTGTACCGACCACAAATAAAAGTTGAGAAATCGATAGATAATAGTGTCTCTTCAAATAGTTTAAAGATTTCTATCAGCTTAGAGCAGGCGATCACAAATCTTCTCGATAATGCTGCAGATGCAAGCATTGAAAATGGTAAAGATTCAGTTGAAATTTCTATTTACCTAGAAGAAGAAAACTTACTAATTATTGATATTCTCGATTCAGGTTGCGGTATTATCCCGGAAACAAAAAAATCTCTTGGAACGCAAATACAAGATACTAAAAAACAAGATGGACTTGGTTGGGGTGTATTCCTGTCAAATGTTAGTATCGAACGAGCAGGAGGTAAAGTTCAACTGTTAGAAAATAAAAATGGCGGTACTTTAACTCGAATTATTTTTACTGAGAAAAAAGAAAATGACCGTTGATAATATACAAAAAAATATCGTTATTATTGATGATGATGAAACCTATCGTCGAGTGTTGTCCAGAAGCTTAGTTAAATTAGGGTGTGTGGTGAATGAATTTCACGAACCCTCGTCAGCATTGGTTTATATTTCCGAACAAGACAAGGTCACTATTTTATTGGATCTGAAGTTAGAGCATGATTCAGGTCTGCGTTGGATAGAAAAAATCCGAGCAGCAAACGCAATCTGCAAAATCATTCTTTTGACAGGTTATGCGAGTATTTCTACAGCTGTTGAAGCCATTAAGCTGGGTGCGGACGATTATTTAGCAAAGCCAATTACCGCAAGGGAAATATTGAGTCACCTAGTTCAATCTCAAACTGGTGAAGACACAGCAATTAGTGACAAACCTATGTCAGTTGAAAGACTCGAATGGGAACACATTCAAAAAGTATTACTTGATAATGATGGAAACGTATCTGCGTCAGCAAGAGCTTTAGGAATGCACAGACGAACCTTACAAAGGAAGTTATCTAAGAAACCAGTTAGAAACTGAATATAGTTCGAAACGGTTTTTTATGAAAAAACTAGAAAATATAAGTGGTGCGAAATTATAAAAAAATAGCCGCGCTTGTTTAAGCTAACAACAAACGCAAGCTAGCTCTAAAGCATTCCTGCTAACTGCTTATTAGCTTCTGGTTTTGTCAGATGATTTACATAGTTTGATAAGGTTTTGATAGTGACGATTAAAATTAAATCGTAGATATTTCTGCGGCTAAATCCTGCACTAATAAAACGATCAATTTTCGTCTGATCTAACCAACCTCTTTGATCGACTATAGCAATAACCATTTCAACTAATGCTTTATCCATTGGATGCATTTGTTAGATTTTGTTGGTTATAGCACCTCAGGGGATTTCGTTTACAAGCGACCGAGTTTCCCCAACTTTCATAATCCATAGATCTCGCTCATAAAATCCATTATCAACCCCTGACTTTTTAAAACGTTTAGGCGGTTCAAACGGTGGTTCATCCGACAAACTACTGACAGTCCCCCAATGAGAAGCAATCAATTTTTTTGCACGCACATCGAACCCAATAGAAACCGCTTCCTCTGGTGTTACGTGTGACATCCACATTAGCTCTCTCGGTTCATAAGCGCCTATGGGCACAATCGCATAATCAAATGAGCCATATGTTTCACCAATACGACTGTAAACTGGTTTCGAGTAGCCTGAATCTCCTACAAAGAAAAATCTTTTTTCTGGACTCTCAATCACCCATGATGACCACAAGGTCTTGTTGTGATCACTAGTGCTACGAGCCGAGTCATGAACAGCAGGATGTGATGTTATTTTAATATGTTCAATAGCAACTGATTCTCCCCAGTCCAACTCCGTTACCTTTTCATACCCTCGCTCCACAAAAAAAGACTTTAGACCTAAAGGAACGACAACATGGATTTTTTCTTTATTTTCTAGGCTTCTAACCGTTTTGTCATCTAGATGGTCATAATGACTATGGGAAACAACCACGATATCTATTTGGGGCAAGTTCTCAATGGAGATACCTGGCTCGACGAACCTTCTAGGGCCTGCCCATGAAACTGGGCTTGCAAATTCGGTTAGAAATGGGTCTGTTAATATTGTTACTTCCGATGTCCTTAGTAAAAAGCTAGCATGCCCTAGCCAACTAATACGATCACCTTCTATCGAATTTAAAAGTTTGATTGATTCTTTTTCAGATAAAATATGTCCTTCTGGGATATCTGGTGTGAATATAGAACCCCAAAATCTGCGAAGGTAAAAAGCAGCCCCTTTGGAGGATGCGGTTTCAACAAATGGGGAATTTTGAAACCCTATTTCGATATGATGTTTAGGTTTATTTTCCATGGGGATATTTTCATAGCGAAAAGATGATATAGAGGTGCAAGCAGACAAGATAACCAATGCAGTTACTATATATATAATAATTATTAAATATCTCATACTCTCGCTCAAAATTCATTTAGTTAGTTTTTTTGTTTCAAGGTAATTATTAGCCAAAAGCTTTCGCCATCATTGAAGCGGCGAAAATCATGACTAATAGACCGATTACTTCCATTCTTAACATCCACCGAATCATCTTAAATTCTTTTTCTTCAATGATAGGAGAATTACCATGCTTAGTTATTTTTCTCCATTTCCAGAAGCGTATAGTCGGGTAAATAGATAAAATTCCTACTAGAAGAAATGTGTATAGCTTTAAAAGATAAAAAGAGTTCTCTAAATAATAGTCACTGCCTTTTTCAAAAAAGAATACTCGTAAAAAACCAAAAACTAAAACGAGTGCAGCGGAAACACCATAAACCAAATCAGCTGTTTGTATTCTCTTAGCATCTATAAGGGTCAGCTTTTTGTCATAGGTTAGCCATTCATAGTCAGCTATTCTAAAGCCATAGGAAAAAGGAGTGGGAACCCTCAAAATAGTAATTTAACAAAAACCTAATTACTACAACGTTGGAGGTATTCCCACTATGAAGAAGCGTACTTATCGTTCCAAAG
>Ga0316204_10006795_pt1 | contig 17275 bp, 10 predicted proteins | sample 6monrhotite_MG_2_FD_205661 | JGI IMG/M metagenome (GOLD analysis project Ga0316204, IMG submission 205661) | Microbial mat bacterial communities from mineral coupon in-situ incubated in ocean water Damariscotta River, Maine, United States -... | ecosystem: Environmental > Aquatic > Marine >... | reverse complement strand
CGCAAGTCTCCTCCTTCGTCGTCGTCGCGCTACCCCCCGGTCTGGAGGACCCTGTGCAGTGACTCTCGGGTCGTCTGGCATGCCCACCTGGGTTTGCATCCATTGCGAAACCTGGCCGGTTTTACAGAGTCAGATGGCAGATTCACAACAGCTGGGCTCCGTCGAAAACCGTCCACGTGTTCGCAAGGTCTTGCCTCCTGATGTCGCCTTGCGGCGAGGCATCTGACGTCGCAACACCCTCTCCCGTGTGACGCTGGGACGTCGCGTTCCTCAAAGGTACGCCTTCGATGTTGGCGCGCGCCTGACGGCACGTTCTGACTGAAGATGAGGAGGTGAGGGCGCTGTGGATTTCGGGGGCGGGTCTTGCCTCCTGATGTCGCCTTGCGGCGAGGCATCTGACGTCGCAACACCCTCTCGCGTGCGGCGCTGGGACGTCGCGTTCCGCAAAGGTACCTCTTCGCAGTTGGCGCGCGCCATGCGGCGCGTGCAAGCCGCTGGAGTCGCTGTGAAGCAGCCGCTCTGGAAGAGGAGAAAGGTGGGGGCTCAGCGAGAGGGTGGGGATGCGGCGCGTCCTTCGGCTCCTGAACGCTGCTCGGAGTCGTTCCTGGCGTTGATGCATTTTCCCTCGTCTCATTCGACTCACGACTCAAACGGCTCAATCCCCTTGAAGATCCCGGTCTTGCTCATCTTCCGCCGCAGCTCAAACTGCCCCAGCGCCGCGATTGGATCCACATCCTCCAGCCGCCCGAAGTCGATCGCTGTCCACCCCGCCCGCGTCACCCGCACGCTGTACAGGTACAGCTCCATCACCGCCCCCGTCGCCGGATCCGCTCGCTGCGTCGCCGCCGACAGCACCACCACCTCCGCCGGCGTCGCCAGAAACACCTCCCCGATCAACCGAAACCCCACCGCGTGCACATGCCGCATGTAGTCCTGCCGCGTCGCCCGATCGCTGCGGTCCTCCAGCTTCACCCCCACCGGCCGCTTGGACAGCCGCGCCTCCTGACGCGGCATGTCCTCGATCTCCGGCAGATCCACATCCAGCAGCACGGTCCCGCCCCGGATCGCCAGCGCCACCTCCGTCTCCCGCGGCCAGGGGATCCCCGCCAACAACCCACCGAGCTTGTCCGCCAGCGCCTCGGGCCCCACCGCCGCCCGCGCCGCCGCGACCGCCTCCGCCCGCGCCATCAACCGCTCCGCCTCCACCTGCTTCCCCCGCGCCACCTCCCACCGGGCGATCGCCTCATCCGAGGCCCGCCGCTTGAAGTCGATACGATCACGCATCCACGCGACCGATCCCGCCATCAGCGACTCCCAGGTGCTCGGCGCATACGGCGCGGGCGGCGACGGCGGGACCGGCGCGGGCAGGTCCACCGGCCCCAACAGCACGTCCGGATCCGGAGTGTCCAGGTGCAGCGCCAGCGCCCGCTCCCGGTCAGCGTTCACCGCGTCCCGCCGCGCCTCCAGCCAGGCATCAATCACGGGGCGCTGCTCCTTGCGGACCTTTCGCGCGCGGCTCTCCGAGAGCGCGTCCCCGGACTCATCCAGCAGCAGCAGCCGTCCGCTCGGGTCCAGATCGAGCTGCACCCCCGCGTTGCCGCCCTGCGTGAGCGAGCGGCGCTGCCCCGTGGACAGCCCGGGCAGCCCAGAGAGCCGGGTGCGGTAGTGCAGGCCGCTGCCTGGCAGGCCGAGGTTGGCGTGCACCCCCCGCTTGCTGAAGGTCAGGCTCGCGCCTTTGATCCCGGTGGTCACGCTGATCCCCCCCAGGCTCATGTTGAGGCGGACCCCGGGGGCGATCTTGATTCGACGTTGGAAGCGAAGCGACATGCGCTGAGGGTACAGCGGCGCCTCGGCTACGGGAAGGCCACGCCCCCCGAGTCCACCCCGGTGACGACCACCGAGGGCTCCCCCGACCCCTCACAGCTGAACTGAATCGCCTGATCGGCGGCGACCCAGACAGGCGTATCGCCGGGGCCGGCCCCCTGCTCCAGGTGCAGGCTCTGGAGCGTCGTGACGCCAGCGGTCTGCCCGTAGAAGTAGAAGCTGAAGTGATCCGCCCCGCTGGTCTGCACCGCCTTTCGGTAGGTGTAGGACGAGCCGAAGCCGTAGTTCGAGGCGTTGACGTCGCCCGCGAACTGCTCGGCGCCCGGCGCCTGCGCCCAGGCCGCGCCCACCGCGAAGCCCAGGCTGTTCAGGGCGTTGCCGCTCACGTCGTAGTACACCGCGTTGCCCGGCCCCGGGGGCAGCCCGGCGTCCTGGAAGCGGATCTCCAGCGTGTCGGTGATGCAGCCGCCGATGCTCACCACGCGGTTGGGCTCCAGAGTTCCGCAGACCCCCAGCGGACCGGTGATCACGGTCATCTGGGGATCATCGAGGACCTCGAGCTCAGTGAAGCCGCTGTCCGTCGCCAGGGCGTAGAGCGTCTGGGTGTCGACGCGCCCGCCCTTGTCCGCCACCGTGAGGGAGAGGGTGTCCAGCGCGTCGACGGTCAGGTTGACGCTGATCTGCTGCTCTCCGGCGTCGGCGGTCTCCTCCCCGTTGATGATCCAGGTGTAGCTGGCGATGTCGCCCAGGCTCTCAGCGGCGGAGAGCGAGAGCTCGATGCAGGGATCACCAGCGCACTCGAAGTCGATGATCGCCTCCAACGCCTCCGACGGCCCGGTGTCGGTCGGCCCGGTGTCGGCCGGCCCGGTGTCAGCCCCTCCCGTGTCGCCGCTGTCTTGAGGGGCGGTGTCGCCGGTGTCCCGGGTGGCCGTGTCGTCCGTGTTCTGGGTGGCCGTGTCGTCCGCGGCGCTGTCGGTCGTCGCGCCGTCATCGGTGGTGGTGTCGTCACCGGTGTCGAGGGCGTCCTTGATGAGGTCGCAGCCGCTCAGCGTCAGTCCGACTGTGAGCAGGGAAGCCAGCGTCATGGCCTTCATGGGATCTCCTCCGTTGCGTGTCGCGGAGAGTATCGGCCCCAGGCGCGGCGGTCGCACCCTTCATTGATCCCACACGAGCGCGCTCGTCAGGAATCCTCGGGGCGAAGCGGCCGGATGAGGCGGAAGGCGATGGTGTCGGCCCGGTTGGTCTGGTGCAGCGGCGTGCGGACCGCCGCCTTGCAGGCGTTCGGCGGGAAGAAGTAGCTGCCGCCGCGCACCATCCGCGCGCCGGGGGCGTCCGGATCGACCGGCGGGGGCTCGGTCACGAGGTGGAAGTGGCTGCGGCACCAGTCCCGGGAGCCGCCGGCCATGCCGCGCAGGCCGTAGACGCTCTCGTCGGCGGGGAAGTCGGTGACGCGGGCGGGCAGCGGCCGGCCGGGGTGGCTGCCCTGGACGCAGGCGAAGGTGGCGTCGAAGGTGTTGCCCCAGGGGTAGGTGCGCCCGTCGACGCCCCGGGCCGCCTTCTCCCACTGGAACTCATCCGGGAGCGTCCAGTCGCCCACGCCCTTCGCCGACTCCCACGCGGCGTAGGCCATGGCGCTCATCCAGTCCACCAGGAAGGCGGGCCACTGCGGCTCCCAGAGATCGCCGTCGGCGTCGGGGAGCAGCGCGAAGCGGCCCTCGGCGTCGCGGCCGTAGCACTGCGGGCCGGGCAGGTCCGGCCGGCTGCCGCGCTCGCGAGGGGCCCAGCGCAGCGCCTCCTCTTCCCGCCCCTGGTCCACCAGATCGTCCAGGAAGCGCATGTACTCCGCGTGGGTCACCTGGAAGCGGCGGGCGATGAAGCCGTCCTGCCAGCGCTGGTGAACGGGCCACACGGACGGGTCGGCCACGTTGATGCCGAACACCGCGGGGCCCGCGGGCACGTAGAGCTCGTCCGGGCCCAGGCGCTCCGGCCGCAGCAGGGGAATCACAGCCGGCTCGTCCCCGCCGGGGGGCACGCCGTCCCAGCGCTGGCAGCGGGTGATGTGCACCGGGTAGCGGGCGGGCGCGCGCTCGGGGTGGTGCAGCGTGAGCAGGTAGTCGCCCATGGGGAGCGGCGCGGACTCCAGCGGGGTCACGCCCAGGACGCGCTCGAACACCGGCACCATGCGTCGGTCCCGCAGCGCGTAGCGGTGCAGGCGCACCTCCGCCCCCGGCGGCTCGGTGATCAGCGTGACGGCGCCCTCGCCGGTGAGCCAGGCGTTGTGGCGGCCCCGGTTGTAGAACCTGAGCCGATCCGCGTGGCGGCGGGCGCCCCCGGCGTCCTGCCGCGCCTCGGCGGCGGCCATCTTGGCCCGGTGGTGGTCCGCCAGCGCGGCCAGCGCCTCGGGCAGCTCGGGGGCGTGGCTCAGGGCGGCCTGGAGCTGCTGCACCCGGGTGCGCTGGAGGGTGTCCGCCTCGGACTCCAGCCGCGCGGCCCCGTCCTCGGCGGACCACGCCGCGCGCTTCTCCGACACCGGCGCGTAGGACTTGAGCGTCTCCGCCAGCGCCCGGGCCTCCGCCCGCTTCTCCGCGGCGGTGGCGCGGAGGTGCTCCTCGGCCGGGGACAGCGCCACGGCCTCCGCCACGATGGCCAGCGCCCGCTCCCGCCGCTGCGCGCCGTCCAGCCAGCGCGTGATGGCCTCGCCCAGCGCCGCCGCGTCGGCGAAGCGCGCGGTCGAATCGCTCACCAGCGCGCCGGCGCAGATCTCCACCAGCCCGGCGTCGACTCCCCCTGGCAGCGCGGGCGGCTCGCCGACGATCGCCTCCCGAAGCGCCTTCACCCCGGCCTGCGGGAAGGCGGGGCGCCCGGTCACGATCTCATAGAGCATGGCGCCCAGCGCCCAGACATCCGAGCGCGCGTCCAGCACCTCGCCCCGGAGCTGCTCCGGCGACATGTACCGGGGCGTGCCCGCGACCTGACCCACACGGGTCCGCATGCTGTCGTCCTCGGCCCGATCCGTCAGCACCGGCTCGATGACGGCGGGCTTGTCCTGTGTGTCCGGACCGGAGACCTTCACCAGCCCCCAGTCCAGCACCAGCACCTCACCGTGCTCACCCACCATGACGTTGTCGGGCTTCAGATCCCGGTGGATCACACCCCGGGCGTGGGCGTACCCGACCGCGTCGCACACGCGCCCCAGCGCGTCCAGCATCCGCCTGAGCGGCCACTTCCCGCCGCGGATGACCTCGCCCAGCGTGCGCCCCTGGACCTCCTTCATGGTGAAGTAAGGCCGGCCATCCGACAGCACGCCCAGCTCGTGGACCGGGATGATGCCCGGATGCTCCAGCTGAGCGGTCGCCTGGGCCTCCGCCAGAAACCGCGCCCGCAGCTCGGGGCTCGTCGCCAGCGCCGGGTGCATCGCCTTCAGGGCCATCAGCCGCCGCAGCCGCCGGTCGTGCACCCGCAGCACCTCGCCCATCCCCCCGCGCCCGATCGGCCCGAGGATCTCCAGGTGCTCCGCGCCGCCGGCCACCAGGGGCGCGCCGCCGGCCGCCAGGGGGGCCGGATCCACGCTCGAGTCGTCGAAGAGATCCCCGCCGGACACCCCGGCGGCGAAGGAGCCCGCCAGCGAGGGGAAGCTGTCCTCGTCAAACAGGTCATCCAGCGTGGATCGGGGGGCCTCCGCCCGCTGCTCCAGCTCGCGCCGTCCGGCCTCGTCCAGGCCATACCTCGCAGCGAACTCATCGATCCAGTTTCCCATCCACTCGCATGGTAATTGAAGTCATGCGCGCCTACGTCCGATTCCGCCTCCCCGATGGCTCCACCCGCGATCTCTGTCCGGGGGATCTGATCGGCCGCCTCTGGAGCGCGGCCCTGCGCCTGGAGGATCCGCGCATCTCCGAGGCGCACGCGCTGGTGAGCCTGCGCGGGGGCGATCTGAAGCTGCTGGCGCTGCGGGGCGTGCTCGCCGTGGAGCGCAAGCAGGTCTCGGAGGTGGTGCTCACGCCGGGCCTCACCATCCGCCTCTCCAAGACCCGCTCCCTGGAGGTGCTGGCGGTCGAGGTGCCCGACGCGGTGCTGGCGGTCGAGGGTGAGGGGCTCCGGCGACAGATCCTGGCCGCCTCGGTGTACTCGCTGTCCGCGCTGCCGCGCCCGGAGCTGACGGCCCGCTACGTCGGCGGCGCGGACGCCTACCTCTGGAGCACCGGCGAGGGCTGGCAGCTCCAGCTCGGCGCGGCGCCGCCCCGCTCCCTGAGCCCTGGTGACTCCTGGAGCCTCGCGGGCCGGGAGTTCCAGGCGGTCTCGGTCCTGCTGGCGCAGGCGGGACAGGCCCGCACCCAGCTCCAGGGCCGACTGCACCCGCCCATCCGCATTGTGGCCAACTACGACACGGTCCACATCCACCGCGAGGGAGAGCCCGCCGTGGTCTTGAGCGGTCTGAGCGCCCGCATCATCAGCGAGCTGGTCGCCATGGACGGGCCCGCCGAGTGGTCCGTGCTCGCCGGTCAGCTCTGGCGCGGCGAGGAGGAGCGGGACGCCCTGCGCCGCAAGTGGGACGTCAACCTGGCTCGCCTCCGCAAGAAGCTCCGGGACGCGCAGCTCCGCCCCGACCTGGTGAAGGCCGGCGGCACCGGCACCTTCGAGCTGCTGCTGCTGCCAGGAGATGAGGTCGAGGACCGAACATAAGAGTAAGAGGTCGAGGACCGAGCATAGGAGGGTGTTTGGAAGGGGCGGGGGTTCAGCTCGGCTCGACGGCTGATGCGTCTGCCCTGGCCCTCAGGCGCTGCTGAAGCTCGGCGACTGTCTGGATCTGAAAGACCTGACCGACGAGCCACTCCAGATCCGCGGCCGCGAGGCCGCTCAGGAGCTCCTCGAAGCCCCGCCCGTCTTCAAAGCGAGCCTGAAGCACCCGCAGCGCCATCTTGTAGGCTTCTTGCTCGATGCCCTGTTCGATCCCCTCAGCGAGGATCTCCTGGTATGCGTAGGCCAACGTCACTTCCTCCAGCTTGAGGATAGCTCGGGTCATGGACGATGACAGCCCTCGCGCGCGAGCTTGAAAAGGACAGAAACAGGCCGTAATGAACGACGTGAGACATGGGGATGTGGGGTGCTGGAGGCTCCCGCCGCGATGCGTCGCGATAAGGCGCTGGTAGCCCGGAGCCCGACATGACGATCCATACTCTGTCCGCTGTTGAACTCCTCGAACACCAGCGTCGGGGGGATCTCTCGTCGGTGGAGGTGATCGAAGCCCTGCACGCCCGCGCCGACGTGGCGCACCCGACCGTCAACGGGTGGGCCCACCAGTTCCGGGAGGACGCGCTCGCCCGGGCGAAGGCGGCGGATGAAGCGCGGGCGGGCGGCGGCGAGCTCGGCGGCCTCCACGGGCTGCCCATCAGCGTCAAGGAGAACATCGCCACCGCCGGCGTGCCCGTGACCATGGGGCTCGGCTACCGCCAGGGCACCCCCGAGCGGGCCGACGCCGTGACCGTGCAGCTCGCCCGGGAGGCCGGCGCCATCGTGATCGGCAAGGGCAACGTGCCGCAGTTCCTGCTCGCCATGGAGAGCGAGAACCCCATCTGGGGCACCACCAACAACCCCTGGAAGGCCGGCCGGGCCAGCGGGGGCTCCAGCGGCGGCGAAGCCGCGCTGGTGGCCTCGGGGCAGGTGCCGGTGGCCATCGCGACGGACGTGGGCGGCTCGATCCGCCAGCCGGCGTCGTTCTGTGGCGTCGTGGGCTTCAAGCCCACGGAGCACCGCTGGTCCAACGTCGGCTCCGTCTCCGCCATCAAGGGCCAGGAGGCCTTCCGCTCACAGATGGGGGTGATCGCGCGCACCACCGCCGACGTGACGCTGATGATGCGGACCCTGGACGCGCCGCTGCACGCCGCGCGGGATCCCTTCGTGCCGCCGCTGCCCATCGGCGATCCCGCACAGATCGATCTGCGCGGGCTCAGGGTGGGGTACTACGAAGACGACGGCTTCTTCGCGCCCTCCGCCGCCCTCCAGCGGGCGGTGCGGGAGGCGGCGGCCCACCTGCGGGACGCCGGAGCGGAGGTGGTGCCGTTCTCGCCGCCCAATGTGGAGGCGATCGCCTGGGCGGTGTTCTCCATCCTGAGCGCGGACGGCACCGCCACGCTGACGGCCCAGCTCCGGGAGGAGACGCTGATCCCACAGCTCCAGCCGGTGTTTCGGCTGGCGCGGCTGCCCGGGCCCGCGCGGCGGGCGGCGGCGGCGCTGATGGCGGCGCGGGGGGAGCCCCGGGTCGCGGGGTTGCTGCGCTCGCTGGGGCGAAAGCCGGTGGAGGCGCTCTGGCGGCTGACCGATGAGCGGGCCCGGCTGCGCCACGAGGAGCTGGCCGCCTGGGAGGCCGCGGGGGTGGACGCGATCGTCTGTGCGCCCCACGCGACCCCGGCGGTGAAGCAGCGGGAGAGCGGGGACTTCAGCCTCTCGTCTGTTTACTGTATGCGATACAACCTGCTGAACCTGCCAGCGGGGACCGTGCCGGTGACGCGGGTTCGGGAGGATGAACAGTCGACCCGGCGCGGCGGTGACCGCATCGAGAAGAAGGCGGCGTTCATGGACGAGGGCAGCGCGGGGCTGCCAGCGGGCGTGCAGGTGGTGGCGAGGCCCTGGCGGGAGGATGTTGCGCTGGCGGTGATGGCGGCGGTCGAGGCGGGCGCGCGCGCGGGCTCGGACTATCCGCTGACCCCCGTGGATCAGGCGCTTCCGCGTTGATTTGATCGTGCGATGACGCCGACCATTTCGTCGCTGTTGTTGTTTGGGAGCTCCTCTTTCCGCCCCGAGCGCGTCAGCCGATGGCGTTGGCGGTGCCGGGCTCCGGCGTCTCGGCGCCGAAGATGTCGAGGTCGCGGTAGGCGCGGTCGGGGGTGCGGATGTCCGCCGCCCGCAGGGCGCGCTTGGCCCGCTCGGTCACATCCGAGGCGAAGGGCTTCTCGTAGCGGGCGTCCAGCACATACGCCTTCACCTTGATGACCGTGACGAACCGCTCCCCCATGAACTCATCGCTCACCAGGGTGGCGACGGGCTTCTCCAGGTAGACGTAGCGGCTGGTCACCGTGGCCTCGGTGATGATGCGCCGGGCCCGATCGAAGTTCTCGGCGGCGGCGATGTAGAAGGGGATCACCACCATGCAGTCCAGCGCGCCCGCGTTGGCGGAGGCGCTGGCCTCGGAGAGGAACTTGGAGTTGGGGATGGTCACCAGGTTGTCGTCGAGGGTGACCAGCCGGGTGCTCAGCAGGCCGATCTCGGCGATCTCCCCGTAGTGCCCCGCCGCGGCGACCCGGTCGCCCACCTGGAAGGGCTCGTCCACCAGCAGCACGATGCCGCCGAGCAGGCTCGTGGCCACCTCCTTCAGCGCGAAGCCCGCCGCGACGCCCAGCGCGCCGCCGATAGCCAGCAGGGTCTCCTTCTCCAGCACCAGCACGCTGGTCCCGATGCTGATGATCAGGATGGCGTAGACGAAGAAGCGGGCGAAGGCGTTGATCTTCTTGAAGAGCAGCCGCCGGTCCGTGAAGCGCTCGCCCAGGTCGTCCAGCGTGCGGTTGAACACCCTCAGCAGCGCCAGCCCCACCACCAGGATGAAGGCCGCGAACGGGAGGTTGTCCAGGTCGACGAACTGCAGGAACTGTTGGATGTCCACGAGTCGTTACCTCTGGAGGAAGTGGCGGCGCTGCAGCAGGCGGGTGATGTCTGGCAGCTTGAGGGTGGGGATGCCGACGCGCGAGCCGCCGCCCGGAATCAGCAGCCCCCGATCCATCAGCGAGCGCACCGCCGCGCGGATCTGCGCAGGGCCGAGGTTGATGATGCTGGACATCTCCTCCTCGTCCAGCTCCCACTGGATACGGGTCGCCGTGAGCACAAAGAGGTCGACGTCGGAGAGCCCGGTCAGCGCCGTCCCGGAGTCCGGCAGGCAGGCGCTGACCTCGCCCGGGGTCTTGCTGGGCGTCAGGCTGTTGGCCCACAGCTCCAGCGCCACCGCCGCGTTGCCCTGAGAGGCCTCGCTCAGCATCCGGTAGTAGGTGCGCTCCGCCCGCTCCCGCTCGATCTTGGGGTCACCGCCGCCCTTCACCCCGCCCCGCTCCAGATCGTCAAAGCTCACCACCACATCCACGCTCGCCATGCGGCGATCGATGAGCTCACGGAGCTGGGCCTCGCGCAGGGGCTCCAGGGTGATCTCCGCGCGGAAGAAGCGCGTGTCGAACAGCGCCGGCAGGCGGGACAGGTAGCGCCACGCGGGGCTGTGCACGCTCAGCACCCAGAAGTGGTGCTCGCTGCACTGCTGGATGACCTGGAAGAGGGCGCGCACGGCCTGGAAGCCGCCAACGGTACGCAGGAAGGCCATCTCCAGGCCCTCCAGCACCCACACCTTGCCGGGGGCGTCCATCAGCGCCGTGATCAGCCAGTCGATCGGCTCGACGACGTCCTCCGGGAGGGAGAGCTCCAGCAGCCCGGCGATCCAGATCGCCAGCTCCTCCTCGGTGGTGATGCGCTTGTCCACGCGGGCTCGAATCACCGGCCAGCCCACGGCCCCCAGGCCCGCGCAGCGACGGTCCAGCCAGCAGCCCTTGCCGTCGCCGTGATCGCCGATGACCACCACGCGGCCGGCCCTGCGCTCCCGTATCCAGCCGTCGAGCGCGTCGGCGAAGGCCTCGTCCACGGCGGGGCGCTCCACGAACCACTCATCGGGGCAGTCGTCGACGGTGAGCTGGTGCCAGAGGCGCGCGGGGATGGGCGGCGAGGTCTCGACGACCCCATCCCGACGCAGGCGGCGGCGGTTGACCCAGTTGATGAGCCTCCCGAGCCCCGAGCGATCGGTGGCGCGCACGTCGACGAGGTTCCAGGTCACCTCGCTCAGCAGGAGGGCGCCCCCCACCAGCGCGCGGGGGATGCGCTCGACGCCGTAGGTCGGGGGCTCCACGAGGTAGGCGGTGACCTTGTTGGACGCGGGCCGCCGGGACAGGGCCTGCCGGATGTCCGGCTCCCAGAGGTGCAGCAGCCAGCAGCTGATGATCAGCAGGAGCCAGGAGAACATCAGCATCAACACGTCGTTGATGGCGTCGGTCTCCAGCACCTGCAGCGTCAGGAAGTCGATGAACTGGCGGGCGACGCCCCACAGGGCCAGCGCCTTCACCGTGCGGTGGGCGTGGTCCCGGGGCTGCTCCGTCAGCGTGATCAGCGCGGGCCGGATCGACGGGTGCTTCGCCACCGTCAGCTCGAACAGGTTCATCACCAGGCGGTAGGTGGCGAACTGCAGGTAGACCAGCAGCACGAGCCCCAGCTCGGCGAAGCTCTCCCGCACCGGGTTGTAGAGGGCGTAGCCCAGCCCGAGATCGATGGCGGCGATGACCACGGCGACGCCGGGGTTCTCAATCGCGGTCAGCTCGGAGCGCCGGTAGGGCGTCTCCGCGCGGGCGGCCCAGCGATCCAGGCCCCAGTGGACCACCTCCCGCGAGCGGCGGCGGGCCCAGCTCCAGGCAGCCCCGACGATCAGCAGCCACACGCTGCCAAAGAAGAAGCCGCGGATCCAGCGCAGGTCCAGCAGCCTGGAGGGGAGTTGACGCAGCCAGGCGATCCGGTCCTGGGCCTGCGTGGCGATGTTGGGGCCCAGCAGCTCCAGCTCCAGCTGGATGTCGCGGAGCAGCCGGGCGCGGTCGGTGTCCAGCTCGGTGGAGCTCACCTCCGCCTTGAGCTCCCGCCGCAGCGTGCGGGACTCCTGGAGCAGGTGGACCACCTCGTCCCGATAGACGCGCGCCTCGGACGCGGAGTCCTGGGCCAGCGCCACCTGGGCATCCAGCTCCTCATCCCACTCCGCGCGGATCTCATCCGGCGCACGCTGGCCCTCGCCGATCGGCCCGTCGCCGAGGATCTTCAGCAGGTCTTCCAGGCGATCCGCGTCCTCGGCCCGCTGCGTGAGCTGCTCATCGGCGGCGAGGTTGGCGGACTTGGACATGGCGTCGGCGTCCCGGGCCTCGGCGCGCAGGCTGTCCAGGTGGCGGCGCAGATCGCGGTAGGCCTCGTCCAGCCCGTTCTGGCGGGGGCGGGCCTCCAGCGGGTTGGTCAGCGCCTTCGCCGCGGCGACCTTGCCCTCGATCTCGCCCAGGGCGTCCCGGAGCTGGGCGAGCTGAGCGGACTGCTTGTTGCGAAGTTGCGTCTGAGCCTTGGTCACCTCGCCGGTCAGATCCTGGGCCCCCGCCAGCAGCTCGAGCATGCTGGTGAGCGCCTTGGAGCGGGGGTCATCCCCCGCATCGCGCGCGCGCTCGGCCTCCTGGCGGGTCTCCTCGGCCTTCTCCTGGGCCAGCCGCCCCGTGTCCCGGGCCGTCTCCAGCTTGAGCGACGTCACCTCCTGCTGGACCAGCAGCTGCTCCAGCGCCAGCGCGGCGCTGAGCCTGCGCACATCCTCCATGGGGCTCGTCGCGGCCGCAGCGCTGGCCGCGCTCTCGCGGGCCACCTCGATCCTCGCCCCCAGCGCGGCGCTCTGGGCCTCCAGCGACTCCACCGGCGGCAGCGACGACGCCTCGATCCCCGCGGCCTTCATGGCGGCCAGCGCCGCGCGGGCCGCGTCCAGCTCGACCTTCATGGCTGGCAGCACCTCCTCGACGGCGAGCTGACGCAGCGCCTCGTCGCTCGCGGCGACGGCTGCCTCGTCGAGGAAGGGGCGCAGCAGCTTGAGCCGCTCCTCTGCCATCTCGGAGGTCGCGGGGTCGCGCAGGCGGGCGATGTCTTCGTCGGGAGAGGGGAACTCCGCCCGGGCGGTGGCGGCGTGGCGGATGCCGGTGAGCAGCGCGTCGAGCCGACGGATCTCCTCGGCGGCCAGTACGGCATCGGCCCGGGCGGCCTCGGCCTCCGGGGAGTCCGGCGCGGCGGCGTTGACGGCGTCGTCGCTGTCTATGCGCCCCTGAAGGTCGGCGCGCAGCGGCGCCAGCGCGTCCCGCCGCAGCGCCGGGTGGGTGTTCACGAGCTGCCACAGCGCGATCGCCAGCCGACGGTCCAGCGCATCAGCGGTGTCCTCCGCGTCCAGCGCGACGTTCAGCCGCTGGAGGCGCTGGGCCTCCTGCCAGGGCGCCGCCAGCCCCGGTCGCATCGCGGCGCGCTCGCCGGCGCGGCGCGCGCCGGCGGCGTCCAGCGCGTCCAGCCGTCCCTGCAGCCACGCGGGGCTGTCCAGCGGAACGCCGTGGTAGGCGGGGAGCGCCTCGCTCAGCGAGAGCCTGCCGTCAAAGTACGAGCGGGCAGCCGTCGCCCGGGCGTTGGCGGAGGTCGCGCGGGCCTGCCACTCAGGAGCCTGCTCCTGAACGAAGCGGGCCCACTCCACCCCCGGCTCGGCCGAGAAGACTGGAGGTGTCAGCAGGAGGAGTAGGAGCCAGCGAAGACGCATTCAGCGCAAGGGGGTACGAGCCGGGATGAACCTACTCTACCTCGGATTGTTGTATTTCTCCCAGATGCCGCCCCAGCCAGGCGAGGATCTGCCGCAGCATGTCCACAACAGCCACCGGGCTGGTGATGGTGTGCCCCTCTCCGCGATACCAGGCCAGCTCGCAGGGCACGCCCCGGGCTGACAGCATTCGATAGAGCAGCACGGACTGCGCGAAGGGCACCGAGGGATCCTCCGTTCCGTGCAGCAGCAGCGTCGGCGCGTCGACGCCTCCGATCCAGCTCGCGGGGCTGGCCGCGTCCCACGGAGCGCGGTCCTCCCAGGGCAGCGAGCCCGCGTAACGCCACGCGGTCGTGGGGAACGTGGTCGCGCCCAGCAGGCCCATCCAGTCCGCCACCGTCGCCCCGGCGACCGCCGCCTTCACCCGCGGCTCATCCCGCGCCAGCGCCAGCGCCAGCGCCCCACCGTAGGACCAGCCGATGGCGCCGATGCGATCCGGATCCGCGACGCCGGCCGCGATGGCCGCGTCGATGCCCGCGCGCAGATCCGCCGCGTCGTCGGTGCAGAGCGTGCCGACGCCGGCCTCACAGAACGCCCGCCCCCGCCCGGTGGAGCCCCGGTAGTTGGGCGCCAGCACCGCGTAGCCCGCCCCGACCAGCACCTGAAAGTAGGGAGAGAAGGTCTCGGAGATGTGGTGCGCCGGCCCGCCGTGGGCCCAGATCAGGAGCGGCCAGGGCCCCTCTCCGTCAGGCGTGAGGAGGGGGCCCTCGATGGTCAGACCGCCCTGCTCCCAGCGCAGCGTACGCCCGGACCACCGCGCGCAGGCGTCCAGCGCCCGGCTGAAGTGCCCCGCCCTCAGAACAGCCCCGTCGGGCTCCCGCAGGCAGAGGCGCTGGGGCTCGCTCAGCGACTGGCGCAGGAAGATCATGCGCCCGCCCGCGCGATCGAAGCGGGGGCCGCTCAGGAAGCCGTCCGCGACCACCATCGCCTCGGGCGCCTCCTCGGGCGTCGCTCCGCACCTCCCGGGCGTCAGCCGATAGAGCGCGCCGCCGGTGCCGGACTCCATGGCCGCCACCACCGCTCCATCCGGGGTCCAGTCGTAGCCTCCCGGGGCGCCGGTCAGGCCCTCGCTCAAGCAGACGGGCTCCCCTGGTGACTCCAGCTCCGAGAGATCCATGGCCCACAGCCGAGCCGGCGAGAGCGGCGCGTCCTCATCGCGGGCCTGCCACGCCAGCCAGCGGCCGTCCGGTGACCAGGACAGGTACCCGAAGACATGGCCAGGCACTGAGAGTTCGACGGGCTGACGTGGCTCCAGCCACCCCAACCAGAGCCGCGTCCGGCCCTCCTCGAAGGGGTGCGACGCCCCCTCCCGATCCAACCACGCCAGCCGCTCCTGAGCGGGGTGCAGCGCGTAGTCCACGACCCGGTGCTGATGCGCGGTCACCCAGTCGGGATCGCCCGCCTCGTCGCGCCACAGCCACACCCGCGTGTCCCCGCGCGCGTCCTCTCCCAGACAGGCGAGTCGATCCTGACAGTCCCACTTGAGCACCCGCGGCCGGTGCGGCCCCCGAGCCAGCGGCGTGGCCGCCTCCCGTCCCCCCAGCGGGCTTACGACAACCCGATACCCCGAGGCCATCCGCGCCAGCCCCGCCCAGCGCTGGGAGGCCCGGTTGATCGACGGGGCGACGGTCTCCACGTCACCCTCCGGCGCGCGCCATCCGCCGCCGCTAAGCTCACGAAAGACAAGCTCCAAGCGGATCCCATCCGCTCGACTGCGCCGAACCACCGCGTACAGCCAGCGTCCGTTCGCGCTGATTCCAGACTGCGCGATCGGCGTGTAATGCAACACCTGTTCAGGTAGCATTATGTATTTTCCCTAAGAAGCTCAAATGTTTGCTCCGATAGCCCTCTACAGGAAACGGCGAATTGGAGGGTCCCCTGAGCGACCTTGTAACAAAGACGCCACGCGACGATGCATCCACGTTGCAACGCTTGAAGCTCGCAGTAATGGCCTCCGGAGACGGGGTCTGGGAGTGGGATCTGCTCGACGAGCGGCTCTACCTCTCTCCAACCTGGGCGACCCTCCTCGGCTACGAGCCCGAGGCGCTGGAGCACGTGCCCGACGCCTGGCTGGAGCGGGTCCATCCCCTGGACCAGCACCGCCTCTACGAGGCCATCGCCGAGCACATCGACGGCCAGACCGACGCGATGCGGTGCGAACACCGCGTGCGAAGCGCCAGCGGCGCGTACCGATGGGTGCTCGTCCGAGGACTGGTGGAGCGGAACGAAGCGGGCGCCGCGATCCGGATGGCGGGCATGATGATGGACCTGTCACGCCCGGAGATGCACGACCGCCGCACCAGCCTGCCCAACCGCTGGCTCTTCCTGGAGCGCGTCGAGCACGCGCTGGAGCGGAGCGACAGCGTCGCGGTCATCTGCATCCGCCTCAACGACTACAAGCGCTACAACGAGCTGCTGGGCTCCTCCGTCGCCGAGGCGCTCGTGCGGCGGGTCGCCGACAGGCTCGGCCTCTGCCTCCGGGAAGAGGACGGCGAGCGGCCGGTCCCCTCGATGGTCGCCACCACGGCCGCGCAGCTCGACGAGGACACCTTCGGGGTGCTCTGCCACCCGATCGAGAGCGAGGCGCAGGCGATGGAAATCGCCGAGCGGTTCTGCGCGGCCCTCGCCCGCCAGGAGGCCCTGGACGAGCGCCGACTGCACGTCTCCGTGAGCGCCGGCGTCTGCGTACGCGGCACACCGGCCGCGCCCATCGAGGTGGTGGGAGACGCCCGCGCGGCGCTGCAGCGAGCGCACGGCTCGCTCGCGGTCGTCAGCTTCGACGAGACCATGCGGAAGGCCGCGGCGCGTCGAATGCTGCTGGAGAGCGAGCTCGTCGGCGCCCTGGAGCGCGATGAGTTCCACCTGGAATACCAGCCCATCATGGACCTGCAGTCAGGCCGCCCCGCCGGCGCCGAGGCGCTGCTGCGCTGGTCCTCCCCCACGCTGGGGAGCATCTCGCCCGGCGAGTTCATCCCGCTGGTCGAGGAGACGGGCCTCATCGTGCCCATCGGCGAGTGGGTGCTGCGCGAGGCCTGCCAGCAGTGCAAGCGCTGGCAGGACGCCGGAAACAACCTGATCATGTCGATCAACGTCTCCTCGCATCAGCTGCGCCAGGCCGGCTTCGCCGAGATGGTGCAGCAGGTCATGATCGAGACCGGCGTGCGGGCAGCGCTCCTCGATCTGGAGGTCACCGAGAGCGCCTTCGTGGGCGACGCCCGCAACGCGGAGCGCCTGCTCAACCAGCTCGCCTCCCTCGGCGTGAAGCTCTCCCTCGATGACTTCGGCACAGGCTACTCGTCGCTCTCCTACCTGCGGCGGCTGCCCTTCAATCTGCTGAAGATCGACCGCGCCTTCATCAGGGACATGCACCAGGACAGCCACGGCGCAGCGCTCCTTCGGACGATCGTCTCGATGGCGTCCAACCTCGGCCTGGAGGTTATCGCGGAGGGGATCGAGGAGTCGGAGCAGGAGGCGATCCTGCGGTGGCTTGGGTGTGAGTTTGGCCAGGGGTGGTTGTTTGGGCGGGCGATGCGGTCGGTCGACTTTGATCGTTGGATGGTGAAGCGTTCTCTGGGCTCTGCTTAGAGGTTCGTTGGTTCGTTGGTTCGTTGGTTCGTTGGTTTGTCGGGGTTCGGCTGGTTTGTCGGGGTTCGGCGGGTTTGTCGGGGTTCGGTGGGTTTGTCGGTGTTCGGCTCGGTTTGACAGCAGTTTTTGGTGACGCTTCGATCGGTTTGGGCAGTCGCGGGCTCGTTGTTTGAGCGTCACGGCAAGGCGCCGTCGTTCTGCCTGTTGTGTTGTTGGACTTCCCGATCGTCGTCGCTGGCGCGGTGCCCCTGGGTAGATTCGACGTGTGCTCGCTGCGCTAACGAATCCCCGGACGATTCGTCAGCGTCAAGTCGACAAGGTCTGGTGGCCGGTGCCGTGCAGCTTGCGTCACACACGCCCGAATCTCCCTGGTCGGGGCACTTCGCCTCGACGGTCCCAGGGCGTCCTCAGCTCGCAGGC
>Ga0316204_10006794_pt1 | contig 17278 bp, 18 predicted proteins | sample 6monrhotite_MG_2_FD_205661 | JGI IMG/M metagenome (GOLD analysis project Ga0316204, IMG submission 205661) | Microbial mat bacterial communities from mineral coupon in-situ incubated in ocean water Damariscotta River, Maine, United States -... | ecosystem: Environmental > Aquatic > Marine >... | reverse complement strand
GCTTTCCTTCTCGACAACGACATTGATCATGTCCGCCGCCGCCTGACCGGCGAGGATGCCCTGCTGGATTACCCGGTGCTGAACGAATTTCGCGACGAATACGACGCGTCGGACTATCTCGCCTATGCCATTCCCTTCGACCCCGAAGCCACCGGAGACCGAATCAAAAGCGGCGTCATCGGCTCGTGGTTGACCGACCGGCCCGGCGGTTTTTCCGAAAATGATTTGCGTGCGGTGCAGCGCATCCAAAAACGCCTGGCCGTCACCTTCACAGTGTTGATCAAGGCCGAAATCACCAACAATATCCTCGACACCTACCTGGGACCGGATGCCGGCAGACAGGTGTTAAGCGGCCAAATCAAACGCGGCGACTACGAAACCATTCATTCGGTGATCTGGTATTCCGACATGCGCAATTCAACGCCCTTGGCGGAACAGCTTAGCCCCGAGGACTTCTTTGCCATGGTCAATGCCTATTTCGAATGCACCGCCGGTGCGGTGATGGACGCCGGCGGCGAAGTGTTACGCTTTATCGGCGATGCGGTGCTGGCGATTTTCCCCATTCGCAAAGGCATTCAGACCGAAGCGCAAGCCTGCAAACGGGCCGAACGGGCCATGCGGGATGCGCAAAAGCGCGTCGAAAAAATGAATGTCGAGCGCGCGGCCAACAAACAACCGCTGATCGAATACGGCCTGGGCCTGCATGTGGGCGATGTCATGTACGGCAATATCGGCGTGCCCTCCAGGCTGGAATTTTCAGTGATCGGCCCTGCCGCCAATGAAACGGCGCGCCTGGAATCCATGACCAAGGAAATCGGTCGCAGCGTAATCGCCAGCGATCACTTCGCCCGCAACATCAAGAGCGGGTGGGTTTCGCTGGGCGAAAAAAATCTCAAAGGTGTCGGCGGAAAAATGAAACTGTTCAGCCCCAAGCCTGAAAAACGCCCGGCGGCGAAAAAGAAAAAAGCCGTGCGTAAATAACCGGGCATGAAACCCTATCCCGATTTACGGACAAATTCCGTCAGGATTACGATCTGCTGACCGTTGACGCGACCTTCGATTTGACCCGCATTTTCCGGCACAAGCGAAATACCGCGCACCGCCGTACCACGCTTGGCGGTGAAGCCAGCACCTTTGACATTTAAATCCTTGATCAAGGTTACCGTGTCACCGGCGACCAATTGCGCGCCGTTGGCGTCGTGGTGGGTGAGCGCCGGGTTATCTTCTTGCACAACGTCAACCGACAGGGCCCAGGCTTTCGTCTCGTCATCAAGATACAATATGTCCAGCAGGTCCTGCGCCCAGCTTTGAGACCTTTGGCGATTAAGCATACGCCACGCCACCACCTGTACCGCAGGAACCAGCGACCACATACTGTCAGCCAGGCAACGCCAGTGATCATCATCGACGCCTTGTGGATTGTCGATCTTTTCCCGGCAAGTGTCGCAGGTCAGCACACAGGTCTCGGGGCCGCCATCCGCATCCGGGGGGACCGCATACACCGCCAGGGTATCGACAGCACCACACAGTTCACATTTGGCCTCGCTGCGGGCGTTCAAATCATTTTCAGTACTCATTTAGTTGTTAGCCTTTCCTGGGTGAAATCGCCACTGCAGCACGATTGAAAACACACGGCAAATACCTGCCTTCAAAACGTCATCGCACCGTCATCAAATCGTCATCATCAACCAATAAACAGGGCTCATCCACATTAGGGATGATCCTCAGGAAGGAACCAATCATGCTCCCGTCACAATCGCAAGCGACAAACCTGACAACCGGAAGTGAACCCCGGCTTCAGGATCTTCTGGACGACCCCACCTTGCACCTTCTGATGGATCGGGATGGTGTCGGCATGGATGAATTGACCGACCTTATTGCGCTCACGCGCAAACGCCTGCTTGCGCGGCGTTGGCGCCACGTGGCGTAACAGGGTTGGCAACAGGCCGTCGGGGCTTGGTCATGATTGTTCAGATGGCGACGATGGCAGTTCGATCCAGAACGTACTGCCCACACCGACCTCGGATGTAAATCCCACCCGGCCGCCCAGAACCTCCATGAGGTGGGAAACAATGGTCAGTCCGATTCCGGTACCTTCAATACTCAATGCTTCCCGGCCCAGGCGGTCGAATGGCTCGAACAATCGCTCCTGCTCATCTTCTGGAATTCCAGCCCCAGTGTCAGCGACATAAATTCGCAACGCACCCTCGGCGACCCGTTTAGCACTCAGCGTCACCTGGCCGCCGCTATGGTTATATTTAAGGGCGTTGGACACCAGGTTTAGAAGCACCTGTTTCAGCCTCATGGCATCCGTCCGGATCACCATCGCATCCCCGTCGGATACGTCATCGATGATCGTCACGTTCTTTTTTTCGGCCAATGCCCCGGTGATGGAAAGACATTCACGGACGATATCCCGGGCGTCCTCTTCGGTGATGCTTAAATCCAGCTTTCCCGCCTCGATGCTGGACAGATCGAGAATCTGGCTGACCAATTGCAACAGAAGTTCACCGCTGGTCGTGATGTCGCCAATATATTCGTGCTGTTTCTCGCTCAGCGCCGCATTGGGATCAATCGCCAACATCTGTGAAAACCCGATAACCGCATTAAGCGGTGTGCGCAATTCATGCCCCATGCTGTTAAGGAACGAGGTTTTCGCCTTGTTGGCAACTTCGGCTGCTTCCTTGGCTTCGATGACCTCTTGCATGGCGGCATGTTCCATGGTGATGTCCCGGATGATACCGGCAAAACTGGTGACTTCACCAACATCCATTCGACTGACCGACAGGTGCATGGGGAACTCCTCACCATTGGCCCGTTTGCCCACGACCTCGCGGCCTATGCCAATGATCTTCTGGGTGCCAAGACGGATATGATTGTGCAAATAGCCGTCATGTTGGCTGCGGTCAGGCTCGGGCATCAACATGCTGACATTTCGCCCGATCAGGTCGTCTTCCCGGTAACCGAAGATGGACAGCGCCGCCGGGTTTACGGTTTCGATAATGCCGCGATCCGTGATCGTAATGACGCCATCGACAGCGGTTTGCAAAATAGCCCGGGTATGTCGTTCAATCCGTTCGCGTTTTTTGCGTTCCTGAATTTCCTCTGTCGCATCAAGCAGGTAAACCGACAGGCCGTTTTGATACGGGTAAGCCTTCAACATAAACCACTTGTTCAGCGGCGGGTACGGCAGCACCGGTTCATGCTGTGCCTTTTGGCCTTTCATGGCCCGGTATAAGGGCCGGTAGAAGAAGCTGCTGAATTCCGGCACTTCATCCCACAGGTTTTTGCCGATCAATTCATCGTTGGACTTGCCAATCAGTTCTTCTGCCTTGGGGTTCGCGTACATAAAGCGCCAGTCCGAATCCACCGTAAAAAAGATGTCGCTGATACTTTCAAGCGTCGAAATCTGATCCCGCCTGCTGGCCTCGAGGCTGCGCGCACTTATGTCCACAACGTTTTTGATCACCCTGAATTTGCGCATGCCGGATTGAACAACAAACATCGCCACTGCCGTCAGCATCAAGCCCAAAACCAGGGCTAATTCTGACTGCCACTGGTAATGCCGTTGATAAAAGTTCAAAACGGGTGAAAATACTAGTTCCCAATTTCCCGAACTGACACCGATAGTAGCCGTGGTTTTCAGTGCCCAACGCTTCTGGTATGCCGACAAAATAGTTGGTTTAACGGCCTTCGCACGGGACCCGTGCCGATAAAGCAAGGAAGAACCAACCGCCCCTTTCAGGTCATTCAGCGTGATGTCGATCCCGCCAGCCGAGGTTCCTGAAATACTTTCCTCAAAGCTATGCCCCAGATCAAAAAGCAGGACCAAAAAACCCTTCAGATACTTTGCTCGTTCGTCCGCACCGGCGTATTTTGCAACATCGGTACCTTCGTATACGGGTTCGATGATGATCGCCGGATGGCTCATATTTTCATAAAGGCTCGGCAGGCCGGGAAACCCCTTCATATCGCCAAAAATACGCGCTGCACCGCTTCTAGCGATCATCTTCAGCAGATCACGACCGATCGGGTTGGCGGATAAATCAAAACCAATGCCTGAAAGGTCAGGAATCAAGGGCTCCATAAAAGTCAGCGGGAAAGCATCCGGTCCGCCGTCCTGATTTGCACCCCTTTTCTGGCGATCAAAAGAAAATATCTCCAGACCGCCCAGACCTGTTTCCCAGGGCCGTTGTTCAAAGCCTGCGCGCGCGCCCTCTGGAATGCGTGGGAACCAGATGAAAGACGTGATGGCAGCATCGTCTGCCAGCACGGGCTGGAGGAACGCGGCGAATTCGGACCTGTCGACTTCGTCGGAACCATCGAAGAACCGATGCAGGGCGTTGAGCTGCCGAAAATATGAATTGATCCTGTTTTGAATCAACGTGCGGTAAACAAGTGCACTGCGGTCCAACTCTGACGCCATGCGATCACGCTGTTCGCTTTGGGTCCATTGGTACGCCGCCAGCGTAAGCCCCAGGCAAACAAGTCCCGCAAACAAGACCGGCCAGCCGGGAACAAACCCGCTCCATCGCCGGTCCAACCTGTCTGGTCCCTGTGTTACGGAACGATCATTCATAATTTACTATTCTGGCCATTTCCAATGACGCGGCAGATACATATATGCATACAATGGTACGGAACCAACCGCATTATTTATCTGCGGCGTATGCTTTGAAATGTGTACCCGGTTCGTCATATGGTTTCGCCCGCACCGTAATCCAAGGGTTCAATGAAAAGTAAACGTCTCGTGAAACGTGCTGGTAACGAAACGGTTACGCGGCGGGACCGCCCGTTTGTTTGTTTTCCTTAACCCACGCAATAAGCCTTGGCCGGATGACATTCCATTTCAATATCGCAGCCTCTTGCACGGCTTCAAGTTGCTCGCTGCCTTCGGCCTTCAGTTCACGAAAATCATCGACCACGCCAACCAGGAATTCCGTGGCGAATTGTTTATCCCCCAGCAGCGCCCGCCCGGGCGTGCCAAAGACGCTGGCAAAAGAGCGCATAAACGGGGCCAGCATGGGTGTTGGAATTTGCTCGAGTGCCCGGAACGTATCGACACACAAATCAGGGAAATGCGGCCCCAGTGAAAGCAATCGTTTTTTGTCGGCACCGATCAGTTCAACCACCAACTGCTGGTCACCGCCAAAGAAGGACCACAGCCGGTCACCGGAAATTTTCACGAACAATTCGAAGATTTTTTCATCGCAATGGGCGATGCCGCGGATCGCGACGGGATTTTCCGTCATCATTTCATCAAAACGATCACCGACCAGTTTGCGCACTTTGCGGATATCTTCGGCCATGGCACCGGCTAGTTTCCGGGTGCGGGACGGCGACCTGAGATACAAAATGTCGTCCCCCAGCTCGCTGAATTGATAGCGATTCATTTTCCCAACGAAGGTTTCAAGCAAGGGCAACTGCCAGGCGAATCCCAGGTAAGGCCTTAATCCGTCGGGAATTTTGCCTTTTGTCTCGCCGCCAAAATCCGCATAGGCCTTGCGCGCACAGGCCATAACCAAAAAGCGCTCCAGCTGCGCCGTGGTAAAACCACAGACCAGGGGCGTGCTGTCGTTGGTAACCGGATTCCCCGCCTGATCGACCAGAATTCCTGCCCCGGCGTCGCGGTTTTCCTTGAATATATTCAAAAAACCGTACATTTGCGTCGGTTTTGCGATCAACGCGGCACTGTTGACACTGCCAGGGATCAGGCCCTTTTCCTGCAAACGCGTAATCACCTGCGCCAGTCCGTCATTGATGCGCTTTTGAATTTCGGCATCAGGCGTGATGAGGTCGGGTACCCGTGGCTTGGCCATCACCTTTTTCTGCTCAGTCATTCCAAACCCCCTTCAACGCATAATTCCCTCAGGCTGCGGCATTCCAACAACGGCAAGGGCAGTGTCACGACACACAAGCAATCGATCATGACGCAATCATTCCTACTTTGTCGACCACCCTAGAGGTCGCTCAGGATAATGGTCCCGCAGGGAATACTTTGGCAATAAAGAAAAAGGGCGACCCCCGCAAGGGCCGCCCTTTTTTATATACTGGATCGTCGCGTCGTTTAACGCGAATAAAATTCGATGACCAGGTTGGGTTCCATCTGAACCGGATAGGGCACATCGGCCAGCAACGGCTGACGGATGTAGGTGCCCTTCATCTTCTTTTGGTCCACTTCCATGTAATCGGGAATCTCGCGTTCCGATGACGTGATGGCTTCAAGAACCATGGGAATATCGCGGGACTTTTCCTTGACCTCGATAAGATCGCCATCCTTGACCATGTAGGAGCCGATATTGACCTTCTTGCCGTTGACCCGGATATGTCCGTGGTTGACGAACTGGCGGGCGGCAAACACCGTCGGCACGAACTTCATACGGTAGACCACGGCGTCCAGGCGGCGTTCCAGAAGACCAATCAGGTTTTCCGAGGTATCACCACGACGGCGCACGGCTTCAGCATAATAACGGCGGAATTTCTTTTCGGTGATGCTGCCGTAGTAGCCCTTGAGCTTCTGCTTGGCCATCAACTGGGTGCCGTAATCGGTTTCTTTGCGGCGCCGCTGACCATGCTGTCCGGGGCGGGTTTCACGGGTATTGAAGGGGCTTTTCGGGCGACCCCACAAATTGACGCCAAGGCGCCGGTCGATCTTGTACTTCGATTGTATACGTCTGCTCATATTATAAACTCACTCGTTATCCGGTTTGTTATTGTCCCAATAGTCGATCGCCATCGTTCATTTGGCTTAAAATGCACGGTGCCGGGACGGGGCCTTTTGACCCTCATTCTTGGGAAGAAGGGCGGCAATATACGCAAAGGAGGCAAAAACACAAGAGAAAACGAGGCTTTTTACGAGGAATGTTCGCATCCGGTCATGACGGATCGAGCTCGCTATCCCAATACAGAAAATCGCGCCAGCTTTCGTGCAGGTGACCCGGCGGAAAAGCCCGTCCGTTTTCCTGCAATTCGTAGGCCGTTGGCCGGTTCGGCTGGCGCCGAGGAAACATCCGGGCATCCTTTGGCATACGGTTGCCCTTGGCCAGATTACAAGGCCCACACGCCGTTACCACATTGACCCACAGGGTCCGCCCGCCACGCGAACGCGGCACAACGTGGTCAAATGTCAGGTCTTCGGTGGGAAAACCACTGCCACAGTACTGGCAAGAGAACGAATCCCGCAAAAACACGTTAAAACGGGTAAACGCCGGATGCCGCGACAGGGTGACATAATCCTTCAGCGAGATGACGCTGGGCAAGGCCATTTCGAAGCTGGGGGACCGGATTTGTGTTTCGTATTCGGAAACCACGTTGACCCGGCTCATGAACACCGCCTTGATGGTATTTTGCCAGGACCACAGGGACAGGGGGAAGTAACTCAACGGCCGGAAATCGGCGTTCAGAACCAGGGCCGGGAATCGTTCGAGCGCCACAGACACGTCAAAACCTCCACATTTTACTCCCTCAGGTTACTACATGTTGTAGAACTTGCCAAATATTTGTCAGAAGGAATTAACGGCCCGGCCCAGTTTCCACCCTACACTCCGTCGCCATCCACTTCGGGCACATTCGGGTACACCGTGTGGGGCGGGATCTTGTGGACCAGATAAGCGATCAGCACCAGCAGGACACTGCTGGTCAGCATGGGAATCAGCAGGAAAACCGGGCCAGGGTCGCCAAGCATGACCACCACCGGGGTCGCCCCCGCCGGCGGGTGTGTCAACCTGAAGGCCCCCATCAACCCGATCACCAGCCCAACTGTCAGGGCGATTGCCCACCAGTCCGGCGGCAGGAACGTGCGCAGCAACAAGGCCACAGATGCCGCCAGCAGGTGACCGCCGATGACGTTGGCGGGTTGCGCCAAAGGGCTACTGGGAACGGCGAACAACAACACACACGTCGCCCCGAAGGGCGCAATCAGCAAGGGTTCGTGAGTAAGATCCCCCAGCCAGCCGATAAATCCCATCCCCAACGCCGCACCCAATCCAGCCTTCATCCAGACAATAACCGGAAGCCCTGATTGATGGCGGTGAATGAAGGAGCGTAAAGACATAGAAGCCCTTATAAACTTGGGCGATAAGATGTGCTAGCATTCTGGCATGACAATCCCCTTCCACACCCGCTTCGCCCCTTCGCCCACCGGGCATTTGCATCTGGGCCATGCCTTTTCGGCGTTGTTTGCCCAAAATCTGGCCCACAGTTCCGGCGGCCGCTTCGTGCTGCGCCTGGAAGACATTGACGGCGAACGCTGCAAGGCCGAATACGAAGATGCCATCCTGGAAGACCTGGCCTGGCTTGGGCTTTCCTGGGAACAACCGGTCCGGCGTCAGTCCGACCACATGGACGACTACGCCAGCGCCCTGGCGAAACTTGATGACATGGGCCTGTTGTACCCGTGCTTTTGCACCCGCAAGGACATCCGGGCCGAAATCGCCGCCGCCGACCACGCCCCCCATCACGGCCCCGAAGGGGCGCATTATCCGGGCATCTGTCGGGGCCTTGATCCCACCATCGCCCGGGCCCGCAAACAGGCAGGGGTCCCCTTCGCGCTCAGGCTCGATACGACCAAGGCGCTTTTGACTATCGCCGCCCCCCTGACCTGGCACGATCACGGGCAAAGCGATGTTGTTGCAAGACCCGACCTGTTTGGCGATGTGGTGCTGGCCCGGAAAGACATACCCACCAGCTACCACCTGGCCGTAACCGTCGATGACGCCTTGCAAGGCATCACCCTGGTGACCCGGGGCGAAGAATTACGGCCCGCCACCGATGTGCATCGATTGTTACAGGAATTGCTGGGCCTGAACGTGCCCGACTACCAGCATCATCCCATGCTTAAAAATGAAATCGGCGAGCGCCTGGCCAAACGCGACAACCCGCTGACCCTGAGGGCATTGCGCGAGGCGGGCAAAAGCGCAGGTGATGTGCGGTCCATGGCGGGCTTATAAGGCGCCCCCACGTTCCCGCATGACATGTCCGCCCTTACATATTGTACATCAGGACGGACACTCCGATTAACCCGGCAAGACCGACGACAAGAATCACCACGGCACGGATCAGGTAGGTTTTAACGGCCGGTTTTGACCTATCCTTTTGTGTCCCCTTGGCGGCCGCAGCGACACCCTTGGCAGCCTTGGGCCCGGCAGATTTTCCAGCCGCCGCAGCATCACCCGTTGACGCCTTCTTCTCTTGAAAAACGGTCGTCGTTACCGGTTCGCCACCGTCGGGGTCCGGCGTTTCCCTGAGCACCCGCACGGCATCAACGTTCTTTTCGTTGTTCAGCAGGTATACCGCCTGATATTTCGCCTGAATCTTGTCGTCGTAAACGGAATCAAGAATCCATTGTGCATGCGTCAGGATATGGACCTCATATGACGTTTCCAAATGATCCTCCTGAGGCAATCAAAACACCCAAAGTCACACCTTTTTCTTTGGCATCCTTAAAATTCAAACGCGCCAGATACTTGGGGCTTGGGACTGCGTTCTACAACGTCCCGTCGATAACGTATTTCAAAATACGCACCACCTGTTCCGGCGTTTCCGCCGTTGCCAGGGCGGCGGCGTTGATTTCTTTCATGGGGTGGTTGATGTCGGGACCGTGCAGGGTGATCATCGGAGTGCCAAGGGCGGCGGCGTAACCGGCATCGAAGGCCGCGTTCCACTGCTTGTACTTGTCGCCAAAGCGTACGACCACCACATCGGCCCGCTCGATCAAGGTGCGGGTGCGGATGGCATTGATGCGGGCCCCCTTGTTGTCTTTCCAAAAAGCATTGTCTTCGGCGCCCAGAATTTCGACGCCACAATCATCGCTGCTGGCGTGGTCCGTGACGGGGGCGGAAAAATCGATGTCGAGCCCGGCTTCCTTGGCGCCGTTTTCGATACGTTCGCGCCAGTCGGTGTGAATTTCGCCAGAAAGATATACGTTCAGGGGTTCGTCGTTCATGTCATTAAAATCCTTGTTCCTGCATCCAGCCCGCGCAGGCCGTGCAGTATGTCCATATAATCGGGGTGGTCAGCTTCGATGTAACCGTGACGGACCAAAAAATCAATGACCACCAGGGCACAATTGAATTTAAAGGCGTCGCCATCAGCCACGGTGGTGATGATCTCGTCCATGCTCATCAGGCGAAAATCCTCGACCTCGCCATCCGTATTACGGGGCTCGAATGTCGCAGGCAGGATCAGGTCATAAACGAACAACACATCCCGCCGAAGGCCTTCGGGGCGCGCCGTCACATACGACACCATCCCGGCGGGCAGGGCCCCGGCGGCAAGGGTTGCTGGAATATCGGCTTCTTCGGCGCATTCCTTGTGCAAATTATCAACCACCGACAGGCCGACAGGCTGGCCCCCGGCGACGATCTGATCCAGCTTGCCAGGGCCCGTTGGCTTGCTTAAGGATCGCCTGGCGATCCACATGGACAGGTCATCCTGGCGTTTAACAATGCCATTCACGTGCACGCCATAGCCGATCACCCCGAACAGCGGCACGGCGGCGCGTTCCATGGAAAATAACGGGGCTGAGCCAAAGCCAACGCCCACCCCGTAATGTTCACCGCGCCACCCCGGCACATCCCCCCGCAGCATCAGGGCTTCCAACACCCCGGCGACGGCCGCCGTGCGGTCGGCAAAACCGGCGAGGCGATGCGCCAATGCGATATCGCGGTCACTGACGTCAAAGACATCGGGAAATTCCGCCAGGACGCGGGCAAAATCGGGCGTGATAAACCCGACGGTGCTACCCTCGACACGAAAAGGCAGGAAGGAATGCCCCCGGGGTGGGGCACAGGCGATGATGCGGTCAAGATAGCTCATGCTTCATATGTGGCCCTGTCGCACGGGCTTGTCAATTACGCGGCCTTGTGCCAGCTTTGGCCCATGAAAATAAATGCCAAAGAAGTCGCCCCGGATGTCTATTCGGTCTCGTTTGGCGAGACCGAAATCATCCTGCAGGGCAGCGAAGTCAAAACCCTGCTGATGCAGTTGATGCAGATCCTGACGCCGGGCGGTGCGGGGGGTGAAACCGTAACCAATACGCAGGACCGCAAGCGCCTGGATTTCCTGAACAAGATCACCAATGCCAACGATGTCGGCATCCAGAAACTGATGCTCATCGCCGATCACCAGGACCTGTTGGCCCTGCTGAAAAGTGCCGAAGACAATACCGCCCTCCACACCAAGTTCTTCAATAACATGAGCAACAATAACGCCAAGATGTTCAACGAAGACCTGACCTACGAATTCCGTGAAGGCCTGCCCGACAAGCGCCGTCGCGAGGCCCTGGACCGGTTGATCAAACTGGCCCACGAACTGGAAATGGATGGCGACCTGGTGTACGAAAAACCGGGCACCGAAAAACAATAACTACGAGAATGTTGAAAATATGGCCATCAGAGAACATCCGCCTCAGGGGTCCGTAATAACAGTAAACTATGACAAAGGATTCAAGAATCCTGAAATGGACAAGCTGCGACTCGCCGTCGTTCTGTCACCTAATATCAAAGCTAGAGTGAAATTGGTCACTGTCGTCCCTCTGAGCCTAACAGCTCCACAAAAAGTCCTCCCGTTTCACAAACAAATTGATATCCCTTTTGACTTGCCCCGAGAGTGGGGAAAAGCTAACCGATGGATAAAGGGTGACATGGTGAATGCCGTCGGCTTTCATCGAGTAGATTTTTTGCGGCTTGGGAAGACTCATTTAGGCAAAAGAATATACCAATTTAATGTTCTACCTGAAGAAATGCTCAGAGATGTTCGGCGATGCGTGCTTCATGGCATGGGGCTTTCAGCATTGACAAAACATCTTTAAAATGCTTTATTAGTTGCCAGAGGCTCTGCTCATGCCATCCTCGTCTAAGACCCTACCAAGGGCCACTGGTCAGCCGAACGAAAGCAAGTTCTTGACCAGTGTCGTCTCAAATGACCTTCAATAAAACATGGATTTCCCGCTCATCATAACGGGCAGTCCTGTGCGCCTAAGTATACAGGCAAAAAAGGGGCAGGATTGCTCCCGCCCCCTTCTCAATATCTAACGTGGACCGTACCGGTCAGGCGGCGGCAGTCCGTGACGGCTGGAACTTGGGCTGACCCGAACGCTGGCGGTCACGATCGCGGGTCGGGCGCACATAGGCCCGGGCGCAATGGCTGACACAGTAGGGTTTGCCTTCGAGCACCGGGGCGCCGCAAAAATGAAAATTTTCTTTTCCGGGTTCTCCTTCAGGCCAGCTGCACATGTTGTTTGAAAGATGTTCCATGCTGACCGGGTTGGCCTTGGGGACGGGTCCCGACGGAACCTCTTTGCGGGGCTGCTGGCTAAGCACCACGGCCGTTTTGATCGCGGCAGTTTTGCGCGGCTCCGTACTTGTGCGCACGGCGGCGGGTTTGCGTTCGCGGGATTTCGAGCCAATCGGCGAAACCCGTTTGGGCAGGCCAAGGCGATGAACCTTGCCGACCACGGAATTTTTTGTCACTTCGAGGCGACGACCAATTTCAATGGTCGAGACGCCTTCGGTCCAAAGGGCGATCAGGGTGCTGATGCGTGCGGGTGTCCAATCGATTGCCATGTTTGTCTTTCCGGGCCGGTGCTGGATGTTGTCACGGGGACGGAACCCCCCCTGTTCGAAACGTCCGTGGCGGGCCGCTGCCTCCTTGTTGTTTAATGGACGATCAAATGATCTGGAAACCCGTTTTTACAATATTTTCCGGGCCATGACCAGCCCCCTACCATATGTAGTTGAAAACACAATATATTGTGGATTTTATCCACATCAGACACCCGATTCGGCAGAATTATCCACCGATTTTGGCCCCAAATTCGCCTATTCACGGCAATTCCGGGATTCAGCCGCAAGATTTCGCACCTGCACAAGAAAGCCGTTTCCCCCGTGGGATGGCGGTGTTTATACTTAAAGTGTGGTTCTTTGGAACTTCATTTTTTTTCCGGCAACAGGTGGAGAGCACCCCCATGACCAAAACAGGGGATACATCGGCAACGGCCAAACTGGGCCAGTGGGCATCTGCCGCCAGCGGCGAGCTAAAAGGCGGTTCGGTCGATGATCTGGTCTGGCACACACCTGAAGGCATTGACGTCAAGGCGTTGTATACGGCGGCCGACCTGGAAGGCCTGGAAGCAGTTGACTCCCTGCCCGGTTTTGCGCCCTACCTGCGCGGGCCGCGCGCCACCATGTATGCCGGCAGGGCGTGGACCATTCGCCAGTACGCCGGATTTTCCACCGCCGAGGATTCCAATAAATTTTACCGCGACAACCTGAAGGCCGGACAAAAAGGCCTGTCCATCGCGTTCGATCTGGCGACCCACCGGGGTTATGATTCCGATCATCCCCGTGTCGTCGGCGATGTGGGCAAGGCGGGTGTGGCCATTGATTCAGTCGAGGACATGAAGATCCTGTTCGACGGCATTCCGCTGGATGAAATGACCGTATCCATGACCATGAACGGTGCCGTGTTGCCCGTGCTGGCGGGCTATATCGTGGCCGCCGAAGAACAGGGCGTGCCGCCCGAAAAGCTGGCAGGCACCATCCAGAACGATATCCTCAAAGAATTCATGGTGCGCAACACCTATATATACCCCCCCGAACCGTCCATGCGCATCGTGGCGGACATCATCGCCTATACCGCCCGGCACATGCCCAAGTTCAATTCCATTTCCATATCCGGCTATCACATGCAGGAAGCCGGTGCCACTGCCGTGCAGGAACTGGCCTATACCCTGGCCGACGGTGTGCAATATGTGCGCACCGCCGTCAAAAGCGGCATGGCCGTGGACACCTTTGCGCCGCGCCTGAGCTTCTTTTTTGCCATCGGCATGAATTTCTTCATGGAAATCGCCAAGCTGCGCGCCGCCCGCCAATTGTGGGCAGAACTGATGGTTCCATTTGGCCCGACCGATCCCAAATCATCCATGCTGCGCACACACTGCCAAACCTCGGGCGTGTCGTTGACCGAAAAAGACCCTTACAACAATGTCGTGCGCACCACCATCGAGGCCATGGCCGCCGTATTGGGCGGCACGCAAAGCCTGCACACCAATTCCCTTGATGAAGCGATAGCCCTGCCGACCCCGTTTTCCGCCCGCATCGCGCGCAACACGCAACTGGTTCTGGCCGAAGAAACCGGCATCACCAAGGTGATCGATCCCCTGGGCGGTAGTTATTACATCGAAAGCCTGACTGCATCGCTGGTCGCCGAAGCCCGCAAGCTGATCGACGAGGTCGAAGACCTGGGCGGCATGACCCGGGCCGTGGAAACGGGCCTGCCCAAATTGCGCATCGAGGAATCAGCCGCCCGCAAACAGGCCCGCATTGACCGCAAGGAAGACGTGGTGGTCGGCGTCAACACCTACATGCGCGACGATGAAGATGTCATCGATACACTGGAAGTCGATAACGACGCGGTCCGGGAATCGCAAATCGCGCGCCTGAAAAAAATCCGCGCCAGTCGCGATGGTGTTGCCTGTCAGGCGGCGCTGGATGCGTTAACAATGGCGGCACAAACCGGCGAGGGCAACCTGCTGGATCTGTCCATCGTCGCCACCCGGTGCCGCGCCACCGTGGGCGAAATATCCGATGCGCTGGAAGTCGTGTTCACCCGCCACCGGGCCACCGCCCAGTCCATTTCCGGGGTTTACGGTGCGGCGTTTTCTGACGATGACGATTTTGCAAAGATACAGGCGCGGGTTGCCGCCTTCATGGAAAATCGCGGCCGCCGCCCACGCCTGCTGGTCACCAAAATGGGGCAAGACGGGCACGACCGGGGGGCCAAGATCATCGCCACCGCGTTCGCCGACATCGGCTTTGATGTGGATATCGGTGCCATGTTCCAGACCCCCCAGGAAGTTGCCCGCGAAGCCATCGAAAACGACGTCCACCTGATCGGCATATCGACCCAGGCCGGTGGCCACAAAACACTGGTCCCCGCCCTGATCAAGGAACTGCACGCCCAGGGTGCCGACGATATCGTGATTGTGTGCGGCGGGGTCATCCCGGCCAAGGATTATGACTTCCTCAAAGAGGCCGGTGTTTCAGGCATCTACGGCCCCGGCACCCACATCCCGAGTGCCGCATCGGAAATTCTGGATATTGTCGAGGCCCGGCGTCAGACGGCCTAGGCGGCCCGCCATGACAAAAACCCCGCCAATTGCGACGGCCCTTTTTGTGTCAGCACTGCTGGTCAATCCGGCATTCGCAGACACCAAAATTCCACAGAAATATAATGTGGGCGGCTACATCGACGTAGCGGGTTCAAGCAATTACGCGCTTGGGGCCCATTCCGCCCCCCGCCCTTTGCCACGGGCACCCGATTTGCTCATCACCGACAAAGCGGCGAAGTACATGGCGACTTACGGCGAAACCACGGGCCTGATGCTGATCGATCACGGCAAGGTCGCGTTCGAGACTTATCAGGGCATGGGCGGCAAGGATCGCGAATTTTTCTCCATGAGCATGGCCAAAAGCCTGACCAGCCTGACCATTGGCAAAGCCTTGTGCAATGGCGTCCTGACGGGGCTGGATCAACGGGCCGGTGATATCGTCGCCGACCTGAACACAAACAATCTGGGCAAAAGCACTCTTTTGCACCTTCTGACCATGAATTCCGGCACCTACCGGGCGCAGAATGCGGGCCAGCCGCGCTTTCGGGGCGGGTTAGGCAAACGCCCTGTGTCCGGCAAGCCGTTTGCGGGCATGCACTGGCCAATCCGCCTGGGCCAAATCACCGTTGGCGATATTTTGTGGGGTCCGGGCTGGGACAAGGTCGAAGGCAAAAACCCACATCCCCCCGGCCACGGGTTCAGCTACAAAGGAGCCGATACCCTGGCCCTTGGCGTGGTCCTGCAACGGGCCGCCGGGATCAGTCTGGCAGAATATTTCGACCGCCATATCTGGCAACACGTGCGCCCTGCCGGGGCCGCCCATTGGGAAAGCGACCGCACCGGTGTGACGGTTGCATCATCGGGTTTTCAGGCCCGCCTGACCGATTGGGGGCGGTTGGCCATATGGATTTTGGCAGAACTCAAGAAGCACGGCTGTTACGGCGATTACCTGCGCGCCGCCACATCCAAACAAGTCGCCACCGACGGCCCCTTAAAACAAATATTCGGCGGCTACGGTTATCAGTGGTGGACCGACAACGTCCTCGCGCCGGGCTTCTGGGCGCTTGGGTATGCGGGACAAAATTTTGGCATCGATCCAAAGCGCGACCGAATCATCATCAAATTCAGTTCGGCCACATCGGCACCCGCCCAGCGGGCCCTGTATGATCTATTCAGCGACTGGAATAAAACAGACTAATCCGCAAGTCCCCGGCCCAGGGCCGGAATCAAACGTTCGAGATACGGAAACATGTTGCGGCAAACAACGTGCAGGTTTTCGCTGTAATCGTCCGATGCATTGTGATCGGCGGTATCGGACAGGCCGCGCAGAACGACGAACGGCACCTCGTTCAAATGGCAGGTATAGCCAAACGCAGCACCTTCCATTTCCGTTGCCAGGGCGGCGAATTCCCGCTGCAACCAGCGCAGGGTTTTCTGGTCCTGAATAAACCTGTCGCCCGACGCAATCGTGCCCAGCATCAGGTTGGGACCAACACCGGGATCGGGGAACATGGCGTCGTAGGCGGCGGCGGCTTCCTGTACCATATCGGGATCGCATTCGATCATGCGGTCCCGCCCCGGTTGTTCGCCATGCCTGCGGCCAAAGGCGGTCAGGTCCATGTCATATTGAATAAGGTGGCTGGCGATGACGATATCGCCAACGGTCATATTGGGCAGCAAGCCCCCGGCGACGCCGCTGAACAGCATGGCTTCGGGTTTATACAAGTCGATCAGCATTTGCGTACAGATGGTCGCGTTGACCTTGCCGATGCCGCACTTGGCCAGGGCAATATCAACGTCCTTGAACGTGCCGTGTGTGACCTGAATACCGGCATGGAGCGTCTCGTCAGAGATCACCATTTCGGCGCGAAGGTGTTCAACTTCTTCGTCCAGGGCGCCCATTACAGCCAGCATATCGCGCTCCTTGGCCTAGTTGGTTTTGAGACCGAAAATGCGATAAAGCGGGCAAAAATTGATCAATGCCGTGGCGAGGGGAACAATGCCGATCCAGCCCCAGACGTTGTAACCCGTATTCATACCCATTGCCGGACCGGCCAGCGCGTAACCGATCAGCACGACACCAGCCACGATACGTAGGATTTTGTCGGCACTGCCCATATTCTTGTTCATTGGCTGAATTCCTTTAATTGGATTAACGCCGTATGACGA
>Ga0316204_10006793_pt1 | contig 17278 bp, 10 predicted proteins | sample 6monrhotite_MG_2_FD_205661 | JGI IMG/M metagenome (GOLD analysis project Ga0316204, IMG submission 205661) | Microbial mat bacterial communities from mineral coupon in-situ incubated in ocean water Damariscotta River, Maine, United States -... | ecosystem: Environmental > Aquatic > Marine >... | reverse complement strand
TCATCCTCGCGTTGCTGAGGCCGCCGTCGTCGGCCGTCCGGATGAGATCAAGGGTGAAGCTATCTTTGCCTATGTCGTTCTAAAAGGTGATCGTCCGAAAGGTGGCATTGATGAAACCCTGACCAAGGAGTTACGTGCCTGGGTCGGTGAACAGATTGGCCCCATCGCAAAGCCTGATGATATCCGTTATGCGGATAATCTTCCCAAGACACGCTCCGGTAAGATCATGCGACGTTTGCTACGAACCATTGCCCAGGGCCAAGAGATAACTCAAGACACTTCAACGCTAGAAAACGAAGCAATCCTGCAACAACTGCAAGGCAAGAGCTAACTCAACAACAAGGACGGCCCTGCTGGGCCGTCCCCTTATTTACCCACATAAAACATATTGACATTACGTGACCGCTTTGCTTTAATCTAATTGTCCTTACCATTTGAATGGCTTTTGTGCCTGGGAATAGATTAGCAAGTTAGACATAGGCATATGTGATTAACAGACGCTGATGAATTCTTTAAATGCCATGACACGAAACAAGGTCAAATAAGTTAAGTACGCCTCCCAGTACTTGCTTATAAAAACCCAAAAGGGGCGCCAGTCGCCCCTCTTTTTTATAAAACACTTCCATGACACAATTTAAAACACGCCACTTAAAATCGCCTGATAGTCCAGGCACAACAACAAATACAATTGTGCCCAGGAATTAATCAGTTATGTGAAAATTTAATACCCATTCGTGTTGACGTTTAAGAATCTTCGCAGTAAGATGTGCCCCACAAATCAAGCACGATTTATTCCCCGGTAGCTCAGTTGGTAGAGCAAATGACTGTTAATCATTGGGTCGCTGGTTCGAGCCCGGCCCGGGGAGCCACATTTAAAAAACCGCCTGTTAGGCGGTTTTTTTTCGCCCTGAATTTGTCGCACAGAAATGAAAAAGCCACATGCTAACATCGCACTCATGAGCAATAAGACCGATGAAGAGGACTCTGAATTATTCCGCCAGGCAATGGCAGATGTGCGTCGCCTCAAAACCGATCAGCGCCTCCACATACCTCCACGCCCTAAACCAATAAAACGACATACAGCTATCGATGAACAGCCACAAACAGTTGATACATTGTCTGATGAATTTGAGCCATATAGCGACATCGATCAGGCAAATGACTCATTTGCACGTGCAGGCATCCAAAAACAGCTACTCAAAAAACTTAGATTGGGAAAAATCCCAATTGAGGACGAACTGGATTTACATGGTTACAGAGTCGAACAGGCGCGCCAGGCCCTGGCGGATTTCCTCAATCACTGCCGTGAGCATGGCTTACGCTGCGTCCGTATCATTCATGGCAAAGGCCTGTCATCACAACAGCCACCGATTTTAAAGGGGAAAACCCGACACTGGTTGCAACAACGTGATGATGTACTGGCCTTCTGCCCAGCCCATCGCACAGGCGGAGGTGATGGTGCCGTCTATGTCCTACTCAAGCGGGGCCAGACGATCTAACTAGAAAAAATAACCTAGCTCAAGTTGAAAGTAATCATCGTTGCGAAGTATATACGCTCGATCTGCCGACTCAAGACTTGATGTGCCACGATATTCCAACGCCAGTTTCCAACTCTGACCCAATCGTCTGCTTGCCTCGACACTGGAAGAAATTGCCCCCCCATCAAGATCAGATATGGCCCCCATCAATATCTCACTGCTTTGCATATCGTTAAAAACCCAACGTAACCCTAGCATCACATCATCTTCAAATGGTCCTGGCGCCGATTCATCACGGTCATCATAGAGATATTCAAGCAATAATCCGAGATCCATACTGCTATCGAACACACCAACATGGGTATATTCAAAACCGGCCACAGCCTGCATATAACGTTGATCTTTTTCTTTTGTCGAAGTAGCCTCAAGTTTCCAGGCCCAATCACCCAGCAAGGCCTGTAAGGTCAATCCGGTTTGATCAATCAAGTTATAGGTTGGAAGGATTACCAGCTGACCTGATGAATTCATCACAATGTTCTTGTCTTCAAATACCGGTTCACGACTAGTACCCGAAAAATGCGACAAACCAATATCCCAGTCACCAATATAATGTGACCAGCGAACAGCCCAATCGATATGTTTTTCCTCATCATCCGACTCATACAAGGCATCCATATCTGTATCAACCACTAATGGCGCCCGCAGGCGACCATTTATGCTAGCATAAGTACGTTCACGAAATAGTGGCAAGACAAACAGATCCCACGTGCCCCAATCTGTAAACCGGCTAAGATTAAGCATTGGCTGACCCAGTTTTTCTTCACCATCGGGACTTTCAACCAGATCAACCTGATTGATCACATCAACCAAGTGCAAGGACTCCGTAACGCCCCAAAACACCTTGCCTACGCCCAAACGTAATTCCCAATCGCCCATGGCATTAATCCACATCAACTCACGCACATCGACATGGTTGCGCTCTTCATCCTCATCACCCACTCGGACAAATGGCACAAAGGTCAGGCTGGATTTTCTATCATTCCAACTCAAGTGAAATTCAGGCTGAATCGCCAAAGACGCAGTCGAACCGTGCTGTTCAGCATATAAAGGATCATCGACAAAGCTCCTCAGCTCTGCGGTCAGCGAACCTGAAGCAGTTGCCCTAAACGTTGAGGGTCTAGGCTTTGGCAAGGGTGTAAAACGCTTAACCGTTGCAGGCCAACCAATATCACGCAATCGCCTCTGATCATACAGAGCCTGACTAGTACGTTCGAATGGCCCGATCAATACAACCACAGCGGGGCGGCCAATCATATCAATGGTTCTTTGTTCTGCATTAAAGCCGCTGCTTTCAAGCTGTTGAATAATATTCCTGGCTGCTGCCTTATCCGAAAACACACCAACCTGTAGATAAGAAACTTTTCCATTAGCCTGAACAGCAACAGCACTAAAAAGCATCGTCATGGCGACGACGACATTAACGAAGAAAACTCGACTAATGAACATCACAACCTCTTACTAGCGCGCTCGTTTAAGGTCATTCACTTGAAAATCACTATCTTTTAGGCCGGTGCGAAAACGATAGTTTTTCCAAACAATGCGGGTTGTCTTGCCGGTCTGGTGATTTTCCATAAACATTTCATCCGGCCGCCAATGATTCTCAAGATATTTCTTATAACCGATAAATGTCAGCGTCTTAAGCAAGCCATTCTTTCGGTCATAATAATCAGTTCTTTGTGGTCGATATTCAGTCTTATCTATCCAGGTAACCTGACGGGTATAACCAGAGTATTTATCCACCGGATATCGTTCAACCACAAAACAATCCATGCCTTGAAAAACCTCATCACGCAGATATTTATAGGTATATTTTTCCACCTCTTGCGAACCCAGGTCTTCGTAAGCAAACTCACTGCCCATATAGGGACCAGACTTATTTCGCGAGGCAATCCGCTTGACCCGTTTAAGCGCAGGTAGATACAACCACTGATCATCTGTTTCGACCTTGTGCGAATAGGTCAGCATTGCCGTGCCCTTCACATCGGCGGGCTCATCGAATATAGACATGCCCTTGTCGCCGTCACCATCAACCTCCAGCCCCAAAACGCGAATAAATCGCCGACTCTCATCACCACGACGGTTTTTTAAAATCATCTCCATTTCAGCCCTGAAGTCATCAAACCCATTACCGCGTCTATCCGCTTCCTGGGAAATTTCAAGACCACGCTGTTCAGGCGTTTGCGCACTAACATTGAGAGGGCTCAGAAATGCTGTTAGCAACAGCGAAACCATAAAATATTTATTGGGCATGTGCATTAGCAGCATCTCCTTTTCGATTCATTTCATCAAATTTCATTAACAAGGTCGGTAACAGCAAAAAGTCTGCAACTAAGGCAAGCATGATGGTCGTCGCTGTCAATTTCGCCATAGACGAGTTTAATTCAAATGCCGACAGTGACAACACCAAAAACCCAGCAATCAACGCCAAAGAGGTCACCCACAAGGCCATTCCCACGGTAGAAAAGGCATAGCGCACCGCGTCCTGACTCGACAACCCCTGCTCTCTGCGACCACGCTGATATTTGCTCAGGAAGTGTACCGTGTCATCAACAACTATCCCCAGAGTCATGCCCACAACTACGGATAAGGCAAGCCCAACCTGGCCGACAAACATTCCCCATAAGCCAAATGCCATCGCTGCTGGAACAAGATTTGGTATCAGGCTAATAACCCCCATTTTCAGTGACCGTAGCGTAAATACCAAAATAATCGAAATCAACACCAAGGCTATCACGGTGCCCAGCAACATGCTGCGGACATTGCGATAACCAATATGGGCAAACATAATCGTCGGACTGGCACCGCTGCCATGCATAGATGATTGTGCATTCTGGTGCAGCCATTGCTGAGCCCTGCTTTCTAGTGCCAGCAACTGATTGGTAGACAGACTTTTCAGGCTGACATCCATTCGCGTAGCAGACTTATCCAGATTTATCTGATTATTTAGATCCAAACCGTATGGCAGAGACATTTCATATAACAATAGATATTGTGCAGCCAGTTCACGCAGGTCCGGAATACGATACCAGGCTGGCTGGTCACCATGCATATTGCGGTTTACCCGCTTCATGACGTCAGTAAATACGCCCACATGCAGCACCCCTGGCTGTTGACGGTACCACTCAGCGAATTCTTCAAGGGTAGCAAGATAGACCGGTTCGCTGATCCCACCGCTTTCGCCGGCGCCAAGCGAATAACTAATTTGGTACATACCGGTTAGGTTATCGGTTATGTAATCAGTGTCCGTTCTAAACTCAATCGTCTCATCAAAATAATTAACAAATTCGTCATTAAGCTCATTGGCCGGAATAAACATGACTAATGTCACCACCACAGCTAACATGACCCACATAAGCCTTGCCCGCTGTACCACCACAAAATTCCCCAAGGCCTGCATAAACAACAATCCCTTGGAATCCTGTTTTGGCGGCTTAACCGGCAATATCATAATTAAGGCAGGAAACAGAGTCACAGACAGCAGATAACCGGTCATCACCCCCATCGCAACCATATTGCCAAGGTCTCGAAATGGCGGCGCATCAGAGAAGTTCATACTTAAAAAACCAATCGCCGTGGTCATGCTGGTAATAAAGACTGGTTGCATGTTAATGCGCAAACTCTCAGTCAGTGCCTGGGCTTTATCTTGGCTGAGACGATAATTTTGCAGAAAGTTGGTCAAAACATGGACACAATGGGCCACCGCCATGGTCATCACCATTGTTGGTGTTGACGCTGTTGGCGGACTCAATTTGATACCTACCCAGCCCGCCAATCCCATCGCTGAAATAATGGCGAAAATAATCACCAATAGTGTCGCAATCGTGCCGCTTATAACCCTCACAGACAAACCGACCAACACAAGAATGACCAAAAACATAATCGGCACCAGTGTTGCGAAATCACTCTGTGAGGCTTCAGTAAAAGCATTATTCATAAACAAAATACCGGTCAGGTGTATTTTGATTTGTGGATATTTGGCCTCATATTCACTGGCCAGTCCACGAACAAACGAAATCACTTCCGGCACTTCAGCTTGCGGGGCTATTTCTGGCAGATGAATAGTGACATTCACTCCAGTGACATGGCCTGAAGGTGAAATTATACGATTAAGCAAACTGGGCTCAGCCAGGGCAACCGCCTTGACTCGCTCTATTTGCTCCGGCCCAAACGACAACGCATCCTCAACCAAGTTCTCAACCACAAGGTCATCAGCGTCTGCATAGGTATGTTGAAAATTGGTAACAGAATCGACACGCAACGAATATGGTGTCTGCCAAGCGGCCTCGGTAATCTGTTCTACGATGCTTAAAATTTCGGGGGTAAAGACCTTACCCGACTTCGGCGTAATCACCAGCAAGGCATTGTCATTTTTGTTATAGGTGTTTTGCAGGTTGTCAAAGGCCTGCAACTGAGGGTTTTCCTCACTGAAGAAAATACGATAATCATTGGTGAAGCTGAGAAAACGGCCGCCACTGGCCGCTGCAAACACCCATACCAAGGTCATGAGTACAACCAACCAGCGCCAGCGAATCAATAAAGCCGCGTAACGTTCAACCATAATTCAGACATTCCTATGTATCCATACCCACAATAACCATTTATTAATTATGTTATTACTAGAAGCCAGCATGCCTAGCATATTTAGCCAGGTCAAGCTGCGCGGAACCCTGTAAATATGCGAAAATGCGGGCTCTTTAACCAGCCAAACAGTTAGTTGCCAAGCCATGAGTCTAGAGGCCCCAGAAAAAATTATCGAATCCGGTCACCTACGTGATCCATTCACCCCTTACGTTCCTGACCAACCGGGCAGAACTACCACCTGGGCGCGTCTCTATGGCAGCAGTTTCGGCATGGTACTTAGTCAGGGGGCCCGACAACACAATGGTCCGGTAGTGGTGATCACCAGTGACAGCCTGATGGCGAGCCGACTGGAACATGAGCTGCGCTTCTATCTCGCCAATGACGAAACCGTCTCTGTCGTCACCTTCCCTGACTGGGAAACCCTGCCCTACGACATATTCTCACCGCATCAAGACATTACCTCGCAGCGGCTAGAGGCGCTCAATCTGCTACCAACGTTGAACAAGGGCATCCTTATTGTCCCTGCCTCAACCGCCATGCACCGGTTGACACCCAAGAATTACATCGACAGCCACAGCCTAATACTTGATATCGGTGAAAAATTAAACATCGATGAACTGCGTATGCGGCTGGAACGCAATGGCTACCGCTGCGTCTCCCAGGTCATGGAACATGGCGAATTTGCGGTCCGCGGCGCACTGGTCGACCTGTTTCCAATGGGTAGTAAACAACCTTTCCGCATCGACCTGTTTGATGACGAAATCGAGACCATCCGCACCTTCGACCCAGATACACAACTATCGAAAAACAATGTTGATAACATCCGCCTGCTGCCAGCGCGTGAATTCCCGCTGACCAAAGAGGCCATTAGCCGGTTCCGGCAAGCCTATCGGGCAGAGTTTGAGGGCGACCCGCAGCGCTCAACCATATATAAAGACATCACCAATGGCATTGCCTCACCTGGCATCGACTATTATCTACCCCTGTTTTTCGAACAGACCGCTACCCTGCTCGATTACCTGCCAGCCAATAGCGTGGTGGTGATGGAAGAAGGTGTCGAAGACGCCGCCCAAGCATTCTGGCAAGAGGTGGAACAACGCTACGAGCAACGTCGCTATGACAAAGACAGACCCATCCTTAGCCCGGAACGGGTCTTCCTCAAGAGCCACGAGTTGCTGCAAGGCATAGCGCCGTTTCCACGCATCGATTGCCATCACTTTGACATGGAAGCCGCGCAAGGGGTGCATAATTTCGCCAGCAAAAATGCGCCGATGCTTACCGTCAATTCACGTGCCGCAGAACCCCTGGCAGCAGTTAAGCAATTTATCGATAGTTTTAAAGGCCGCATTTTGTTTGCCGCAGAAACCAGCGGCCGCCGCGAAGCACTGCTGGAACTACTCAAGCGCGACAACATCCATCCACGCCAATATCCAGACTGGCTTAGCTTTCTCGACGACGACAAAGCTCGCATCGGCATCGCCATCGCACCACTGGAAAAAGGCCTGCTGCTGGATGATATTGCTGTCATCAGCGAACCACAGTTGTTTGGCGAACAAGTCATGCAGCGTCGTCGTCGCAAGATCACCAAGCGTGACGATGATGCCGTGGTCCGCAGCCTTACCGAGCTTATGCCCGGCAGCCCGGTGGTACATGAAGACCACGGTGTTGGTCGTTACCTCGGCCTGCAAAGTCTCGAGATGAACAACCTGAAAACAGAGTTTCTAACACTGGAATATCACGGCGGTGACAAACTCTATGTGCCGGTTTCATCGCTTCATCTGATCAGCCGCTTCACCGGCACCTCACCTGACTCTGCGCCACTACACAAACTCGGCTCAGAGGTCTGGGTTAAAGCCAAGCGCCGGGCAGCAGAAAAGGCCCATGATGTCGCCGCCGAACTATTGGACATCTACGCCCGCCGTGCCGCCCGCAAGGGCTATGCCTATTCCGAACCAGATGACCAATACCGTGCCTTTGCCGCCGGTTTTCCATTTGAAGAAACACCCGACCAGGAGGAGGCAATTCATAACGTCATCAAAGACATGATCAGCGAGCAACCCATGGACCGGCTGGTCTGTGGTGACGTCGGCTTTGGCAAGACAGAGGTCGCCATGCGCGCTGCTTTCATGGCCGTGCACGACAACAAACAAGTCGCCGTGCTGGTGCCCACCACCCTGCTGGCGCAGCAACACTACCAAAACTTTTGCGACCGTTTTGCCGACTGGCCAGTCCGCGTTGAAGTGCTATCACGGTTTCGCTCCAAAAAAGATCAGGATGCCGTATTGCAAGACCTGGCCAATGGCAAGGTCGATATCGTCATCGGCACCCACAAGCTGCTGCAAAGCTCGGTAAAATTCACTGAGCTGGGGCTGGTTATTCTCGACGAGGAACACCGTTTTGGCGTACGCCAGAAAGAGCGCCTCAAATCCTTGCGCGCCGAGGTCGACATACTCACCCTCACCGCCACGCCTATCCCTCGCACACTCAACATGGCCCTGTCGGACATGCGTGACCTGTCCATCATTGCCACCGCACCAATGAAGCGTCTGGCGATCAAAACCTTCATCCGCCACTGGGACAAGAACCTGATGCGCGAGGCCTGCCTACGTGAGATCAAACGTGGTGGCCAGGTCTATTTCCTGCACAACGAGGTCGACACCATAGAAAAGCAGGCCCGTGAACTGGAAGAACTGATTCCCGAAGCACGTGTAGCCGTTGGTCATGGTCAAATGCGCGAACGTGAACTGGAACAGGTGATGCTGGACTTCTATCACCAGCGCTTCAATATCCTGGTCTGTACCACCATTATTGAGACCGGCATCGATGTGCCCACCGCCAACACCATCATCATGAATCGGGCCGACAAACTCGGCCTGGCCCAGCTCTATCAGCTGCGTGGCCGTGTCGGTCGTTCCTATCATCAGGCCTATGCCTATCTGCTGGTGCCGAGCAAACGCAGCATGACCGCTGATGCCGTCAAACGCATGGAGGCAATCGAATCACTCGAAGGTCTGGGGGCAGGCTTCACCCTCGCCAGTCACGACCTTGAGATTCGTGGTGCTGGTGAACTGCTGGGTGACGAGCAAAGCGGCCAGATCCAGGAAGTCGGCTTTGGCATGTATTCCGAACTGCTTGAACGTGCCGTCAAGGCACTCAAATCCGGCCAGATACCGAACCTTGATCAACCCCTGAATCAGCACGCTGAAGTGGATCTAAAGATCCCAGCCCTGATCCCTGATGACTATCTGCCCGACGTTCAAACACGTCTGGTAATGTACAAACGCATCGCCAATGCCGCCAATGAAGACGAACTGGATGAACTGCAGGTCGAGATGATCGACCGCTTTGGCCTGCTGCCAGAACCGACCAAAAACCTGGTTCGTGTTACCGAACTGAAACTCATGGCCGAGCCGCTGGGCATCAAAAAGATAGAAGCCGGTCCAACCGGTGGCCGACTGATCTTCAGTGACAAACCCAATATCGACCCAATGCGGATCATCGACCTGATACAAAAACAGAGCAGAATATACAAACTGGAAGGACAGGAAAAGCTACGCTTCGCTGTAGCTACAGAAACTGCCGATGAGCGTATCAAGGCGGTGGCTAAGGTTTTGGAAACACTGTCCTAAACAAAAGTGGCTTGAGCGCAGCGTTTGTCATGGCAACCTTCTTAAGATAGATTGTCTAACCTACTTTGATTGACATAGCTAAACAGGTACAACAAAAATGAAGCATATTCAGGCCTTTTTATTAATCTGTGCAGCTCTGCTTTCCAGTGCAGCCCATAGCCAATCAGAACCACCAGAAGCCGAACAGGTAACTCAGTTAATCATTACCCTAGCCAAACTCACCGACATGGCCAATGCCTGTGGTGAACACATGAACTATTTCGGCAAAAAAGCACTAGATGGTGCCGTCTGCAAAGAGTTTACACAAGAATTTTCGAACCATTGGGACAGTCGAGAGGCATTACAACTTGAAGTCGTAGACTATACCAATCAACTAGAAACAGGCCAGTTGGTATGCGAGCGCTGTAAGCTCATGCTAGAGCGTGTCGAGGAACTACGCATCGGCATCAACTACCACCTCGATTACATGGACTTTATTGCTGAGTTTTAAAATACAGTTTCAATCAGAAAAATGAAAATTGGCTCCCATGAGTCTGATACCTCTCCAGCTAGTCCATTCCTCAAGGACAAAATCATCCAGTCAGATTGAGCAATCATCAGAAGTAATTTTATAAGTTTTTATCTGTTATAAATAACCGATGTAAAAGTAAGCTAAATGACAACCTGCGTACCCAGCACCCTGAGGATCTCTTCAGCTGTTGTCTCCCCAGCATTAACTTTTTGATAAGCATCTTCGACCAGACTGGTGATCCCTTCCTGTTTGGCCAATTTCGAAATCTCCAAAAAACTGGCTCCGGAAGCGATCATTTCCTTCATATTTTCACTTGGAATCAATACCTCGTACAAGGCAACTCGGCCTGAATAGCCGGTATCGGCACACTTGGGACAACCCTGCCCTTTATGAAATTGAATATCGCTTGAATGAAAGTGCTCACCAAGTTTGTGCCTTACCTCTGCAGGAAGATCAACTGGAGTACGGCAATGATTGCAAATTTTTCTCGACAGACGCTGTGCAATAATTGCCTCAATGGCAGAGGCCACAACATAGGGTTTGAGCCCCAGGTCTAGCAAACGGGCTATGGTTGCCACACTAGAATTGGTGTGCAGGGTGGAATAGACAAGATGACCGGTCAGGGCGGCATGAAATGCCACTTCAGCCGTTTCATGATCCCTGATTTCACCCAGCAGAATAACGTCCGGGTCCTGACGCAGAATAGCGCGCAACACAGTCGTAAAATCCAGACCGATCTTTTCCTTGATCATTACCTGGCCAGCTGTGTCCAGATAATATTCCACCGGGTCTTCAATGGTGACATAGTTTTTTTCTGACGTAGCATTATGCTGCAGCATGGAATACAGGGTGGTCGTCTTGCCGCTGCCAGTCGGCCCTGTTGCGAGTATGATCCCCTGAGGTTTGCTAACAACGTTTTCGACCTTAACCAGGTTATCACCGGACAAACCAAGTTCAGTAATTCTCTGGACACTAGCATTACGATCCAGAATACGCATCACTATCTTTTCACCATTAATCGTTGGCAAGGTACTGATGCGCAGGTCGATAACGCGCATTGGGGTTTTGACCGTGATGCGACCATCCTGTGGCCGCCTGCGTTCGGTCAGATCCAGCTCCGCCATAACCTTAATACGCGAAACCAGCGCCATATGAATACTATGCGGGAAGTGAATCTTGTCATGTAAGACACCATCAATCCGATAACGTACTACCACATTTTTGGTGCGCGGATGAATATGAATATCACTGGCACCAAGGCGAACAGCTTCGAGCATGATCACATTGGCCAATCGTATCGCCGGCGGTTCCTCAGTGCCATGCAGCAAGTCTTCCAAGCTGACATCATCTTCTTCTTCGATGATGATCTCGATTCCGTCTGAAGGTTCATCTGAACCGAGCATGGTTTCAAGATCCTCAAAAGAGAGATTCTCACCATGCATTTCCGCAAGTTTTTGCTGAATATCCTGTACAGCGGCCATCACAGGCTGAACATCCATGCCAAGTGTAAACTGCAGGTCATCGATAAGCCCCATATCCATGGGGTCCGCCATCACCAGGGTCAAGCGACGGCCGGCTTGACGCAGAGGAATTACCCACTGTTTTTCACAAAATGAACGTGGCAGCAGTGCAGCGACGGCAGGGTCGATCCGTATCTCAGACAGTAATACCTCTTCTATCATCAGGTCTTTTTTCAGAATCTGTCTGATCTTTTTCTCACTGACCCAGCCTTTATTCAAAATAATTTTGAGAGTGGGTTCTTTTTTCATTTGCTGCTGTTTGTATAGCTCCTGAATCTGCTTGTCATTAAGCAGGTTTCGTTTGTTCAACATTATCGCCAACTGACTTCTATTGGTCACAGTCAGTCTCGCAAGATCCTTTATCTCCTTAGTGTTCTTTAGGTTTTGTTGTTTGAGTTCCTTATTCCTCTGAATCAGGTCATATTGCTCAAGCGCAAGGGCAACAGTCACCCTCAGATCGTCATCGTTCCAAGGTTTGAGAATAAATTTGTATACCGCGCCATCCTTAATAGCCCCCATCACTGCTTCTGTATCTGCATGACCTGTGAGCATGATGCGCATTATATCCGGGTGTTTTTCCCTGACTTTACGCAACAGCACGACGCCACTCATACGCGGCATCATGTAGTCAGAGATCATTAACTGGAAGGGTTGTTTCTCCAGCAGCGCTAAAGCCTCATCACCACACATGGCAACATGAATTTGATAGTTTTCCTGTCTGAAGACACGGCGCAGGGCATTTAGCACACCCGATTCGTCATCGACAATCAGAATATTATATGGTGCTGGTTTATCATCCGCTGCCGAGCCGGACGAATCTACAGCTTCTTCACCCGTAAACAATGATGCAAAACGCGCCATTTATAATCCACCCTTCCAATACAAACTTTACATTACCGGCATAAGCTCACCAGACCAACCTAACTGACAATCGGCAGAATAATACTAAAACTTGTACCCTGCCCAGAAGTGCTCTCAACATCAATTTCGCCACCGTGTGCCTTGATAATATCCCGGCTCACACTGAGTCCTAGTCCCGTCCCGCCACCAACATCTGCAGTGGTGAAAAACGGATCAAATATGCGTTTCAGGTTTTCTTCGCTAATACCTGAGCCGGTATCTGAAATACAAACTCTAATTCGGTCTCCCTCAAGTGATGAGTGCACCGATATTTCACCGCTTTCCTTGATTGCCTTACCTGCATTCAAAAGCATATTCAGAAACACCTGACCCAGGTGTGCTGGCTTACATCTGGTCATAGGCAATTCCGCCAGGTTCAGATTAAGCTCAGCATGTTTGGTAATCTCACGCACGGAAATATTGCATACACCCTGGATTATTTCGTTGATATCGATGATCTCTTCTTCACTTCGATCAACATTAGAAAAGCCTTTCAGGTCCTTGACGATGACAGAGACTCGACGCGCACCATCGATGCACTCATTGAGCAGGCCCTGAAAGTCCTCCAGCACAAACTCCATATCCTTTTCCTGGAGAAAGGCCCGCGTCGTTTTTACATCATCGCCTGTTTCAACCTGTTTGGTAAGCTCAGAAAAATCATTTACATAAGATTGTGCCGTCACAAGGTTACTTTGTATAAAACCAATGGGATTATTGATCTCATGAGCTACACCCGCAGCAAGCTGGCCAACAGACGCCATTTTTTCTGCCTGATATAATTGCAGCTGTGTACTTTCTATCGTCTTCACCTGTTCACTGACACGCTGCTCAAGATTTTCAGCAAGATCCTTATAACGAGACTCTGACTCCAACAAGGCAGCATGTTTTTCCTGAAGCTTGTCATAATCCTCCTTAACCGCATGCAGGTGCAGTGTGGATGCCATTAAGTAACGCGCACCACTATGCAATAACAACTCAATATAAGTGACTGCCGAGTGTGATTTATCAGCCAGATCAGTCGGAGTCTCAAGATAGCCAACCGTTTCCATTTCTGCCCTTAGTGGCAGACGAGAGTCCATTTTGACTTCCCTTGTCCCAATGACTGGGTCGCCATTGGTGGTGCATATACAAAATGGCATACCCAGCAAACCAGACAACGAATCGAAGAGTTTTTTATTGTTTACTCCCCCTAACAACTCAACCAGGCCCAGTTCCCGATCAAAGTCCATCAAAGGCAGGGTTTCCCTGAATTCCTCACTCATCTCCAACGCCCTCACCCAACACACCTAAAACAAACTGACTCTGACTGAGACTATGTGATTTCTGTAGGCCTATCTGAGAATCAATTGATTGATAAACCTGCACCAATAACTCACGAAAACTTTCTATTACCCCTTGTCCTTCAAGGGCGCTGGCAAACATGACAGGCCATGGCATTTTGCTCCACCTTGTCATAACCTCTGCCTCTGTCAGCACATCAGGCAAATCACGTTTATTGAATTGCACCACCATCGGCAAACTATCAAAGTCCAGCCCGACACGATTAACATTGTCGGCCAGGTTCTCAAATGATTCGGCATTATTGATACTCTGATTCCGCTGCGAATCGGCAACAAAGACAACACCATCTGTTCGTGACAACACCGCCTTGCGGGTACTGTCATGGGCAACCTGACCCGGGACAGTAAACAACTTTAATTTGATCAACAAACCGGAAGGCGCTGTAATACCCAGAGGCAACATATCGAAAAACAGTGTTCGGTCGTTCTTTGTTTCCAGCACCATCATTTCACCCTTAAGTTCAGGCTGAAGTTGATCATGCAGGCATGTTAAATTGGTCGTTTTGCCACTTAAGGCAGGACCATAAAAGACTAGTTTTAGAACCAGCCGGTTAGCGTCATCATCAAAGTCTGCCATTTACTCCTTCATCCCATTATAAGAAAAAACAAGCCGCACTACTTGATACGTTTCATTGCAATACGAATATCAAGATGTTCACCCGAAGAGGCACAGAACTTTTGTATCTTTTCAATCAGTTTTTCGTCCAGAATATATCCTTCTGAAAGCACGAGGATTCCACCTTTGGTCACCAGGTCCCTAGCCAGAACCATCCCCACCTTCAAATCCTTTTCATCAACCTTGGCCTCAGGAGTTTTAACTGGGCCTGCCTCACCAACTGCATCACTACCAACAAAAGCATCAACTACCTTGCTGTCGTAAAGACGACCTCTATTACTAATCAGATACTGCCGTGCTTCATCTACTGGCAGGCGTCTAGGCACCAGGCCGCCGTTTTGAAGCGCATCATAATCGCTCACCACAGCAAGAATCTTTGCACCAAGTGGAATAGCATCACCTTCAAGCCTATCTGGATAACCGCTGCCATCAAGGTACTCATGATGGCTGCGAATCATCTTGGCCGCATCATGTAAAGGTTCAAAACTCATCAACAATGCATCACCCAGCACAGGATGTTTAGCAACCAGTTTTTTATCAATGGGCGCAAGGGAATTGAATGGTTTCCTGATCAGTTCATCAGATAAGCAAATCTTGCCAATATCATGCAACAGGGCAGCAAAGAAAACCTGCTGTACCTGCTCCTTATCTAATCCAAGTTTTGTTGCTACTTTCTGAGCGCTCTCAGCTACGCGCTTGGAGTGACCAGAAACAGCTCCTTCACGAAGCTCAATCAGATTGGAAAATGTTTTTATCGATGAAAAATAACTTTTTCTCAACGATTCATGCGCAAATCTGAGTTCCTCAGTACGCTGTTGGACTTTCGTTTCAAGATTTTGATTCAGATCTTTCAGTTCTTCATTTTGTTTATTGGTCAACGCCAAAAGACGATCACGCTCGGCCTGCAAATGCTTGGTTTCCAGTGCTTTCTGCACTGTTATTTTAATATCATCATCTTCCCAGGGTTTGCTTATGTACCTGTATATATGTCCTTCATTGACAGCCCTGATAGTGGAATCCATATCAGCATAACCAGTAAGCAATATGCGCACCATATCAGGATATTTATTTGCTACCTCTGATAGTAGCTTAGCCCCATCCATCTCTGGCATACGCATATCGGAAACAATAAGGTCAACCTCTTCCTTTTCCAAAATCGCCAATGCCTCAGCACCACCAAGCGCTGTTAATATTTTATGCCCAGTTGAACGAAACAGCCGTTTTAACGATGACAGAATATTCTGTTCATCATCTACGAACAGTAAGGTCGATGATATTTGCTCTTTTGTCTCAGCCTGCAAGATCAATATCTCCTAACAAAATGTTGATTGTTAAACATCAGCTTTCACTTCGTCCTGTTTTACCGGTAGGGTGATGATAAAGGTAGTACCTTTACCTACCTCACTCTCCACATCAATCGAACCTGAATGTTTTTCAATTATGCTATAGCAAAGCGACATTCCTAACCCCGTCCCTTGTCCGACTGGTTTGGTGGTAAAAAAAGGATCAAAAATACGACGCATATTTTCTTCAGGTATTCCTTTGCCGGTATCACTGATCTTGATCCAAACCCCGTCATCATCGTTCATTCCGGTTCTTATGGTGATGATGCCTCGTTCCTCAATCGCATGAGCGGCATTTACCAGAACATTCATTATCACCTGATTGATTTGCGAGGCGATGCACTCAACTTCCGGAATATCGCCATACTCTTTAATAACTTCCGTTTTGTATTTCAATTCGTTATTGGCAATATTAAGCGTACTATCGATACCCTTGTGGATATCAGCCCATTGCCACTCCATTTCATCAACCCTGGAGAAGTCCTTAAGATCCTGAACAATATTTTTGAGTCTTGTAATTCCTTCCAACGACTCAGATATGAGGTCGGGTACATCGTCTTTCAGATACTTAAAATCAATATCATCCTTAATCGCATCGATAACCTCAATTTCGGCAGTCGGTAACAAAGATTCAAATGACTCATACTTCTCAAGCAGTTGTAATAAGTTTTCAACATAACTCTTTAACGAACCAAGATTTGAATTTACATAACCTGCCGGATTGTTGATTTCATGTGCCACACCTGCGGCCAACTGCCCAACTGAAGCCATTTTTTCAGATTGCAGCAGTTGATTCTGAGCCTCTTTCAACTTATCGTTGATCTGCTTTAATTCAATATTTTGCTGGCTTAACTGCCTTTCTATTTTTTTGTCTTCACTTATATCCTTTGCTACACCAATAACTCTGGTTATTTCGCCATCCTTATCTTTAACAACAAAAGCACGATTCTGTATCCATTTAACCGTTTTATCCGGGCAGACAATTCTAAATTCCTCGTTATTGTATTCCCTTCCCCTTGATACTAAATCAGAGCCAACTACCATACCCACATCTTCAAGGTGAATACTTTCCATCCAAACCATCGGGTTCTGATACAGAGATTCACACGACACCCCCCAAACCTGTTCAAATGCCGGACTTGCATAATTAACACTTGAGCCATCTGCGCTTGTCACCCAGAACACATCATTGATATGTTCCGCAAACTGGCGGAATCGCTCTTCACTTTTTATAATTTCTTCATTACGCTCAAGAACCTGCCTGGTCATATCACTGAACGCTTTTGCCAACACACCAACT
>Ga0316204_10006792_pt1 | contig 17280 bp, 15 predicted proteins | sample 6monrhotite_MG_2_FD_205661 | JGI IMG/M metagenome (GOLD analysis project Ga0316204, IMG submission 205661) | Microbial mat bacterial communities from mineral coupon in-situ incubated in ocean water Damariscotta River, Maine, United States -... | ecosystem: Environmental > Aquatic > Marine >... | reverse complement strand
TTCGACTACGTTTCTTTGTCGCCATGAGTACTTTATCTCACATGATGGCCGCGCGTTTTACGCAAATAGACTACGACCGTGAAATGGCGCTAATCCTCACCGAACCTGGTATTGCCGGTACAACGCCTATCCACGGCGTGGTGCGAATTATTGCAGATCCCGATAATGAACGGGCCGAATACGCTATCGTTGTTAACCACGATATGACCGGCATGGGCTTGGGTATCCTGTTGATGCGGCGCATCATCGACTACGCTAGTAATCGCGGCACCAAAGAGATCTACGGCGATGTGCTCAGAGATAACCGCACCATGTTGAAACTCTGTCGAGCACTGGGATTCACAGAATCCGGTGTGCTGGACGAACCAACAATTGTCAGGGTGGTATTGAAACTTTAGCCGAGCATTGTAGAGCTTCCACTAACGAGTATGCTACTTGTTTTCCTCCGGCACGATGAACTTGGATGCCCCCCCTTTTTTCTGGAGGGGGGGCTTGTTCACTGGCTCCCTTCTTACTTTTCTGGAATCGGCATAATATATGTAGTGATTTTCCCATCCATATCATAAATTTCTATACTAAATCCGTCACTAACGCTATCTGGATAACCTTTTTCTTTCCAGTATTTGCTAATCATTGGATATACTTTTATCGGCGCTAACATGTATGACAAAGATGACTTTATCGGAAATTCCACAACGACTGCTTTTTGCCTGACAATCTCTTTAACATCGAATTTTTCCTTAATTTTTGCCAGTTTTTGTTCATCCACATTCTCTAAAACATTACCTACATCACTTCGTAGTTCATTTTCTGGTACTTTTGCTGGATCATCATAAAAAAGCCCCACTCCCTTGCTTGATGTCACTGCGTTTTCCCTGAGCCAACTATCAACTTCAGTCATCGTCGGGCCAACTTTATAATAACCGCCTACAAAACGCTTTGTCGCCAAAGTATACGGACCCACTTCCTTCTCAGCTATTTCATAGGTGCTAAAGAATCCATGATAAGCCAATACTGTTCCAATTGTAACGATCAAAAATATTACGACCACTACTACAACTTTCAATGATTTTTTCATATTTTTCCTTTCCTAATATTTGCAACAAAATAAACTAAGTTCATTAACAGTAGTAATAGTGAAATCTAATTGTAACTACTCATAGGGTTACAACTCACTTAGCGGCGGGTGCTATACAGGTTGGAGAAAACGTCGCCCGCCTGGACGCGGGCGTCGAGCATCCACGGATGGATTTACTGCGTTTTTCGTAAACCTGTATAGCAACCCGGTGCGTATCGAAGCCAATGAGGTATGAGTAGTTGCATCTAATTTTATAAAGTGATTCACTCTCCAATAAACGCATTAATATAAAAGTTCGCACCAATGCTTTGTTTTAATGAGATGCTGTTTGTGCTTCTGCCAGGCTGTTGTTGAGCCGGCCATATGACTGAACGCTTTTTCCAAGGCGATTTCAATTTCCTCATGTCCGGCAATAAAGAGATAGGTATTCGTTTGTTGCAGCAAATCCCATATTTCCTGTTCTTGATCAATGAGGGATTTATCTAATGCGGCAGGCTCACCCCAATGTGCACGTGGGCTCACAGCAGTAAATGCTTTAAAAGTTTTTTCATCATAATACTGACTAAAATCATTTTGCTGATCATTCATATATAAACTTTCCAGGCCAGTTCTGGCACCGTAAAACAAACGAACCTGTCCTTGCCAATTACCAATAGTATCGTAAATGTGGCGAACAAACGCACGAAAAGGTGCGATGCCCGTTCCCAGCCCAATCATAATTATATTGGACTTTTTATCTGCGGGTATCTGAAATGGCAGGTCATAAGGGCCAGTTATTTTTAATGACTCGCCTTGTTTTAAATTACACAAATAATTTGATGCGATGCCGGGGTACGCTTCACCACTGTACTCGTCAATATAAGTAATCCGTTTTACACAAAGTTCGACCTGAGTTTGTTTGGCATCTTTTGACGCATCAGCAATCGTGTATACTCGAAAGTGATTTTTGTGGCCCGTCTCATGCGGGCCAGGGACGAGGACACCAATACTTTGTCCGATAGAAAAATGAAAATCTGGGTTCTGGATTTCAAGAACGAGTTCGCGAACTTCTTCACTATCATCTGGTGTGATTCGTCGACTTTGTTTAACCACGGCAGAAAATTTCTGAGTTGTGTCATAGTCTTTCAATTGCATGTTCAAATCCTCAATTTTTTCGTTAGCTGCGAATTTTTTATGAACCCAAACCCGCAAAACCCATAAACGTCATTGATAATATGCCGGCAACCATAAGCGACACAGCCGTCCCCTTAAGCAATTGTGGCACATCGGCTAGCGCCAGTTTTTCTCTAACACCGGCCATTAAAACCAAAGCCAGGGTAAAACCTGCGCCTGCACCTAAAGCAAATGAAATTGACTCGACAAAATTATAGCCCCGATTGGTTTGGAATAACGCAAGCCCAAGGATAGCGCAATTGGTGGTGATGAGTGGCAGGAATATACCCAGTGCACGAAATAATGCCGGGCTGAATTTTTTAATAAACATTTCTACCAATTGCACGGTGGAGGCAATAACGACAATATAGGAAATTAGTTGTAAGTAAGGGGCATTGATCCACTGCAGCAATAAGTTAATAGCAAAAGCACACATAGATGCGATCAACATCACGAAGCTAACGGCAGCACCCATACGTACAGCGTTTGACAATTTACCGGAGACACCCATGAAGGGACAGATTCCAAGAAAGTAAGCGAGCACGAAGTTGTTAATCAAACAAGCGTTTATAAATATACTCCATAAAGACATATCACTCATGATCTTTCCCTGCAATGCGTCTGTTTTGTCGCTGCTGTATCCAGTTAAAAACTATTAGCAGTAACCCGAGGGTGAAAAATCCCCCACCGGGTAATAACAATATTATCCAGTGTTCGAAATTGTCTGGCATCACTTGAATAGTAAACAAAGATCCTTGTCCAAGCACCTCTCGAATAATACCAAGGCTCAATAGTGCCAGGGTAAACCCTAATCCCATACCCAACGCATCCTGAATCGATTTATTGACCGTATTTCGTGAAGCAAAGGCTTCTGCTCGACCCAGTATTAAACAATTAACAACGATAAGAGAAATAAACGCACCTAACGCTTTATGTACTTCCAGGCTAAAAGCCTGTATCAAATAATCAACAACTGTCACGAAGGTGGCGATAATTAAAACATAAGTGGCGATGCGTACCTGGCGTGGTATGAATGTTCGCAAACTGGAAACCATGATGTTTGACATGAGTAAAACAAACAGGGTTGCCACTCCCATGACGAAGGCATTCACTGCTGAGTTAGTGACAGCCAGTGTTGGGCACATACCCAACACCTGAACAAAGATCGGATTTTGTTGCCACAGACCTTTAATGAATTCGTTGGTGCTCTGAGACTCTGCTTTTACGACAGGAATATTGATGACTTTAGTGGCCAAATTCGAAGTCCTCATAGTGTTGTTTTATGGTTGGAAGCCAATGACTGGTGCTTTGCTGAAGAATATTGCCAACGGCATTCGAAGAAATAGTCGCTCCTGTTATGCTATCGATTTGCCAGAGCTCTGCTTTTTTCCTGGGTTTAACGGTTTCCAGACGATTTTTTAATTCAGTTTGGTTTGCGTTTAAGCTCACATCCAGTGCTTCAAAGTTCCTGAAAAAAGCAGGATCGTCTTCAATACGACTCCCTAAACCTGGCGTTTCTCTGCTTTGTAATACAACCATACCAATAATAGTTTGAGTTATGGGTTCGTAAGCATAAAGTAGCTCAATGGTATCTTGGTAACCCATGCCTTGGGCAGGGATCGCAAATCCAACTAATTGTTGTCGATCATCATATGCTGCGTAAATAACATCTGTCTGGCCAGTAGATTCGCTAATCATAAAGTTTCCAGTATCGCTAAAATAATAGGATTTTTTTGTAGCGGCATTAGGCAGGATTTTAAAAATCGAATGTTCTAAGGCAATATCTTTATTTTCACGAATTATTGGTGCGGTAAATTGATAAACCAAAACAATGATAATTCCACATAAAGTACCCACGCCGACCAACGAGCGATACATCTTCAGGTAAACTACCCTATTACCAGTTCTGGCTTGCGTGTTCATGGTGAGTTGCCTGTGCCAAATGCTGTGGGTTGTATCCAGCGATCAATATGAGGTGAAACGGCGTTAGCAAATAAAATCGCATACATAACGCCTTCTGGCAGGCCACCCCAAAGTCGAATCAGTACAATCAAAAGGCCAATCAAAATACCGTAAAGTAAACAGCCTAGATGAGTGATAGGCGACGCAACCGGATCAGTTGCCATGAACATTGCCCCTAACATCAAACCACCGGAAAATAACATAAACCAGGCACCTGGGTATTTATCCGGTTCTAAGCCATGAAACAAACTGCTTAAGACAAAAACCGTCAGCAAAATACCAACGGGTATTCGCCAATTCATCATATTACGCGCGATAAGATACAACCCACCAGCCAGGATTAATATTGCACAGGTTTCACCCGTGGAGCCAGAGGACAGGCCAAGCAATAAATCCATTGGTGCTGTATCAATATTATCGAATTTGTGAGCCGCGAGTGGTGTCGCAGATGACAGCTGATCATAAACCGGTGATGCCAATGGCAATGTTAAAATGGATGAAGGTAAACTGGTGAATCGATCATCGGAAAATGCCGGGGACCAGTTTGTCATCGATGAAGGAAAAGCTGCCTGTAAAAAAGCACGACCGACAAGTGCCGGATTAAAAGGATTATATCCCAAGCCACCAAAAATAAATTTACCAATGGCAACAGCAAACACAGCGCCGACGAATACCATCCATAATGCTAAACCAGGCGGTAAGGTTAAACCATAAATCAATCCAGTGATAATGATCGACCAGTCATTGACAGTATTGTTTTGTTTTGACAGAAAACATAATACACGTTCTGTTATTACACAGGATAAAATCGCCACGACAATGACCAATAAAGCGGATAATCCAAAAGCAACTACGGCAAATAACGCGGTGGGGATAAGTGCATAAACCACATTGCGCATGATTGTCTCAACATTTCCCCCGCCTGCATGGATATGAGGAGAACTTTCAATATGCAATGTTTTTTTAATTTTCTTCATGGTATTTATTGCATCTATTTAACTTGTTGTACTGTGACTTTTACTATGGATTTCTTTTTTTAGAGAATGTTTTGCCACACGAAATAATTGCACCAACGGGATATGCGATGGACAAACAAAACTGCAGGCACCGCATTCAAAACATTCATTGAGATGAAATTGTTCTGCCATTGTAGTGAACTGTTCATTCCTGGCCAACAGCCCCAGTTGTGACGGGATGAGTGACATTGGGCAGGCATCAACACAGCGTCCGCAATGGATGCAGGGATAAATTTTTTCTGGTCGCTCACGATACTGCTGTTGTGTAAAAGCTATAACACCAGAAACCCCCTTAGTGATTGGAATATCCAGATTATTAATTGCCTGGCCCATCATTGGACCACCAAGAAATATCGTACTGATATCATCAGTCACACCAACGGTTTCTAATATAAATCTCAAAGGTGTGCCAATCGGAATACGATAGTTGCCTTTTTTTATTATCCCTGGGCCACCAACAGTAATTACACGTTCCTGAATACCCTGCCCCAGTGGCAACAAGCGACCAATTTCAGCACAAGTAGCGACGTTCACACCTGCTACATGCACATCCATTGAGTGTCCACCACTCGGGACTACGCGACCAAGCAAAACATTTATCAGAATTTTTTCTGCACCTTGTGGATATTTGGTGTTTACAATTTCAATTTTGGCGGAAAGATCAGCAGGTAAATGTTGTTGTAACATGTCAGCGGCGTTCTGCTTGTTTTTTTCAATGCCGATAATAGCCTGTTGCGCACCAGTGACTTTGAGTAAATAGCGAATTCCCAAAAAAATATCCTGATGCTGTTCCAGCATTACACGATGATCAGTTGTTAAATAGGGTTCACATTCAGCACCATTGATTAATAAGGTATCAATAGTTTTACCTTCGGGTGCTTTAAGTTTGGCATGAGTGGGAAAAGCTGCACCGCCTAACCCAACGATGCCCGCTTGTTGAATGGCAGTAAGAATTTCTTCCGGTGAAGCCGTTAAACCACAAGGTTCTCCACAGCTTATCTCCTGAGTGGAACCTTCATACGGTTGTAAATAAATACCTTCAACCATTTTTCCTTGCGCACTGGGCATGAGGCCGATACGTTTAACGATGCCTTCGGCAGGTGAATGTATCGCTGTTGACATAAAACCATTGGGTTTGCCAAGCAATTGCCCACGAACTATTTCTTGATTTTCGTGCACAATACAAATCGCTGCTTTACCGATATGTTGATGCAAAGGGATTAACATCAATGGCGCAAATGGAAAATGACGTATCGCCAACTGCGCCGTTTCATCCTTTTGTTCGGGAGGATGAATGCCATGTCGAAATGTTCTTTTTGTCAAGCCAAACATAATCCGTCACATAAAAAGAAACTATTACATCTCATTATACTTCTCGCCACGGCTTATCCATTTATCGATATCTTTTTCTGAGCGATTGCGAGGTAAGCCGGGATGAATGATTTGTGCGGTACATTTTTCTGCTGCTTTCACCAGATCTCTGTAAGGGCCGCCATCTGGATTTTTGATAATGGCTTTTTTATTTTCATTGTAAGCAAAAATATCTGAATTCATTTTCATGCAGTCGCCACAGGCGGTGCAGTCTTCTGTATCAATCCAGGGTGCAAGATATTCCCCGACTGCATCCTGGTTTGTTATGTTACTGGAATCATCGGGACTCTCAGTGATCTGCGTTGCCAGGTCAGACACTGTTGTATGACTGTCTTCATCCAGCAAATGCAGTAAACCGGCTGTTAGTTTGTTTGCCATTTCCTGACGAATCTTTTTTTCATTCATCTCATTTATTGGAGTTGTTTCTGTGACACCAGCGATACCTTTAAGCATGATCCAAAAGTCACGACGTTCCTCACACGAACGTACTAAAGTCGGGCTAACCAGCAGGCGGCTTAAATGTTGTTTAGCATCGATAGTCCAGATGAAGGGATATTTATTGTCCCGCTATTCTGTTTCAAACTCTAAAAATTCAGCCAGCGGTATCATATCTTCATGCCAGGTGTCGGCCGACGCACTGCGGAAATGTTTACGGAAACGACCTTCGGTCATGGCGAAATCAGCAAACGTCATCGGCAGATCCATCGATTTTTGTATGCCTTTTTCTTTATAACTCAGTTGATAGTGTGGCCAAATATCATTCATTGCTGGATTACCATCTAGCTCATAACAGTCCGCGGGGATTTTTCCTTGGTCCGGATTGTATTTGAATAATGGATAGGCACGAGATTCAACAGCCAGTTTAGCTTGTTGGTGACCCATATCATCAGCGATGCCGTGTTCCGGCTGACAAGCACTGTAACAATTAAACAATGCAGGACGTTTAGATTTCAGCCCTTCGATAAATCCTTCCAACATGTGAGCAGGATGTGCGATTGTGCTTTGCATGACATAGGTTGTGCGATGCGCCATGGCAATCAGGCCAATTTCTTTTCGCATTTCCTGCTTGCCTGCTTTGACTTTGCCAAAGGGCGCCATATCGGAAACCTGCCCCATAAAACTTGAGGTGCAGGCCTGTCCGCCAGTGTTGGAGTAAACCTGAGTGTCCAGCACTAAAATCTTTAATGGTTTGCCTGACATCAAGGCCCGCGATAAATTTTGAAAACCGATGTCGTACATCGCGCCATCACCACCCACAACCGTCACTGGTGGGCAAAGTGACAACTCTTCATCGCTAAAATCTTGCCAGTTAAAATAACTGAAGAATTCTTTATGTTCTGCAGCAACATAGTTGCCTTCTAGCTCCAACTCAGCAATGCGAATTGTTTTGAAGCCTTCTGCCATTTTTGCCATGTGACCTTCAAACACACCCATGGCCATGGATGGGCTATCTTGAAATAAATGGTTTGACCAGGGATAAGGATAGGGATTAAACGGAAAGCTGCTACCCCAGACTGATGAACACCCTGTGGAATTGATGATGCCCATGTTGAGCCGCCCTTTGCCACTGGTGCCGGTGGTGTATTGCCATTTCAATTTTTTGAGATTTTTTATGAGATGGGTAATATGAATTAACCAGTTTTGATCAAGAGGTTGTGTGCCGCGTAATGACTCTATCTCGCTAGCGAAATCAGATAGTGTTATGTCATGTCCGCCCAGTTTATTAATCGCTAGTGATAAAGCATCCGTATCGTCTACATTAATTTCTTCAATGAGTTTGATGCGTAGTTGCTGTTCAAGACGTTGTAGTAAATCATCCAGGTGTGCGATATGTTTTTGTACCCGCGGCCGCATCAGGGATTCTACAGTAGCGATAAATAAATGCAGTACGGTTTTTTCACTACAGCCCAGGCATGCACCATCGCCGCTGGCAAAGGATAAATAGACTTCTTTATCGAGTAGCATTGTTTCCAATGCGCCTATACCCTCTTCCAGATTATTTATGCGACAGTATTTTTCTGGCGTGTTCGGTAAATCTAACCAAAGCTCCCAGTTGTTACGTAATTGTTTGATGGTATCGGGTGTTTGAGTTTGTAATCGCAAAGCATCGTCTTCACAAACGGCGATACATTCTCCGCAGCCTTTGCAGGTGTAGGGATTAATGTTGAGGCTAAATAACCCGCCGCTGCCTTTTGAATTCTTTTCCTGCAAGGTGAAATAAGGACGGGTCAGTGCAAACTGGAAATTGCCCATGGCTTCTTTAAAAAGATTAAATTCTGCTTGCAGTATCTCTCTGTTGTTGCTGTCGCTAGCTTTTATAATTTCATTTATCGCACCATCTAACAGTTCAGCGACTGAAGCATTCTCGCCTGCTTCACTCATTAAAACATGTAAACGGGTATCTAACTGACGAACAGCTTTTGGTAAATGTTCTAAATCATTGCCCTGTTTTTTGATTCGATTAACAACCGTATCTAGTACTTGTGAAACATCGCTCACTAATCCGGGGATGGCTGTATCGGGGCAAACTGTGTAACACATTCCGCAGGCGGTGCAGTTATCAGCTATCCATTGGGGGTGATTAAAACGAATACCTGTCATATCACGAAATACAGTTGAAACCGCCGGAATAGTGCCTAATGCCATAAAGGGATCGGCAAGATTTTCATTGCCTTTGCCGTGTAAATAGAAGCTACCGGTTTGTTCCCAGAAACGATGTACATCTGTTGCAGGAGCCTGACAGGCGGGTTGGCGTTTCAGCATAACGGGTAAAGATGATTCAGGAACAATAGGGATAACTGTTTTATCCAGGTGTGTTAAGGTTTTATCTGTAATTTCTGTGACTTCATCAAATCCACGTTTAACAACCCGCAAATTATCCTGAACTACACGTGCACCTTTGCCACCAAATTTGTGCTGTAGCTGGCTTTCAATGGCATTCAGCAATTGTACTTCATCGATGCTCGCTTTCGACATCAATGGTGAAGCCGCAAAAAATGCCCCTTGAAACGCGTTTCCTTGCATTCGCAATTGCAACTCAGTATCGGTCGCTTCTTCACGGGCGATTTTAAATGCATCCAGATAAAACACTCGAATTTCGTTTTTTATAATGTCTTGTTGATAATTGATCGGAATGTGTTGCCAGACTTTTTCTGCTGTGGGTAAATCGCTTTGAATGACAAATATGCCGCCATGTTTCAAACCGGACAAAGCATTGGTATGACTTAATACATTAGGGTCTGGGGAAAGTACGACATCAACATAATGATATTCACAATTGAGTTTAATTGGCTCTGGAGCCGTTGATAAATAATAAGTAGTTGGCTGGCCTTTTTTTTCCGAGCCATATTTGGGATTGGCTTTAATATGCCAGTTTAATAATTCGAATAACGTTATTGCCAGGTTTTTGCCTGTGGTAATAGCACCCCAACCGCCAATGGAATGAAAACGAACAGTCACACTGTCTTTTGGCATCAGGTTGGGATTTTCACTACCGTGTAATGCCAATTCCTGAATGCGAGGATAAAGATCAGAAAGTGTTTCCTGATAAATTTCCTGTTTAGGCGTTAGCACTTTGTCATGCAGGAAGTCGATGCCTAAATAAAAATGTTTTTTATGTTTGCCATCAGGCAGCATGTTTTCAATGGCCGCAACTAATCCTTCCGGTTGCAAATCACGACTGCCAAGCCCGAAGGAGCCGGAAAACAGGCGGGGTATGTCTTTTTTATCAGCATAGCTTGCTAAGGTCGGATGTACCAAATTATTGAATTTATCGTCATCCAGTCCATTCTCAATACATTTACTAACAATAGCACGCACTTCACGCATTAACGGTAGATCAACAGCCAGCGGTTGATCGAGCCTTTCCAGAACAACGACACCTTTACGGCCTTTTAACACTTTCCCCAGCAAATCGCCGGGGAACGGACGAAACATTAACAGATTTACAACACCCACTTTAATTTTTCGTGTTTCGCGAAAATAGTCGGCAATCAGTTCTGCATTGGGAATTAAACTACCCTGGCCGAGAATGAGATAATCTGCATCATCCGCGCGATAAGTTTGCACGGGTGCATACTGGCGTCCGGTAAGTTTTTCAAAATCAACAAATGCCTGATCGGCAATCTCGCGAATATGATCAAAGAAAAACGGTCGCTGGGCAGCAACACTTTGCATATAGGCATCTTGATTTTGTACCGAACCTGACATAACTGGGTTATCGACATCCCAAAGTTCCGGGATTCTGCGTCGAGTATCACCGTAAATAATTTTTTGTGCTGGCGTTGGCGTCGCAATAATATCATCCGGCCGGCCAAGAAATTCTTCGATTAATTCTCGCTCTGGTGCCAGCATTGATTCAATTAAATGGGTTGTTAGAAAACCATCTTGCGCAACAATACCCGGATTAAGTGCAAGCTCTGCAATGCGATGAGCAATAATATTTAAATCGGCGGCAGCCTGAGCATGTTTGGCAAATAATTGGAAAAAACCGGTGTCGTCTATACAGTGATAATCATCATGACCTGCATGCACATTCAGGGTGGCTTTAGTGATAGCCCTCGTACCCATATTTAAAACATAAGTGAGGCGCTTGCCGACTGCCGCATATAGCGATTCGTGCATATAGGCGATGCCTTGCCCCGATGAAAAATTGGTTGAGCGCAAACCACTCATCGACAAACCCGCTGTCACCGCAGCGGCCGCATGTTCACCTTCTGGTTCGATAAAAATCAGTGGCCGACCCGAAATGTTGATATGGCCGCTTGCTGCTGCTTCTGCCCAATATTCACCCATTTGAGTTGAGGGTGTAATTGGAAATGCACCAGCGGCATCAGACGATTCGCGTTCACAATGAATAACAGCCGTGTTGCCGTCCATGGCTGCGCGTATTCCTGGGTATTTTACGTTTCTGATTGAATTGCTCATATATCTGCCAAATTATATCACTAGTATAAATACATTATAGTTCGTAACTACTCATAGGGTTACAACTCACTGAGCGGCGGGTGCTATACAGGTTGGAGAAAACGTCGTACGCATGGATGCGGGCGTCGAGCATCCACGGATGGATTTACTGCGTTTTTCGTAAACCTGTATAGCACCCGGTGCGTATCGAAGCCAATGAGGTATGAGTAGTTACTATAGTTCTTCTATTTCGCCGCGTATTTCGAAAGAATGATTTCACAGAAGTTCCCACTAAGGGTTTCATAAAAAGGCGTTGGGATTGATTTTGGAGTGGCTTTGGCTATCTTCAACCTGTATAGCACTCTCTGCTCAGTGAGACGTAACACTATGAGTAGTAACCTTGCGGGAATAATTGATGATTTCATGAAAAACTAACTTCTTTTGCAGATTTGCGGATAATTGCTTTGGCATCTCGCCCTTTAACAATATCACCATTTTCAGTCAGCCAATTAATGGCACCTGTGGGGCAGCGTTCAATAGGTGTTTGGGTATTATGATTTTTGGTGTAGTTGATGACGGGCAAATTATCTATCATAGTGATTAAGTCATCTGTCGAATCATGCGCACAGCGGCCACAGGCAGTGCAAGCAACTTCACAGTTCATCAGCAGTTCATCACCGTTTTCACGATTATTACAGGCCACCCATAGTCGATGACTAACGGGTTGTAAAGAAAATAAATCTTTAGGACAAATTTCAACACAATCATTACACGCAGTGCATTTGATTTCATCAACCACTGGCAAATGATTATCACTCATTGAAATGGCATTGAAGTGACAAACTTTGGCGCAGTCTCCAAAACCCAGACATCCCCATGCGCAACTGTTGGCACCACCCGCTACAAGAGTAGCGGCTCGACAACTGTTTAGCCCTGAATAATCTGCCTGTTTTTTCGCGACATTATCGCCGCCAGCACAAGCCAGCCGCGCCACTTTTTTTTCAAAATTACCGACGTCAACGTTCAAAATATTAGCAATTTTCTGGTGAGCATTTGCTGAGCTAACACTGCACTGCCCGGGTAATGCTTTTTTATTAACGAGTGCCTCTGCAAAGGCTCTACAGCCGGGAAAGCCACAAGCGCCACAATTTACCTGGGGTAACAATTCATCGACTACTTGATACAAAGGATTTTCCTCAACATGCCATTTTCTGTAAGCATAAATGAGTAAACTAGTAAGAATAAAACACAGAGCTGCTAAGGTAAAAACCGAGCTGAGCATATTGCCCCCCTAAAAACCAAAATACTCATGAACCGATCTATTATAATCCTGACGTAACTTATACCTCATTGGCTTCGATACGCGCCGCGTGCTATACAGGTTTACGAAAAACGCAGTAAATCCATCCGTGGATGCTCGACGCCCGCGTCCAGGCGGGCAACGAGCACATCGCACAAGGCACCATGGAGCACACGCTCTGCAATAGATCCGAGAAGAAAATCTATGCTGTGGTGCCCATAAACGCCTACTGCAATCAAGTCAATAGCTTGTGCTTCTGCAAAATGAATGATCTCTTGGGCTGTGGCATCCGTACTGATGATGACACGCTGGTCAACGTCAGGATATTCGATTGCTTCTGAGAGTTTCTGCAGGGCTTTTTTAGCAACGCGGACTTGAACATCGGTGAAATTATTCATACGCTCAGGCCCAATCCATTCCTGGAACGGCAGTTCAGGTAAATGCTCAACTACATGTAACAGTATCAACTTTGCGTTATAAGACTTCACCAACGAGGTTACTCGCCGTGCCGCTATATAACTGGGGTCCAGTAAGTCTGTAGCGCCTAAAACACGTGAATAATTCTTGAGGCTATCCGAGTATTTTCCGGCGCGAACTACCAGCACATCACAAGGTGCTCCCCGGACAACCCGATCTGCGGTACTCCCTAGTAAAGGTGTCACGCTATGATGGCCATGTGTCGCGATCACTATGAGGTCTATGTGATATTCATTAGCATATCGAATGATTTCTTTTCTAGCCGTGTGGCTTGTTAGAATCACTTTTTTCTTAACAACCTTTAGCCTGCAACGCTTTGCGAGAATATCGAGTGATGACTCTGCCCGATAAACAAGAATTTCGCCCGGATTGAGATCTTCCGAAGAGATGATGTCTGACGGTATATCTTCAGGACAATAATCGATAATATGGAGCACTGTAAGTTGTGCATTAAGTCGTCGAGCGACATCGACAGCACGGCGTGCTGCCCACTCGCTGTTTTTGGAAAAATCAGTTGCTAGTAAAATGTTTCGATAGTTTTCCACAAAAACCCTGCCAAGATATCATTTCTATTGAAACCACTTTCCGTGACACAGTTCAACTACCGTGAGCAATATCGATTACCGCAATATACTTCAATTTTCATGTAATCTGAGCCAAGCCAACAAGTAAAGTCACTATAAGTATAGGTGATAAGATGGGTGTTTACACGTAGTAAAATACTCAACTAATTTCGCAGCGTTGTTAATCATCGACAAATGAGTCCTTTATGTTTGCCTATGAGCGAAATCAGCTTTACACAAAACAAAAAAAGCGCTTCGTTTATAGAACGAAGCGCTTTATGCATATAACTACATTTCAAAAAATGCCTTGGGCAATATTTAACTATTTTTTATTTCATGCCAAAAATTATCAAGAAGAACTTTAATCAAAGTGGTCTTTAAGTAAAGTTTTTAATTTACGCTCCTCAATTAATCGATCGTAACGGCGCCGAGCACTATATAGTTTTGCCTGTGCGTCCCTTTCAAAAGTTGTGTAATTCTCAAGCTCATCGCCATCTTCATCAATATCTGACTCTGGGTAATCATATTTTGAAATGCTCTTAGACATATCTCACCTAATCTTTATACTTGAAATTTGTTAATAACATGAAAGTCTACCAATTTTATTAAACTATCTATCGTCCTATCCCTATTATCAGATGAACTCTTTTCTGTCATTAGACCCCAACAGCACCACAAACAATAAACTGATGCTTAGTTTTTTCTCTTCTTTCTCACTACAGAAAGAAAACATCTCTATTGAAAATTGATAACTAACGTCTGTCTGTCAATAAAAATACACACTTTCTACAGATGATTAGTTAAGTATTTTTAAGAGAAAAATCAAGTTAGGTAAAGCGCAATAATTCAATCGTTACAATCAAATTTATTTATCGAAGTTTACCAGTAACTGCTCATAGTGTCTGAATGAACTAAGCGCTTGGTGTTAGACAGGTCGTAGAAAATGTCGTCCGTAAGGATGCGGACACCAAGCGTCCAGGAACGGGTTTACTGCGTTTTTTCGTAAACCTGTCTAGCACCAAATGCGGATTAAGGCTCACATGGTACGAGTAGTTACGTTTACCAAAAAAATCAAGTAGAAAATATTGACGACAAATTAATAATCTATTGTTAATATTAGATTATTTAGAGTGCTAAAGCTTAGGGCTAGTTCTGATGATAAATAATTACGCATTTATCAGGCGGGGGATTAACAGAAATTCTTGAGCGAAATGATAGCAATAGACGTAGCCCTGTCTAGTTGGCGGCTATGTCCAAAACGGGTATTCAATCTTTGACAATGCAAAATTTATTTCCACAGGAAATATTATCCTAAACCTGTTTCAATCTGGCCACGTCAGATGACGAATATTATTCTTTCCTGTTTTTTTAACGTCATACATTAAATCATCTACTTTTTTTATCATATCGCGACTTGAGGCCATTACCTTAGAAAATGTCACTGCGCCAATGCTAAAGGTGACAGGCCACGCTTTTTCTTTCATTGATAACAGTAGTTCTTGCTGTATTTTCATTAGCACGGGTAAAGCTGATGATGTATCCAAAGCTGGAAATAAAACAGCAAATTCATCACCGCCCAAACGCGCTGAAAAATCGGTATTTCGAATATTTTCAACTAATGTTTTTGCAACATTTTGCAACAATTCATCACCAACATTGTGCCCCATTGTATCGTTGATATATTTAAAATTATCCAAATCAAGATATGCGATAGTGAAAGCCTGCGGGTATCGATGTACACGTGCATATTCGTGTTCTAATTGCTCATGAAAATATCGACGATTAGCCAAGCCTGTTAATGGATCAGTATCAGCGAGGCTTTCTTCAAGTAATAGTTTTTCACGTACGAGTAATAACAACTTTAATATTATGATAAAAAACGCTAACCTGACCATAGTATTCCAAAGCGGAATCAGCAGTGTGGAATACTGGCTGCTCGCAGCCAAGTCCGCACTGAACCAAACAGCCGCCGAAGTTGCGGCTACAATTAGTCCAGCTGTTTTACCGCCGTACCATGCTGCCAGCGTAATTGGTATGATGTAGAAAACCGAAAATGATAGTTCTGGCCCAAGTAAAAAGTCCAGAACCCCTAATATCAAAGTACAGACCACATTGATCAAAAGACACTTTGACGGACTCATACCTTCAAGATATTTATTGATATATTTTAGCAATGCGTTAGATGCTCATTAAATTGAATCAAATCGTGGTAATTCTGGAAGTTATTATTAAATGTACCGCCTTAAACTTGTAATCTTTTCCGCACAGTCCCAAACTATAGAACCAAGCAACAAATACAGGGCTAATAAGAGCAAACATGGACTATTTTGACAAGACTTATCATCCGCCAGGCACACCTCCCGGAACGCTGACACAAGATGAAAACCCTTCAACAGAAGAATTCAAAATCCGATTGATTGATTTCACTAGCAGTCACTTCACCGAAAAAGAGTTAGCTACCCCTGATGAATGTCTGCCCTATCTGGATAGTGAAAGTGTCACCTGGATTCACTTGCAAGGCCCAATCCAGGTGAATGATATAAAGAATATCGGCGATATATTTGCGCTTCATCCTCTCGCACTTGAAGATACTCTTAACAAAGGTCAGCGCCCAAAAGTACAAGAATATGATGACCTACTGTTTGTTATTATGTCCATGCCCATCGAATACGATAAAACGGTTGCCATCGAGCAAGTTTCCATTTTCCTCGGGGAAAACTATGTAATTAGTTTTCATGCGGGGAGCAATGATCCTTTTGATCCCTTACGAAATCGATTGCGCAAGAAAAAAGGCCGCATACGTCAGCTAAAATCAGATTATCTACTTTACTGCATTCTTGATCTGATCATCGATCAGGGCTACCCCATATTGGAGGGATTTGGTGAAGAGATAGAGACGATAGAAGAAGAATTGCTAAAGTCATCTTCCAAACCGGCAACACTTGCAAAAATTCATAGATTGCGACGAGAATTATTGCTGCTAAGACGAAACCTTTGGCCACAACGAGAAGTGTTGAATAATTTAGAACGTGATGGATATACGCTAATTCAGGATGGCACTTTGGTATATCTACGCGACTGTTATGATCATACTATCCAGATTCTAGAAATTATTGAAAATTATCGTGAGATGGCAACGAGTTTGATCGATATTTACCTCTCGACAGTCAGTCATCGATTAAATGAAATTATGCGTGTACTCACCATGATCGCCACTATTTTTATACCACTGACGTTTGTTGTTGGACTATATGGTATGAATTTCAGCCATCCCGACAGCCCATGGGCAATGCCTGAATTGCACTCGTATTATGGTTATCCCGCAGTACTGGGACTAATGATCATGATTGTAGTGGGAATGCTTTTCTACTTTAAACGTAAAAAGTGGTTGTAACTACTCATAGGGTTTCTACTCACTGAGCGGCGGGTGCTATACAGGTTGGAGAAAACGTCGCC
>Ga0316204_10006791_pt1 | contig 17283 bp, 17 predicted proteins | sample 6monrhotite_MG_2_FD_205661 | JGI IMG/M metagenome (GOLD analysis project Ga0316204, IMG submission 205661) | Microbial mat bacterial communities from mineral coupon in-situ incubated in ocean water Damariscotta River, Maine, United States -... | ecosystem: Environmental > Aquatic > Marine >... | reverse complement strand
CCGCTTTCTTTTTCCCACGTCCAGACTTTTGGCGGTTCATAAGCAGAGGTGTCGTCCATTTGGGAGGTTCCATTCGTATTCTGTTAAGGTGTTATTTTCACTGTAACAAGTTTTCCAGAAAGCGGAGCATTTCTTTGCTCGCCCCCTATGAGTAATTGCCCAAGATTTAACCGTGTCGGCGATAAACTACTGATCTAAACGATCAATCACGTGGTGCCTGTTTCGTTATTTTCGGTGTTATCAACCGGTAGGGTGACCTTAAACCGCGCCCCCTTTCCGGGATTGCTGTCCAAGCTGATGCGCCCCCCAAGCTTGCGGACCAGATCTGCACACAGGGGCAGGCCAAGGCCGGTGCCCTTTTCCCCCAATGTGCCAAGGGTCGTGGTTTTACGGTCGATGGCAAACAACTCGCCGATCAGGTGATCGGGAATTCCAATTCCGTTATCCGATACGGTAATTTCGACCGTCTTCCCGTTGCCAAGGGCCACCAGTTCCACGCGCCCGCCATCGTTGGTGAACTTAATGGCATTACTGGTCAGGTTCCGCATAATCGTCAACAGAACATGATGATCGGCGAAGACCAGTTCATCGCCGACCCTGCTGACAATATCGACCCCTTTTTCCCTGGCGACAGGATCAAGGATGTCCAGGGTCGCCTCGAAAACGTCTTTAACGGCGACCTGCACTCTCTCTAAATTTTCGCCATCCAGTTGCGCGCGCGACCATTCAAGAAGATTTTCCACGGCATTGAAAACACTAATCGAGACCCGATTAATTGTCGCGGCCTTCTCGGTCACCTTTTCGCGAGAGTACGAACCAGCATTTTGAAGCAATTGCTGCGACAATCCCATGAGCAGGGTAAAAGGACTGCGCAAATCATGAGAAATAATTGAAAATAGAAGGTTTTTGACGGCGATCTCCTGTGACAGAAGATCATTAAGTTCCGCCTCTTTTGTGGCCCGCTGCGCGAGTTCATTGGCCTGACGGGCCAATTTTTCTTCCGTCAACTTTTTCTGGGTGATATCTGAAAACACGGCGACCCGCCGCCCCACAGATCCGTCGGCCTTGAAGATTGTATTTATGGTCAGGGATTCGGCATAAACTTCACCGTTCTTGTGCCGGTTCCAAAGCTCCCCTTCCCAATGTCCCGTTGTGGAGATCTCATCCCACATATTCATGTAGAAAGCGTCATCATGACGCCCCGAACTGAGAATATTCGGATTATTTCCGATAACCTCTTCCGGCGAATACCCGGTCAAACGGGTGAATGCTGGATTGATGGCAATGATATTGTTTTGCGCATCGGTGACCGTCATGGCCGCGCTGCTGTTATCAAAAACCTGAGACGCCATATGCGCCTCGTCCTCGGCTTTCCGACGTCGATCCATTTCGGCTTGCAGCTGAATATTCATATCCAGCAACTCGAGCGACTGGCGTCCGATACCATCGTACAGGTCACTCATCGTGTCGTTTAGCTGATCATTGCTTAATGCTTCAGGAAGAACCGATTGGGCGTCGGGAGACGCCGTCGTTTTTCCTGAACGCAACGCAACGATTTCCTTCGCCATGCGCGCATCGACTTCAGATATGTGATGAATCAGCCATTTCACGAGAAACGCCAACAGGTGATCGACGACATAAGAGGAATGGCTGGTGATTCGTTTGTCAATTGCCTCGACACGCTCGATAAAGCCCCGATGCGCCTTCAAATGAGCCGCTTTGGTGAGCTCATTTACCGGCCATGCATTCATCAGGTCTTCTTCGTGCTGGAAATGGTACAAGGTATAGCTTTTCAGTTCCCCATAAACGGCGATCACTTGGTCCGGCGAGGAGTCGCTGCTTTGCAAATCCCCAAGCTTATTGATTATGTTGATCAGCGTTCTGTGTTGATCATCGACGTCGTGCAAACCGGTCGCGAGCCGTTCCGACCAGGTAACAATCGGGTCCCGTTTTTCGTTTTTAGTTTGAACGGCGTCAAACGGCGGGTTGTTTTTCAAGAAACTTATTCCTGTGTGCCGTAAAATTACGGCTTCTTCGGCACGATTGTCTGGACACTGGATTAAAGAGGGCATTCCACCATAATGGAATGCCCTTGATGATGAACCGACAGGCGAAAAAGTCAGTGACCGCCATCACATCCCTAAAACCGACACAAGCGACATATCAACGGACACGAACCGGCTTCAGGTTTCCAGCTGGAAGTTCGGTGTTGACTGTGAAATCGCCACTTCTTCTTCCGTCATGTCGATGGCGATATCCCCAAACAGCGGAGTGCTCAGATATCGCTCGCCCGTATCGGGCAACATGCAGAGAATGGTAGAGCCCTTGGGCACATCTTCGCAAACTTTAAGAGCCCCGGCAAAGGTTGCGCCCGAAGACGTGCCAACGAAGATCCCTTCCTTCCGTGCTAAATCCTGAGAACAACGCATGGCATCGGCGCCGGAAATAGTGATGATGCGATCAACAACCCCTGAATCAACAGCGTCATCTGTGATTTTGGGGATGAAATCCGGGGTCCAGCCCTGGATGGGGTGCGGCTTGAACGCCGGGTGACTTGATGCCGGTGTCGTATCCGCGTTACGGTCCTGGCCTTGCCCGCTGCTCAGCATGGCGGCGTCTTCGGGTTCGCAAACAACAATTTTGGTTTCCGGGCGTTTTTCCGCAAGAACCCGCGAAACCCCTCTTAGGGTGCCGCCCGTGCCGAAGCCGGTGACCCAGTAATCCAGTTGTTCACCATCAAAATCGGCAAGAATTTCCTGTGCCGTAGTGCGCGAGTGAATATCCGGGTTGGATTCATTTTCAAATTGCCGGGTGGCAAACCAACCATTTGCTTTGGCCAGTTCGGCGGCCTTGTTAACCATCCCCGTGCCCTTTGCCGTGGCCGGCGTCAAGATGACCTTTGCCCCCAGAAACCGCATCAATTTACGCCGTTCCACACTGAAGCTTTCGGCCATGGTCAGCACCAGAGGATAACCCTTTTGGGCACATACCATAGCCAGACCAATACCGGTGTTGCCGCTGGTCGCCTCAATCACGGTTTGGCCGGGCTTGAGGGCTCCGGACTTTTCAGCGTCTTCGATGACACCAAGCGCCAGACGGTCTTTCACCGATCCCAGCGGATTGAAGGCCTCTACCTTAACAAAAAGGTTTACCCCCTCAGGCGCCAGTTTGTTGATGCGAACAACCGGCGTATTGCCGATGGTTTCAAGAATATTCTGATACAAATGCCCCATAGTATTTCTCCCCATGTTAACCCTGTTACAAACTATTCTCATTCAAGCTGAATGCAATCAATTTGTATCTGGAACGATCACGACACAGCCTCCCCTAACACTATATTCACCTTGCTTTCCCATCCGAAATGCTGGATTGAAGGTTCTATGATGAACTCTTCGGACAACTTTCGTGGCGCGGCGCTGATGGCGGCGAGTATGGCCGCCTATGTGATGAACGACGCCATCATCAGGTTGGTGTCGAGCGACCTTGGTATTTTTCAGATCATGTTGCTGCGGGGACTGTTCTCGACCGCCATGCTGGGTACTATCGCCTGGCACCGAAAGGCAATATTCCCGCCCCTGAAAAAGGGCGACTGGAAACTGATGATCTACCGGGGGATTGGCGAGGTCGGGGCGACCCTGTGTTTCCTGACGGCTCTGTTCAATATGCCACTGGCCAATGCTTCAGCCATTCTTCAGGCCCTGCCCTTGGCGGTAACCCTTGGAGCCGCTGTTTTCCTGGGTGAACCCGTCGGGTGGCGGCGATACGTAGCGATCATCGTCGGATTTATCGGGGTTATCATCATCGTCAGACCAGGATCGGACAGCTTCAACGCCTACTCATTGTGGGCGTTAGCGGCTGTGTTTTTTATCGTACTGAGGGATTTAACGACCCGTCGGTTATCGGATCATGTTCCGTCAATTTTTGTAGCCTTGCTGTCGTCCGTGTTTATCACCGTTACCGGAGCCGTTTTATCCCCCGTAATGGTGTGGGAACCAGTCTCATCAAATGACCTACAACTGCTGGCCGGGGCGGCGCTGTTTTTGGTTTTTGGCTACCTGTTCAGCATTATGACCATGCGCATCGGCGAGGTTAGTTTCATTTCACCTTTCCGATACACCAGTTTGATCTGGTCCATCATCCTGGGTTTCGTCCTGTTTGGCGAAACGCCTGATGACTGGACACTGGTGGGCAGTTCCATCGTCGTCATGATGGGTATTTATACATTCTACCGGGAACGAAAAATTCTCAAACTGGATCGATTGGCCAGAGCGTCGGCATAGTTACGAATGCCCAGGCTTGCAACTTCGGGTTTCACCCTTTTATCGTTTGAAAATAAGGGGATTGCGTGTACCTTTCGCCCTGAAGTCAACGGGGGGACAGGAAAACATGGTCAACAATCCAACGGATACCCAAAGCCCAGAGCATCAACATCTTGGGTTTCTCGCGATCCTGGGCTGGGTTTTCTCAATCGTCGGTGGAGGATTTTATGTCTATGGTTATTTTTCCAGCGGCGGTGCGACCGTTGTCGATTGGCCGACCCTCATGCCCGAATGGGCCTCGGCATTCATCCCCACTTGGCAAGCCGAACTTGGTCTAGTCCTGTCCATCATCGGGGCGGTGCCCCTTTTTTACGCGGAATATCGCAAAATCTGATCCGCTTCCCTGGTCACACCGCGCGGAACAGATCAACCCCGTCAGATCCCTTTTCCCGCCCCATGCGGCCCTGCCCCATCAGATAATGCAGGTGGGCCAGACTTTCGCCAATGGCGAAGAAAAGCTGGTGTGAATCGAGTTCGCGTTTGAACAAATGCCGCAGTACTTCAAATCCATTCAAGGGTTCGCGACAGGCCAGAACCACATCATCAAGGCGTTCGTCGTGATGGTGGGCCATGATCTCCAGGCGTTCGCGCAACCCCAAAAATGGCCAATTGTGACTGGGCAGGGTCAAGGTGTCTTCAGGTAACGGGGCAAATGACTTGAGACTGTTCAAGAACAGCGCCAGCGGATCCTGTTCGGCATGCTGCGGCCAGACACTGACATTGGGGGTGATCTTGGGCAAGATCTGGTCACCCGAAATCAGTACCCCCGCATCAGCACAATACAAGCAGGCGTGTTCCGGCGAGTGGCCCGTACCAATCATTACCCGCCAATCGCGCCCACCTATATCGATGAGGTCGCCTTCGGCTATTTTTACATATGTCCTCGGGATAGCAGAAACCCGTTTCGGGTAAGGATTCCCCCGCGTCTCGACCTCGGACATCAGGTCAGCGCTAAATCCTGCCGCGTGATAAAACTTCCGCGCAATATCGACGAGCTCTTCGCTGTGCTCTGAATAATAGAGTGTACTCGCCGTTTCCCACTCGGTCTGTGTCGTCCACATTTCAATACCGAACTTATCTGTCAGCCAACCGGCCAGCCCCATGTGATCGGGGTGGAAATGGGTGACAATCAGCCGTTTGACCGGGCGTCCGGCGAGCGGGCCGGCAAACAGGCTCTCCCATGCTTCACAGGTTTCGGGGCGGTTAATGCCGGTGTCGACCAGGGTCCATCCATCGCCGTCCTCCAGCGCCCACAGGTTGATATGGTTGAGTGCGAAGGGCAGCGGCATGCGCAGCCAAAGAATGCCTGGCGCAACCTCGATGGTTTCGCCCGTTTCGGGCAAACGGCCGGTGACGTTTATTAATGGATCAGACAATGGAGGGGCTCTCTTGTTTACATGGTTTGTCGTTGAGGGATCGAGGCGAAGAATTTTTCGGTTGAACCGGCCTTCAAAAGCGCCAGCGCACAACCAAGACCGCGATCCTTTTTGGGCCCGACGGCAGGGCAACTTTCTTCAGAAAGCGATGGATGCGGATGCGGTGCGGCCTCGCCTACCGCGGATATAGCGCCCGGCAGATCTGCTTCGCGGCGACGCTTTTCTGTCGTAACAGAAGGGGCGGATTTAGCTGTTTCAGTTTTAGCAGCAGGGGGCACAATTATTTCAATATCGGGTTCGATCCCCCGGGCCTGTATGGCGCGACCGGACGGAGAATAATAAAGCTGCGTGGTCAGGCGCAGGGCCCCTTCGTACTTCAGCGGCATGATCGTTTGCACAGACCCCTTGCCGAATGAACGCTGCCCCATGATGATCGCACGACCATGGTCTTGCAAGGCACCCGCAACGATTTCAGACGCAGAAGCCGAGCCCACGTTGATCAATACGACGATCGGGAGTCCACCGGTAAGGTCTCCGTTAGAAGCCCTGAATTCCCGCTGATGGCTGCCATTGCGCCCCCGCACCGAAACGATGATGCCATCATCCAGGAAGGCGTCCGAAAGCGACAAAGACTGGCGCAACAGGCCACCGGGATTACCGCGCAAATCAAGCACCACACCGGACAGCCGTCCACCAAGTTCTTGCTTTATTTCGGTCATCGCCTGGACAATTCCAGGTTCGACTTTCTCTGAAAAATTGGTTACCCGAATATACCCAATATCATCTTCCATATGCCAACGTACCGAACGTACCTTTATAACGGCCCGGGTCAATTCGACATCAAATGGTGCCTGATCGGCGCGACTGATCGTCAAACGGATATCCGTGCCAGGCCTGCCCCGCATCATGCGGACGGCATCCATCAGCGATGCGCCCTTGATTGAAACCCCGTCCAGTCCGGTAATCAGGTCACCCGCTTTCAGGCCTGCCTCGAAAGCCGGAGTGCCCTCTATGGGAGCCACCACAAGAACGTAATCGTCCTGCATGGAAACTTCGATACCAAGACCACCGAATTCGCCCCTGTTGGCGACATTCATCTCCCGCAGTTCCTGCTCGTTCAAATAACTGGAATGAGGATCAAGCGATGTCGTCATGGAATCGAGCGCCGCTTCGATCAATTCGCCAGGCTCCACGGACCTCGCCTCGGGCATCCTGTCACCGCCGGAGAACCCCTTCAGTGCGTTATCGATCAATGTACGAGCAGATACCTCGCTCACATAATCTCGTTGAACCTGACCAAAAGCATTGCGAAAATGGGCAAGCTGACGATCGTATTCAGCCGTATTTCCATCTGCCGACAGACTGGCATACTTGTGGTAGGCGGCTTCAAATCGCTGAAGTTCACTTTCAGAATCCGCAGACGCATCGTTTGCATCGCCCATGATCATGCGCAGAGGCGATGACACGCCATCGGCGGCGCATCCGGTCAGCGATGGCGCCAAAAAGGCACCCAGCCCCATTCCCAGCACCAACGTTAATGAACGTGGAACCCGGACAGTCCGGATCAACCAATGTAGAGACCTATTGATCATCTGAAAGAGCGATCATCCATCGGTGGTGATCACCTTTGCCAATTCTTCCAGCACGTGTTCGGCGTCGTCGTTATCGACCTGGCAGGTACCGGCATTTTCATGGCCACCGCCGCCGTATTTCAACATCAGCTCGCCAATATTGGTTTTGGACGTCCGGTTGACGATGGATTTACCAACGGCATAGACCGTATTCAAACGGTTCAGGCCCCAGATTTGATGGATTGAAATATTGATATCAGGATACAGCGCATACATCATGAAGCGGTTGGTGGCATAGATCATCTCTTCATAGCGCAAATCGAGAATACCCAATTTGCCCTTGACCGTTGTGCAACGGCGGATCTGATCTTTCGCCGATTCCTTGTGTTCCATATACAAATCGACCCGTTCCTTGACATCGGGAAGATCCAGTATTTCATCAACGGTATGGTCGCGGCAGTAATCAATCAACTGCATCATCAACTGATAATTGGAAACCTTGAAATCCCGATACCTGCCAAGCCCCGTGCGAGCATCCATGATGTAGTTCAGCAACACCCATCCGGTGGGTTCGAGAATTTCTTCGATCGAAAACTGCGCCGAATCGCTTTTGTCGACCGCATCCATCATTTCATCGGTGACGTTGGGGAAGCTATCCTTGCCATAATGATCATAAACAACGCGAGCCGCAGAAGGAGCATCGGCATTGATAATATGATTATCCGCCCCTTCATCAAGACGTATGGTTTCGCTTAGGTGATGATCGAAAGCCAGATGCACGCCCCTGACAAAGGGCAGGTTGGTGGTAATATCGCTGTCTGAAACAAGAATCGTTCCGTCTTGCATATCTTTGGGGTGCACGAACTTGATCTCGTTGATCATGTTCATTTCTTTAAACAACACAGCGCAGACGAGACCGTCAAAATCGCTCCGGGTAACCAAGCGGTACTTGCTATCGCTCATGACATTCCCTTATCCAAATACATAACGCATCGTTATTAACTTAAACGACCAACGACGCCCAAAACACAAATTCTGCAACTCCCGGACAAGCAGCTTATTGCCTATTGGCCCGGTGTCAACATTATCGGTAATTTAATCAGACACTTCTGGCACTTGACTGCATCTCCCTGGCAACCCGCACTGCGGCCATAAAAACAATCACCGCACCGGCTTGATGGGCAACGGCTAACGGTATGGGAATAACCAGCAGCAAAGTAGTAATGCCCAGCACAGCCTGGGCAATAACAACACCGAGCAAAAAATTAACGGCTCGTCTGGGGCGCGGTTGCAGAACAAAATACCGCGCCTTCAACCAAAACACCCCGATCAACACCAACAAGCTTATGGCCAGAACGCGGTGATTGAACTGAACGGTCAGGATGTCATCAAAGGCGCTACGTATCCAGGGCGACAAAGAATACAATCCATCTGGTATGAGGGCACCATCCATTAAGGGAAAGGTATTGTAGGCAAATCCGGCGTCAAGCCCGGCAACGAACCCGCCGGACAAGGCCGTTATGAAAGTCCAGCACGCGACCAGGATCGCAAACCGCCGCCCCCCTGTGCTTTTTCCGGTATCCGGATGCAACAGCCCAAGGGCGACCCATTCCATGTAGGCGATAATCACCAGCGCCAGTCCGAAATGCACAGTTAAGCGATACTGGCTGACGTCGGGTCGGTCAACCAAACCACTTTTAACCATGTACCAGCCCATCAATCCCTGCAAACCACCCAGCACAAACATCAAGGCCAATTTCAATGTCAGGGCACGGTCCAGCCATCGCATGATCATGAAAAACGCGAAAGGAACCGCAAAGACAACGCCGATGATACGTCCCCATAAACGATGCAGGAATTCCATCCAGAAGATCGATTTAAAGTCATGCACATCCATATGGGCATTAACTTTGTGAAATTCCGGTGATTGTTGATACTTTTCAAACACCGCCAGCCACTCAGCCTCTGTCATCGGTGGGAACCAGCCCGTAACGGGGCGCCATTCGACCATGGACAGTCCTGATTCTGTCAAACGGGTAATTCCACCGAGCACCACCATGGCGAACACCATGGCGACCATAACAAACAACCATCCGGCAATAATCTTGTGGCGAGGGTCAACATCAAAAATCATTTTCATTCCGTCCCGTCTGCCGGCACACCGTTGATATCAAGCCAGTCCTGCAAGGAATTGCTCAGAATACCAAGCGTGCCGCTATCCAGTTCAAGGTCAGTGAACCGCCTCCCCTCCTTGATGCGCAAGCGCAACATCTTCATGCCACCCGGATAGGAGATTTCCTGCAAGGTTACTGTTTTGTTCCAGGGGGCATCTATGGTTTCCAGATCTGTTACAGATTGCTCGGCAGTCACAATGTTTGCTCCTGATTTTTTAAGATGGTTGCTGTGCGGTCATAATAACGGGCCCTGAGAACCATCCGTTGACACGCGTCTGTATCCTCGAAATCGCTGCGATTGTGAAGGACATTGTTGCAGATCACCCCCTGTCCGGCGACCAATCGGTGTTCCAAGATATAAGGCGACGCCTTTTTCAGGACGCCGGCAAGAAAATCAACTGCCGCAGACGTCATTTTATCGTTCCGCCATTCGATACTGCGGGTGCGCGCCGTATAGCGCATTTGCAACGCGCCATTATTTGGATCAAATGAAAATACGGGGCCGCTTTGGGCCGGACGGCCCTGTCCGCCACCATCAGCCACACCTTCTTCGTTCGCCGGAATTGTCATGGCCTGGCTGTGCATCAAAGCCCTGACAAAATCGGGGTTTTCCTCCCTGAGAAGGATGTAGGCGATGTCCGGGTCCATCAGCTGCGTCGCACCACCACGTGCCGCCGGACTGACACAATGTAGCGCCATGGCGCGAATTTGCCGGTCGGGTGGATTGTAATAACCGTCTGTGTGCCAGCTGATCGGTCGATTGGTGTAGGGGATATAACGCCGTCGTTTGGTGCCTTCGGATACGGCCAGCGGCGTAATGGCATCTTCATCGGCGCACATGTTGGCATCAAGCCGCTTCAGCCCCAGCCGGTGACCAAGGGGTATCAGATTCTTTTTTGCTTGCTCCAGGGGCGCGGGTTTTCCAGCGTACAGAACCATATTAAAGGTGCGTAAAAGTTCCGCCAGCCGAGCTATTTCCTTTTCACTAGGATTCCCCGTATCGACGAGTTCGATGACAGGAAATTTTACACCATCGCCATAAGCCGCAAGTTTGCCATCACGCCAACGTTCGTAGGCATCACTATCATCCAATTCACCTTGTATCGTAGAATCATTCATCGTCATTTATATGTGGTCACTGTGATTTTCCCGACGAAAAAAATAGACAACGCCCCGAAACAAGGCAAAAATACATGGATAAAGATGGGAAAAAACCCATATAAATCAAGGGCCGGTAGAAAGTTACACGAAGCTGATTTTTTTTGTAAGAAAGCTATAGATTAACGACACCATATTAGATTATAGTAATATACATAGGATCAAAACTCAAAGCGGCATCGTTACCGGTTGAACGTGTCGTCATAAAAACATAACCGGAAAAACTAATGTTGGAGAGAACGTCCAGGAGGAAAGAAGGTCCGATGCCAGATGGTCCTGTATGTTAGGGATCATTCCGCCATTTAGAGCTTTCAACTTTTGCTACGCTACCGCCAGGGGTGTGCAGGTAAGCTAGCAGATAGGCTCGACGAAAGTGTGCGGGGGGAGAAATGGCGACCGGATTGGAATTTCCCCTTTTTTAACTGTGCTCCGTTAGTCGTGACATCATGTCTCGACACGTCGGAGCGCTTAACATTCTGTGGAGGATGTCCATGGCTAAGCAAATGCCTGAAACGCCGTTGCTCGATCAGCTTGAAAGTGGCCCTTGGCCCAGCTTCGTAACTGGTCTGAAGCATCTGGCAACTGACGATAAACCGTACGCCCCGATGATGAAGTCCCTGCTCGGTCAGCTCGAGCATTCCTACGATACCCGCAAAGGGTATTGGAAAGGTGGCACCGTTGGTGTGCGCGGATACGGCGGCGGTATCATTCCCCGGTTTTCAGAAGTTGCCGGAAAATACCCGGAATCTTCGGAATTTCACACCATGCGCGTCATGCCTCCTGCCGGCATGCACTACGACACCAAGACCCTGCGCGGCTTGTGCGATATCTGGGAAAAATATGGCTCGGGCCTGATTGCTTTCCATGGTCAGTCTGGCGATATCATGTTTCAGGGCATTTCCACGGAAAATATCCAACCCTGCTTTGACGAACTGAACGACTATGGCTTCGATCTGGGTGGCGCCGGCGCCGCTGTCAGAACGTCCATGAGTTGTGTCGGTGCAGCAAGGTGCGAACAATCTAATTATGACGAAGCGCGCGCCTTGCGTTCCGTCATTAATGCCCTTCTTGACGACATGCACCGTCCATCCCTGCCCTACAAGTTCAAGGCCAAGTTCTCCGGTTGCGCCAATGACTGCGTCAATGCGTCGCATCGTTCAGATTTTGCCGTTCTTGGCACCTGGCGCGATGACATGAAGGTCAACCAGGAAGAAATCAAGAAGAAGGTTGCCGAAATCGGTCGCAAGGGCTTCAACGATCAGGTCATCAATATGTGCCCGACCCGTGCACTGTCATTGAACGATGACGATACACTTGATGTTGACAACAAGAGCTGCGTTCGCTGCATGCATTGCATCAATGTTTGCACCAAGGCCTTAAGCGCCGGTGATGACAAGGGTGTAACCATCCTGCTGGGTGGCAAGCGGACCTTGAAAATCGGTGACTTGATGGGATCTTGTATCGTTCCCTTCATGAAACTGGAATCCGATGAGGACTTCGACAACCTGGTTGAACTGGCCGAAGCCTGCGTCGAATTCTTTGCCGATAATGCCTTGGAACATGAGCGCACCGGCGAAATGGTCGATCGCATCGGACTGGTCAACTTCCTTGAAGGTGTTGGCCTTGAGGTCGACCCCAATATGGTCGCTCATCCGCGCACCAGCTCTTACGTCCGTATGGACGACTGGGACGAGCAGGCTGACAAGTGGAACCAGCGCAAAGCCAACTCGGCGGCAGCTGAATAAGGGCTCACCAGAGGTCTGGGATTTAGGCCCGGACCTCTGGAAAGCTATGCGTCTTTAAAAAACCGCGCGCGGCGGAACTGCACTGCAATGGCAGATGCGCTATATCCGTCACACGCCAAAGACAACGTATTTTACAAGTTGGAGTACATGATATGAGTGAGGCACAGGAAGCCCCCCGGATGCCAATTGAAAGTGGCGTTCCCGATCCCCTGCCGTTGATGCATCCCCTGATGCGCGAAAATTACGGAAAGTGGGATTGGCATGACAGGCCACGCCCCGGGGTCTTGCATCACGTTGCCAAAAGCGGCGATGAAATCTGGACTGTCAAGGCCGGAACGCAGCGGCAGATGGACCTTCACACCATTCGCAACTTGTGCGATATCGCCGATGAATTCGCCGACGGACACGTTCGTTTCACCGCCCGTTCCAACATCGAATACATGGTCAGTGACGCATCCCGCGTCGATCCGTTGATCGAAAAACTCGAAGGTAGTGGATATCCCGTTGGTGGTACCGGCAACTCGATTTCGATGATTTCCCACACCCAGGGTTGGCTGCACTGCGACATTCCGGGCACCGACGCTTCGGGCGTCGTTAAATCGTTGATGGACGAGCTCTATGACGATTTCAGGGCTGAAGAAATGCCCAACCGGGTCAAAATCACCACATCATGCTGCCAGATCAACTGCGGTGGCCAGGGCGACATTGCCATCAACATCCAGCACACCAAGCCACCGGTCATCAATCATGACCTGGTCGCCAACGTTTGCGAACGCCCGGCCGTTGTTGCCCGTTGCCCGGTTGCAGCGATCCGCCCGGCCCTGGTCAACGGCAAACCCAGCCTGGAAGTCGATGAAAAGAAATGCATTTGCTGTGGAGCCTGCTACCCCCCCTGCCCGCCCATGCAGATCAATGATCCCGAAAATTCGGTGCTGGCAATCTGGGTTGGCGGCAAGCATTCCAGCACCCGGACCAAACCGACGTTCCATAAACTGGTTGTTTCCGGACTTCCCAACAACGCACCGCGTTGGCCTGAAGTTGCCGAGGTCGTGAAAAAGATCCTCAAGGCCTACAAGGAAGATGCCCGTCATTGGGAGCGCATGTCCGAATGGATCGACCGTATCGGCTGGCCTCGTTTCTTTGAAATGACCAACCTGCCGTTCACCAAGCACCACATTGAAGATTGGCGCGGTGGCCGTAACGCTCTGAACATGTCTTCGCACGTTCACTTCTAGGGGATTACGAAAGATGAAATTCGGTATCCAGGTCAACGAAGGACCTTTCACCCATCAGGCTTCGGACTCCGCCTATCTGTTTGCCAAGGCGGCGATCGAAAAAGGCCATCAGGTGATGCGCGTGTTCTTTTATTACGACGGCGTGAACAACGCCAACAAGCTATCGGCACCGCAGTCCGATGACCGTAACCTGGTCAAGTTGTGGGGCGAGATGGCGAAAGAACATAATGTCGATCTTGTCGTTTGCGTTGCTGCGGCTTTGCGCCGTGGCATCGTCGAAGACAACCTGGCCGAAGGTTTCAGGATTTCCGGCCTGGGTCAGTTGACCGAAGTCGGCATGGCCGCCGACCGCATGGTCGTATTTGGCGATTAATTGAGAAGGCAGAAAACATGAGCGAAGTCGAATACGACACACAAGGCGTCGTCAAGAAATTCATGTACGTCAACCGCAAGGCACCGTACGGAACCATCTATGCGCTGGAAGTGCTTGAAGCCGTTTTGATCTCTGCCGCTTTCGAGCAGCATGCCTGCATCGTCTTCATCGATGATGGCGTATACCAGATCAAGAAAGGTCAGGACACGACAGCGGTCAACATGAAGAATTTTTCAAAGACCTACGGCATCATCGAGATGGAAAAAGAAGATGCCGACGAGGACGAAGACATGGATATGGTCTGGCGCATCATCGTCGAGAAGGAGTCCATGGAAGCCCGTGGCCTTACCGCCGAAGACTTCGTCGTTGATGTGGAAGTGATCGCCAGTGATGAACTGGCACAGATCATGTCTGAACAAGAAGTCGTGATTTCAGGCTGAACCGGAAAGGGTGTAGAGATGATTCATACCGTTAACAAGTCGCCCTTCGAACGCAACAGCCTTGATAGCTGCCTGCGTCTTTCATTGAAGGGTTCACCGATTCTGCTAATCGAAGACGGCGTTTACGCCGCCACCGGAGGCACATCGGTATCGGACAAAGTGGCAGATGCTGCAAAAAATCATCCGATGTTTGTTTTGGGTGCCGACTTGCAGGCACGCGGCATACCCGAAGACAAAATTCTGGACGGTATCACCGTCGTCGATTACGGCGGATTCGTCGACTTGGTCGTCGAGCACGGCACTGTCCATTCCTGGCTATAGCACAGCCCAATAAACGTACAACAGGGGTCCTGTCGCTACCGACCCTAATTTTGGAATTCAAGAAAAGGAGACTTTGAATATGGCTTACGAACTGAACGGAAAAAGTTTTGAATCCGACGAAGAAGGATACCTGGTAGATCTGGCATCCTGGAATGAAGATCTCGCCGGCCTTATCGCCAAGGACGAAGAAATCGAAATGACCGATGAGCACTGGGATGTAGTCAACTTCCTGCGCGAATATTACAACGAATACCAGATCGCCCCGGCTGTCCGCGTTCTGGTCAAGGCCGTGAAGAAAAAATTCGGCCCCGAAAAGGGTTCCAACAAGTACCTGTACGAACTGTTCCCGTACGGCCCGGCCAAGCAGGCTTGTAAGATTGCCGGTTTGCCCAAGCCGACCGGTTGCGTCTGAATTACGCATTTTGGCCTGTGGACGGGAAGGATTACCCTTTCCGTCCCGGTCTTCCGCCGGAACCGTTTGTCAATATCACGGCATAGCTAGAAAAATATTTTTTCGCGCTAATTTGAGACATTTTTTCGGAGGACGATCCAGACGATGTCGTTCCTGACTACAATTTACGCATTGGGTTTTTACGGCGCAACGGCACTTCTTGTCGTCGGCCTGGTCTTCAAAATCAGGCAGTATGCGAAGACGCCTGCGCCCTTGAAAATCCCAACCATGCCCGCACCGCTGACCCGCCAAGGTGTGGTTTTTCGCATGGCCCGCGAAGTCATGTTTTTCGAAAGCCTGTTCAAGTCCAACAAATGGATCTGGGTGTTCGGCGTGCTGTTCCATGCTGGCCTGTTGCTGGTTGTGTTGCGCCATTTGCGATATTTCACCGAACCGGTCTGGTTCTGGGTCGTGCTGATCCAGCCCTTTGGAATTTACGCTGGCTTCGCCATGGTCGCAGGCCTCGTTGGGCTTTGGGCCCGTCGGATTCTGGTCAACCGTATCCGCTATATATCCGGCCCGTCTGACCATCTGATGCTGGCCCTGCTGTCGGGAATTGGCGTCAGCGGACTGATGATGAAATTCGTCGTCCACACCGACATCATCGCCGTTAAGGCGTTCTTCCTGGGATTATTGCGGTTCAATATACAGCCCTTGCCCCAGGACCCCGCATTACTGTTGCACCTGGGCTTGGTCTTGGTGTTGATGATTGTCTTTCCGTTCAGCAAGTTACTGCATGCGCCCGGCGTATTTTTCAGCCCCAGTCGCAATCAAGTCGATGATGCACGCGACAAGCGCCACCTGGCACCTTGGGCGGCTGAACTTGATGCCGCGCGGGATAACGCCCCCGCCACGCCGGCCGAATAGCAAGAAACAAGGATAACGACGTGGCAAAAGCCCCAACATTCGAAACACCGAAATACCGGGAAGACCGGGCGAACCCGGTCATGGTCGAAGGCGCCATGGCGCATTCGAAACCTTTTGTCGCTGCCCCGGACCATCAAACCGACCTGGGTTTTCCTGGCGAACTGGTTGAAAACTGGGAAGAAAAGGCTGTCGAAAAACTGGGCGACCTGCTTGATAAGAACAAGGCCTTGCGGGTTTACCTCGATAGCTGTGTCAAATGCGGCGCGTGTACCGATAAATGCCACTATTACATCGGCACCGGCGACCCCAAGAACATGCCGGTTGCCCGTCAGGACCTGCTGCGCTCGGTCTATCGTCGCAATTTCACGTTGGCCGGAAAACTGGTACCCAAACTTGTTGGTGCCCGCGACCTGGACAAAAACCTGCTCGATGACTGGTACAAATACTTCCACCAATGTTCACAGTGCCGTCGCTGTTCGGTGTTCTGCCCTTATGGTATCGACACGGCCGAAATTTCCATGGCGGCGCGTGACATCATGGACCACATCGGCGTGGGCCAGAAATATTCCAACGAAATCATCGCCAAGGTCCACAAGATCGGCAACAACCTGGGCCTGCCAAAACCTGCCCTGATCGATACCATGGAAGGCCTAGAAGAAGATGTCGAGGAAGACACCGGCGTTCCCGTTCGGTTTCCCGTCGATGAGGTTGGCGCAGACGTTCTGCTGGTAACGCCGTCTGCCGACTTCTTTGCAGAGCCCCATGTCGATGGCCTGATCGGTTATGCCAAGGTCTTCCATCAGGCCGGCGTCAAGTGGACCGTTAGTTCCTATGCTTCAGAAGCAGCCAACTTCGCCATGTTTATCGGTTCTTACGAACAGATGCACAAGGTCGCCGCCCGTATTCGGCAGGCAGCGCTTGACCTTGGCGTCAAACGCATCATTTTCGGCGAATGCGGACATGCCTGGCGGGTTGCGTACAGCTTCCTGAATTCCCTGGCTGGTCCTTGGGATTTTCTCGACCCTCGCTATCCGAAACCCCAGCACATTCTTGAATTCACCCACGACCTGATCAAAAACGGCGGCATCAAACTGGATGCATCGGCCAATGATGACATGGTCCTGACGTTCCATGATTCATGCAACGTGGCGCGCGGCTCGCGCATGGGTGACGTGGAAGGTGGCCAGTTCATCATTCCGCGCGAGGTGATCAAGGCCAGTGTCAATAAATTTTACGACATGGACCCATCGACC